>Ga0187815_10000216_pt1 | contig 28895 bp, 26 predicted proteins | sample NC_S_5_FD_132962 | JGI IMG/M metagenome (GOLD analysis project Ga0187815, IMG submission 132962) | Wetland sediment microbial communities from Neuse River Estuary, North Carolina, USA - ASW-S_5 | ecosystem: Environmental > Aquatic > Freshwater > Wetlands > Sediment | place: USA: North Carolina...
AGCGGAGAACCGTCTTCCTTGGCGAACGGACCGGGCGGGAGGCGCTCGAGCAGATCGAGCACGCGCTCGCTCGGACGGCACAATCGCACGCCCTTCGCCGTGCAGACGATCGGCCGGTTGACCAGGACCGGATGCGCGACCATGGCGTCGAGGATGGTGTCGGCGGCGACGCCCTCGGCGAGCAGCCCGAGTTCGGCGGCCGGCGATTTCGTCTCGCGCAGCGCCGCGCGCGGCGTGAGACCGGCGGCGGCGAACAGGCCGAGAAGCTGCGGCCGCGTCCAGCCGGTCTTCAGATACTCGATCACCGTCGGCCGGTAGCCGGCGGCCTCGACGATGGCGAGCACGTTGCGCGAGGTGCCGCAGTCGGGATTGTGGTAGATGACGACGTCCATCGGCGTGCTCACCGGTTGAGCGAGGCGTCCTCGACCATCCACGACACCAGGTCCTCGAAACCGATGCCGGCGTGCTGCGCAAGCTCGGGCACCAGCGAGGTCTCGGTCATGCCCGGCTGCGTGTTCACCTCGAGGCAGGCAAGGCCTTCGATGCCGGGCCTGGAGTCATCGTAGCGGAAATCGGCGCGGGTGACGCCGCGGCAGCCGAGCGCGTTGTGCGCGGCGAGCGCGATGCGCCGGCACGCCTCGTAGACGTCCGCCGACACCGGCGCCGGCAGCAGATGCTTCGAGCCGCCCGGCGCGTACTTGGCTTCGTAGTCGTAGAACTTCGTCGCGGCGACGATCTCGATGACGCCGAGAGGCTTGTCGCCGATCACCGCACAGGTCAATTCCTTGCCGGCGATGTAGGGCTCGACCAGCACCTTCTCGCCGAATTTCCAGTCGGCGCTTGTCAATTCCTGCGGCGGATGCGCGTGATCCTCGCGCACGATGAAGACGCCGACGCTGGAGCCTTCGGCGACCGGCTTGATCACGTAAGGCCGCGGCAGCAGGTGCTCCTTTGCCGCTTCGAGACGGCCGACGACGAGGCCGCCGGGCACCGGGATGCCGGCCGCCTTCAGAACGGTCTTGGCGATGTCCTTCTGCATCGCGACGGCCGAGGCCATGACGCCGGAATGGCTGTACGGGATGCCGAGGATCTCGAGCATGCCCTGCAGGGTTCCGTCCTCGCCGGGCCGGCCGTGCAGCAGGTTGAGCGCGCAATCGGGCTTGAGCGCGCGCAAGGTCGCGGCGATGTCGCGGTCGACATCGACGCGGCTGACCTTGTAGCGGCCGGTGCGCTCGAGCGCGTCGGCGCAGGGCCGGCCGGAGTTCAGGCTCACTTCGCGCTCGGCCGACCAGCCGCCCATGAGAACTGCGACATGCTTCAAAGCGGATGCCCTCCGAATCGGCCTAGAATGGCGGCGGGTGGCGCTGTCCTAGCCGAAATATGCGGCGGCGCAAACAACGGAACCGCGGCGTACTCGAGAACGGGCGACAGGCATGATCGAAACATGGCTGGACCTGCCGACGGCAGGCCTGTTCGCCGTCCTCGCCGCCTTCTACGGGGCGACGGCGGCGGCGCTGACGTGGCTCAACTTCAGCGCAACGACCGGCCCGGCGCTGCGCCGCTTCGACGGCGTGGTGGCGCCGTTCTTCGCCGCGGTGAGCATCCTGTTCGCGCTGCTCACCGGCTTCCTCGCCAGCGACGTCGCCGACCGCAACCGCCAGGCCTTTCGCGCCGTGCAGATGGAGGGCGGCGAACTGCACAATGTCTACACGTTGAGCCTCGCCTCCGCCTCCGACATGCACGATATCCGGGCGGCCCTCGCGAGCTACGTGAAAACCGTCGTCGCCGAGGAGTGGCCCGCGATGGCGGAGGACCGCCGCTCGCCGGCAGCGTCGGCCGGCTACGACGCGCTGCTGCGTGAGGTGAGCGATCCGCGGATCGCGCAGGCGGCAGGCAACCCCGTGCAGGTGGTGTTGCTCAATGCCACGGTGCGCGCCGGCACCGCGCGCTCCAGCCGGCTCGCGCTCGCCGCCGACCGCACCACCGACATCAAATGGGCGACCATCCTGCTTCTCGGCATGATGACGCAGATTTCGATCGCGCTGGTGCACCTGCAGAAGCGCAACGCGCATGTCGCCGCGCTCACGGTGTTCTCGGTGTCCGCGGTGATCGCGCTCGGCCTCATCGCGCTGCAGGAGCGGCCGTTCGCCGGCGACCTGCAGGTGCCGCCGGGACCGCTGCTGGACCTCGTCAAGCTGACGACGCAGTGAAACTCAGCCGGCGACCCCGATCCGCTTGATCTCCCAGTCGAGGGCGATGCCGGATTGCGCCTCGACGCGTGCGCGCACGGTCTCGCCGAGCGTCTCGATGTCAGCCGCGGTGGCACGGCCGAGATTGATGAGGAAGTTGCAGTGCAGCTCGGAGACCTGCGCGTCGCCGACCTTCAGGCCGCGGCAGCCGGCGGCGTCGATCAGCTTCCAGGCATTCGTGCCCGGCGGGTTCTTGAAGGTCGAGCCGCCGGTGCGATTGCGCGGCTGCGAGGCCTCGCGCTTGGCCTTGATCGCGGCCATCTCGGCGGCGATCGCGTCCGGCTCGCCGGCCCGGCCCTGAAAGACCGCGGCGGTGAAGATCACATCCTCCGGCACCGAGCAGTGCCGGTAGGAGAAGCCCATGTCGGCGTTGGAGAAGGTGCGCAGGCGCCCTTCGCGATCGACGCCGCGCGCCTCGACGAGGACGTCCTTGGTCTCGCCGCCATAGGCGCCGCCGTTCATGCGCAGCGCGCCGCCGACGGTGCCGGGAATGCCGGAAAGGAAGGCGAGGCCCGCGATGCTCGCCTTCTGCGCGGCGCGCGCGACCATGACGTCGAGCACCGCGGTGCCGGCGGTGACGCGGTGGCGGTCGTCGGTCGCGATCTCGTTGAAGCCGCGGCCGAGGCGGATGACGACGCCCGCGACGCCGCCGTCGCGCACGATCATGTTCGAGCCGGCGCCGATGACGGTGACGGGCATATCCTGCGGCAGATTGGCGAGCGCGTAAGCGAGATCGTTCTCGTCTTCCGGCATGAACAGCGCCTGCGCCGGCCCGCCGACGCGGAACCAGGTGAACTCGCCGAGCGGCTGGTTGGCAAGCAGCCGCCCGCGCAGGTTCAGCAGGCGCGATTTCAATTCGGGGACGATGTCGGGGAAGGTCATGGGTTCGCCGCCGTCATGCCCGGTCAACCGGGTCCGGCCTTCGGCCGGCCCGGTCGCAAGCCTGCGCCGGGCATCCACGTCTTTCTTTTCTGTAATGCGTAAAGATCGCGGATGGCCGGGACAAGCCCGGCCATGACGACGATAGATCATGCCTGAAATCGGGAGACCTTTGGCAGAGCGTTGCCCCAGCGTCATGGCCGGGCTTGTCCCGGCCATCCACGGAAGCGATGATGGGCCTATGGGGGGCTATGTTTATATCCTCACCAATCGCCCGAACGGGACACTTTATGTCGGTGTCACGAACGATCTTCTCCGTCGTGTGGCGGAGCATCGCGAGGGCGTCGTCAGGGGCTTTACCAAACGATACGGCCTGAAGCGGCTGGTTTATTTTGAAACCTACGACGACATCCGCATCGCCATCCAGCGCGAAAAGAACATGAAGCATTGGTCGCGCACCTGGAAGGTGCGGCTCGTCCTTCAGTCCAATCCGCAATGGGATGACCTTTTCGAGGCTCTGGTCTAAGGACGTGGATGGCCGGGACAAGCCCGGCCATGACGCCGTCGCAATGGCGGACCCTCCCATCGGTTCCTCGCCTGTCGCGCCGCACTCACCCCGGCGCCGCAAGTTCGGCCGGCAGCGCGTATGCCCATTGCGTGATCGAGCCGGCGCCGAGGCAGACGACATAATCGCCGGGCGAGGCCAGGCCCTTGATCATGCCGGCGAGCTTCTCCGGCGCTTCGAGCGCCAGCGCCTGGCGGTGGCCGTGCGAGCGCAGGCCGGCGACCAGCGCGTCGCGGTCGGCGCCGGCGATCGGCTGTTCGCCGGCCGGATAGACCGGCGCCACGATCACCGTGTCGGCGTCGTTGAAGCAGGTGCAGAACTGCTCGAACAGGTCGTGCAGGCGCGTATAGCGGTGCGGCTGCATCACCGCGATCACCCTGCCCTTGACGCTTTCGCGCGCGGCGCGCAGCACCGCCGCGATCTCGACCGGGTGGTGGCCGTAATCGTCGATGATGGTGACGCCGTTCCAGTCGCCGACGCGGGTGAACCTGCGCTTGACGCCGCCGAACTTGGCGAGCGCCGTGCGGATGACGTCGTCGGTGATGCCGAGCTGATGCGCGACGGCGATCGCCGAGGTGGCGTTGAGCGCGTTGTGGCGGCCGGGCATCGGCAGCGTGAGCCTGTCGATCGTATGCGTGACGGCGCCGTTGCGGTCGCGGAACTGCACCGTGAAGCGCGACGCGCCGTCGTGATGGTCGAGATCGACGAGGCGCACGTCGGCCTGCGGATTGGTGCCGTAGGTGAGGATGCGGCGGTCTTCCAGTTTGCCGACGAGGCTCTGCACCACCGGATGATCGGTGCACATGACCGCGAAGCCGTAGAACGGCACGTTCATGACGAAGGCGCGGAACGCCTCCTGCACGGCCTCGAAGGTGTGGAAGTGGTCGAGGTGCTCCGGATCGACATTGGTGACGATGGCGACGTCGGCCGGCAATTTGAGGAACGTGCCGTCGGATTCGTCGGCCTCGACCACCATCCAGTCGCCGGCGCCGAGGCGGGCATTGGTGCCGTAGGCGTTGATGATGCCGCCGTTGATCACGGTCGGATCGAGGCCGCCGCCATCGAGCAGCGAGGCGACCATCGAGGTCGTCGTCGTCTTGCCGTGCGTGCCGGCGATGGCGACGCACGACTTCAGCCGCATCAGCTCGGCCAGCATCTCGGCGCGGCGCACCACCGGCAGGCGCTTCGCGCGCGCGGCGGCGAGCTCGGGATTGTCGCGCTTGATGGCGGAGGAGACGACGACGACGTCGGCGCCGTCGATGTTCTCGGCCTTGTGGCCGATCATCACCGCGATGCCCTTCTCGCGCAGGCGCTTGACGTTGGCCGAGTCGGCGACGTCGGAACCGGTGACGGTGTAGCCGAGATTGCTCAGCACCTCGGCGATGCCGCTCATGCCGATGCCGCCGATGCCGACGAAATGCACGGGTCCGATGTCGCGCGGCAGTTTCATGAGACTGGGTTCCCCCTGCTGTCATCGCCCGCGTACGCGGGCGATCCAGTATTCGCGAGCGCCCGTTTAGGGCACGGCGGACGAAAATGAAAGCCGGTGGCTACTGGATTGCCCGCTTTCGCGGGCAATGACAGATTTGGCTCAAATCCCCGCCGTCTTGATGACCAGATCGGCCAGCCGCTCGGCGGCGTCGCGCGTGCCGGCGGATTTCGCCGCCGCCGCCATGGCGGTGAGCCGGTCCGGCGCGGCCGCAAGTCCGGCCAGCTCGGCCGCGAGCCGCTCCGGCGTGAAGTCGCGCTGCACGATGGTGATGGCGCCCCCCGCGCTCTCCAGCACGCCGGCATTGGCGAGCTGGTCCTGATCCAGCGCATGCGGCAGCGGCACCAATATGGCAGGCCGGCCGATGGCGGCGAGCTCGGCGACGGTCGAGGCGCCGGAGCGCGAGACGACGAGATGCGCCGCCGCCATGCGCGCCGGCAGATCGGCAAAGAACGGCGCGCATTCGGCCCGGACGCCCAGCCTGGCGTAGGTCGCCTGCACGGCGTCGAGGTCTTCGGCGCGCGCCTGCTGCACGACATGGAGCCGCGCGCGCAGGGCGGCGTCGAGCCGTTCCAGCGCCGGCGGCACGATCTCCGACATCACCCGCGCGCCCTGGCTGCCGCCGAACACGAGGAGGTTGAGCGCGCCGCCCGGCCGGGGCGGATCGTACGGCGTTTCGGCGGCGGCGAGCACCGCCGGCCGCACCGGATTGCCGGTGAAGGTGATCTTGGCGGCGACGGCGTCGGCGTTCTTCAGGGTCCGGAAGCCGGTGGCGATGGTCGTCACCCGCGGCGCCAGCATCCGGTTGGCGCGGCCCATGACGCCGTTCTGCTCGTGCAGCACGGTCGGGATATTGCGCATGGTCGCCGCCATCATCGGCGGCACGGTCGGATAGCCGCCGAAGCCGACCACGGCCGCCGGACGGATGCGCTTGAGGATACGGCCCGCCTTCCAGGTGCCGTAGGTCAACAGCGCCGCCGTCTTGACGATGCTCACGGGGTCGCGGCCGCGCAGGGTGGCGCTCGGAACGAGATGCACGCTGCGCGCCGGGAATTTGAAATGCGCGGCGCGGTGGTCGGTGGCGAGGTCGACGGTCAGGCCGCGCTTCGCCAGCACCACGGCGAGCGCCTCGGCCGGGAACAGGTGGCCGCCGGTGCCGCCGGCGCAGAGGAGGATGAGTTTCCGATCGTTCGACTGGGGCATGACCTCTCCGCCGTCATGCCCGGCCTTGTGCCGGGCATCCACGCCTTTTCTGCGGCTCACCGGACCGGAACGTGGATGGCCGGGACAAGCCCGGCCATGACGCACACCTTGGCCGCTGGCGTCATCCGACAGCTCACGCCCCCTGCCCCTCCGGTTCCGGATCGAGCATGGACGGCGTCAGCATGGCCGCGCGCGGCTGCTCGCGGGTGAGCGCCAGCAGCATGCCCATCGCATAGGCGAGCGAGATCATCGACGAGCCGCCATAGGAGATGAACGGCAGCGTCATGCCCTTGGCCGGGATCAGGCGCAGGTTGACCGCCATGTTGATGGCCGACTGCGTCGCGAACAGCATCGTCAGGCCGGCGGCGGCGAAGCGCGTGAACGGGTCGTCGTTGCGCATCGTGCGCAGCAGCGAGCGGATGACGATGAAGGCGAACAGCATGGCGAGCGCGAGACACAGAGCGACGCCGAACTCCTCGCCGGCGACGGCGAAGACGAAGTCGGTATGGCTCTCCGGCAGCAGGCGCTTGATCGTGCCTTCGCCCGGGCCGCGGCCGAACCAGCCGCCGCGCATGAAGCTCTCGGTGGCGATGTCGATATTGTAGGTGTCGCCCGATGCGGGATTGAGGAACTTCTGGATGCGCGCCGCGACGTGCGGCACGGTGTAGTAGGCGACCGTCAACCCCGCTGCCGCGGCGCCGGCGATGCCGAACATCCAGACGACGCGCATGCCGGCCATGAAGAACAGCGCGCTCCACACCATCACCACCAGCATGGTCTGGCCGAAGTCCGGCTGGATGACGAGCAGCGCGACGACCGCGAGCAGCAGCACCAGCGAGATGAAGTTTGCCGGCATGTCCGGGCGCTTGGAGGACTCGCCGAACAGCCAGGCGACGAGGATGACGAAGGCCGGCTTGAGGAACTCCGACGGCTGGATGTTGACGCCGAGGATGATGAGCCAGCGCCGCGCGCCCTTGATCTCGGCGCCGAACACCGGTGTCAGCGCCACGAGGAAGAGGCTGACGCAGAAGACGACGAGCGACAGCCGCCGGATCTGGTGCGGGCTGAGGAACGACACGCCGACGAGGACGGCGATGGTCGGCACCAGGAACAGGATGTGGCGGTTGACGAAGTAGAACGGGTCGAGGCCGAGGCGGCTCGCCACCGGGGGGCTCGCCGCGAGCGAGAGCACGATGCCGGCGAGCATCAGGGCGCCGAAGGCGGCGAGCGTCAGCTTGTCGACGGTCCACCACCACTCCGCAAAGGGCGTGCGTTGCGTGCGCGAGACCATGGCGATTCCTCGGACGTCGGGGCTTTCATAGTCCTGACGCGTCACGGTTTACGAAGCATTAACGGTAGCATTTTCGAGCGATCTCGCCGACCATCGGCCGCATGACAGGCAACGGGCAGCGCCAAACGGTCGCCGTCGTGGGGCTCGGCAGCATCGGCGGCATCGCCGCCGCCTGCCTGGCCGAAGCCGGGCGGCACGACGTCTACGGCTGCGCGCGTCGGCCGCTCGATCATCTGACGCTGGAGCGACCGGACCGGACGGTCGCTGTGCCCCTGCCCGTGCTCACCGATCCGGCCGCGGCAATACCGGCCGACTGGGTGCTCGTCGCCACCAAGACGCAGGACACCGCCACCGCCGCGCCGTGGTTCGGCCGCCTGTGCACGGCACAGACGCGCGTCGCCGTTCTGCAGAACGGCATCGACCACGTCGAGCGCGTCGCGCCGATCGCCAACGGCGCGACCGTCGTGCCGGTCATCGTCTATTACAATGGCGAGCGGCTCGCGACCGACCGTGTGCGCATGCGTGTGGCCGGCGATCACGATCTCGCGGTGCCGGACGACGCGGGCGGCCGCGCCTTGGCGGCGTTGACGGCGGGCACGCCACTGCGGGTCCTCGTCGAGCCGGACTTCGTCACGTTGAAGTGGCGCAAGCTTCTGCTCAACGCCGTCGCCAACCCGATCACGGCCCTGACGCTGCAGCGTCAGGCGGTGCTGCGCCGTCCCGACGTGCACGCGCTCTGCCTCGACGTGCTGGCCGAGACCGTGATGGTCGCGCGCGCCGACGGCGCGACCCTGCCGGACAACGAGCCGAAGCTGGCGATGGAGCGGCTGCTGCAATTCTCACCGGCGCTCGGCACGTCGATGTATTTCGACCGGATCGCGGGACGCTCCTTCGAGGTCGAGGCGCTGACCGGCGCCGTGGTCGCGGCCGGCGAACGGCACGGCATTCCAACGCCGCTCAATCGCGTGTTCCTGGCGCTGCTGCGTGCGATCAACGAGGCGCCGCGCGTGGCCTGAGCAACCACCTGCCAGCGCGATCGGAGCGCGCTGCCAAACCCGCGACACATTGAACAGGCAGCGGTCGGCGAATGGTCAAGAATTTGCGCCCCATCGCGTCCCTCCTGCTCGGCGTCGCCCTGCTGCTCGCCGGCACCGGGCTGCAATTCACGCTGCTGCCGCTGCGCGGCGCGGCCGAGGGGTTCTCGTCGTTCGAACTGGGCGCGGTCGGCTCATTCTACTATGTCGGTTTCGTCGGCGGCTGCCTGACCGGCCCCTATTTGATCCTGCGTGCCGGCCACATCCGCGCCTTCGGCGCGCTGGTCGCGCTGGCGGTGGTGGCCGCACTCGCCTATCCGCTCGCCGGCGTCGTGCCGGCGTGGCTGATGTTCCGCTTGCTCAGCGGCTTCTGCATGGCGGGCCTCTATCTGGTGATCGAAAGCTGGCTCAACGACCGCACTTCGAACGACAGGCGCGGCTTCGTGATGTCGGCCTACGTGTTCGTCAATTTCAGCGCCTTCACCGTCGGCCAATTGATGGTGACGCTCTACCCGATTGGCGGCTCGGAAAACTTCATCGTTGCGGCGATGCTGGCCTCCCTCGCCATCGTGCCGGTCGCGCTGACGCGTTCGGTGCAGCCTGCGCCGGTGACGATCGTCCGGTTCCGCCCGGTCGAGCTCTACCGCGCGGCGCCGGTCGGCCTTGTCGGCAGTCTGATGGTGGGGATCGCCAACGGCGCATTCTGGGGCCTCGGCCCGTTGTCCGCCGCCGGCAACGGCATGAGCGTCGAGAAGGTGGCGGTGTTCATGAGCACGGCGACCGTCGCCGGCGCCTTGGCGCAATATCCGGTCGGGCGCCTGTCGGACCGCATGGACCGGCGCATGGTGCTGCTCGCGCTGCTGATCGGCGCCGCGCTGGTCGGGGTGCTGCTGTGGATGTTCGCAAAGCAGGGCTGGCTGCTGCTCACCTTCGGCCTCCTGTTCGGCGCGCTGGCGCTGCCTGGCTATTCGCTCGCCGCCGCGCACGCCTATGACAAGACGCCGAATGGCGAGATGGTGCGCACCGCCGCCACGCTGCTGCTAGTCAATGCGCTCGGCGCCGCAAGTGGCCCGCTGCTCGCCTCGTTCCTAATGGACTGGCTGGGACCGCGCGCGCTGTTTCTCTTCACGGCCGTGATAGAGGCGCTGCTGGCGGTTTACGTCTTCTATCGCACCAAGGTCATGGCGCCCGTCGCCGCGCCCGACAAGACCGAGTTCGACCTCGCGGCGACCGCGCCGATCGGCGCCGTCGTCACCGGCACGACACCCGACCCGGACGATCCTTCGATGGTCGTGCCGGAGCCCTACCAGCCGGAACCCGCGCGCGACGCGCTGTAGCCGCGATCAGCCCGACGGCACGACGCCCGGCACGGCGCGGACGAGGTCGGTGAACGCCTTTCCGCGCACCTCGAAGTTCGGATACTGGTCGAACGAGGCGCAGGCGGGCGAGAGCAGCACCACCGGCTCCTTCAGGCCCGACGCTTCGGCATCGCGCGTGGCGGCGTCGACCGCCGCCGACATCACGCCGACGATCTCATAATCGACCTTGCCGTCGAGCGTCTGCGCGAATGCGGCCGCCGCCTCGCCGATCAGATAGGCCTTGCGGATGCGCGGGAAGAACCCGGCGAGGCTCGCAATGCCGCCGGTCTTCGGCTTGCCGCCGGCGATCCAGAAGATGTCGTGGAAACTGCCGAGCGCCTTGGCGGCCGAGTCGGCATTGGTCGCCTTGGAGTCGTTGACGTAGAGCACCGCTCCCTTGCGGCCGACCTGCTGCATGCGGTGCGCGAGGCCGGGGAACGTGACGAGCCCCTTCTGGATCGACGGCAGGTCGATGCCGATGGCGACGCAGGCGGCGATCGCGCAGGCGGCGTTCTGCGCGTTGTGCCTGCCGCGCAGCGAGCCGACGCCGGCGAGTTGCGCCACCGCGTGCGCCTTGCCGCCGCTCGCCTGCATGATGCGCGTGCCTTCGGCGTAATAGCCGTCGCGCAGCGGACCCTCGACCGAGACGCGCACGACCTTGCGGCCGGCGCGCTCGATGCGGTCGGCGCCGGAGCGCGTCCAGCGATCGTCGACGTCGATCACCGCGGTGCCGCCCTTCTCGACGCTCGCCGGCAGCAGCGTCTTCAGCGCGGCGTAGTTCTCCATCGTGCCGTGGCGGTCGAGATGGTCCTCGCTGACGTTCAAGAGCACGCCGACGGTGGCGCGCAGCGACGGCGCGAGGTCGATCTGATAGGACGACACTTCGAGTACGTAGACGCGGTTGTCGGCGAAGGGCTGCAGCGCCAGCACAGGCACGCCGATATTGCCGCCCATCTGCGCGTCGCGCCCCGCGCTCTCGACGAGATGCGCGATCAGCGCCGTGGTGGTCGACTTGCCGTTGGTGCCGGTGATGGCGATGAGCGGGCAATGCGCGCCGGATGTCGCGCGCTCGCGGCAGAACAGCTCGATGTCGCCGATGACCTCGACGCCGGCCTTGTGCGCGAGCTCAACGGTCCAGTGCGGGGTCGGATGCGTCAGCGGCACGCCGGGCGCCAGCACCAGGGCGGCGATCTGCGACCAGTCGAGCTCGGCGAGATTCCGCACATCGAGGCCCGCCGAAGCGGCATCGGCGCGCATCTTCTCATTGTCGTCGTAGACGACGACCTCGGCGCCGCCCTTGATCAGCGCGCCGGCCGACAGCAGCCCGGACTTGCCAAGGCCGAACACCGCGACCTTGCGTCCGGAAAAGACGGTGATGGGGATCATGGGCGCTGCCGCGCTCTTTCTTTACCTCCCCCCTTATGGGGGAGGTCGACGCGCGCAGCGCGTCGGGAGGAGGGTCGTTGTGATAGCAACTGCCACCCCCTTCCCCAACCCTCCCCCACAAGGGGGGAGGGAGCGCGCCGTGCATGCGGCACGTTCGCCATCCTTACCTCAACTTCAGCGTCGCCAGCCCGGCCAGCGCCAGCACCACGGCGACGATCCAGAAGCGGATGACGATCTGCGGCTCGGTCCAGCCGAGCTGCTCGTAGTGATGATGGATCGGCGCCATCTTGAACACGCGCTTGCCGGTCAGCTTGAACGACACGACCTGCACGATCACCGACACCGCCTCGAGCACGAACAGGCCGCCGACGATGGCCAGCACGATCTCGTGCTTGATGGCGACCGCGGTGGCGCCGAGCATGCCGCCGAGCGCGAGCGAGCCGGTGTCGCCCATGAAGATCGAGGCCGGCGGCGCGTTGAACCAGAGGAAGCCGAGGCCCGCGCCGATCATGGCGCCGCACAGCACCGAGAGCTCGCCGGTGCCGGAGACGAAGTGCAATTGCAGGTATTCGGAGAACAGCGCGTTGCCGACGATGTAGGAGATGAGCCCGAAGGTCGCCGCCGCGATCATCACCGGCACGATGGCGAGCCCGTCGAGGCCGTCGGTGAGGTTCACCGCGTTGCCGGCGCCGACGATGACGAAGGTGCCGACGAAGACGAACCAGATGCCGAGGTTGAAGACGAGGTCCTTGAAGAACGGAAAGACGACCGAGGTCGAGATCGGCGCGCGGCCGAGCTGCGTCAGCACCACGCAGGCGGCGAGCGCCACCACCGCCTCGACGATCAGGCGCGTGCGGCCGGAGAAGCCGGCATGGGTCTGCTTGGTGACCTTGAGATAGTCGTCATAGAAGCCGATGAGGCCGAAGCAGAGCGTCACGCCGAGCACGACCCAGACATACGGGTTCGACGGGTTCGCCCACAGCAGCGTCGACACCAGCAGACCGGAGAGGATCATCAGGCCGCCCATCGTCGGCGTGCCCTTCTTGGTCACGAGGTGCGAGGCCGGCCCGTCCTCGCGGATCGGCTGGCCCTTGCCCTGCTTCAGCCGCAGCGTGTCGATGATCGGCTGGCCGAACAGGAAGACGAAGACGAGCGCCGTCACCACCGCGCCGCCGGTGCGGAAGGTGATGTAGCGGAACACGTTGAAGAAGGAGACTTTGTCCGAGAGATCGGCCAGCCAGTAGAACATCCGTGTTTCCTCAGCCCTCCGCCGGGGCGAGCGCACCGCGACGCGGGAACTGGCGCTCCAGCGCCTTCACCAGCGGGCCCATTTTCGAACCGTTCGAGGCTTTGACCATGATCGCGTCGCCGGCGCGGACGGCGCCGATGACCGCTGGCTCCAGCGCCGCCGCCGTCTCGGCATAGCCCCCCCGGCGGCCCGGGGGAAGAGCCTCCCAGAGCGAGCGCGACAGCGGTCCGGCGCAGTACACAAGATCGATGTGGTTTTCCGCGATGGTCCCGGCTAGCTCCGCGTGCAGGCCGGGGCCGAGATCGCCCAGTTCGAGCATGTCCCCGATGACCGCGATACGGCGGCCCTGCGGCCCGATCTCGGCCTGTCCGAGCAGCGCGATCGCCGCGCGCATCGAGGCCGGATTGGCGTTGTAGCTCTCGTCGATCAGGAGCGCCTCGCCGTTCGGCAGGCCGAGCGGGATGCGGGCGCCGCGGCCGACCGCGGCCTTGAGCCGTGTGAGCGCCAGGGCGGCGACGGCGAGATCGGCGCCGGCGAGCGAGGCCGCCGCCAGCACGGCGAGCGAGTTCATCACGATGTGGCGGCCGGGGGCGCCGAGCTTGTAGGTGACCGGGCTGCCCAGGATGACGGCCTCGACCGTCGAGGAGTCGGGCTGCAGCGCGTGGCGCACGAGCCGCGCCTCGGCCTGCGGATGCGCGCCGAAGGTGACGATGCGCGACACCTTCGCGGCGCGGGCGGCGGCCTCGAGACGGCCGTACTGGTCGTTGTCGCGGTTGAGCACGGCGGCGCCGCCGGCGACGAGGCCGAGGAAGATCTCGGCCTTGGCGTCGGCGATCTTCTCGACCGAGCCGAAATATTCCAGATGCACCGGTTCGACGGTGGTGACGATGGCGACGTGCGGCATGGCCATCTGCGTCAGCGGCGTGATCTCGCCGGCGTGGTTCATGCCGATCTCGAACACCGCGTATTTGGCATGCGCCGGACAGCGGGCGAGCGACAGCGGCACGCCCCAGTGATTGTTGTAGGAGGCGGCGGAGGCATGCGTCTCGCCGTCGGCGGCGAGCGCGAGCCGCAGCGCCTCCTTGGTCGAGGTCTTGCCGACCGAGCCGGTGACGGCGATCACCTTGCCGGTGAAGCGCGCGCGCGCGGCGCGGCCGAGATCGCGCAGCGCCTCGAGCACGTCGTCGACCAGGAGCAGAGGCGCGTCGGCGGCAAAGCGCGCGCGCTGGTCGCGGGCGACGACGGCAAGCCCGGCGCCGGCCTTGAGCGCGTTGTCGACGAAGTCGTGGCCGTCGCGCGCGTCGCCCTTGATGGCGAAGAAGGCCTCGCCGCGCGCGAGCGAGCGGCTGTCGATGGAGATGCCGGAAATCCCGGCCGGCAGCGCGCCGGATTTCTCCGCGCGCATGGCCTGCGCCATGGCATCGACGGTCCAGAGGGCGGTCATGCGGAAGCTCTGCCTCGTGTCCCGGGCGCAGCGCAGCGCGAAGCGGTGCGCTGCAGACCCGGGATCGCGTGAAACTCGGTGTCTGGTACGGTCCCGGGTCTGCGACGCAACACTGCGTGTTGCGCCGCGCCCGGGACACCATGCCCGTATGCTCTCATGCCCCCAGTTCCTTCAGCGCCGCCGCCACCGCCGCGTGGTCGGAGAATTCGAGCACCCGGTCGCCGACGATCTGGCCGGTTTCATGGCCTTTGCCGGCAATCAATAACACGTCGCCCGTCTCGAGGGCGGCGATCGCGCTGCGGATCGCCTGCGCCCGGTCGCCGATCTCGGCCGCGCCTTTGGCCGCCGCGAGGATCTCCGCGCGGATCGTGGCGGCGGTCTCGCTGCGCGGATTGTCGTCGGTGACGATGACGCGGTCCGCCTCCTCGATGGCGATGCGGCCCATCAGCGGCCGCTTGCCCTTGTCGCGGTCGCCGCCGGCGCCGAACACGACGACGAGCCGGCCGCCGGTGTAGGGCCGCAGCGCCTGCAGCGCCTTCTGCAGCGCGTCGGGCTTGTGCGCGTAATCGATGAAGATCGGCGCGCCGTTGCGCGTGCCGGCAAGCTCGAGGCGGCCCTTGGCGCCTTCGAGCGTCTCCAGCGCCGCAAAGACGCGCGCCGGATCCGCGCCGGTCGCGATGCACAGGCCCGCCGCGACGGCGGCATTGTGCACCTGGAAGCCGCCGACCAGCGGCAGCCGCACTTTATACTCGCGGCCGGCGTGAACGAGCGTCACGGCCTGCGCGAAGCCGTCGATGACGACGCCGGCGAGGCGGATGCCCTCGCCTCGTTCGCCGACGCTCATGACATCGAGGCCGCGCGCCTGCGCGGCCGCGACGACCTGCGCGGCGTAGCCATCGTCGACGTCGATCACCGCCGTGCCGCCGGCGGCGATCAGATCGCGGAACAGGCGCAGCTTGGCCGCGAGATAGGCCTCGATGGTCGGATGATAGTCGAGATGATCGCGCGAGAGATTGGTGAAGGCGCCGGCGGCGATGCGCACGCCGTCGAGGCGGTGCTGGTCGAGGCCGTGCGAGGAGGCTTCCAGCGCCAGATGCGTGACGCCCTCGCCGGCCAGCCGGTCGAGCATGCGGTGCAGTTCGATCGGATCGGGCGTGGTCAGCGAGCCGTAGACATTGGTCTTGTCGGAGACGACGCCGACCGTGCCCATGCTGGCGGCGTTCAGGCCGAGCGCGGCCCAGATCTGGCGCGTGAAGGCGGCGACCGAGGTCTTGCCGCTGGTGCCGGTGACGGCGGCGATGGTGCCGGGCTGGCGCGGGAAGAAGGCGGCGGCGGCGAGCGCCAGCGCGCGGCGCACGTTCGGCACCACGATCGTCGCGACCCCGGCCGGGACCTCGGCGGCGCGCTCGGCCATCACGGCGGCGGCGCCGTTGGCGACCGCCTGCGGCACGAAGGCGAGCCCGTCCGCCTTGGTGCCGGGCACGGCGACGAACAGATCGCCCGGCCTCACCTTGCGGCTGTCGGACGCGATGCCGCCGAGCGCGAGCGCCGCGAAGCGCGGGTCGAAGCGGGCATCGGTCAGCGGCAGGTCGGCGAGTTTCATCAAGCGGTTCCGGGCCGATCCGTTCCTCCCCGCGCAAGCGGGGCCCCGGATCGCATGCCACTGCAATACTGGATTCCCGCTTTCGCGGGAATGCGGCCGCCTTACCGCGTGCCTGGCAGATTGGCCAGAATGAGTTGGTCCGCCTTCGGCAGGTCGAACCGCGGCTCGAGGCCAAGGAGCGGCGCGATGCGCGAGATGACCTTGGCGGTGGTCGGCGCCGCGTTCCAGCCGGCGGTGGCGAACCCGTAGGTCTCGGGCAGCGGCTGCGGCTCGTCGAGCATGATCATCAGCAGGTATTGCGGCTTGTCGGCCGGCAGCACCGCCATGAAGTCGGTGAGCAGCTTGTGCTTGGAGTAGCGGCCGTTGACCACCTTCTCGGCCGTGCCGGTCTTGCCGCCGACATAGTAGCCGGGAACGTTGGCCTTGCTGCCGGTGCCCTTCTCGGAATTGAGCCGCATGAGATAGCGCATCTTGGTGCTGGTCTCGGGCTTGAGCACCTGCGTCGCCACCTTGAGCGCGTCCTCGCGGCTGCGCTTGAGGAAGGTCGGCGGAATGAGCAGGCCGCCGTTCATGGTCGCGGCGATGCCCATCACCGCCTGCAGCGGCGCGACCGAGAGGCCGTGGCCGAAGGCGATGGTGACGGTGTTCAGCTCGCCCCAGCGCTTCGGTACGATCGGCTCCGCGCTCTCGGGGAGCTCGGTGCGCAGCCGGTCGAGCTGGCCCATCTTCTTCAGGAAGGCCTTGTGGTACTCGGGGCCGAGCGACAGCGCCATGCGCGCGGCGCCGATGTTCGACGAATACGTGAAGATCTCCGGCACGCTCAGCATGCGCGGGATCGGATGGTCGTCGTGGATGGTGAAGCGCCCGTAGCGCAGCGTCTGCCGGCCGTCGAAGGTCGAGTTGAGATTGATCTTCCCGGAGTCGAGCGCCATCGCCAGCGTGAACACCTTGAAGGTCGAGCCCATCTCGAACACGCCGGTGGTGAGCCGGTTGATGCGGGTCGGGTCGTTGGCTTCCTTCGGATTGTTCGGGTCGAAGTCGGGCTCCGACACCATGGCGACGATCTCGCCGGTATTGACGTCGAGGATGAGGCCGGCCGCCGCCTTGGCCTTGAACTTCTCGCGCGCCTTCACGAGCTCGTCGCGCAGCGCGTACTGCACGCGCAGATCGAGCGCGAGCTCGACCGGCCGCATCAACCGGTCGCTGGCGAGACCGGCCATGTGCAGCGCCGCGAGCCCCTGCCCGTCCAGCCACTTCTCCATGCCGGCGATGCCCTGGTTGTCGATGTTCACGAGACCGATCTCATGCGACACCGTCGGGCCGTTCGGGTAGACGCGCTTGTTCTCGGTCAGGAAGCCGACGCCGGGAATGCCGAGCCGGTGCACTTCCTGCTGCTGCTGCGGCGTGATCTCGCGCTTGAGCCACACGAAGCCGCGCTTCGACGACAGCCGCTCGCGCAGTTCCTTGGCGTCGAGGTCGGGCAAGGTCGCGGTGAGCAGTTCCACCGCCTCGTCGACGTCGATCAGCTTGCGCGGCTCGGCGAACAGCGACGGCGTCTTCAGGTCGGTGGCGAGGATTTCGCCGCGGCGATCGAGGATGTCGGGCCGCGCGGTGGCGACCGCGTCCTGGCCGATCGAGCGGCGGCCGCCCTGCCCGTCGCCCATATAGGCGAACATCACGAGCTTGACGCCGATGACGCAATAGATGGCGGCGAAGGCGACGACGGCGAGGCCGAGCCGCGCCTTGGCCTTCACGTTGCGGTCGACGTCGCTGCCGTAGAGCAGCGAGCGCACGGCGCGCTGCCAGCGGGTTTCGCGTTGCTGCGGGGATGTGCTCATGGGTTCACCGCCCCGCCGGAACGGGCGCCGCGACGCTGCCGGTCGTCTCCGGCAGCGCGCCGGCAGCGATCGCACCGATCGGATCGGCAACGTGCGGCAGCAGCTCCGGCGGACGCGGCGGCAGATGGTCGAGGCTGTCGACCTGCGTCGACTTGATCGGCTCTAGTTTCAGGTGACGGTCGGCCAGGCCCTGGATGCGCGACGGCGTCTCGAGCCGCGCCCATTCGGCGCGCAGCGAGGCGATGATGTTGCGCTCCTTGCGGATCTCGCCGTGCAGCTTGGCGACGCGCTCGGCCTGCAGCGTCGACTCGAACTTGATCTTGTAGACGTAGCTCGCGGCGGCGATGAGCGCGGCGATGACGAGGATGTTGAGAAGCCGCATCGGTCAGCGCCCCCTCAGAACGTCGGCGAGCGCCGGCAGGCGCGGCAGGAAATCGGCCGCGTCGCCGCGATGCGCCGGCGCATCGGTGCGCGCGCCGGCGCGCAGCTTGGCGGAGCGGGCGCGCGGATTGCGCGCGACTTCGTCCTCGTCGGCGACGACGGGGCGCCTGGTCAGCACGGTGAAGCTCGGCGCGGCGCGCCTGAGCTCCGGCGCGTGGCGCGAGCCGCCGCGCGTCTCGCTGCGCGCGGCGAGGAACGACTTGACGATGCGGTCTTCCAGCGAATGGAACGACACCACGACCAGCCGGCCGCCGGGCTTCAACACGTGTTCGGCGGCGACCAGTGCCATTGCAAGCTCGGCGAGCTCGTCGTTGACGAAGATGCGCAGCGCCTGGAACGTGCGCGTCGCCGGATGGATGTCGCCCGGACGCGTGCGCACCGCGCCGGCGACGATGTCGGCGAGCGCGCGGGTGGTGGCGAGCGGCGTTTCGCTGCGCGCCTTGACGATGGCGCGGGCGATCTGCCGCGAGAACCGCTCCTCGCCGAGGATGTAGATGATGTTGGCGAGATCGCGCTCGCTCGCGGCGTTGACGACGTCGGCCGCGCTCGGGCCCTCGCCGCCCATGCGCATGTCGAGCGGGCCGTCGAGGCGGAAGGAGAAACCGCGCGCGGCCTGGTCGAGCTGCATCGAGGAGACGCCGACATCGAGCACGATGCCGTCGACGGCGTCGTGGCCGCAGTCGCGCACCACGACGTCGAGACTGGAGAAGCGGTCCTCGACCAGCGTCAGCCGTCCCTGCGCCTGCTCGACGAGGTCGGCGCCGAGCGCGATCGCGGTCTGGTCGCGGTCGATGCCGATCACCCTGCAATTGGCCTGGCCGAGGATCGCGCGCGTATAGCCGCCGGCGCCGAAGGTGCCGTCGACATAGACGCCGCCGTCGCGGACGTTGAGGAATTCGAGCGCTGGCGTGCCGAGCACGGGAATGTGGAGGGCTGGTCCGCCAGCGACAGCAGAGCCGCCGCCGCCCGCCGTCATTCCCGTGCTCCTGACGCGTCTCGCGCCGCCACCCGGGACCCCAGTTCCGCCTTGAGCGCGCGCACCTTTTGGGTGGCCTCCGCGAGCTCGTTGTGGAAACGACCGGGCTCCCAGATCTGAAACTTGTGCCCCAGCCCGACGAAGGTGACCGCGTCCGCGATCCCGGCATGACGCTTGAGCGTCTCGCTCAAGGCCACGCGGCCCTCGCCGTCGATCTTCAAGGTCTCGCTGGTGCCGTAGAGCGAGAGCGAGAGCTGCTCCCGCGCATCCGAAAAAGGCGTGTACTGTCCGATCAACGCCTCGATCTCCGCCATCAGCGCATTTCCGCCGGCGTCGATCGCGGGGCGATCCAGCGCCGGATAACAATAGAGGCCGACGTAGCCGTCGCGGCCGAGCACCGTCCGGAAGCCTGCGGGAATCGAAACGCGCCCCTTCGCGTCGAGCCGCAACGTGACATTCGACACGAAGCGATCCACCACCCGCACCCCACGCAAACCGGACATCGACCGGGAGAGCCAAGCCTGCTCGATCCCTGCGGGGCGTGGCGCCCTTACCGGGCAACTCGCCTCTCGAGCCCGCGCTCCGCAATGACAAGTCGTGGGATAACATGGGATACTATGGGCGTCAATGGAACGGTCCCGCTCGCGCCAGCCCATCGGGCCGGCGAAGCAGTGCCCCGGCTTCCACCCATTAAGTGACGCTTAAACTTAAGGATTTGTTGCCGTCGGGGGCCATAAGCGGTTCCAGCGCCGGGAATTTCTGCGGCGCCCGGCGGCCCACACCGCCGGTATCGGCCGGTTGAAAGCGTCGGGGACACTTCCGCTCGCCGGGTTCGAATCACATATGAAGCCGTCGCGGCCGCCAGGCGGCAGTTCCAACGGCGTGTTTTGCTGTAATGTACCCGTATCGCGCGTGTGTCGCATGAACCGGCCCCGGACCGCCGACGAGACGATGCCGGGACCCCCGTCCTTCGAGCCGGACACGTTCATGGTGGCCGACGTCGTCCCCTCACCGAACTTCGACGAGCGCACGGGCGGCCCGCCCGACATCCTGCTCCTGCACTACACCGGAATGGAGACCGGCGACGCCGCGCTCGACCGCCTGACCTCGGCCGAGAGCAAGGTCTCCTCGCACTACGTGGTGTTCGAGGACGGCCGCATCGTGCAGTGCGTGCCCGAGGACAAGCGCGCCTGGCATGCCGGCGTGTCGTCCTGGGCCGGCGAAACCGACATCAACGCGCGCTCGATCGGGATCGAGATCGTCAATCCGGGACACGAGTTCGGCTATGCCGACTTCCCGCTGCGGCAGATCGCGGCGGTCATCACGCTCGCGAAGTCGATCCTGTCGCGGCATCCGGCGATCCGGCCGCACCGCGTGCTGGCGCATTCCGACGTGGCCCCGGCGCGCAAGCAGGACCCGGGCGAGAAATTCCCGTGGGAACTGCTCGCCGATTCCGGCGTCGGCCACTGGGTGCGCGCCGCCCCGCTCAGGGTCGCCGGCATGACCTTGATGACCGGCTATAACGGCGAGGCGGTCGCGCGCCTGCAGCGGCTCCTGAAGACCTACGGCTACGGCATCGAGGAGACCGGCGTCTATGACGAGGTCACGCGCGACGTCGTCACCGCCTTCCAGCGCCATTTCCGCCAGGCGCGCGTCGACGGCGTCGCCGACCCGTCGACGCTGATGACATTGCGGGCGCTGGTCGAGACGATGCCGGCGGCCGACGCGTCTTCACCTTCTTCCGAAGCAGAAGCGCCTTCAACCTCGTCCTGAAGAGAAGAAGCCGCGCTTACGCCGCCTTGCCGCAATAGGCCTCGAGCCGGTAGCCGTCCGGATCGACGACGAAGGCGGCGTAATAGTTCGGCCCGTAATCGGCGCGCAGCCCCGGCCGGCCGTTATCGTGGCCGCCGGCCTGCAGCGCCGCGGCGTGAAACGCATCGACGCTCTGCCGCGACGGCGCGCTGAAGCAGACATGCAGGCCGGACTCGGCATCGGCCGGCACCGGCTTCTTCGCCGTCTGCACCCACAATGCGGGCTCGCCGGCGCCGTAGCCGAGCGAAGTCGCGCCCTCGCTGAGGCAGGTATAGCCGAGCGGCTTCAGCGCGGCGTCGTAGAAGCGGCGCGCCCGCGCGAGATCGCGCACGCCGATCGAGATGTGGTCGAGCATCGTCGTCTCCCTTTTCAGTTTCAGGTCGTTCGTCAAACCCGCCTTGCGCGAAACTCGGATTGCAGCGTCCATGACGCGCCGCCGTCACCGGACCGCTCGCCGAGCCAGCGGAAACTGTCCGGCGTGATGTCGACGAAGCTCCAGCGCACCGGCACGCCTGTGTCGGTCTGCCCCTCCTGCACGATGTCGCGGCCGCGGGCGCGGCCGAGCTGGCGCGTGTAGTACTGCTTCAACGGATCGTTCCAGAGGATGTGCCAGGCCTCGAAGGCCGGGTCGTAGACGCGCAAGGTCGTGCCGTAGAACAGGCCGGGCAGGATCCAGACATCCTGGATGGCGCGTCCGTCGAGCGCCCAGGCGAAGTGGACCTCGCCCTGCCCCCGATGGGTCGACCCGTCATCGAGATGCACGGTGGCGTCGAAGGTCCAGTCGCCGATCAGCCAGTCGTAAAGGCCCATTTTGTCCCTGCGGTCGGCGGCAGGGCCGGCGCTGAGCAGCGCACGGATGAATCGGGAACTCTCGGGCATGACGTCGCTCCTTGTCCGCTGCGGTGCTAACGCCGGCGGCAGGGCCTGCGCTTGGGAAAAATTGCGCCGCGCGCGCGATGACGCAGCGGCCCCTGCGCGTTAGAATTGCGCATGGCCATCGCAGACACCCTCGTGGCATCCGGAACCGGCTGGAGCGTGCGCGATGTCGTGTGCGACCACGGCCCCGGCGACCGCGCCTTCGAGGAGCGGCACGCCAGGGTCTCAATCGCGGCGGTGACGGCGGGCAGCTTCCAGTATCGCACCCGTGAGGGCGCGGCGACCCTGGTGCCGGGCAGCCTGCTGCTCGGCAATGCCGGCGCCTGTTTCGAATGCGGCCACGCGCATGCGCGCGGCGACCGCTGCCTCGCCTTCCACTACGCGCCCGGCTTCTTCGAAGACATCGTCGCCGCCGTGCCGGGCGCGCGCGAGGCGCGCCTCTCCCGCGCCAGCCTGCCGGCGATGCCCGAGCTGACGCCGCTCTTCGCCGAAGCGGAGGCCGCGCGCGACGACGGCGACGCGGGCGCCTTCGAGGAACTGGCGCTGCGCTTTGCCGGCGCGGCGGCGAGGCTGCAGAACCGGCGCCGGGCCAGCCGCCGGCCGCCGACCGCGCGCGACGAGCGGCGGATCACCGCCGCGCTGCGCCGCATCGAGCGCACGCCGCAGGCGCCGCTCACGCTTGCCGCGCTCGCCGCCGAGGCGGGCCTCAGCGCCTTCCACTTCCTGCGCACCTTCCGCCAGGTTGCGGGGCTGACGCCGCACCAGTTCCTGCTGCGCACGCGCCTGCACCGCGCGGCCCTGCTGCTGCGCCACCGGCCGGACGCGATTACCGACATCGCCTACGACTGCGGCTTCAACGACCTCTCCACCTTCAATCGCCGCTTCCGCCGGCTGATGGGCGTGACGCCGGGAGCCTGGCGGACCGGCCGTTAACGCGTTCGTTAACCGGACGCTAACCATGAACTGGGCAAATCTTGCCGGGTCAGGCGCGACGCAGCGCCACCGTGGGAAGAATCGCCAGTGCAAGGTTTCTTCAACTTCGTGAAGTCGCTGGGCGCCGCGCGTCTGGCCGCCATGGCAGCCGTGACGCTGACGCTCGTCGGCTTCTTCTCGTTTCTCATGGTGCGGATGACGATGCCGCAGATGGTGCCGCTGTTCACCGACCTGTCGCTCGACGACTCCGCTTCGATCGCCAAGGACCTCGACCGGCAGGCGGTCACTTACGAGATCAAGGGCAACGGCACGACGATCCTCGTGCCGAAGGACAAGGTCGGCCGCCTGCGCATGAAGCTCGCCGAGTCGGGCCTGCCCAAAGGCGGCGGCGTCGGCTACGAGATCTTCGACAAGTCCGACGCGCTCGGCGCCACCACCTTCATCCAGAACATCAACAAGCTGCGCGCGCTCGAGGGCGAGCTCGCCCGCACCATCCGCGCCATCGACCGCGTCGAGGCCGCGCGCGTCCACCTCGTCCTGCCCGACCGGCCGCTGTTCTCGCGCGACAAGGCCGACGCCTCGGCCTCGATCGTGCTGAAGGTGCGCGGCCAGCTCGAGGCGCAGCAGGTGCGCGCCATCCGCCATCTCGTCGCCAGCGCGGTCAACGGCCTCAAGCCCGAGCGCATCTCGGTGGTCGACGAGAGCGGCCGCCTGCTCGCCGACGGCGCCGGCACCGACGACGCCTTCGCCTCCGGCAATGCCGACGAGCGCAAGCTCGCCTATGAGAGCCGCCTGCGCCGCGAGGTCGAGACCATTCTCAACTCGATCGTCGGCCCCGGTCACTCGCGCGTGCAGATCACCGCCGACTTCGACCTCAACCGCGTCACCCAGACCTCCGACAAATACGATCCGGACGGCCGTGTCGTGCGCTCGAGCCAGACGCGCGAGGAGCAGGCGGGCACGAGCGACAACGCCGGCGGCCCGGTCTCGGTCGGCAACCAGCTTCCGGCCAACGCCACCGGCGACAACAACAACAACAATAACGGCCGCAGCGACAACAGCCGCAAGACCGAGGAGATCGTCAACTACGAGATCTCGCGCACGACCAAGACCGAGGTGACCGAGGCCGGCCGCATCAACCGCATCTCGGCCGCGGTGCTGGTCGACGGCATCTACACCAGGAACGACAAGGGCGAGATCGTCTATCAGCCGCGCTCGAAGGAAGAGATCGACCGCATCGCCGCGCTGGTGCGCAGCGCGATCGGCTTCGACGCCAAGCGCGGCGACCAGCTCGAGGTCGCCAACCTCCGCTTCGCGGAGCCGATGCCGCAGCCGATCAGCGAACCGAGCGGCTGGGCGAGCTATCTCCAGTTCACCAAGGACGACATCATGCGCAGCGCCGAGATGGGCGTGATGGCGCTGCTCGGCCTCGTCGTGATGCTGATGGTGGTGCGGCCGCTGGTGCGCCGCATCGTCACGCCGGACCCGCGCGGCACCGGCCTTGCGGGCGCCGCCGGCATCGGTCCGGGCGGCGTGCTGATCGACGCGCGCGGCCAGCCGATCACCGACGCCGAGGGCAACCCGATCATCCCCGCGGGCCTCATGAGCGTGAACGCCGGTGCCGGCGGCAGCATCACCACCGGCGCCGGCCCGAACGTCTCGATCGTCGGCGCGGAGGAACAGGTCAACATCTCCAACCGCACCTCCACGATGATCGACATCGCCAAGGTGCAGGGCCAGGTGCACGCGCAGTCGATCGAGAAGGTCGGCGAGCTCGCATCCAAGAACCCGCACGAGGCCGCCTCCATCATCCGCAACTGGTTGCACGAGGAAGCCGCGTAAGCCATGCCGTCCGCTTATACCACGGCCAAGACCGACAAAGACGGCAACGCCGTGCGCGACGACATCGGCGGTTTGATGGCCGAGCTCGCCAGCCGGCCGCAGGTCGCGACCGCCGCGCGCAAGCTCACCGGGCCGGAACGCGCCGCGGTGCTGATGCTGGCGCTCGGCGACCGCCTCGGCGGCAAGGTGTTCAGCCTGCTCGACGACGACGAGCTGCGCGAGATCTCCGTCGTCATGTCCTCGCTCGGCACCATCGAATCCGAGACGGTCGAGCAGTTGCTGCTCGAATTCGTCGGCCACATGTCCGCCTCCGGCGCGCTGCTCGGCAACTACGACGCCACCGAGCGGCTCCTGCAGCAGTACCTGCCGCCGGACCGCGTGCACACGATCATGGACGACATCCGCGGCCCGGCCGGCCGCAACATGTGGGAGAAGCTCGCCAACGTCCAGGAAGAGGTGCTGGCGAACTATCTCAAGAACGAATACCCCCAGACGGTCGCCGTCGTGCTCTCGAAGCTGCGCGCCGAGCATGCCGCGCGCGTGCTCTCGATCCTGCCCGAGGACCTGTCGCTCGACGTCGTCTCGCGCATGCTGCGCATGGAGTCAGTGCAGAAGGAAGTGATCGAGCGCGTCGAGCAGACGCTGCGCACCGAGTTCATGTACAACCTGTCGCAGAAGCGCCGCCGCGACGCGCACGAGGTGATGGCGGAGATCTTCAACAATTTCGACCGCCACACCGAGCAGCGCTTCCTGGTGGCGCTCGAGCAGTCGAACCGCGACGCGGCCGAGCGCATCAAGGCGCTGATGTTCACCTTCGACGACCTGACCAAGCTCGACCCGGCCTCGGCGCAGACGCTGATGCGCAACATCGACAAGGACAAGCTCGCGCTCGCGCTCAAGGGCGCCTCCGAGACGGTGCGCCAGTTCTTCTTCGGCTCGATGTCGACGCGCGCGGCGAAGATGCTGGTCGACGACATGCAGGCGATGGGCGCGGTGCGTCTGCGCGACGTCGACGAGGCGCAGGCGCTGCTGGTCAACAAGGCCAAGGAAATGGCCGCGAAGGGCGAGATCCTGATCGCCAAGAACCGCGGCGACGAGGAGCTGGTGTACTAAATGAAGGCGAGCGCCAAATACCTGTTCGACGAGGACTTCGCCAGCGGCGCGAAGCCGACCATCACCCTGGTCGAGGCCGAGCGCCGCCGCGCCGACGCCGAGTCGGTCGCCTACCGCAACGGCTTCGCCGCCGGCCAGGCGCAGGCGCAAAGCGAGACGTCGCAAGCGACGGCGAGCGCGCTGGCGCGCATCGCCGACGGCCTCACGCGCATCGAACGGGCGCTCGAGGGCATCGAGACGCGGCTGGAGTCGGAAGCCGTCGAGGTCGCGGTGGCGGTCGCGAGCAAGCTGGCGCCGGAATTGATCGCGCGCGAACCCTTCGCCGAGATCTCGGCGCTGGCCACCGACTGCTTCCAGCAGCTCGTGAAGACGCCGCATATCGCCGTGCGCATCGGCGCCGACATCCATGACATGGCGAGGAGCCAGCTCGAGGAGATGGCGCGCATGCGCGGCTTCGAGGGCCGGCTGGTGGTCGAGGCCGACGCCGCGCTCGCGCCCGGCGACTGCCGCATCGAATGGAGCGAGGGCGGCGTGACGCGCGACCGCGCCGCCACCCTTGCCGCCATCGACGAGGTCGTGGCGCGCTACATCGCCGCCCGTAACGCAGTGCATTGAGGACCTTGAAGGAGACCGAGCATGAGTGAAGACGATCCCAAGGTCCCGCTGCCCGATCTCGAGAACGGCGGACAGATGGTCCCCGATTCCGCTTCGCTGGTGCCCGACAGCGAGCCGGTGATGCGCTCCGCCGCCGATCTCGAAGCGGTGTTCGACGTGCCGGTGCGCGTGTCGGCCGTGCTCGGGCGCGCGCGCATGGAGGTCGGCGAGCTGCTGCGCATGGGCCCCGGCACCGTGCTCGAGCTCGACCGCAAGGTCGGCGAGGCGATCGACATCTACGTCAACAACCGCCTGGTGGCGCGCGGCGAGGTCGTGCTGGTCGAGGACAAGCTCGGCGTCACCATGACGGAAATCATCAAGGCGGATCGGTGATGACGCGCGGCGCCGCGACAATCTCAGCCGTCACCCCCGGGCTTGTCCCGGCCATGACGAACGAGAGGTCTGCGCCGCGACCCATCCGGGACAAGGAAAACTGACATGCGCCTCTTAATCGTCGGCTCGCTCGGCGGCCAGCTCACCACCGCGACCAAGCTCGCCATGGACAAGGGCGCGAGCGTCACGCACGCGGACGGCAGCGAGCAGGCGCTGGCGGTGCTGCGCTCCGGCCGCGGCGCCGACCTGATGATGGTCGACGTCGCGATCGACATCCGCGACCTCGTGGCGCGGCTCGACGCCGAGCGCATTCACGTGCCGATCGTCGCCTGCGGCGTGACCAACGACGCGCGCGCCGCCGTGCGCGCGATCCATGCCGGCGCCAAGGAGTACATCCCGCTGCCGCCCGACCCCGACCTGATCGCGGCGGTGCTCGCGGCGGTCGCCGACGATGTGCGCGATTTGATCTATCGCGATGACGCGATGACCCGCGTCATCAAGCTGGCGCAGCAGATCGCCGGGTCGGAAGCCTCCGTGCTGATCACCGGCGAGAGCGGCACCGGCAAGGAGGTGCTGGCGCGCTTCGTGCACGCGCGCTCGCAGCGGGCCAGGAAGCCGTTCATCTCGGTCAACTGCGCGGCGATCCCGGAGAACCTGCTCGAGTCCGAACTGTTCGGCCACGAGAAGGGCGCCTTCACCGGCGCGCTCGCCCGCCGCATCGGCAAGTTCGAGGAGGCGAACGGCGGCACGCTGCTGCTCGACGAAATCTCCGAGATGGATGTGCGCCTGCAGGCCAAGCTCCTGCGCGCGATCCAGGAGCGCGTCATCGACCGCGTCGGCGGCAACCGGCCGGTGGCCGTCGACATCCGCATCATCGCCACCTCGAACCGCAACCTGACCGAAGCCGTGCGCGCCGGCACCTTCCGCGAGGATTTGCTGTTCCGCCTCAACGTGGTCAACCTCAAGATCCCGGCGCTGCGCGAGCGCCCCGCCGACATCGGCGAACTGGCGCAGCACTTCATCAAGAAGTATTCGGCGGCGAACGGCGTGCCGGCGCGGGCGCTGTCGGCGGAAGCGCGCCGCGCGCTCGCCACGCATCGCTGGCCGGGCAACGTGCGCGAACTGGAGAACACGCTGCATCGCGCGGTGCTGCTCTCGACCGGGCCCGAGATCGGCATCGACGGCATCCTGTCGCCGGACGGCGCCCGCCTCGGCGAGGCGCGCAACAGCGACATCGCCACCCAGGCGGCCTTCGCGGCCGAACAGGTGACGCGCAACCTCGTCGGCCGCACCGTCGCCGAGGTCGAGCGCGATCTCATCCTCGAGACGCTGCGCCACTGCCTCGGCAACCGCACGCACGCCGCCAACATCCTCGGCATCTCGATCCGCACGTTGCGCAACAAGCTCAACGAATACGCGGCCGACGGTGCGCCGATCCCGCCGCCGAACGGCGGCGAGGCGATGCGCGGCGCGGCGTGAGATCTACCCGTTGACGTCTGCGTGACGCCGCGGGCGCGACGCTTTCACGGCGTCGCGACGCGGGAACCAGGCCCGGCATGCGCCGTTATCGGCCCATGCGCGCCCTGCTGTTCCACAATCCCACCGCCGGGACCAAGAGCTTCGACAAGGACGGCATCCTCGCCGCGCTGAAGCTCGCGAATATCGACGCTCACTACGTCTCGACCAAGAACGACGATGTCGAAGCCGCGCTGAAGAAGAGCGCCGATCTCTTCATCGTCGCCGGCGGCGACGGCACCATCCGCCTGATCGTCACCGGCGCCAAAGATCGCTCGATTCCGATCGCGGTGCTGCCCTTGGGCACCGCCAACAACATCGCGCGCTCGCTCGGCATTTCGGGCACGCCGATCGAGTTGGTGGAAAGCTGGAACATCGACCGCTGCCTGTCGCTCGACATCTGCCAGGCGCGCGGCGCCTGGGGCACCGCGCCCTTTCTCGAGGCGTTCGGCGTCGGGCTGATCCCCGCTTATCTGCGCATGGCCGCGAAAGGCAAGAAGCCGGAAGGCGCCGACAATCTGCGCAAGGGCCGGACCATGCTGCAGAAGGCGCTGAAGGACGCGGAGCCGATCGACATCGAGGTCGCCGTCGACGGCAAGCCGGTGCGCGGCGATCTGCTCGGCGTCGAGGTGCTCAACATTCCGTTCACCGGCCCCGGCCTGCCGCTCGGCGCCAGGGCGAACGCCGCAGACGGCAAGCTCGACGTCGTCTGCATCACCAAGGACAGCCGCAAGGACCTGATCGCCTGGCTGGAGGCGCCGATGGACAGCGATCCGCCGGTCGTCAGCCGCGAGGGCTCGGAGGTGAAGCTG
>Ga0187815_10000217_pt1 | contig 28865 bp, 17 predicted proteins | sample NC_S_5_FD_132962 | JGI IMG/M metagenome (GOLD analysis project Ga0187815, IMG submission 132962) | Wetland sediment microbial communities from Neuse River Estuary, North Carolina, USA - ASW-S_5 | ecosystem: Environmental > Aquatic > Freshwater > Wetlands > Sediment | place: USA: North Carolina...
GTGGTGGGCCGCTCCGACGTCGTGCTGAAGCGCCCGAACCTGCAAGCCGATCACGCCATGCCGCTGGGCAACGGCCGCCTGGGCCTCGCGGTGTGGTCGGAGAATGGCCTGACCGTGCAGCTCAACCGTGCGGACACCTGGCCCGGCCGCCTGTCGCCGGGCCAGCTGGTGCTGCCCGGCCTCAGGCGGCTGGTCGAAGCGCCTGACTATGCGGGGCGCCTCGATCTCTACCACGGCGAATTCAGCGAACGCGGCGGCGGCATGCACGCCACGGTCTACGTGCAGCCCGATACGGACGCCGCCGTGATCGAGGTGCGCGGTGCCGATCCGGACAAGCAGCAGTCGGTGCTGCTCAAGCTCTGGCAACCACGCCAGCCAGCCGCCACCGCGAGCGGCGGCACGGCCGTGCTCGCCGAAACCTGGCAGGACAAGGGCGAAGCCGGCGCCTCCGGCCAGACCTTCGGCTCGCTGGCCGCCCTCACCGCGCAGGCGCGGGACGTGCATGCCGAGGCGCAGGGACCGCTGGCGGTGACGCTGTCGTTCCGGCCCAGGGCGGACGGATCGTTCCGCGTGCTGGTGGCCGCGCCGAAGTGGAAAGGCGGCGATGCCGTGCAGCGCGCGAGACAGCTGCTCGCCGCTGCCGGCAGGGTCCCCGACGCCGCCCATCGGGACTGGTGGCGCGCGTTCTGGCACCGCGCCGGCCTGATGAAACTCGATTCCGCCGATGGCGTCGCGCCCTACATGGAAAACCTGCGCGCCATCGACCTGTACGCTACCGCCGCCGAGAGCCGCGGCCCGCTGCCCGGCTCGCAGGCCGGCATCGCCGACCTGTTCTCCTCCGCGCGCGACCAGCACCAATGGGCGCCTTCCGCGTACTGGCACTGGAACCTGCGCATGCAGGTCGCGGCCAACCTGGGCGCCGGCCTGTACGGCCTCAACATGCCCTACTTCAACCTCTACCGCAGCAACCTCGCCAACATCGAGGCATGGACGCGCGCGCAGATGGACGGCCGCCCCGGCGCTTGCGTGCCGGAAACCATGCGCTTCAACGGCGCGGGCTACGAGGACGAGGGCTGGTTGAAGCAGCCCGGCCTCAATTGCAGCGCGAAGTCCGGGCCGTATTACAACGCGCGCACGCTGACGACCGGCGCCGAAGTGTCGCTGTGGATCTGGCAGCAATACCTCGCCACGCAGGACCGCGCCTTCCTCGCCGCCAACTATCCGGTGATGGCCGCCGCGGCGCGCTTCCTGCTCGCCTACGCCAAACCGGGCGCGGATGGCCTGCTGCACACCTTCCCTTCCAACGCGCACGAAACGCAGTGGGACGTGCGCGATCCCACCACCGACATCGCGGCGATGAAGGCGCTGTTCCCCGCGGTCATCGCCGCCGCGCGCGAACTGCACACCGATGCCGCACTGGTCGCCCGGCTGCAACAGGTGCTGCCGAAGCTGGCGCCCTTCCCGCTGGAGAAAACGGCCCGTGGCAACGTGATCGGCCTGTCCTCCGACCCGGGCGCGCCTGTCCACAACACTGAGAACATCGGCCTCGAACCCGTCTGGCCCTATGGCCTAGTCGGCGACAGTGGTGCCTTGCATGCGACCGCAGTGCGCACTTACCTGCAGCGACCGAACACCTTCGAGAACGACTGGAGCCTCGACCCCATCGATGCCGCGCGCCTGGGACTGGCCGACGACATGAAGACGGCGCTCGTCAAGCTCACGGGGAAATACCAGCAATACCCCTCCGGTTTCGCCCGGTTCATTGGACCGGAGTTTTACGTGGAGCAGATCGGCGTGGTCGCGGCCGCACTGCAGGACGCACTGGTGCAGGACTACGACGGCCTGATCCGCATCGCGCCCGCCTGGCCGGCGGATTGGAACGCCGACGCCACGGTTTATGTCAGCCGACGCGGCAAGGTCGATCTGCAGGTGCGCGACGGCGTGCCGACCACGGTGGTGGTCGAGGCCGGCGCCGACGGCAGCATGGCCGTGCGCAATCCCTGGCCCGGCGCCGCCGCGGAAGTGGTCGTATCCGGCAGCGGCCGGCGTGTGGCCGAGGCGGGCGGCGGGGCCGTGCTGCGTTTCCGCGCCAACGCCGGCAAGGACTACGTGGTCCAGCGTGTCGCCGCCCCCATGGCGAAGCTGCCGTTCGCCGCCATCGCGGGAAGCGCGGCAAGCGGGCCGAAATCGCTGGGGATGCGGCATATCGGACTGCCTTGAGCGCCCGTGCCGCATCACCGTCCGGGCCTGCCTGCGAACCGGGGCTGGAACAGGGCCAGGGACCGGATGAGGCGGGCTAGCTGCCGCGGCGCGGCCGTCCGTACAGCGCGCGCAGTTCGTCCTTGGCGGCCTCCAGGCAAGCGCGCCGATCTTCCGGCAGCGCGTCACCGGCACGATTGAGGTAGAAGCTGAGCATGGACATGGCCGAGCGGAACGGCGTCGTCCTGCCCCGCCGGCTCGCCTCGGCAGAGGCCTGCAGCGAGGCGGCGATCCGGCGCGGATCGCTCCAGGTGAACACGCCCTCGTCCAGTTCCAGCGCATGACTTTCCCGCGTCACCCGCTGCGACCAGTGCCCGGACGATTTCCCCTGCTGATGCGGTTTGCGTGGATGCATGATCGTCGCCGCCCTGCGCACCCGCCGCCCCCCAACCCGAGCCCTGGACACCGACGGCGGGGAATGGCCGGGCTGTGGCCATTCTTCTACCGGCAGACGGGACAGACAAGATGAAAGGCCGTCGTCCGCCGGTGCAGGCCTGGGTGGCAGGTGTGCATCGCTGCAGGATGGCCGGAAAGGCGACGCGGCGAGCCGCATTTGGCCGCCGAGGTCTGGCGAATCGGCGGCGACGCGCTGGCATCAGGGCGCCGGGCACGCCGCCGCCACGCGTATCGGCAACGCCGGCGCTCCCTGTCCCTTCCGCACGCCTGCCGCCTGCTGCACGGCCAGCGCCGCGGCGGGCAGCGTCTTCAGGTGGGTGAAGTTGGGCGACCAGACCTTGGTCGGGCCGGCGTTGTGCGGCCCACCCGCGCTGTCGGTCCAGTTGTCCACGATGCGCAGATTTCCGCTCCACGACGCCCATGCGCTCACCCACGAACCCAGCACCACGTTGCGCTCCACGTCGAAATTCGTGCTGTGCTCGTCGAGGTAGATGCCATTGCCCACGCCGCTGCGGCGCATGTCGATGGCGTTGCGCACCACGCAGGAGGTGCCCGGCGTCGATTGGCCCTGCGTGTAGATCGCGCCGCCGTCGGCCAGCTGCAGCATCACCCGTTCGATGCGGTTGCCGACGATATGGATGGACGACTCCACCGGCACCGCGCCTTCGTAGTTCCAGCCCCAGCCCACCGAGATGCCGCTGTACGGCAGGTCGCTGAGGGTGTTGTGCACAATGTCGATGCCGTTCACGAAGCCGGCCATGATCGCCACGTTGTCCCGCCAGGCCAGCGCCACGTGGTCGATGCGGTTGTCGGCGACCACGATGTCGGAGGTCTTGCCTGCCGGATCGGCGGGATGCCCTTCCGTGTCGCCGGCGAACACGGCGCCGCCGCCGAGGTCGGTGAAGCGCGAGTCCGTCACCGCCGCGCCGTGCGTGCCGCCGGCCAGCGTGATGCCCGCCGCCGCGAGATGCCGGAAGCTGTCGTGGTCGAACACGATGTCGCGGCCTGCTTCCACGTCCACGGCACTGACCATGCGCGTCATGCCTTCGCCGTTGTCGGGCAACCCGACCCGGCGCGGACCATCCACCCGATAGCCCGCCTGCAGGCTTACGTAGCCGTCGTCGGACGCGGGTTTGCGCCATTCGGTGCCGGCAAAGCCGATGCCGCTGAACACCAGGTCGTGCACGGGTGCCTGGCGCGAACCCTGCAACACCAGCAGTTGTTCCAGCACCGGCAGTTCGATGGAAGGCGTGCGCGACGCCTCGTCCGGCAATGGCCGGTAGCGCAGCACCTGATGCGCCGTATCGACCGTGTAGCTGCCGGGCGCAACCGGATCGCCGGCGAGGTTCTCGAACCAGTCCACGCCGCCGTAGTACCTGCCCACCGGGCTGGCCACCGCCCAGCCGTTGCCGCGGGAATCCAGCGTGGCGTTGTGCCAGCACGGCTGGGCGAGATCGACGCGGCCGGGACCGAGCGCAACGACGCGGCAGCGGAAGTCACGCCAGCGTGCGTGCAGCACCGCCAGCGAGCCGGGCTGCAGCTGCCGCAGAATCGCGGGCGGCAGGTTCGACAGCCCTTTCGCGTCCACCACGCAATGCGGGCAGGCCCCGGTGCGCGCGGGCCAGCGCCGATGGCCATCGACATAGATGCTGGACGGCACATCGCCCGGCGGCAACGCGAAACGCCACAGCGCACGGTCGCGCGTTCCCTGCACACGCTGGCTTCCGGACAGCACCGAGTGCGCACCGGGTGCCGCCTGCCAGCGCACGGGATGGCCGCTGGCGCCGCTGTCCGACGCATCGAACTGCAGCGGCCGCGGCAATCGGTAGGTGCCGTCCTGCAACTGCACGGAGATGTCGTCATGCCCCAGGCTGCGCAACGCGCGAACCTTCGCCTGCGCGGTTTGCAGCGTGCAGGGCGACGACGCATCGCATGCGCCTCCAGTCGACCCCCCGGGTGCGACATGCAGGGTTTGCGCAAGGGATGCGCGCGGCAGCAGCAACAGCGCCGCAAGCGCCCACGACAGACCGGTGGATGGCGCGGCCGCGCTCATCGCCCGCCCTCCTTCGATACCCCGCTCACGGCTTGCAGATCGCAAGCCGCTGCGCCACGTCGGACGCCCGTTGCCAGGCATTGCCCTGCGGCACGGTCGGTTCCGGCCCGTGCGAAACCGCCCAGGCGTGCTCCATCGCGAACCAATCGATTTCCCCGGGTGGCTTTCCGCTGGCCAGCGACTGTTCCAGCGTGGCGAAATAGCGGCGCCAGCGCGGCTCGTACAATCCGCTCACCAGGCCAGCCAGCTGGCGGTTCGCATAGTCGTGCAATGCGCCCTTGTCGGCGCCCGGGCGGCCGCCCCACACGGTGAGGATAGAGCGCTGATCGTATTCCAGCTGCGCCGCCTCGGCGGCGTCGCCGGCCGCTGCACGCGCAGGCGCCAGCCAGTTGCCGAGCAGGAAATGCGGATCGCTGGCGAGCAGGCGGTCGAGCAAGTCCATGTCGTCCAGCCACCGCGTCGACAGCACGTGGAAGCGTGCGGCGTCCTTCGACAGATAGGCGGCCCTGAGCTGCGGCAGCAGCACGCGTGCCTGGTTGCTCAGCGCCTGCCGTGCCACGTCCACCAGGTCGTAGCGGTAGGCACTGGTGGCACGCAACGCGGGCGCCATCCGCAGCAGCTCGCAGAGAGCTCGATCGAAGCGTTTGCCGTCGTAACGCATCGCTGGTGGCGACCAGGTGGCCGCCGTGTTCACCTCCAGCGAGGGACGGGCATCGAACAGGCTGTCCTGCGGCTCCGACCATTCGCCGGAGGGCATGGCGTAGGCGGTCTCGCCCAGGATGCGCCAGGCAGCGGCGGCGTGCGGGTCGCTTCCGCCGTAGCGATAGGCGGCATAGTTGGCGAACCATGCAGCCTCGTCGGCAGGCGCATCGTCATGCGCCTGCTGCGGCCACGCCAGCGCGGTGAACAGCGCGAACGCCGCGGGATCGGTGCCGCTGCCTTCTGGCATCCAGGCGATGCCTCGGAAGATGCGTCCGGGCTCGCCGGACCATTGTGCGTAGCGTTCCAGCCACACGCCGCCATTCGCACCCAGCGTGCTGTGGCCGCCGAAGTTGGGGATGCTGCCGAAGGCATACGGCGCGCCGTGCCAGTCCCGTTCGCGGTCCAGCCCGTCGTAGCGGTCCGACAAACCGTCGACGATCAGCAGGCGCCGCTTGTCGACTGCATCGAGCACCGCCGGCAGCGGATTGTGCTGCCAGCCCAGCAGCACCCAGCGCGCGCCCGGATGCGCAGCCTGCAACGCATCCATCACTCCGCGCGCAGCGGCCGCCACCGGCACGTCGCCGGCGCGGCCGCCCTCGTGCAGCAGGTCCATCTTGTACATCGTGCCGGCGCCGAACAGCGCACGCTGTCGCCGGTAGAAGTCGGCCGCGACTTTCGCGTACAACGGATCGCGCGGGTCGAGCCAGTCCGGCCGCGTGAAGCCCGCCCACTCGCCCTGCGGCACCACGTTGGCACCGGGGTGCCTCGCCGCGAAGCCCGGCGGCACCGTGCCGAAATAGCCCGGGAACACCGGCGCCATGCCCAGCGCGCGCAGGCGCGCCACGATCTTCCGCGCCAGCGCGACGCGGCGCGCGTACTGCCGCGGCGACACCGGCGCATCGAAACCGGACATGTTCTGCAGCAGCCACCACGGCTGGTGCGCGGCGGCAGGAATCCACGCGCGGATCTCCGCATCGCCGTAGCCGAAGTCGCGGAAAGTGCGGCGATACACCTCCTCCGTGCCGATCGGCATGAACACCTCGTTGATGCCATGCAGAGCGAGCAGGTCGATCTTGTGCTCCCATGCCGGCCAGTCGAGGTAGGCGTTCGAGTAGCCGTCGTCGGTATCGTTGAGCGCATAGCGATCCATCGCCACGGTCCAACGCCCTATCGGCGCGACGGGCGCCGGCAGCGTGGCAGGCAGGCGCGAGAGGCTGTCGCCCGGCCAGCCGATGTCGACGTGCGCCACTTCGTGCAGGTAGGTTTCCACGCCGACAAGCAGCACCGCCGGCGTGGTGCCCGCAATGACAATGTGCCCGGGCACGCCGTGGATCACGAAGCGATCCCGCCCTTTCCCGGGATCGAGCGTCTCCAGGGTGAACTGCGCCTGCCAGCGCGGCAGCAGGCGCTGCAGCGCCGCGCGCGCCGGCGCGGTGTCGAAGGCCGGTTTCGCGGGCGCGGCGGCGAGGCAGGCAGGCACGCCGGCGCCTGCCAGCAGCAAGCCGATCAGCAGTCGTCGCAGTCGTCGTTTCATGGGGCGTTGCCCGCGCGATGACGTCGGCCTTGATGCGGCGCGCCGGATTGGCTCATGAGCGGCGCAAGCTCCACCGACTCGATGGTGGCCGGCAAAGGGTCGCCCTTGTGGAACGGAGCCACCGGCGTCAGCTCCACCTGCATCGCCCAGGGTTCGGCATGCATGTCACGGCTCACGCGCAGCTGCGCGGCGCCGCTGCCTGCCGGCAACGCCAGCGCCCGCGGCTGGCCGTCCACCCAGACGTCCAGCCGCGAACCCGGCCCGGCACCGCGGTAGCGCAGGGTCAGCCGGTAGGCGCCCGCGCCGGCCTGCACGTGCCAGCGCAGCTTGTAGACAGTGGGAGGATCGTCGTAGCCGTAGCCGTTGTAGTTCAGGAAATGCTCGGCCTGCGCGGCCGCAAGGTGCACGCGACCGTCCGCACCCGGCGCCACGGCATCCGGCCGCACTTGCAGGCCGCCGTCGAGCGGGATCGCCACCACCGGCATGTAGCCTGCTTCGGCCAGCCCCTCCACCTTCACGCTGGCACCCGAGGCATCGGCCACGACGCGGCCGACCTTCGCCTGCGCGTCGCCCAGCACGCGCCCCTGCCCGAAGCGGCTGTCGACCACGCCCGGCAGGTGCAGCACGCCGTCCGCCGGCGGCTTCGCCACGAACAGGTACAAGGCATGCGCACCCAGGGTGGCATAGCCGAACTCCAGCTTCTGCAGCGGCGCGGCACGCGTGCCGTAGACCGCTTCGCCGCGCGGCTTCAGCCACGCGCCGATGCCGCGCAGCACGCCGGCCTCGTAGGGCACCACCGAGCCGTCGCCTGCCGGCCCGATGTTGAGGATGTAGTTGCCGCCGGCGCTCACCACGCGCACCAGCCGCGCGATGTTCTCGCGCACCTTGCCCGGCAGGTCGTCGCGCTTCTCCCAGGAGCGATAACCCCAGGTATCCGGGAACATCGATGCGGGCGACTGCCAGGGCTGTTCCATGCCCTCGCCCGGTTCGCGGTTGTCGCCCATCACGGTGAAATCGCCCTGATGGTTCCACACCCGGCCGGACACCATCGCCTGCGGCTGCAGCTCGTGCACGGCGCGGGCGAAGCGCGCGCTCTGCGCCGGCGTGGGCTTGCCCATGTCGAACCAGACCTCGCTGATGGTGCCGTAGTGGCTCATCAGTTCGCGGATCTGCGCCACGTTGAAATCGGCTTGCGCCGGCGTGATCGGGTTGTCGTTGTCGGGCCGGTACTGGCCGTGCATCCAGTGCCAGTCGATGGTGGAGTAATACACGCCGAAGGCCATGTGCGCCCGGGCGCAGGCGTCGGCCAGTTCCTTCACCACGTCGCGCTTGTAGGGCGTCGCATCGACGATGTCGTAGCGGTTCTGCGCGGTGTGGAACATCGCGAAGCCGTCGTGGTGCTTGGCGGTGAGCACGATGAACTTCATGCCCGCGGCCTTGGCCAGGGCCACGATGGCGTCGGGGTCGAACTTTTCCGGATCGAAACGCTTCGCCAGCGCTTCGTACTGGCCGGTCGGCACCGGCGCGAAGGACTGGATCTGTTCGCTGTAGCCCTGCGTGACGCGCTTGCCTTCCCACACGCCACCCAGCATCGAATAGAGGCCGAAGTGGATGAACAGCCCGAACTTGCGCGCCTGCCAGGCCTGCACCGTGGCGGCGCTGGGGCGCGGGCCGCCCTGCGGCAACGGCAGCGGCCGGTCGGAGACGGCCGTCGTCGTGGCGAAGAGGGCCGGTGGCAGCAGCAGCGCCATTGCCAGCACCATGCGCGTGACGATGTTCATCGACCTTTCCCTCCCCATGCGACGGTGACTGCGCAGCGTAGCCGGTCGAAACTCAGGCCATGGCCCGCGTCCAGCGCAACCATACGGCGCTGCCCTTCGGCACATCGATGCGGCAGTTGCCGCCGGCATCGACGATCGCCTGTCCGGCCGGTGCAAAACTGACATCGCGACGGCTGTCCAGCGCGGGTGCGCGCAGGCGCGTCAGCTCGCCGCGGGCGCCCGGCGGCAGGCCGCGCACCACCGTCGAGACATCGCGGGCGGCATCCTTGTTGATCAGCGCGGCCAGCACCGCATCGCCCTGCATGGCCGCGTAGGCGGTGAGATTGACGCCGCCGGCGTCGAGCAGCCCCGGCACCATCCGCGCACCGGCGAAGCGCTGCGCCAGCACGATGCCATGGAACAGCGGACGGGGCTGGAAGCCCACCGCGCGGCTGCCGGCGATGGCGGAATAGCGCGAGGCCAGCGCGTCGCGTTGCGCCACGATGTCGCCACCCGTGGACGGTTTCACCGCGCGTCCCAGCGAGCTTTCCACCGAGTGCAGCGTGCCGCCGTGGAAGTGCATGCCGCCCACGCCGCGCTGGGCCAGCGCCAGCATGAAGTCCGCGCCCCACAGCGCGGAGGCGAACACGTTGCTGGTGCCGTCGCGGCCGCCGTTGTAATAGGAATTGCCTTCGGTGATGCGGAACGGCAGCTCGTGCTGGTCCGCCACCCGCATGATCTGCTCGACCTCGCCGAAAAAGCCGGGATCGCCGGCCAGCATGTCCGCGATAGAGCCGTTCTCCGCCGCCTCGCGGTAGTAGTGCCGGCTGAGGAACACGTTCTCCTTCGCGTGGCGCCGCGCATACTCGATCACCCAGTCGCTGTTCGCGCCGGTGTCCGGCCCTGCCAGCGGCAGGCCGGCAGCGCGCAGCGCTTTCGCATACGGCGTCCAGGCTGCGTCGAACGTGGCGTAGTCGTGGAAGTAGTTGTTCGCCTCGTTGCCGATCTGGATCGCCAGCAACTGCTCGCCCACCAGGCGTTGCACGGCCTGCGCCAGGTCCAGCGCCATCGCGGGCGAGCCGATGCGCAGGTTCACGCCGAACACCAGTTTCCAGCCGGTGGCCCGCAGGAAGCCGGCCAGCGCCTGCAAGCCCTCGGGCTTCAGCACGTAGGGGCGCGCCGGCCCCCGTTTGCGCGCCACGAAAGCCGGCAGGCTGCCGCGGTAGCCACTCCACACGGTGTCGTCGCTGGTGTTGCCGCCGATGCGCAGCACGCCGTGCGGGTTCATCTCGCGGAACAGGCGCACCAGGCCGTGGTTGTCCGCGGCGAAGAACGTGGGGTCGGACAGCTCCAGCGTCTCGTAGCTGAGGCTGGCGAGGCTGGCGTCGACGCGCCGCCCGGGACGGTGCAGGTCCAGCGCGAAGCTGGCTTGCGCGGGCGCGGCGCGGGCGCCCCAGGCCCGGCCGCCGGATGCGGCAACCAGCGGCAGGAGGGCGGCGGCTTGCAGCAGGCGGCGGCGGGCCGGATCGGTCATGCTCAGTCTCCGCCGGCCGGCGTGAGTTCCAGCGTCAGCACTTCGAACGGCGCCAGCCTGATCGTGCCCGCATGGTCCGCATCCAGCATCTTCGGCACGCCGGGGCCGCCGCTCTTCCACACGTCGCGCACGCTGAAGCGGCGCGCCACGCCCGGCGGCAGCTGCAGCTGCCGCTGCAGGTCGACCACCGCGAGCTGCGGCTTGTCGTCCGGGTTGCGGAAGGTGACGATGGCCTTCCCCGGCGACCACGCGGCCCAGCCGTAGACGTCCAGCCGGCCGGGATCGCCGCCGATCCAGTGCGAATCGCGCAGCACGCCGGCGTTGGCGCGCGACCATTTCGCCGCGTCCGCCAGCGTGTCCCAGTCCTGCGGCGTGAGCAGCGAAGGCGTGATGTACATCTCCTGCAGCTCGGTGCCGGTGGCGAAGTACGAGTGCACCTCGTTGGCGAAATCGTGGCCCGGATCGGTGTTGAGGCGCGGGTTCTTCTGGGCGTAGATGATGCCGTGGAGCATCAGCGAGTCGATCGGGAACAGCGGGCCCTTCAGCACGATGTTCTGGTAGGTCTGCTGGTCGCGGTAGGTGATCCACTTCTCGCGCATCGTGCCCACGCCGGTGTACCAGTCGTCCTCGCCGTCGCGCCAGATGGTATCGGCGTAGCGCAGCCAGAACGGCGAGGCCCAGGTGCCGGTGGTGAGGTTGATGAACGTGCCGGGCTTGTCCTTGCGGATGTCGTCGATCAGCTGGATCGCCGCGGCGAAGTCACTGTCGAAGCGGCTGCCCGGGAACACGCTGCTGACGTTGCCGGTGCCGTCGAACTTGAACTGGTTGACGCCGTCCTTGTCCAGCAGGTCCATCACCACCTGGTGGAAGCGCTGGTAGTACTTCGGCCCGGACAGTGCGAAACCGCCGTCGTTGGTTTCGTAGCCGGCCGCCTTGCCGTTCTTCACGCGCTCCTGCCACGGCTTGCCGTAGCCGCCCCACGGCGACAGCCAGATGCCCGGCGCGGCGCCGTACTTCGCCGCCGCCTCGCGCAGCGGCACGAAGCCGTGCGGGAAGTCCTTGCTGAAGTTCCAGCTGCCGCTGCGGTCGTCCCAGCCGTCGTCGAACAGGAACGAGTCCAGTTTAACGCCGCGCTTCACCGCGAGCTCCCGGCCGAAGGTGTTGATGCGGTCCAGCGCCTCCGCCTCGGTGTACGGGGTGAAGTAGCCGATGTCGTACCAGGAGTTGTAGTGCAGGAACGGCCGGTACGGATGCGCGCGTTCGCGCTCGATGTAGCTGGCGAAGTCGCGGCGCAGCTGGCCCTCGCGCACCACGCCGACCACCGCCGAGTAGGTCACCGTCTTGCCCTGCTCCAGCGGCAGCGTGCGGGCCATCGTGAGCTTCACCGTGTCGTGGTAGGCGGTGCTCTCGGACAGCGGATTCTCGAAGCCGAGATAGACGTCGGCGGCCACCACCGGCGAGCCGTTCACCGTGCCATCCACCTCGGCGCCGGACACCTTCGTCTGCAGCAGCGAGACCTTGGCGATCTTCTCGGCCTGCCTGAGCGCGGTGATGCCCACTTCCTCGCGCAGGTAGGGCGAGCCGTCGCGCTGCACCAGCTTCCAGTCCACCCGGAAGCGGCCGTTCGCGTCGCCGAAGCTCGCCTCGACCGCCTTGCCGGGAATCCGCCCGGCCAGCCGCGAGGACCTGGCATCCACCGGCAGCGCCACCACATGCGGCAGCGACAGCAGCTTCATGTCGGCGGCCTCGAGTGTGCTGCCGTCGGCCATCACCAGCGCGAACGGTGCGGATACCTGCAGGGTGCGAGCGTGCACCCGGTCGGTCACCGTCAGGTCGACGAGACGCTTGCCATCCAGCTTCCAGCGCGCCTCGACCGCGGCATTGCCGAAGCTCTCCGCGCCCTGCTGGTCCGCGAACGCCGCGACGCCGGGCGAGAGCACCAGCTTGCCGGTGGCGACGCTGTCCCCGGCATGCGCCGTGCCCAGGCCCGCCAGCACGACCAGCAGCCAGGAGGCCAGCACGCCCGTGCGTGGCGAACGAAGGGAGTGCGGGTGCGATGCTGCCATGGTTACCTCTCGTAGTGATCTGCTGGCACCGACCGGCCCGGTGCGTGGGCAATCTTGTCGACGTCGGTGTTGGAAGCGCCGTGCGGCACAGCCGGGCGGCGTCCCTCACCGCGCCGGCTGCATGTGTCGGGTCTACTGCTCCGGCAGTTTGCCGAGATCCACGTCGGGCCGGATGCCATTCGGCTGGCGATAGAACCACTGGTGCGATGCGACCGAAGGGGTGAAGAAACCGTCGTTGCGCAGATAGAACTGATTGCCGACGGCCCCGCCGGCGAAATCCGCGCGCTGGTTGTTGTAGCCGGTGGGGTCGACGTCGTACCAGGCCGAGGTCATCTCGGTCCATGCGCCGGTCGAGCTGACCGCCCACTCGTTGCCGAAACTCGCGCGGCGGCCAAGATAGCCGGTGTCGGGATTGAACCCCTCGAGGAAGGAATACACGCCCTGCTGATACGTCGACGTACCGGGATATTTCCACGTGGCAAGGAAATGCCACTTGACGCCCGCCTGCGCCTGGTTGCCGCCCTGGCCGTTGTCACCGCAGGCATTGTCACCCTGGGGCGTGCCGAACCAGGCCGAGAACAAGGTGTTGCCCTGGCCGTCGGGCTGGGCGCGGGTGATGAAGCGGTAGGTGCTGCCCGCCCGCCAGTTGCAGATCATGTGGCTTTGCCCGCCGGTGCCTTCTCCACCGAAGCTGTCGACGATGGTCTGGTTGCCCTTGGCGACGAGCGTGGTGCTGCCGCCCGGCGGATCCCACACCGAGAACAGGATCCAGCGCTTGTTCGGTGCGTTCACCTGCATGCCGAAGTAGCCGACGTTGAACCCGTTCGCCATGTAGTACGTACCGACGGGATCCTGCCCGACCGGCACGGTGACTTCGCTGTAGAAGTATTCGGTCGCGGCCGGAACACTGAAGCCCAGATGCACCGACGGACCGCGCCGCGACCAGTAGAAATTGCCCGGATCATTGGCAAAGAGCAAACCGCCAGCGGTCGCCGTGCCATCCAGTTGCAGCGCGGAGATGTCACCGAAGTAGCCACCGTTGTTCGAGACGCCCTGCAGGTCGATCTTCACGTAACCCGGCTGGTTGACCCTGAACGTCCCCACCGGGAACACCGTGTTCGCCACGCCCGCCGGAGCCAGCGTGATGGTCTGCGACTGATCGCCGATGGATACCTTGACCGTGCTCTGGGTCGAACCGGACAGGCTGCCGACCAGCGACACCTGCAGATCGCCCGGCTGCATCACGTCGACATACGTGCTGATCGTGGTGTACGGCGAATCCCAGTTGTGCAGGCCGGTGTCGTCGATCGTCTCGTCCGGCTTGTTTCTGGACTGCGTGATGTACGCATTGCCACCCAGCGGAACCGTCGCGGGCAGCGCTTCGGCCGCGGTCGCCGCAGACAGGCCGGAACCAAGCAATAGACCGGATGCAAGCCATAGCCCGCCAAATCGATATCCGAGTTTCCGCACAAAGCCTCCGTAATCACGAGTGAGAAAGAGAGCATGCGTGACCCGCGCCCGCGTCGTTCGTCCGTGGCTGGCTGCCGTGGATGAAACCGCAGGACCAGCCGGTGCGTGCCGCGAACCGGTTGGAAGCCGCCGCCCGGCGGGACCGGGCGGCGGGTTGTTGCAAGGCGGCGCGGAACGCCGCCTTCTCCGGGCTCAGTAGTCGTAGGTGACGCCGAGCCGCACATAACGCGGCGGCTGCAGCACCAGCGGCGTCCCGTACAGCGGATTCGGCGTACCGCCGCTGTTGCCGTTGTAGTGGGGATTCAGGTTCAGCGGCGCCTGGCCGTTGAACACATTGAACACGTCCACGCTCAGAGACAGCTTGTGGTCGGCGAACGCCGGGCGGTAATGGATACCCAGGTCCAGCTGCTTCATCCAGGGCAGGCGACCGGTCGCCCCGGGCGGCGATGGCTGGCCGTTGCACCAGTGGTAGTTGGAGCCGTAGCCGTCCGGGTCGCTCTGCCCTGGCCCGTAGTAGCCGAGGCAATACTTGGGTCCGCCCGAGGTCAGGTTGAGGTTGGCCGACAGCATCCACTCGGGCGTGATCGCGTAGTAGCCGTACGCCTTGATCACGTTGGTATGGTCGTTGCCCTGCGGGCCGTTGGCGTAGACCATCAGTTCCGGGAAATCCCAGTCCTCGTTCTGCGTGCCGCCGATGGCCTGGATGTTGGACTGGCCCTGGCCTTCGCTGTTGCCATAGCTGCGCGAGAAGGTGTAGCTGATCTTGCCGTACCACTTGCCGTCGAACGGGTGCTCCAGGAAGCCTTCCAGTCCGTAGTAGCGGCGCACCGCATGCGGGAACTGCATCTCGGCATTGGACAAGGTCACGCTGTGGAACGCGCCGCTGGGATCCTGCACTGCGAAGGTGTTGGCCTGGCCCGGATTGATGTAATAGCAGGTGGCGTCGTTGACATCGGTGATGCCCTCGGTGGCCGCCTTGTTCACCACCGCCTGCGCATCGCAGTAATCGTCGATCACGTGCCGCAGGATGCGCCGGGTGAGCTTGGCGCCGTAGATCCAGTGCGGGCCGGCGGTCTTGCTGAAGCCGAGCATGAACTCGTCCTGGTCCATGGCCTTGAGGCTGGTCACCGTCATGGTGCGCGGATCGGGCGTCTGGCCGTAGGCGCCGTTCGGCGACACCGGCGGCGACATCTGGGTCAGGCCGGTGGGCGTGCCGTCGGCCGCAATGCCGCTGTAGGTGTAGTACTGGTTGGTGGCCACGTAGCCGTTGGCGGGATCGCCCGGGGCGATCGGCGAGCCGAGATAGTAGCGGCCCGCATTGCCGAACACCTTGAACGTGCTGTCGCCGAACACGTCCCAGCTGAAGCCCAGTCGCGGCGCCCACTGCGGCTTGGTCTGGCGCATGTAGGCGCTGGCGCTGGCATTGGTGTTGACGAAGCTGTCGTCGCGCAGGCCGAGGGAGAGCAGCAGCCGATCGTTGACCTGCCACTGGTCCTCGATGTACTGCGCCTTTTCGCTGGAGAACAGGTTGCCGCCCTGGGTGAAGATGTACTTGGAGGCGTAGTAGCCGGTCGCCCCGTTCGGGTAGCTGGCCGGCGCGCCCACGCCGAGGCCGGGGAACAACGCGACGTCCGGCGTACTCGTATGGCCGTATTGCCACAGGTAGCCCGGCCCGGAGGTCAGGTCGGCCTGGTCGCGCGCCGCGGTGCGCAGGTTGTCGATGCCCGCGGTGATCGTGTGGTCGCCCAGGGCATAGGACAGCGCAACCCGCAGGTTGGTGGTCACGAAATTCTGGCCCGGGTTGCTGATCCTGCTGACGGTCTGGTTGTTGGTGATCGGCGTGCCGCCGTTCAGTGCCGGATTCTGGTTCGTGTAGCCGCTCAGATAGATCAGGCTCGGGTCGTAGGCCGGGTTCTCGCTGTAGCTGCGCGTCTTCATGCTGCCGTACATGGCAGTCAGGGTCAGCTTGTCCGTGAGGTAACCGGTGTACTTCGCCAGCCACAGGTCGCCGCCGTGCTTCTGGTTGTTGGCGTAGGACTTGAAGCCCGCGTCGGTGAGGTTGTTGTAGTCGTAGTTGTAGACGGTGCCGCTGGAGAGGCTCTTCTCGGATGCGCCGGTCAGCTCCAGCAGGTTGTTGCTGGTGATGTTCCAGTTGACCTTGGCGTACCACTTGGGCAGCGTGTCCTTGTAGTGCAGGTCGGTACCGCTATCGACGCTGTTGACGGTATTGCCCTGCGCGTGGGTCATTTCCGCCGAGGCGAAGAAGAACAGCTTGTCCTTGATGATCGGGCCGCCCACGTAAAGGTCGTAGACCGAGGCCCAGCTGCTGTTCCGGTTGCGCGGGTCGTACAGCCGGCCGGCCACCGGCGACGGCGGCAAACCGTTCGCGTAGTAGGTGCTGTCCTGGTTCGCACGCAGGGCCGACGGCTCGTAGAGGAACTGCCCGCCGAAATGCCATTCGTTGGTGCCGCTCTTGCCGATCATGTTCAGCACGCCGCCGTCGCTGCGCCCGTACTGCGCGCTGTAGCCGCCGGTGTAGACCTCTTCCTGCTCGATCGAGCCGTACGGCAAGGTGATGCCGCCCGCGGAGAGGTTCGGGTCGGTGGTGTTGAAGCCGTTGAGGTAGTACGCGTTCTCGGTGGACGACGAACCGCCGAAGCTGACCAGCGACTCGCCGGTCGTGCTCTTCGCGCCGCCGGCGCCGATGTTCGCCGCCGGCGCCAGCAGCGCGACGGCTTCCGCGGTATGGCCCAGCGGCAACTTGGCCAGCTGGTCGGCGGTGAGCACCGTGCGCGAGTCCACCGAGCTGACGTCGATCGGCGGAATCGCACTGGCGGTCACGCTCACGCCGGAAAGCTGCTGCGCATTCGCCGCGCTGGCCGGGGCGGCTTCCGCGTTGAACGAAACGTCTGCGCCCACGCCCACCTTGAGCACCACGTTGTCGCGGCGCTGCACCACCTGGCCGTCGCGCATCAGGCTCACCGAATACGTACCCACCGGCAGCTGGGTGGCGTTGTAGCGGCCCTGGCTGTCGACGCCGACGGTGCGGGTCAGGCCCGCGCCGTTGCTGACCGTCACGCTCTCGCCCGACTGTGCCGGCACGCGGCCGAAGATGCTGCTGGTGGTGGACTGGCCGTGCGCGGCCGTGGACGCCAGCAACAGGCCAAGAGCCGTGGCCAGGCCGGTCTGCCGCAGCGGGATGTTTCTGCTGGATTTCATGAATGCCCCTCGGAATGTAATGAACTGCTTCTGGATATCCGCAAGCCAAGCACCCCCGCAGCCCACGGATTGTTCGTACGCCGATGGCTCATCCTCATCGGCAGTGGCGGACTCCGCCGCCGTTCAGTGCTTCCACTCACGCACCTGCACCCGGCCGAGCAAAGCCTCGACCTGGTCCGGACGCACGTAACCGGTTTCCACATCCATCGCGTTGGCGGCGCCGCAGGCCACCGCCAGGCGCAAGGCCTCGCGCAACGGCTCGCCGCGCTTGATGGCCACGGCCATGCCGGCGAGGAAGCAGTCGCCCGAGCCGACGGTGTTGCGCACCTGTTCCAGCTCGACCGCGGCATGCCACACGCCGCTCTCGTCCATCGCCACCGCTCCCAGCGCGCCCAGGCTCAGCACCGGCGTCGCCACGCCTTGCGCGTGCAGCTCGCGCAAGGCGGCGACGGCGGCATCGAGATCGCCGACAACGCGGCCGAACAGCGCCTCGGCCTCGTCGCGGTTCGGCTTCAGCAGGAACGGCTGCGCCGCCACCGCCCTGCGCAGCACTTCGCCGCTGGCATCGACCAGGCAGCGCTTGCCCGCCGCGTTCACCTGCTGCGCCAGTCCGGCATAGGTGTCAGTGGGCAGTCCGCGCGGCAGGCTGCCGGACAGGATGGCCAGCTCGCTTTCCGCCAGCGCGAGGCGGAACGCGCGATGCAGCGCCGCACAATCGCGTTCGCCCAGCTGCGGCCCCTGCCCCAGTATTTCGGTGATCCGGCCGGCCGCGTCCTGCAGCGCGATGCAGTGGCGCAGCGGCGCATCGATCTCCACGCCGTGGAACAGCACGCCGCGTTCGCTCATGCGCCGCGCGGTGAGGTTGCGGTGCGCGGCGTCGACCAGTCCTATCAGCTGCACCGGCTCGCCCAGCGCGGCGATGGTCTGCGCCACGTGCAGGCCCTTGCCGCCCGGCAGCACCTGCTCGTGTACCGTGCGGTTGACCTCGCCGAGGTGCAGCGTGCCCACCCGCATCAGGTGATCGATCGCGGTGTTGAAGCCGGCCACGGTGATCACGGGGTGCGTCCCAGCAGCGCCAGCGCCTCGGCCGCGTCGGCCTGCCGCGCGGTGCCGCCCACGCCGCGCGTGGAGAGTGCACCGCAGGCGTTGCCCCAGCGCATCGCCTCGGCCAGCGCCAGACCGCGCAGCCATGCGTGCAGGAAGCCGGCGTCGAAGGAATCGCCGGCGCCGGTGCTGTCCACCGCCTCCACCGCGAAGGCCGGCGCCTCGATCAGCTCGCCGGCGCGGCCCAGCGTGGCGCAGCCATGCCGGCCGCGCTTCACCACGATGCGGGTGCGGCCGTTGTCCAGCGCGTGCAGGGCATCGAGCACCGACTCGCAGCCGCTGATGCCGGCGAGTTCCACGTCGTTCGGAAGGAACAGGTCGACCTCGGCAAGCAGGCAAGGCCATTCGTTGCCCCAGCGTTGCTCCGGGTCGAAGCCGGGATCGAGCGAGGTGCTCAGGCCCAGGGCACTGGCACGCGCGAACAGCGCCTTGAGCCCCGGGCGCAACGCACTCTGCAGGTAATAGGAGGACACGTGCAGGTGATCGGCCCTGGCCAGCAACGCGTCATCGATGTCCGCGGCGCGCAGCGCGCCGATCGCGCCGACGAAAGTGACCAGCGCACGATCGCTGCTGGTGGAAAAAGAGGCGGTGATGCCGGTGCGCAGCGTGGGGTCGCGCTGCACCGCGGCCACGTCGATGCCCGCGCCCTGCAGCGCCGATACGCAGAAGCCGCCCCAGCCGTCCACGCCCACCTTGCCGGCGAAGGCCACCGGATTGCCAAGCCGCGCCAAGCCCATCGCGCAGATCATGGAGGAGCTGCCGGGCACGACCAGCGCGTCCTCGGCGAGCACCTCGCGACCCGGCGCGGGAAACGCCTGGCAATCCCGGAACACCAGGTCAACGTTGAGTTCGCCGGCGACGAGGATGCGCTTCACGCGTTGCGCTCCCCACGCGGTGCGGGCCGCCCGGACGGGCCGCCCGCGGCGTGCAGCGCGAAAGACTCGACCACCCGGGTCAGCACGCCTTGCGCCGGCGCATCCGGCTTGCCGCTCAGCGCGAGGCAGCGGAAGAACGCCAGCACCTGGCCCACGGCCACGTCGGCCAGCAACGGCAACGCGTCGTCGCCGGCCGACAGGCCGGCGAGGTCCACCGCCAGGTCCTGCGCGCCGATCACGTCGGCGGCGATGTCCTCGCCCACCAGCACGCGCACCAGGCCCAGCCGCTTGCGGCCGAGCTCGCGCAGCAGATCGTATTCGTAGGCGCGCACCGCCGGATCGGGCGACAGGTAGGCCACCACCAGGGTATTTCCGTCGAGGCTGGACATCGGGCCGTGGCGCAGGCCGAGGAAGGTCTCGGCCATCGTGTGCACACGGCCGCCGGTCATCTCCAGCATCTTCAGCGCCGCCTCGCGCGCGGCGCCCAGGGCGCCGCCGCTGCCGAGGTAGACCGCCTGGTCGAAATCGCGGCAGGCGATCGCGGCCAGTGCATCGGACTGCTGCTCGAAGACGCGCTGCACGCAGCCGGCGAGGCGCTGCACGCCGTCCTGCCAGCCATCGGCCTCTGCACGGCCGCCGAGACCGCTGCCGGCCAGCACCAGGTTGGTGAAGCTCGACGTCATCACCAGGCTGCGGTCGTTGGTGCGCCCGTCCAAAACCAGGGAGGCATAGCGCGGTTCGTCGCGGTATTGCGAGGCCAGCTTGCCGCCCGCGTTGCAGGTGATCGCGAGGTGGCGCCAGTCCGGCGCATGCGCCAGCAGCTGGTCGACCACCCCGGCGCTTTCCGGGCTGTCGCCCGAGCGCGCGATCGAGATCAGCAAGCCGCCGCCCGGCGGCAGTGCGCTGCGCCAGTGCGTGAGCAGGGTGCCCGCGGCAATCGCCTGCACCGGCACGCCCAGCGCCTGCTGCAGGTCGGGCGCGATGCACTCGCCCGCATAGATCGAGCTGCCCGAGCCGGTCAGCACGATGTGCGCCGGGCGCGGTGTCAGCACGGCCCGCAGCTGTGCCTGCACCGGCGGTTCGCGCAGCAGGGCGGCGGTGGCCTGCCAGGTCGCCGGCTGCTGCAGGATCTCGCGCAAGGTGTCGGCATAGCCGGACTCGCGCTGCGCCGCCGGCGTGGCCGCCGCCAGCGCAGGGAAACTGTCGAATGCTTTCGTTTTATTTCCAAGTATTGACATTTGACTCGTTTCGTTCGAATGTGAAGCCATCCGCCTACCACTGCAGCGTATTCGAAATGAATCAGAACTTACAAGTCCCTTCGCAAGCTTCCGAAAAGTTTTCGAACCTGTCGCTGTCGCAGGGCAAGCGCGCCCGCCTGTGGCGCCTGATGTACGGCTCGGGCCCGAAGAACGGCAGCCTGCTCGTGCTGCCGCTGGACCAGGGCCTGGAGCACGGCCCCACCGACTTCTTTCCCCATCCGCCGGCCGTCGATCCGGGCTACCAGTTCGAACTCGCCGCAGCCGGCGGCTTTTCCGCCATCGCGCTGGGCATTGGCCTGGCCGAGAAGTACATGCGCGAGTACGCCGGTCGCGTGCCGCTGATCCTCAAGCTCAACGGCAAGACCAACATCCCCAGCGATGCCGAGGCCACTTCGCCGCTGTTCGCCTCGGTGGAGGACGCCGTGCGCCTCGGCGCCGACGCAGTGGGCTACACCATGTACGTGGGCTCGCCGCGCCAGCACGACGAGTTCCGCCAGTTCGAACAGGTGCGCCGCGACTGCGAGCGCTACGGCATGCCGCTGGTACTGTGGTCCTACCCGCGTGGCAGCGCGGTCAATGCGAAGGGCGGCACCAATACGCTGTACGCGCAGGACTACGCCGCCCGCGTGGCGCTGGAACTGGGCGCCGACATCGTCAAGCTGCACGAGCCGAACGACAGCGTGGCGAACGTGCCGGCGCCGTACGACAAGCTCACGGAAGACTCCGCCGCCCGCTGCGCCCGCGTGGTGCGCTCGGCCGGCCGCACCATGGTGCTGTTCTCCGGTGGCGAGAAGAACGACGACGACGCGGCGGTGCTGCGCAAGGTGGAGCACTACATGCAGTCGGGAGCGAACGGCGTGATGTTCGGCCGCAACATGTGGCTGCGCCCGTTCGACCAGGCGGTGAACCTGGTGCGCCAGGTGCACGGCATCATGGCCAAGCACCCGCGCTGAGCCTGAACTCCCTCTCCCCTCCGGGGAGAGGGCTGGGGATGAGGGGCCGGGCTGGCGATCAGGTGGTTTCCGCGCGAGCTTTGATCGAAGATCACCGCGAGCACCCGCCCCGCACCTCAATCCTCTCCCCCAGATGAAATCAGAACCGGGGGAGAGGAGGCGAACGCAAGAAGCGATTTATCGGATAGAACCTGGCATGACCCACCAGAAATCCTGCCTCTGCTGCGCTCCGCCGACCGGCGCCGGTACGGTACGCATCGAGGCCGGCAGCAAGAACCCGCTGCAGACCGCCCCCGACGCCAGCAAGGGCGAGCTCAAGCTGAAGGATTTCAAGCCGCGCAGCATGCTGCGGGTGCCGCAGACGCATGTCGAGCGGCCACGCTTTCCGGTGATCGACGTGCACGCCCACCTCACCTGGTCGAAGAGCGTGCGCAACGGCGTGTCGGTCGGCGAGGAGATCACCGTGTTCACCACGCCTGAAGCGCTGCTGCCGGTGATGGACCGCAAAGGCGTGCGCACCCTGGTGAACCTTACCGGCGGCGTCGGCAAGGGGCTGGAGGAAAGCATCCGGCTGTTCGACCAGGCTGCCCCGGGGCGCTTCCTCACCCTCACCGAGCCCTCGTTCGCACTGTTCCCCGAGCCGGACTACCCGCAACGCCAGGCCGACGCGATCGAACACGCCAGCCGAGCCGGCGCACGCGGGCTGAAGCTGCTGAAGACGCTGGGCCTGTACCTGCGCGAGCAGATCGACGAGGGCCCGCTGGTGGGCGTGGACGACCGCCGCTTCGACCCGATGTGGGAGGCCTGCGCCGCACACGACATGCCGGTGTTCCTGCACGTGTCCGACCCGGAGGCGTTCTTCCTGCCCACCGACGGCGGGAACGAGCGCTACGAGGAACTGGCCAACCACCCGGACTGGTCGTTCTACGGCCCGGAGTTCCCCAGCCACCAGGAACTCATCGAGGCGCGCAACCGCATGATCGCGCGCCACCCCGACACCACCTTCGTGCTGCTGCACGTGGGCAACAATGCGGAGAACCTGGCCGCCGTCGAGGATTGCCTGCTGCGCTTCCCGAACACCCTGGTGGACATCAGCGCGCGCATCGGCGAGCTGGGTCGCCAGCCGCGCATCGCCCAGCGCTTCTTCGACCGCCACCAGGACCGCATCCTGTTCGGCACCGACGCGGTGCCCTCGCCCTGGGGCGACGACGTGCCGCAGCAGCTGTTCGGCGACGAACTGTACGAGATCTACTACCGCTTCCTCGAAACCGAGGACGAATACTTCGACTACGCCCCTGCCCCGGTACCGCCGCAGGGGCGCTGGTCGATCTACGGGCTGAATCTGCCGGACGCCGTGCTGCGCAAGGTCTATCATGACAACGCCGCCCGACTCCTGCATATTCCGCCCGCATGAGCAAACTCCCGAACGCCAAGCCCGCCGCCCGACCCCGCCATCGCCTGCTGCTCGGCGAACGCCGCCGCCTGATCGTCGAGCACGTGGAGGAAAACGGCCGCGCCACGGTGGAGGAGCTGGCGAAGAAGTTCGACACCTCCGCGGTCACCATCCGCGCCGACCTCGAGGCCCTGGCGAACGCCTCGGCCATCGTGCGTTCGCACGGCGGCGCGCTGCCGGTGATCCCGGTCAGCAGCGACATCCCGCTCAACATCAAGGAAACCCGCCACCAGGCGCAGAAGCTGCGCATCGGCCAGGCGGCGGCGGCGATGATCCGCGACGGCGAGACCATCATCCTCGACTCCGGCTCCACCACCGTGGAGATCGCCCGGCAGATCCGCCAGCGCAAGTTCGAGTCGCTGACGGTGATCACCAACGCGTTGAACATCGCGCTGGAGCTGTCCGGCCTGCCCCATGTGCGGGTGATGATGCTGGGCGGCCTGCTGCGCCAGACCTCCTACTCGCTGGTCGGTCCCGACGCGGAACACGCACTCGCCAAGCTGTCGGCCGACCGGCTGTTCCTCGGCGTGGACGGCCTCGACCCCGAGGTGGGCGTGACCACGCCCGATCCGCTGGAGTCCGCGCTCAACGCGCTGATGATCCGCGTGTCGCGGCAGACCGTGGCCGTGCTGGACTCCAGCAAGCTGGGCCAGCGCAGCCTGTCGGTGATCGCGCCGGTGCGCCAGCTGCACAAGGTGATCTGCGACGGCAGCGCCCCCGCCGAGACCGTCGAGGCGCTGCGCAACGCCGGCGTACAGGTCGAATTGGTCTGAGATTTCCACCCAAAGTGGTCGTTGTCCGGGCGATGCGGCCCGACTACGCTCGACGCCCTGTGCTCGCGCAGCTCCGCAAGAGGGTGGGTGATGGACGCAGCATCCGTGGCGAACGACCGGCGCGCAGGCGCGCCCGCTTGGCTGGCGGCATGCCTCGCCGTCGGCACAAACGACTCGATCGCGCGCAGCATCGGACCCGGCCGGGTCCTGCTGGCGCTGGTGATGATCGCGCTGGGCCTGCGCGGGCTGGCGTTCGGCGATTTCGCCGGCATCTGGCAGCGCATCCCGATCGCGCACCTGCCGGCGCAAGGTCTGTTCATCCATCTCACGGCGCTGGTCGAACTGGCCACCGGCATCGGCATCCTGATCCCGCGCGTGGCGAAGGCCGCGGCAGGAGCGATGGCCGTGTTCGCGCTGCTGTGGATGGTGCTGCTGAAATTCCCGGCCATCGCCTACGCGCCGTCGATGGAGGCGGTGTGGCTGGGCGCGGGCGAGATCGCGGTGATCCTCGCCGGCGCCTGGGTGGTGTTCGCCGCGCTGGCGACACCGGGTGGCCGTTTCCTCGCGGGCCGCAACGGCATCCGCAACGCCCGCCTGCTGCTCGTGCTGGCGCTGCCGACGATCGGCCTCTCGCACTTCGTCTATGCGGACATCACCGCCGGCTTCGTGCCGGCGTGGCTGCCCTGGCGGCACGGCTGGGCCTACCTCACCGGCGCGGGCGACCTAGCGGCGGCTCTGGCCATCCTGCTGGGGTGGTGGCCGCGCCTGGCCGCCACGCTGGAAGCGGCGATGCTGGGCGTCATCACCGTGCTGGTCTGGCTGCCGCCGCTGCTCGCGCAGCCGCACGACAGCGGCGCCTGGTCGGCCTTCCTGATGTCCAGCGCGATCACGGCGGGTGCTGCGGCGGTAGCGGATTCGTACCGCGGCATCGGCTGGACGACGCGAGGCGCCGGCGGCTGAGATCGCCTTCCCGCGCCGCTCCGGCGACGATGCCCCGCGGCACCGTCGCCGGGCCGCTTCTTCAGAACGACCAGCGATAGTTCAACGTGGCCATCGTCGCCTCGTTGTACTGGCCAAAGTAGTGGTCGTAGCCGAGCGTCAGGTCGCTGCGCGGGCTCATGTTCCAGTCCAGCGTGGCGCCGGCCACACCGCCGTAGCGGGAGAGCCCGATGCCGCCCAGCGGCGCCCATTGGTTCACGCCGCTGAAGCTGGCGTCGAACACGGCGCCGCGCAGGCCGAAGGACTGCTGCCACGCCAACCGTCCCTGCAGATCGAGGTTGCCGCCATGCGGCAGCTGCCAGCCGCGGTCGGCGCGCAGGCCCAGCCCGGCCTGCCAGCGCGCGGTGGTGAGCGCGCCGGACTTCAGGCCGAAGCCGTCGCCGCCCAGCTCGTCGAAGCCGTCGCGGTTGATCTGCGCGTATTCCAGGCTCGCGTAAGGCGTGACGCGGGTACCACCCAGCGACAGCCGGTAGCCACTCTCGCCATAGGCCACGCCATAGCGACCGCGGCTGTCGCTGCTCACCCCGCCGAACCGGTTGCCCAGCTGCAGCTGGCGGCGCATGGTTTCCTGGTAGCTGCCCACGCCGAAGCGCCCCATCGCGTACCAGGCGCCGCGCACCGTGCCGCCGTAGAGCATGCCTTCGATCGCATGGCTGTAGCCCTGGTCGGCGCTCTCGGTCAGCCGGCCCAGGCCCTGGCTGCGGCTCAATGCGAAACCGGCCACGCTGCTGCCGTCCAGGCGGAAGTCCTGCCCCACCAGCCAGCCGCTGAGGTCGTAGCCCACGTTGCCGTAGCCGCTGCGCGACATGTCGCCGTGGTAGCCGAGCCCCTGCGTCCACGCGCCGGGTTGCGGGGTGTCGAGCAGTTGCTCGAAACGGCTGGACAGCGCCCGCGTACCGGCATCGATCGCCTCGAAGGTCATCGCCGCGCTGGCCGCGTGCAGCTGGCCGGACAGGCTTTCCAGCGACTGTTGCAGGTTGGCCAGCGTAGCCGTCTGCTGCAGGCTGGCCGCGCCGGCGATAAAACTGTTGGCCACCGGCGAGCCGGTCGCCGCGGCGCCGGCCAACTGGCTGTTGATCTGACCGAACGCCGCATTCACTCGCTGTGCCGCGGCATAGGAAGCGACGCTGTAGCTGGTGCCCTGTACCGCGGCCACTGATACCTGCCCCACGTTGAGCCAGGCCGTAGTGGCGTTGTAATTGAGCGTGGTATTCGTGAGCACCACGTTCGAGGTCATGGTCAAGGCGGCGAAGGTACCGCTGAGGCCACCGGTGGCGACCAGTACGTTGGTCTGCGAATTTGCGGTATAGCCCTTGTTGGCGCCGGTCACCAGCAGATTGCCGGCAATCGAGGCCGTGCCGGCCACGTTCAGCACAGAACCCAGTGAAACCGCCAATGTGCCGCCGGCAGCCTGCGCATAGTTGCCGCCCACGGCGAGGTTGCCGCCTGCGGGGACCGCCAGCGTGCCGCCGCTGGCCACGGTGACCGCGCCGGCCAGGGACTTGGCGCTCAACGTGCCGGCCTGCACCTGGGTGAGGCCGGTATAAGTCGACGGCTGGGTAAGGTTGAGCGTACCGGTGCCCTGCTTGATCAGGCCGCCCGCACCGGAGATCGGGTTGTTCCAGTTCGAGGTGCCGCTGAAGCTGACGGTGACGTCGCCCCAGTTGAACTGCATCGGTCCGTTCACCGCCCGGCCCACGTCCAGCTCGCCGTAGCCGAAGGTGGCGTTGGGCTGCGAACCGCCCAGCGGGTCGGCGGTGCCGAGCAGGGTCTGCCGCACCAGGTCATTGCTGAAGTAAGGATAGGCCTGCCATACCAGCGCCGCCGCGCCCGACACCTGCGGCGCGGCGAACGAGGTGCCGCTGACCTGCCAGTACTTCTGGGTAGTGCTGGAAGCCGTGGTGTCCTTGTCCAGCACGATCACGTCGCCGGGCGCGGCGAGGCAGTAGCTCATCGCGCGGCCGCAAGCGTTGGAGTAGCTCGCCAGCTGGGTGGGATTGTTGCTGTTCACCGCCACCGCCACCAGCCAGCCCTTGTCCAGGCCCAGGCCCGGCGCCAGCGTGGGCAGGCTGGCGATGTCGCTGGGGTCGCTCTTCGAATCGTTGCCCGCCGCGAACACCACCAGGCCGCCGTGCTGCTGCACGAACGGCTGGTAGGCCTGGCCGAAGGCCTGGTTGATCGAGGCGTTGGTGGTATCCCAGTAGATGCCGCCCCAGGAATTGTTCATCACGTTCACCCCGGCATTGATCAGCGCCGGATTGAGCGTCTGCGCGAAGAAGGCGGCATCGGTCGCGGTCACCTGGTTGCCGTTGCCCGAACCGTCGTCCTTCGGCGCGGTGTCGGCGATGATGCGCGCCGAAACCAGGCTGGCGCCCGGCGCGATGCCGCCGGGGAACTGGCCGAAAGCGGTGCCAGCGGCGATCTCCGATACCCAGGTGCCGTGGCCCACCACATCGTCCACCTTGGTGTTGTTGGCCGTGGGATCGACGTAGACCAGTTCCTGCGTGACCCGGCTGCCCACGGTCGGGTTGCTGCGCATGATGCCGCTGTCCACCACGCCGATGGTCACGCCGGCACCGGTGTAGCCAGCATTGTGGGCGTTGTAGGTGTTGGTAATCGACAACTGCGCATCCAGCGGCGGCGGTGGCGGCGCGGTCGAGGCGGGCGGCGGGGCCGCAGGTGTCGGCTTGACGTTGCCGCCGCCACCGCCGCCACCGCAGGCCGCCAGGCTCAGTGCCATGCCGACGGCAACCGCCAGCCGGCGACAACGCAGGCCGCGCGCGGCCCATTCCCCTTGCGATTTCATGACCTCTCCCCTGCTCCCTGGACGACGCCTGCCACCTCGAAGAGTCACGGCCTCGGCTACGCCTGTCGGCACGGCTCCGGTGGAAGCGCAGTGTGGCACAACGCCGATCCGGGCAGAGCCGGTGACAAGCCCCCGCGGGTACGCCGCCAACCGGTTTGCCGCACTGCGCCATCGGCTGCGATAATCCGCGGGCTGCTTCCCCGGCGCCATGCGCCATTCGTGCTCGCGGAGATCCCCCATGTCCGACGTCAGTGTTGTCATCGCCGGTGCCAAGCGCACCGCCATCGGCTCCTTCCTCGGCCAGTTCACCGGCGTGCCCACGCCGAAGCTGGGCGCCACGGCGATCAAGGCCGCGCTGGAACAGTCCGGCGTGGGCGCCGCCGACGTCGGCGAGGTCATCATGGGCTGCGTGCTGCCGGCCAACCTCGGCCAGGCGCCGGCGCGCCAGGCTTCGCTGGAAGCCGGCCTGCCGCCTGCCGCAGGCTGCACCACCATCAACAAGGTCTGCGGCTCGGGCATGAAGGCGATCATGCTGGGCCACGACCTGATCAAGGCCGGCTCGGCGGCCGTCGTGGTGGCCGGCGGCATGGAGTCGATGACCAACGCGCCGCACATGGTGCAGGCCCGTACCGGCATCCGCTACGGCGACGGCAAGCTGGTCGACCACATGGCCTGGGACGGCCTGACCAACCCCTACGACGGCAAGGCGATGGGGGTGTTCGGCGAGCTGTGCGCCGACAAGTATCACTTCAGCCGGGAGGAGCAGGACGCGTTCGCGACCGAGTCGGTGAAGCGCGCCCTGGCCGCGCAGCAGTCCGGTGCGTTCGCCGGCGAGATCGTCCCGGTCACCGTGGCCGGCCGCAAGGGCGACGTGGTGGTGGACACCGACGAGCAGCCCGGCCGTTCCGACATCGCCAAGATCCCCTCGCTCAAGCCCGCCTTCCGCAAGGAGAACGGCACGATCACGGCGGCGAGCTCGTCCAGCATCTCCGATGGCGCCGCGGCGGTGGTGCTGCTGTCGGCCGACGACGCCAGGGCGCGCGGCCTGAAGCCGCTGGCCCGCATCGTGGCCCACGCCACCCACTCGCAGGAGCCGGAATGGTTCACCACGGCACCGGTGGGCGCGATCCAGCAGCTGCTGGAGAAAACCGGCTGGAAAATCAGCGATGTCGACCTGTTCGAGGTCAACGAGGCGTTCGCCGTGGTGGCGATGGCGCCGATCAGGGAACTCGGCATCCCGCACGACAAGCTCAACGTCAACGGCGGCGCCTGCGCCCTCGGCCACCCGATCGGCGCCAGCGGCGCCCGCCTGGTGGTGACCCTGCTCAATGCCCTGAAAACCCGCGGCCTCAAGCGCGGCATCGCCAGCCTGTGCATCGGCGGCGGCGAGGCCACGGCGATCGCGGTGGAATGCCTGGCCTGAATCACGCAGCCGTAACGACGGCGTTCCGATACTGCCCCGCTGAAAGCGGATTGAATCGGCTTTCAACGGAGTCTGAAGCGACTCTGCGAAAGTTATGGCGCAGGACGCGGGAAAGCGCTATTAATAAACGGCCATTCGGCATTCCACGGCAAAGGAGATCCACCATGAAGTTTACGCGTACCCTACTCGCCTCCGCGCTCGTCGCGCTGCTGGCGGCTTGCAGCAAC
>Ga0187815_10000218_pt1 | contig 28544 bp, 26 predicted proteins | sample NC_S_5_FD_132962 | JGI IMG/M metagenome (GOLD analysis project Ga0187815, IMG submission 132962) | Wetland sediment microbial communities from Neuse River Estuary, North Carolina, USA - ASW-S_5 | ecosystem: Environmental > Aquatic > Freshwater > Wetlands > Sediment | place: USA: North Carolina...
CCCCACCTTCGACGTCGAGCAGCTCCTCGCTCTCTCGCCGCAGGTCGTGCTCGCGGCCACGATCGTTTCGGTCTCGGCGGTCGAGGAGGTCTCGCAGACCTATCACATCCCGGTCGTGATGCTCCAACCGGCCACGCTACAAGGAGTGGTGACGGATGAGGAGCTCCTCGGCGAGATCTTCGATGAGCCCACGGCCTACGCGCCGCTCGTGAGCATGATGGAGGCCACGTTCGAGCGCGCCGCATCGCTCCAGGCCGAGCTGGCGGCGAACCGCACGGCTTTCCCGACCGTGCTCGTGACGTACTCCGCGGACGCGAACGGCTACTGGACATTCGGCCCCGGCTCGTTCGGGGAATCGCTCATCGCGATGGCGAGCGGCACCAGCATCTCCTCGAACGCGACCATCCCGTACCCCGAGCTCTCCGGCGAGCAAGTCCTCGCGAACGACCCGCAGTACCTCGTCTACGGGACCGGGTTCGGGCTCAACGAGTCGTTCTACACGGGGGGTCCGTTCTGGTCCCAGCTCAGCGCGACGCAGGACGGGCGGGCCGTCGGCATGGATTCGAATTACTTCACCGAGCCGGACCCGACGATGATCCTGGACGGCCTCCCCCAGTTGATCGCGATCCTGCACCCCGGCTCCTCCGTGTAGGAGGAGGAACCCGTGGGAACTCCCTCCGACCGCACGCCGGGACCCAGGCCCGCGGGCATCCGACGCGTCTGGGTGCTCGCCCTCATGATCGTGGCGCTGGGGGTGGGTGTCCTTCTCTCGCCGTTGCTCGGTACCGTGGCCATCGCCCCGTCCACGGTCCTCATGATTCTCTTCCATCAGGCCTCGGGAGGAGCGTTGTTCCCGAACCCTTGCGCGGGGGCGAGCATGCCCGCGAGCGGATGCTCCGGACTGATCGAGATCGTCTGGGATGCCCGCCTTTCTGAGATCATGCTGGCGGTCGTCGTGGGAGCCGCGCTCGGAATCTCGGGGGGCACCCTCCAGGGGGTCTTTCGTAATCCCCTCGCGGACCCTTTCCTCCTCGGGATCTCCTCCGGCGGAACCCTCGGTACCGCAGTGGTCGTCGTCTTTCGGATCGGCGTGGCCGAGCAGAATCTCCTCCTTCCGCTCTTCGCGTTCGTAGGAGCGATCGCGACCGGAGTCGTGATCCTCATCGCAGCCCGTAGCCGGTTCGGTTCCGTCGAGACGCTGCTGCTCACCGGGGTCGCCCTCTCGAGCTTCCTCTCGGCCGTTCTCTCGCTGCTGCTGCTCTACAGCCCCTCGGGAAGCCTCCAGGTCGACTTCTGGCTGCTCGGGAACCTGGGGTCCCTCGATTGGACGCAGGACGGGATCGCCTTCGGCGTGGTCCTCATGGCCGGCACACTTCTCGCCACTTACGGCCGCGAGCTGAACCTGCTCCAGCTCGGATCGGACGTGGCGCAAAGCCTCGGGGTCGATGCGCGACGGGTCCGGGTCCGCCTTCTCCTGCTGGCCTCCATCACCACAGCGGCGGCGGTGGCGTTCACGGGCATTATCGGCTTCGTCGGTCTCGTTTCCCCGCATGTGGTCCGGCGGGTCGCCGGCAACGACTACCGCGTCGTGCTCCCGGGGGCCGCCCTCGTCGGGGCCGGATTCCTACTCGCCGCCCGCGACCTCTCGCTCGCGGCGTTCCCGGGGAGCCTACTCCCGATCGGCATCTTCACGTCGTTCGCGGGAGCGCCGTTCTTCGCTTACCTCCTGTTCCGCCGCCGGCAGACCACGACGATCGGGGGCCCATGACGGACCCGCCGAGCGGGGCCGCGCTCCGGCTGCGCTCGGTCACCGTACGCTACGGGGCTCGGACGGCGCTTCAAGACTTGGACCTCGAGGTCCCGCGAGGGCAGTTCCTCGCCCTCGCAGGACCGAACGGGTCGGGCAAGACCACGCTCCTGCGAGCCATCCTCGGGTTCGTTCCGCTCGGCCAAGGGTCGGTGGAGCTGTTTGGTGACGAACTGCCCTCCCTTTCGGTCGCCGAACGCGCGCGGCGCGTCGCCTGGGTGCCGCAGGAGGAGACCCCTCGGGATGACGTTCCCCTCTTCGACTATGTCCTCTACGGGCGCTACGCCCACTTGGGCCGGCTCCAAGGAGAGTCTTCGACGGACCGGGAGGCCGCGATTCGGGCGCTTCGGGCGGTCGACCTGGAGGGCCGCGCCCGCGACGGAGTCCTTTCGGTGAGTGGCGGCGAGCGACAGCGGGCGATCCTGGCGCGGGCGCTGGTCCAGGAAGCCCCGCTCGTGCTCCTCGATGAGCCGACGAGCCACCTCGACATCGCCCATCAGATCGACCTCCTGACGCGGGTGCGAGAGCTCTCCCGCGATCGCGGGGTCACCATCGTCGCCGCGATGCACGACCTCAATCTCGCGGCTCGTTATTCGGACCGCATCGTCGTTCTGTCCCGCGGGCGACGGGTCGCGGACGGTCCCGCCTCGAGCGTGCTCTCCGAGGAGCTTCTGGCGCGCGTCTGGGGTGTCGTGGCCGACCTGCGACGGGACCCGAGGAGCGGCACGCCGTACCTGCTACCGCACCATCTCGTCGCACCGGTGACCCCGAGCCCGGGAGCCTTCCTCGGCAGGGGACCAGTCCACGTCGTGGGGGGCGGCGGATCGGCGGAGCCGTATCTTCGAGCGCTCTCCGAGTCCGGATACCGTGTCACGGCCGGTGTCCTCCACCTCCTCGATTCCGACCTAGAGACCGCCGAGAGCTTGGGAGGGCTTACCGCGGTCGAGGTGCCGTTCGCGCCGATCGGGGAGGAGGCGCGGTCACGCCTTCGAACCCTGCTCGAATCGGCCACCATCGTTGTCGTAGCGCCGTTCCCCGTCGGGCCGTCCAACCTCCCGAACCTCGAGGAGGTGCGCCGAGTATTGGGGCGGGTACCGATCGTGCTCGTCCGGCGGCCGCCCGGGGTTGAATGGGACTTCTCGGGCGGACGCGCGAAAGAGATCGAAGAGGAGCTCCGTCGGGGAGGAGCGCAGGACGTGACCGGGCCGGCGGAGCTGCTGGCGTTCCTCGCTGCCGAGCCGCTCCTTGCGAAAGCTCAGTGAACACGTCGCCGCGCCCGAGCCCCGCCCGGGAGCGGCGCGACCTCGAGCGGGGGTGGGGAAGGGCCGGCGAACTGAGCGAGGAGATGCGGGAGGTCGCTCTCGAGCACGAGGAGGTAGCTCGGGACCCCGAGGCGGGACGCCTCACGGCACGCGCTTCCCGCCGCGAAGCGCAGGACCGACCGGGCACCGGCACCGGAGAGGGCATGGTACGCTTCGAGACCTTCCGCGGCGATCACCGCGAGCGGGTCGGATGGCAGACTGTTCCGTACGCGGGCCCCGAGTCGGGGGTCGGCGATGTCCGCGGGAGCGAGGGTCCGCACTGATATCGTGGCCGGCGTCAGCGGGACGATCCCTTCGAGCTCGGCCACCTCTACGAGAGCACCCCTGCGACCTCCCTTCGGGGCCCGGCCCCGCGACGGACCGCCGGCGCCCGGACGCGCCGAAAGAAGGCCGTGCCTCAACTCGAGGGAGACGGGCGCCCCCTCCTCGATGTCCGCGAGCGCGAGCGCCCGCGTCGACCGGATGACATGCACCCGCTCGATCCGCTCCCGCAGGTCGTCCCCTAGGCGTCGAAGCGTCTCGTGAAGCCACGCGACGCCTTCGACCGTCGGCCGGTACCGACCTTCCCGTACGGTCACGAGGCCCCGACGTCGGAGCTGGCGATAGGAGTGCGAGACGGCCTGGACCGTGAGTCCGAGGCGCTCGGCGATCGGGCGGAGCTGGGTCGGTTCCAAGGTCGCGCACTCGTAGAGGATGAGGAGCTCGGTGACGGTCCCGCCCCGGCGCAGGCCCGCCAAGCCTGTCATCTCGGGCGGTCGACGCTCGTCCACGTCCCGAGCAGCCGTCCCGGGGATAAAACGCTCTTTACCGGCCGGGCAATCGGCCTTGCCTAGGGCGCGGCTCGGGGCCGGCGCGCAACGGTGCGGGCCTCGGGGTTGTTGCGCCGGATCTCGCGGATCCGGTCCCGGATGCGGGCCGCCTCTTCGAAGTCGAGCCGTTCCGCCGCGAGGCGCATCTCCTCCTCCAGGTTCGTGATCAGCAGCGGGAACTTGTCCTTCCAGTAGCGACCGAGCCTGCTGGTCGAGAGTTCACCGGACGGCGCCTCCTCCTCGGGGGCGAGCAGCGAACGCACCTCCTTGCGGATCGACTCGGGTACGATGTCGTGGGCCCGGTTGAAGTCGACCTGGGTCTGTCGGCGCCGCGCCATCTCGGCCATCGCGCGTTTCATCGATCCGGTCACACGGTCCGCGTACAGGACCACTTTCCCGTCGACGTTGCGGCTCGCTCGCCCCGCGGTCTGAACGATCGACGTCTCGCTGCGGAGGTATCCCTCCTTGTCCGCGTCGAGGATCGCGACGAAACTCACCTCGGGAAGGTCGAGACCCTCGCGGAGGAGGTTGATCCCCACCAGCACGTCGAACTCGCCGAGCCGCAGGTCGCGGAGGATCTCGACCCGTTTCATCGTCTCCACCTCGGAGTGGAGGTAGCGGACCCGGAACCCCTGGTTCGCGAGGTAGTTCGCGAGCTCTTCGCTGGTCGCCTTCGTGAGCGTCGTCACGAGGGCACGGTCGCCGCGGTCGATGCAGACCCGTAGCTCGCTCATCAGGTCGGCAATATGCCCCTTCAGCGGTCGGATCTCAATGGGTGGGTCGACGAGCCCCGTCGGCCGGATGATCTGCTCGACGAGGCCTTTCGACGCCTTCCTCTCGAACGGCCCGGGTGTCGCCGAGACGAAGACGGTCTGGGGAACGTGGGTCAGGAACTCGGGGAACTTGAGCGGGCGGTTGTCGCGGGCGGACGGGAGACGCCATCCGAACTCGACGAGGTTGTCCTTGCGGCTGCGGTCACCCTTGTACATTCCCTCGAGCTGCGGGATCGTCACATGGGATTCGTCGATGAAGGCGAGGAAGTCACCCGGGAAGAAGTCGAGCAGCGTGTACGGGGGCTCGCCCGGGCGACGCCCCGCAAAGTACCGGGCGTAGTTCTCGATCCCCGAGCAGTAGCCGGTCTCCCGGATCATCTCGAGGTCGTAATCGACCCGGCCCTTGAGTCGCTGGGCCTCGACGATCTTCTCGTCCCGCTGGAGCTCGCCGACTCGCTCGTCCCGCTCCTTCTCGATCTCGGTCAGGATCCCGCGGAGACGTTCATCCACGGTCAGGAAGTGGGTCGCCGGAAAGACCGCGAGCTCGGAGAGCGTACGGCGCTCGTCCTGGGTGACCGGGTCGAGCTCCACGATCTCGCGGATCGTGCTGCCGTCGAGCACCACGCGGTGGATGGTCTCGCCCGCGCCCATCACATCGATCGTACCTCCCCGGACGCGGAAGCGTCCCCGCTTCAGCTCGATGTCGTTGCGCGCGTACTTCATCCGGACCAGCTGCTCGAGGAGCGACTTGCGCGAGATCTCCTGGCCGACCGAGAGCTCCGCGACGGACGCGCGATAATCCTCGGGAGAGCCGAGGCCGTAGATGCAGCTCACCGACGCGACGATGAGCACGTCCCGCCGGGTGAGCAACGCTTGGGTCGCTCGGTGGCGCAGCCGGTCGATCTCCTCATTGATGGAGGCGTCCTTCTCGATGTAGAGGTCGATCTGGGGAACGTAGGCCTCGGGCTGGTAGTAGTCGTAGTAGCTCACGAAGTACTCGACCGCGTTGTTCGGGAACAACGCCCGGAACTCGCTCACGAGTTGCGCGGCGAGGGTCTTGTTCGGGGAGATGACTAGGGTGGGACGCTGGAGGCGGGCGACCGCGTGGGCCATCGTGAACGTCTTTCCGCTTCCGGTCACCCCGAGCAGGGTCACGAACTTCTCGCCCTTCTCGACCCGTTCGACGATCGCGTCGATCGCGGCCGGTTGGTCGCCCTGTGGCACGAGGTCCGTCTCGAGCTGAAATCGTCCCGGAAGCGGGGAGGAGCCCCCCGCGTCCCCTGTCGCTCGGGTCATGGGGCCATGGGGAGGTCGACCAGCGCGCCACGGTAACCGCGAGGGTCGACCGTCACCGAGCGGAAACCGACCCGAGCAATGCCTTGGACGACCCGGCTTGCAAGGGGTTCCTGAAGGAGACGGGAGACTTCCGTCGGGTCGACCTCGATCCGGGCGGCTCCGCTCTGCACTCGGACCCGAACCCGGCGGAACCCGAGGTCGGCCAGGATCGCTTCGGCCGATTCGATGCGGCCCAGGAGCTCCGCCGTCACTGGCTCGCCGTGCACCACCCGGGAGGCGAGGCACGCGTCGGACGGCTGGTCCCAGTTGGGGAGACCGCGACGATGGGCCTCCGCTCGTACCTCGTTCTTCCCCCATCCTGCCCACAGAAGAGGATGCTGGAATCCAGCTTCGTCCATCGCGCGGAGACCCGGCCGATCCTCGGCGAGGTCGTCCTTCTGGACGCCATCGAGATACTGGCGAACCCCGCGATCGGCTCCGAAGTCGAGGAGGACGGAGGTCTCGACCGATCGGCAGAAGTAGCACCGGTCGGGACGATTCTCGCGGTACTCCTTTCGGGCAAGCGGGTCGACGGGCAGGACGACGTGCTCGACCCCGATCGACAAGGCCACCCGTTCGGCGCGGGCCACCTCGCTCCGCGACACCGCCGGTCCGGCAAGAGTGACGGCCAGAGCCTCGCCCCCGAGCGCGGAGTAGGCGAGCGACGCGACCAGGGAGGAATCGACGCCGCCCGAGAGCGCGACCACCGCCCGCCCGCCGTTCTGGACGCGAACGATGAGCTCCTCTACGGTGCGGGTCGATAGAGTGGAAGAAGGGGAAGGGACCATCGGCCCAATCTAGCTCCCGCGAGCCATTACGCTTTCCTTCGCGTCCCCGCGGGTTCGAGCCGCCGGGCGTCGACCGCCCAGTGAAACCTCCATACGACCCGGATCCCTCGGGGTTCGCGATGCAGGCGATCCGGGACGGGAGTCGGTGGATGCTGCGGCTCGACGATGGACAGGACCTCTTCGAGGCGCTCTCCTCCTTCGCCGTCCAGGAGGACATCCGGGCCGGGACCGTCAACCTCGGACTCGGGATGTTCCGGCGGGCGACCTTCGGCTATTGGGACGGGACCCAGTACCGACCGCACGAGCTCACCGTACCGCACGAGGTGATCGCTCTTCACGGCACGATCGCGCGGGCCGACCGCGCACCTTCGTTGCACCTTCACGGGGCGGTCGCGGGGCCCGACCACCGTGTCGTGGGCGGTCACCTCTTGCGAGCGACTGTCGGGATGCTGCAGGAGGTCTACGTCGAGACGTTCCCCGGCCGGACCTTCGGACGCCCGATGGTCGAAAGCTACGGGCTGAAGATGCTCGACCTCGAACCCCCGAAGGAACCCTAGGTCCCCGTCATCCCTTTCCGTTCGGCCCGGCTCGCGAGGTCCGCCTATGGCGTCGGTGCCCTCCGTCTTCGCGACCCTCGACCCGCGGCTCCGCGAGGCGGTCCGCCAGTCGGGGCTAAGCGAGCCCACCGAGATCCAGCGACTTGCCTTCCCGCTGCTCGCCACCGAGGCGGATGCCCTGCTGCTTTCCCCGACGGGCACCGGAAAGACCGAGGCGGCGCTCCTTCCGCTTCTCTCGCGCCGGCTCACCGACCCGACCCCTCCGATCTCGGTCCTGTACGTGACCCCTCTGCGGGCGCTGAACCGCGACCTCGAACATCGCATCGTCGGCCTCGTGGGCCAAGTGGGTCTCACCGCGACGGTGCGTCACGGCGACACTCCGACCGCGGCGCGTCTCGCCCAGTCACGCCGTCCGCCCGACCTCCTGCTCACCACGCCCGAGACGCTCCAGCTCCTGCTCACAGGTGTCCGCCTTCGAGAGTCCCTGAGGAATGTGCGCTCGATCGTGATCGACGAGGTCCACGAGCTCGTCGGTTCGGACCGGGGGGCGCAGCTTTCGATCACGCTCGAACGGATCGACCGACTCACCGGCCGCACCGTGCGTCGCATCGGCCTCTCCGCTACCGTGGGAAACCCGGTGGAGGTGGCCCGTTTCCTCTCCCCCGCTCCGCGCGCGGTCGAGGTGCGCGTGGCCCAGGAGCGGCGCCCGCTCGAGCTCACCGCCCGCCGTCCGGGGAGCGAGCGACCTCCGCTCGACGAAACGCTGGTCCGCGAGCTGAAGGCCGACAAGTCCCTGCTCGACGGGCTGAGGGCGGTCGAGGAAGAGATCCGCGCGCACCGCACGACCCTGGTCTTCGTCAACACGCGACCGACAGCGGAAGGGCTCGCCGCTCGCCTCCAGAAGCTCGCGCCGGACCTTCCAATCGCGGTCCATCACGGGTCGCTCTCCCGGGAGGTTCGCGAGGAGGCCGAACGCGCGTTCCGGGACGGCCAGCTCCGGGCGCTGGTCGCGACCTCCTCCCTCGAGCTCGGCATCGACATCGGCGTGGTCGACCACGTCGTGCAGTTCGGGTCCCCGCACCAGGTCGGTCGCCTGGTCCAACGCGTGGGCCGGTCGGGCCACCGTCTCGACCGTACCATCCACGGGACCGTGCTCGCGCTCGACGACGACGACCTCGAGGAGGCGGCCGTGCTCGCCCGGAGGGCCGACGCGGGCCTGATCGAGCCGGTCGCCTGGCGGACCCGAAACCGCCTCGCGGCGGCGCAGCAAGTGGTCGCCTCGCTGCGGGCCGAGGGGAGCCTCGAGCTCAAGGACCTGTTGCGTCCGCTCCAGCATGCGGCCGCGACCGCGGACCTTTCCGACCCCGAGTGGTCCGACCTGATCGACTACCTCTGCGGCCTAGGGCTCGCGAAGCGGATGGGCGACCGTCTCGTGCCGGGCCGCGGGACCCTTCCGCGCTTCTACGCCTCGCTCTCGCTCATACCGGACGAGCGAACGTACCGGCTGCGCGACATCGGTACCCGTCGACTGATCGGAACCCTCGACGAGCGGTTCGTCCTGACCCAGATCCTGGCCCAGCCCGAGGAGATCTTCCTCCTGCACGGCCGGACGTGGAAGGTGGTGGAGTACCGGGAGGGAGAGCTCCTCGTCGAGACGGTCCAGGAGATCGGCCGCGAGCCCCGCTGGGCGGGCGAGGACCTGCCCGTTCCCTTCGACGTGGCGCAGGAGATCGGCAAGCTTCGACGCGAAGGCGCGTTCGGGCCGTATCCGATCTCTCCGGCCGACCGCGCTCATCTCGAGGAGCGGCGGAAGGTCCCGGCGCTGGCCGGTACCCTGCCCACCGACCGGCGGGTGACCGTCACGTCGCACGGACGGGTCGTGGTCTACGGGGCGTGCTTCGGTACCCGGACCAACGAAACGCTCGCCCTCGCGACCGCGGGCCTCCTGACCGCCCGTCTTGGCGCGCGGGTCGAGGTCGCGGCCGTCGAGCCCACGTGGTTCATTCTCGAGCTCCCGATCGCGGTCGACGCTCCCACTCTCGTCAGTGCGCTTTCGATCGAGCCCGCCACCCTACGTCCGCTCGTGGAGCGGCTCGTCCCGTCGGGGCTCGACTACCGATGGGTGTTCCTCGCGGTCGCCCGGAAGCTCGGCGTCGTGCCCGCCTCGGCCGACCCCCGGGACCTGCGGACCCTCGACCCTCTCCTGTCGGCGAGCCGAACGAATCCGCTCGGAGACGAGACCTTGGAGAAGACGCTGCACGACCGGTACGACCTTGACCACGCCACCGAGGTCCTCGAACGGATCCGGGACGGTGCGCTCGAGGTCGTGGCGACCCCGCCGTCCGCCTTCACGGACGGACCGCTCGAACGACTGGAGTGGCGGACCGTGCCCGACATCCCGCCGCCGACCCTCTTGAGGGCCGTCCAGGAACGGTTGGCGAAGGAATCGCTCACGCTCGTCTGCCTACGGTGCGGGTTCGTGAGGACGACGAGCCCCTCCCGGTACAAGGCCGAAGGAGGGAGTCGATGTCTCCTCTGCCACGGCTCGCTCTCGGCGGTGCTCTCTCCCCGGCGGACGGAGGAGATCGACCGACTCAGCGACTACGCGAAACGTAAACGAGCTCGCGAGAAACCGGCGAAAGCTCGGCGGCCCCGCCGGGAGCGCGCGCTACCGGCCGGCACGGAAGCGCTCGTGCGCAGTGGCTACACCTCCGCCGAGCTCGTAGCCCACTACGGCGAGCGAGCCCTCTTCGCCCTCGCCGGCCGGGGAATCGGCCCGGAGACCGCCCGGCGCCTCCTCATGCGCCTCTACCGGGACGACGACGCGTTCTTCACCGAGATCCTTCGGGCCGAACGCGCGTACGCTCGGACCCGCGTATTCTGGGATTAGGTCACGCGGGGGCCAGGCGGCGGACGAGCACTTCGACCTCGGCCCGGGGGGCGTCCGTGCGGAACCCCTCGGGTCGAGCATGGGTGCGCGCGACGCGATACCCCAGCTCTCGAAGGCCGGCCGTGATGGCCCCGAGGCTCGGCGGGGCGGAAAGGCCGAGCTGGGAGGCGAGCGTGTTCGCCTCGAAGTAGAACGGTCGGTCCACGGATACCTCCTCCCGCAGCCGCGCGATGAACCGGTCGACCTCGCTCGGGCGCGCCGCGCCGTCGGGAACCTGCAGCCGGCCCACGAGCCCGGCGTCGAACAGGGGTCCGAGCCAGAGCGGGCCGTACGGTCCCCGTTCTCCCACGCGGGGTCCCGTCCATTTCTCCGGGTCGATGGCCCCCACGGGCACGGGTCCGCCGGAACGGTGGTCGACCTCGACGTAGGCGCGAACGTAATGGTCCCGGGAGTAGGCGAGCAGCGGGCGGGCCGACCGATCGAGGGCCTCCGCGTCACGTGCCAGTTGGGCGAGCAGAATCCGCAGCCCGCCCTCTGGCCCGAGGCGACCCCGGACGGGCCGGGCCCCGTACCGACGCCAGCAGGCCGCGGGCTGGGCCCCGGCGAGCACCATCATATCGGTGGCGGTGACCGCGACCACTCCACCCGGGCGGACCGACGCCAGCGCGTTCCGAAGGAACGGGGCCGGGCTCCCGTACGGGTCGAGGTCCACGTAGTCGAACGGAGCCCCCGGAGGAACCTCCCGCGCGTCCGCTTCGAGCGCCGACGCCCCCGGAAATCGGCCGACATTCTCCCGAAGGACACGGAACGCGTCCGGGTTCGCTTCCGTGAACGCGAAGGAACGGAACGCCCCGGACTCTCGGAGCAGGCGAAGACCTCGCACGCCCGTAGCCGAGGTCATCTCCCAGCCGGTCCGACTTGGCCCGGGAGGCGCGAGCGCGCGCGCGAACGCGACACCGAGGTCGCGGTCGGCGGCCATCGCCGGGTTGTAGAAGACGGCCGACCGGCGTCCGGGGCCCCGACCCGGCGCGGTGACCGGCAGGAGGAGCTCGGTCCTCCCTTCGGAGACGACCGTCAGTGCGCCCGGCCCGTGATGAGATGGACGATCTTGAACGCGAGGAGGTTCTTGTTCACCGGGGTCACTTCGAGCAGGCGTAGTTCGTCCCTCCGACGGATGTCCTGGAGCAGTGGGTTCCGCGATTTCTTGTGGAGCGTCATGACGATCGACTTGCGGGCATCGAGCGTGTCGATCACGCTCTTCGTGAACACCTCGCTCTCGACCTCCATCTTGCCGACCTCGTCGATCACGATCACATCGGCGGACTCGCGCGCCTCGGCGAGCGCCCGGGTGCCCAACCCTTCGAGCGCCGCGATGTTGACGCCGAAGCGGCCGGAGCGGATGCGCGACTTCAGCCCCTCGTGGGCGAACACCTCGTGCTCCTTGGTCATCCAGTCGGTGATCTGGAAGCCGGCGCGCCGCTGCTTTTCGACGATCGGCTCCGTGACCATGCCCCCGACTGTGACGCCCTCCTCTTCGAGGAGCTCGATGATGCGAAGCAGGGTCTGGGTCTTCCCCGAGCCCGGGAGGCCCGTAATCCCAATCTTGACCGGTGGAGAAAGTCGACGGGGCATGACAATTATACCGTTGGGATAGGTTGTACGCGTGGAGCCAATAAGAAGCCATCGTGCCCCCGGGCCACGGCCGGGAAGTGCCGCTGTTCCTCCGGACGTCCCGGCCGATGGGACGCCCGTCTATCCTCCTCGGGAAGATACTCTGCTCCTGCTTCCGTTCGCGGAGGTCGCGCCGGGCACACGGCTCCTCGAGGTGGGGGCGGGGACAGGCCTGGCCGCGCTCACGGCGGCTCGCAGGGGGGCCTGGGTCGTGGCCACCGACCTCAACCCGCACGCTCTCCGTTGGCTGCGGCGCAAGGCCCTGTCCGAGCCGGTCGACCTCGCCGTCGTCCGCACCGACCTTGCGCGCGGTCTCGGGCGTTTCGACCGGGTCCTCGCGAACCCACCGTACCTGCCGACCCTCCCCGACGAGCGGGACCCCGACCGGTGGCACAACCTCGCCCTGGACGGCGGACCGGACGGATGCCGAGTGATGGCCCGCCTGGTGAGCGACCTCGATGAACATCTCGCGCCCGACGGCACGGCGTTCGTGGTGGTCTCCTCGCGGCAGAACCCGGATTCGCTGAGAGCGATCCGCACCGAATGGGAGTCGCGTGGGGGAAGCGTGGACGTGGCGAGCTCGCGGGCCCTCGAGGGAGAGCAACTCGACGTCTGGCGACTTCGCCCGCGTCCGCTCTAGGTGTGGTGCTCTACGTACTCGAGCACGGCTTCGAGGAATCGGTGACCGTCACCGTACCCCTCGGACGAGCCTCCCCGTGTCCAGTCCGGTGCCTGGTCACGGAAGAACGAGCGCTCGGGGTGCGGCATCAGCCCGAAGACGTTCCCCTCGGCGTTCGTGAGTCCCGCGATGTTCCCCTCCGACCCGTTGGGGTTCCAGGGATACGTGGCCCGGCCCCCGTCCGGGGCGACCCAGCGAAACAGGACCTGGCCGCTCGACTCGACCGACCGACGGAGCGCATCGCTTCCGAGGACCAGCTTTCCTTCCGCATGGGCCGACGGAAACAGGAACCGTGTCCCTTTGGGCACTCCCTGGAGCGGCGGGAAGATCCCGCCCTCCCAGGCCACGAAGGTGGGTCGACACTCGAAGTGGCCCGAGTCGTTCGTCATCAGCGCTGCCTCGGGAGGGGCGAGTTGAACCCCCGGTCGGCCGGGCAGGAGTCCGAGCTCCGTGAGGACCTGGAAGCCGTTGCAGATGCCGCCGACGATCCGACCGCTCCGGACGAACGCCTCGAGCTCGGGACCGATCGCGGCCCGTACCCGGGCGGCCAGGATCGCACCCGCCCGCACGTAGTCGCCGGCCGAGAACCCGCCGGGGATGAACAGCGCCTGGTAGTCGGAGAGGCGGCGGCGCGCCTCGGGGGTGACCTCACGACCTTCGAGCTGCTTCAGGTGGACGATCTCGGGGCAGGCCCCGAGCGTCGCCAGCGCTTCCCGAAGCTCATCGTCACAGTTCGTCCCCTCGATCGAAAGGATTGCCAGCGCGAGGTCACGGCGCGCCACGGTCCTCCGAGGCGAGCCACCGCTTAACCGTTGTCGCCGGCGGACGCGCCGTCGTTCCGCGGAGCACCGGGCCCAAGCGGCGGGTCGAGGTAGTGGACCCGAAGTCGCTCTCCTCGATGGACAATGTTCCGCCCGGGCGGGAGCATCGCATAGGCGGTCGCCCCGGTGAGACTGGTGATCACCGAGGAGCCTCGGTAGGTGGTGTAGGCGCGCCCTCCTTCGAACCGCAGGGGAACGATGGTGGCGAGCCCTGGGGTGGGCGCCACCGCGTCGCTTCCGAGCACCGCCCAGCCATCGGTCCATCCCGGTCCGGGCCGATGCCCGAGGCTTCGCAGCACCGGCAGGATGAGCCAGTACATATTCGCGAGACAGGAGGTGGGATGGCCCGGCAGGCCCACGATGAGCTTCCGACCCTTCCGGGCCGCGAGCGTAGGCTTGCCGGCCCGCACGGCGATCCCGTGGAAGAGAAGGGTACCGATCTTGGGCAGGATCCGGGGAAGGTGGTCCCGCTCTCCGACCGAGCTACCGCCCGTGGCGAGAACGAGGTCGGCTCGCTCGAGCGCCGACCGGATCGCCTGCTCGATGAGGTCCGCCCGGTCGGGCACGGGGGCGTGAAGCTCCGGGATCCCTCCTGCCGCGAGGACCACGGAGGCGATCGCGGCGTTGTTGCTCTCGTAGATGCGGCCCGCGCGGGGCGGGCGACCGGGGGAGAGCAGCTCGTTACCGTTCGGGATCACGGCCACCCGGGGGGCCGCGAAAACGGGGACCTGGGCGACCCCGCAGGCCGCGATCGCCCCGAGGGTCGGTGCCGAAAGCTCCTCGCCCCGATGACCGAGCAGCGTGCCTCGTGGAAAATCGTGGCCCGGAGGCGAGATCCGTTCGGCCTTAGCAATCCGTCGGGACACCCGGAGGGTCTCCTTGTCCCGCTCGACCTCTTCAAAGATCACGACCGCATCCGCGCCCTTCGGGATCGCGCCGCCCGTGGCGATCGCCACCGCTTCGCCCGACCGGAGGAGGCGCGGGTACGATTGCTCCGCGAACACCTCCCCCACCACGCGAAGCTTCGCGGGCCGGGAACGTGATGCGCCTTCCGTGTCCCGGCTACGGAGGGCATAGCCATCCCAGGTTGTGCGGTAGAACGCGGGCACCGGGGCGGGCGCTCGGATGTCCGCCGCGAGGACGCGGTGGAACGCGCCGTCGGTCCGCACGTGCTCGACCCGGTCGAGTGGGCGCGTCGCGCGAAGCAGGCGGCGCCGCGCCACCTCGACCGGGGTGAGGCGCCCGAAGGCATGCATCTCCATGGACCGGGCTACCTCCTCCCCTCGATCCAGCGCGCGGAGCTCCGCGTCCCCGCGGTCAGGCAGGTCGAGAGCGGCTGGCCCGCGAACCACGCCGCATAGAAGCCCCCGCGGAACGCATCGCCCGCTCCGACCAGGGTCCGGACGCGCGCCGGTCGCGCGGCGCCCGAGTGGAAGGTTCCGGCCCGGGAGAAGGCGGTCGCACCCGCGCGGCCCTCGGTCCGGATCACGAGCGGAACGAACTCGAGAAGTTCCTCGGTCCGGGACTTTCCGACGAACTCGAGGGCCCGGCCGACCTCGGAGCGATTCCCGAACAGAACCTCCGAGCCGCGAAGGAGCGTGCGGAACCTCCCTCGGTCCCAGCGGTAGTGGATCTCCTGGGCCGGGTCGGCGGCGACCTTGATGCCGCGGGCCCGGGCCGCCTTCTGGACCCGCAGCTGGAAGTCGGGGTCGGCGGTCGTGAGGTGAACCCATGCGTACTCGGCCAGCCAACGGGTCGGCAGCGACGCTCGTTTCCCGCTCCCCATCACGCCCTGGTCGATCAACGTCCGTTGCGCTCCTCGGCGGTCCTCGATGATCGTGCACGTCGGCGTGGGCTGGCCGGGGATCCTTTCGAGACCCCGCACGTCGATGCCGGCCTCACGCAACATCGCAACGTACTCCTCGGGGAACCCGTCACCCACCCGGGCCAGAAGTCCGGTGGAGACCCCCAGGCGCGTAGCGGCCCGCGCGATGTTGGTCGCCGTACCCCCCAGTTCCGCACGGGAGCCGACCACCGGGACGGTTCGGTCGGCGGCGGGAAACGACCGCACCGAAAGGAACCGGTCGATGATCACGTGCCCCGAAACGAGGAGGTCCCGGGGTCGACCTGCGATAGAACCCGTCATAGTGGGCGCCGAGACCTCAGGCCCCCGGTCGCTTATCGCTTGGGGGAGCCCGGGTAGCCGCTTAAGCCGCCGGGAGGTTCCCGCCGACCGGACCATGCTCGTAGTGGGCGCCATCCTCGACATCGAAGGCGCGCGACCGGCCTATGTGCGTCTGCATCACGGGTCCGTCACCGAGGTCGGGGCCCGGGGGACCGAGGGTCGCCGTCGGGGCGAGCGCGTGGTTCGGGGGATCGTCATCCCCCCTCCCGTCAACGCTCACACCCATCTCGGCGACTCGGTGTCCGTACGCGAACCGCCCCGGGGTCCGGTGTCGCAGCTCATCCAGCCTCCGCACGGCTACAAGTTCCGCCTGCTCGCGGACGCGACCCGCGAGCAGAAGGTCCGAGCGATCCGCGCCGCCCTCGCTCGCATGGAGCGGGAAGGTACCGCCGTGACGGTCGATTTCCGGGAAGAGGGCCGACCGGGCGTCGAGCTCCTTCGCGAGGCCGCCCGGGCGCGCTCGGTCCGCGTTCTGGCCTTGGGGCGGCCGCTCGCTCGACCCGTCGACCGGCGTGAGCTCGACCGATTGCTCGAGGTCGCGGATGGGGTCGGCCTTTCGAGCGCCCGGGACGAGACCGAGGAGACGCGCCGGACAGTCGCTCGAGCCTGCCGGGCCGCGGGGCGGAAGTTCGCGCTCCACGCCAGCGAGGCGGTCCGCGAGAAGCCGGAGCATTACCTCGACCCTCGGCCGGACCTCCTCATCCACCTCGCGAAGGCGACGGTCGATGACCTTGCGACGGTCCGCGACGAGCGGGTCTCGGTCGCGGTATGCCCACGTTCCAACGCCCTGTTCGCCCGCCAGCCGGACCTCGCCTCGATGGAGCGACTCGGCCTCTCCGTGCTGCTCGGTACGGACAATGCGATGTTCCACGCCCCGTCGCTCTGGCGGGAGATGGAGTTCGCCTACGTCGCCTCACGACTCCGCCGAAGGCCGGTGTCGGCCGCGTTCCTGGCCCGGGCGGCGCTCGTCGAGCCTTGGAAATGGCTCGGGACCCCCGAGTCGGCCCTCGTCGTTCCGGGGATGCCCGTCCCTCCGCTGGTCCTTCGACTCCCGCCCGACGACCCCGCGTACCAGGTGGTCACCCGGACCACCGAACACCTTATGGTCCGGGTCCGGACCCGGGCCCGGCACCGGGGAGCCAGGCGATGAAGAGCGACGAACTGTTCGCACTGCTGCGCCGCCGGGGCGTGTTCTGGCCGACCGCGGAGATCTACGGGGGGACCCAGGGCCTCTACGACTATGGCCCGCTCGGGGCCGCTCTCAAGCGACGGGTCGAGGAGGCGTGGAGCGCCTGGTTCGTCGGGTTGTCGCACGACTACTACCTCATCGACCCCGCCGAGATCCTCCCCGAAGCGGTCGTGCGGGCGTCCGGCCATCTCGAGAACTTCACCGACCCCGAAGTGACGTGCGACTCCTGCCACAACGCGTTCCGGGCCGACACCGTCCTCGAGAAGATCCGGCCCGAAGGCGTGGATGGGCTCACGTCGAAGGAGATCGAGGAGATCGTGCGCGGTCGGGGGGTGAAGTGCCCGAACTGCGGGGCGGCGACCCTGAGCGTTCCTCCGCCGTTCAACATGATGTTCGGTCTCGACTACGGGGTCACCGGCCACGAGCGGGCCTACCTGCGTCCCGAGACGGCGCAGAGCAGCTACCTCTCCTTCCCCCGCATGTGGGACGTGGGCCGCCACGCCCTCCCGCTCGGCATCGCGATCGTCGGCAAGGCGTACCGGAACGAGATCGCGCCCCGTCAGCTCCTCCTACGGATGCGCGCGTTCGAACAGGCCGAGCTCCAGATCTTCTTCGACCCGGAGAACTTCCCGCTCCCGTTCGACCGGGTGCGGGACGAGGTCCTCCCGGTCGTCCGCGCCGCCCGCCGGCTAGCGGGGTCGGAGGACGTGGAGCAGGTCCCCGCCGCGGAGCTCGCGAGGTCGGGCGGGCTGCCCGAGTTCTACGTCTACCACCTGGTCCACACCTACCGGTTCTACCGGGACGTCCTGAGATTCCCTCCGGAGCGCCTGCGTCTGTTCGAGAAATCCGACCAGGAGCGGTCGTTCTACAACCGTATCCAATTCGATATCGAGGCGCATCTCGACAGCATGGGCGGTTTCAAGGAGGTCGGCGCGGTCCATTACCGGGGCGACTACGACCTCAGCCGTCATGGGCAGGGCTCGGGACACGACCTCTCCGTGACACTGACGGGGGGCCGCTCGGTGCTCCCGCACGTTCTCGAGCTGACCTACGGGGTCGACCGGAGCCTCTGGGCGCTCGCCGATATCCATCTGGGCAAGGACGGCGACCGGACCGTCTGGCGCCTTCCGACCTACCTCGCCCCCGTGCCGGTCGGCGTCTTCCCGCTGATCGCGAAAGAACACGGCGCGTATGCCCGAGAGCTCTCCGACGACCTGGCCGCCACGGGCATTGTGAATCAGTACGACGACGGCGGCACGATTGGAAAGCGGTACGCGCGCATGGACGAGGCCGGAACTCCGTTCTGCGTGACGGTCGACTCGGAGACCTTGGCCGAGGGCCCGAATCGGGGCACCGTCACGGTCCGCACGCGGGACTCGAAGGCGCAGGAACGCATAGCGGCGAACGAGCTCGCGACCCGCCTCGCTCCTTCGTTCCGCCCTCCCCGGCCCGGACGGAAGTAGCGGCCGTCGCAGCCTCGCGGGTACGACAACGGCTATATCTCGCGTTCGAGTCACTACCGTCCGATGGCGACCGGCGGAGGTGAGTCCCCGCAGCCGAGCGCGGCCGCCACGCCGCTGGCCGCCCGGCGGTCCCGCTGGATCGGCCAGCAGTACGCGGACATCACGAAGCTCCGCGAGATTGCCGCCCGGCACGACCGGGCGGCCGCGCGGGCCCAACAGCGGGTCGCTCGGCTCAACACCCGCATCGACAAGTTGCGACACCAGGCGACGCTCCTGAGGGAGCGCGGTCAGAAGGCCCTCGCTCAGATCCCGGAGATCGAGCAGCAGATGAAGCAGCACGAACGCGACATCGCGGCGGCCACGAACCGGAGCGGGGGCGCCCCCGTCGGGTCCGACGTGACCGGCCTGCACTACCGTGTGCGCAAGCTGCAGCAGAAGGTTGTCGACCGCCAGCAGAAGGCACGGTCGCTCGAGCTGCGCGCTGCTACCAAAACCCAGAAGACGGCCGAGCTGAAGGTCAAGGTCGACCGGTACGTGGAGACCGCGCGCCTGGCCGAGCAAGAGGCGGTCGCCTACCGTCAGCGCGCCGACCGGCTCCAGATGGTCACCGAACACGAGGTCGCGGACCACTTGAAGGCGTCCGCGGCCGACTCCCAACCGCGCTCCGACGAACCTCCGCCGTCGCTATGAAACTCATCGTCACCGTCGGCATGCCCGGTTCGGGCAAGGACGAGCTCGTCGGGGTCGCCCGGACGATGGGACTCGCGACCCTCAAGATGGGCGACCTCGTCCGCGACGAGACCCGCCGTCGCGGACTGCCGGTCACGAACGCCAACGTCGCCCGGATCGCCGCGGAGGAACGCGACAAGCACGGGCCCGGAATTTGGGCGCAGCGCGCGATCCCGAAGCTGACCGAGACCCGGATGCTCGTCGACGGGTGCCGCTCCGACACGGAAGTGACCGTTTTCCGGCACAACTTCGGCGACCTGTTCGTGCTCGGGATCTTCGCCTCGCCCGAGACGCGCCACGACCGCATGACGAGCCGAAGCCGCGCGGACGACGCCACCGACCTCCAGGAGTTCTACGACCGCGACCGGCGCGAACTCAAGTGGGGAATCGGCGCCGCCTTCGCCCTCGCCGACGGGATGCTCGTCAACGAGGGACCCCTCGACGAGTTCCGCCGAACGGGTCGTGCGATGCTCGAGCAGATCCTCGCCCGCGAAGAGTGAGCGAGCCCCGCCGCGGACTCACGCGGGCGGGGTCGCGGTGCCCTGCGCCAGCAGGTCCCGAACCGAGTCGAACCGCTCCCGGTCCACGACGACGGCGAGGGGATGCGCGGTCGCCACGAGCGTGGGGACCTGACGCGCGAGGAACCAGTCGCGCGCCGCCGCGAAGTTGCGCGACCCCTTGCCCGACGCGACCTCGCGGTCCCATTGGAGCGCGAACTCGTCCGGCGACGACGGGGTCGGGGGACTTCGGGAGACGCGACGCTCACGTACCGTGCGGCGAACGAGCTCGATATAGCCGATGTGCTGAGCGAAGAGCGCGGCGGTGTGGTCGTCGTCCGGGTCGAGAGGGACCGTGGGAACTCCCCGGGACGCGGCCCAGCGGAGCACCTCGACGAACGAAGGGTTCGGCACGCGAACCTCGCCGAACCGGACGAGACCGCGGACCTCGCTCGTCTCGTTGCTGGTCAGGGGCACGACTGGGTCAGCCTCGGACGTGACGAAGTAGTCGCGCAGGCTCTGAAGCTCTCCGCTCGACAGGCCGAGACCGACCTGGGCAGGCGCGAGCGAAGCGAGTTCCGACAGGAGCTTCGGCACCTCGGAGGAGAGGCCCCGCACCGGGGCGATGAGGAGAATCCCGGGCGTGTTCGCGAAGCGCGCAGTGATCACGGGCCTTCCCGTTCGGTGATCTCCTCGATCAGCTCGTCCGGGTCCCGGTGGCGACGTAGCTCCGAGATGGTGAGGATGGGGAGCCCCGCGATCGCGGCGCGGGAAACGGGGTCCCGGACCACGAACAGTGCGTGTCCCTCCGCCACGCGGGCAAGACCGTGGAGGACGTCGGCACGGTGAAGCGCCGTCCGGAGGCTTCCCACCGCGGCGAGCAGAACGTCCGGGGTACGGGCGAGGGCGTCGAACGGGGCGCGCACCGTCACCGTGACATCGAGCCCCATCACGTCCAGCTGCCGGACGACCCCATCGCGCAGCGTGTCGCCCGTGCGAGGACGCGGTCGTTCCGTGCTGTTCTCCGCGTCGTCGGCCGGGCTCGCCTCGTCGTCCTCGCGCGGGCGGGCGGTCCAGTCGAACAGGTCGATAGGGCGGACGATCGTTTCCCCGAGGAAGGTCTCGATGCGCTCGACGACAAGCGCCTCGGCGCCCGCGCTCTCCTCGTAGAGCTGGATCGCGCGGCGCGATACGCCGGCGATGCTCGCGAGCGTGCCCAACGAGAGACCCCGCTCGCTCCGAAGCTGGCGGAGGCGAGCCCCGTCGACCTGGGCGAACGTCCCTCCGGGACTCGCGTAGAGGAAGGGAGGGAGAGCCTTCTCGAGGAACTCCTGGAGCGTCTCTTCGTTGATGATCGGAACCCCGTAGCGCGTGTACACGACCCCCGGGTCGAGTTCGGCCGCCCCTGAGGTCTGGCCGATCACGAGGGTGATCGCCGGGAAGAGCCGACCGAGCTCGCGGAGCCGGGTGGCCTCCTCGGAGTCCAGCGCGTCGATGTTCTTGAGCACCTTCACGAGGAGGAGCGTTGCGTCCCGGCGCGCCGCAAGGTCGAAGCTCGTGGGTCGGATCGAGTGCGTGTCCGCGACGTAGAAACCCGCTCGCTCCAAGAGCTCGCGGATGTGCTCGATCGCCTGCTCACGCGCGGACTGCACCCGGCTTCCCCCGGAATAATCCATTTACCTCTTTTATATAAGAGAGCATGGTCCGACCTCTCGGAGATTGAGCGTCCTCCCGACGGAGAACCGTCTTGGCCGTGAGCCGGCTGGGGAGGTCGTGGAGAGCCCGCTCAGGCCTGTGCCGGACGCTCCGGCGCTCGTCATCGAACCCACCGGCCCGTCCGAGCTCCGAACCCTGGTTGTCGCGGATATCCACCTGGGGCTCGGCAGCTCTCCCGAGCGCCCTCTCGGCCCTCCCGAGGGCGCGGCCGACCTCCTCGCGGAGCGGTTGGTCGAACTTGCCGATACGGCCCAAGCGCACAGGGTCCTCGTCGCGGGTGACGCGAAGCATCCGATCGTCGGGACTCCGCCCGCCCTGCGACCTATCGTCTTCGATTTCTTCGCGGAGCTTCTGCGCGCGGGACTGGCGGTCGAGCTGGTCCTCGGGAACCACGACGTCGGAATCGTCCGTCATCTCCCCCGCGAGGTGACGGTCCACCCCGCCACGGGGGTCGTTCACGGTGACGTGGGGATCTTCCATGGTCATCGATGGCCCTCCAACCGGGTGCTTCGAGCTCCCCGGCTGGTCGCGGGGCACCTCCACCCGGGGTTCCGCCTCGCCCCGACGGCCGACGACCCCGAAGGGAAGCGTCGCTGCTGGGTTCGGGTCGAGCGAGCTCCGGCCCCACGGAAGACGGCCCGCCGACGCCGTCACATCGACCCCCTCGCCCGCGAGGTCGTTGTCCTCCCGGCATTCAACCCGCTCGCGGGGACCGAAGCGTTGAACCGAGAGCGACCCGCGCGCGGCCGCTCGTTCCTCTATCGTCGGTTCCTGACAACAGGGGTCGCTCGCGCGTATCTCCTCGACGGGACCGACCTCGGGGTGCTCACGACTCCGACCGCTGCCGTCCCCCGGTCGCGAGGAGTGGGCCCAACAACGTCGGGTCGGTGACCGGCGGAGCGCACGCGGTCCCGAAGCACACGAGCGCCCGGGCCTCGCCCGATGCCCCCGTCCCCGCCATCTCTCCAGGGAGGGAGAACGGGGGCGGAGGATGCCCCGAGAAGACCCAGCTGTTCGGATGCCAGCTCCGCCGCGCCGTGCGCAGGAGCTCGTCCGCGGTCGCCCCGCGGCCCTCCACGACGACGGTCGCGGGGGGCGTGGCAAGGAGACCAGCGGCCAGCGCCGCACCGCTGGCGAACAGCCCAGCTCCTCCGACTCGCCCCACGATCGGCCCCAGCAAGGCGCGTCCCTTCTCTGACCAGCGGTCGTCGTGCGTTAGGGACCCGAGCCGTAGGAACGAGAGGGCCGCCGACGCGTTGGCGGAAAGATGGGGGCTGTCCTCGAGAGGGTACGACGGCTCGTCCACTCCGGCGACTCGCGGTCCGTCGTAAAGAGCGGGCGAGAGGTCCCGTAACAGGCCGTCTTCCCCTCGGAACTCTCGGTCGACGATCCCGAGAAGCGTCCGCCCGGCCTCGAGGTAGACCGGCTCAGTGAGAACTCCCGAAAGCTCGAGGAGGCCCGCCGCGAAAGCAACCTGGTCCTCGAGCAGCCCGAACCCCTGGGCTCCGTCCGTACCGACCCGGTGCGCCATCCCGACCTCGGGACGGTACGCTTCCTTGAGGAATCGGTCGGCGGCTTTCCGAGCGTCGGCCACGATCGAGGTGTCCCCCAGAAAGGCGCCCGCCCGGGCGAAGGCGCCGATGAACCGGCCGTTGATGTCAGCGTAGACCGCTCGGTCGACCTGAGGGGTGGGTCGCGTGGCCCGAACGGCCCTCAGCTTCGCGAGGGCCCGCGCGAGCCGAGCGGCGGCCGCGTTCGCCGGATAGATTCCCTCGGCCGCCTCGCTCAAGGGGACGAGGCGGAACAGGACGTTGCGGTTCGGGTCGTGAGGCATGCGCCCCTCGGTGCCGACCCCGAAGAACCGGACCACGAGACGGAGCTCGTCCGGCTCGAGGGCCTCCTTGAGCTCGGTCCGTGACCACGTGAAGTAGCCTCCGTCGTCACCCGGGGCGTTGTCCGCATCCTGGCTCGCCCCGAACCCCCCGTGGGGGTCCGAGAGGGTCTCCCGCACCCATCCGATCGTCGACCGAACGACCTCTTCGAGTCGTGGGTCGTGGAATCGGGCCGCGCCGTCTACGTAGACCGAAAGGAGAGCTGCGTTGTCGACGCCCATCTTCTCGAAGTGCGGGATGTGCCAACCTTCGTCGACCGAGTATCGGTGGAACCCACCACCGACCTGGTCGAACATGCCCCCGTCGGCCATGCGGAGAAGCGTCTCGTGAGCGACTTCGTCGCTCCGGAGGGTGCCGTGTTCAAAGCCGTCCCAAAGGAGCAGCGAGACGGCGGTGGGGTGGGGGAACTTCGGGGCCATTCCGAACCCGCCGTTCACCGGGTCGGCGCTCGAACGCAGAGCACCGAGGACCTCGGTGACGAATCCATCGAGCGAGCGCTCGCCGGGGGCGCGGGCCTCGCGCATGCGTTCGAGGGCCCCCTGGACCCCGCGTGCGTTCTCCCGGATCCGCTCGGGCTCCTCCCGCCAAAGTCGGGCGACCTCCGTGAGCACGCGCCGAAAGCCCGGGCGTCCGTGGCCGTCGGTCGGCGGGAAGTACGTCCCGCCCAGGAAGACCTCTCCCTCGGGGGTCAGGAATCCGGTGAGCGGCCAACCTCCTTCGCCCGTGAGCGCACCCACCTGACGCTGGTACCGTCGGTCGATCTCGGGATGCTCGTCCCGATCGACCTTTACGGCCACAAAATGCTGGAGGAGAAGGCGGGCGACCTCGGGGTCGGAGTAGGTGCCCTCGTCCATGACGTGGCACCAGTGGCACCACGAGGCGCCGATGTCGAGCAGAATCGGTCGTCCGGTCCGGCGGGCCACCTCGAAGGGCTCGGGCCCCCACGGGAACCACTCGATCGGCTGCTCGGCGGCGCTTCGAAGATAGGAGGACGGGCGGTCACGGAGGCGCCAGCCCCCACTCCTTCGAGGAGAGGCCTCGTCCGGAGGACCCATGGACGAGGAGGGTCGGCTTGCGCTCTTACGGTTGTCGGAGGCCGTCGGCCGATTTCGGAAGCCCGCGGCCGGACGTAACCGGCTCACGGGAACGTTACTCCCCGCGCGCTCGTTATAAGGGGGACCTCAGTGCCCGGGCAAGGAGTTCCCCATGGAGATGCAACCCGGCCAGATGGCCTACGACCGGGCGATCACCGTGTTCTCGCCCGACGGTCGGCTGTTCCAGGTCGAGTACGCCCGTGAAGCCGTGCGCCGCGGGGCGACTACGGCCGGGGTCGTCTACTCGGACGGGGTCGTTCTGATCGCGGACCGGCGTATCCCGAACCCCAAGCTCGCGGAGGCGGCGAGCCTCGAGAAGATCCACCAGATCGACGAGAACATCGCGTGCGCGACCGCCGGCCTCGTGGCGGACGCGCGGGTCCTCGTTGACTACGCTCGCCTTTCGGCCCAGATCAACCGGGTTACCTACTCCGAGCCGATGTCGGTCGAACTCCTGGTCCGCCGCATCTGCGACTATAAGCAGCAGTACACCCAGTTCGGCGGCGTCCGCCCGTTCGGCACAGCGCTCCTCGTCGGCGGCTACGACGACAGCGGTATCCACCTCTTCGAGACCGAGCCGTCGGGGTCGCTCACGAGCTTCAAGGCCGCCAGCACTGGGGGCAACAAGGGGCCCGTAATGGACCTCTTCGAACAGAAGTACCGGCCGGGGATGGACCGGGACGCTGCGATCTTGCTCGCCCTCGAGGGCCTTCGGGCCGGCCTCGAGGAGGGCGGCAACCTCTCCCAGGTCGAGGTCTGCTCGACGCAAGTCGGGGAGGGCATGACCCGCTTCCCCGCGGACGAGGTCCAGAAGTACGTCCAGCGCCTGCCCCCGGCGGGCGCGTCCGGTCGTCCGGGACGCACTTAATCAAGCTCGGGCGCCTTCACGCTCCTCCCATGGTGAAGGTCGAGGACGCGGTCATCGCCCGCTGGGAGACCCAGGGCTCCCGTTTCGAGGTCCTCGTCGACCCGCAAGCCGTCCAGGACCTGAAGGACGGCAAGAAAGTTGACCTCGCGGACAAGCTCGCGCTCGACCAGGTCTTCAAGGACGCCAAGAAGGGCGACAAGATCTCCGAGGAGCACCTCGAGAAGACGTTCCACACGCGCAATCTCGCCGAGATCGCCCGGATCATCATCCAGAAGGGCGAGGTCCAGGTCACCACGGAGCAACGCCACAAGCTCCAAGCGACGAAGCGTCAGCAGATCGTGGCGACCATCGCCCGGAACGCGATGAACCCGCAAACGGGCGCACCGCACCCTCCGGCGCGCATCGAGGCGGCGATGAACGAGGCGAAGGTCCACATCGACCCGTTCCGTCCGGTCGACGAGCAGGTCCAGGAGGTCCTCGCGAAGCTCCGTCCGCTGATCCCGATCCGCCTCGACGTCGTGAAGGTCCGCATCAAGATCCCCGCCCAGTTTTACCCCCGCGTCATCGGGGAGGTGAAGGGCCTTGGCCACCTGCTCGAAGAGAACTGGCTCTCGGACGGAAGCTGGAGCGGGGTCGTCGAGATCCCCGCCGGCATGCAGACCGAGCTCTACGAGAAGCTCAGCGCCCGGACGAAGGGTGCTATCGAGACCGCTTTGGTTAAATAGGGCACACAGGTCGAGCGCCCTCGGTGCAGCACGCAAAATGTCCCGAGGTCATCGTCCGGGCCACCGAGCTCGTGGCCGCGAGGGTCGCCCCTCGTCTCCCCCCGGGGAACGGACACTAGTTCTTCCTGGCGAAGAGATCCGTGCCCAGGGTTTGAAACCGGGGCCCGGAACATATCGGACCGGCGGCAAGGTCTACGCGAGCGTCCTGGGCCTGCTCTCGGAGCGGCCCCCGCTCGTGTCGGTCATCCCGCTCTCGGGCCGGTACATCCCGAAGCCGAACGACCTGGTCATCGGCACCGTGACGGACGTGCAGGGGACGTTTTGGCTGCTCGACATCGGCGCTCCGCGCTGGGCCCCGCTTCACATGACGGGGACCCCGTGGCAGGTCGAGATCGGGGAGACCGACCGGTTCCTGCGCGTCGGGGACGCGGTGGTCGTTCAGGTGGAGAGCCTGGAGGCGACGGGCCGCATCGGGGTCACGATGAACGGCGAGGGCCTCGGCAAGCTCGAGGGCGGGACAATCGTTCGGATCTCGCCCGCGCGCATCCCCCGGGTCGTCGGGCGCAACGGTTCCATGATCGCGACCATCCGCGAGCACACGGGAGCCGAGGTCGTGGTCGGTCAGAACGGGCGGGTCTGGGTCGGGGGTTCCCCCGAGGCGATCCATCGGGTGAGCGAGGTGCTCCGCATCATCGAGGCGAACGCCCAGCACTCGGGGCTCACCGAACGGGTCGAAAGCTACCTTCTCGCGACGATGCCGACCACCGTGCGGGGCTCCGAGCCCCCCCCGGTCGAGCACGCGCACCGCGATGCGCCGCCGCGGGTCCTCGATTCGGCCGAGCCGGACGAAGTGGCGGTCGACGCCGAGGACGACTCACCCGACACGATCGAACCCGGTGAACAGTAAGTAGCCGGGTCCATCTCCAAGGAGAACGAACATGGGAAGCGTAGGAGCGAAAGAGGTCCCCGTCCTGTTGAGCCCGGAAGGGCTCCGGATCGACGGGAGGAAATTGGACGAACTGCGGCCGATCCGTCTTCAGGTCGGGACGCTGCACAACGCCGACGGCTCGGCGTTCGTGGAGTGGGGTGCGAACAAAGTGATGGCGGCCGTTTACGGGCCGCGCGAGGTCCACCCCCGCCACCTTCAGCAGAACAACAAGGCCGTCATCCAATGCAAGTACAACATGGCGGCGTTCGCGGTCGACGAACGCAAGCGCCCGGGGCTCGACCGCCGCTCGCAGGAGATCTCGAAGGTGATCGGCGAGGCGTTCGAGTCCGTCGTGTTCGCCGAAGAGTATCCCCGGACCAGCATCGACATCTACATCGAGGTACTGCAGGCGAACGCCGGAACCCGCTGTGCAGGTCTCGTGGCCGCTTCGATGGCCCTCGCCGACGCAGGGATCCCGATGGTCGACCTCTTGCCCGCGGTCGCGGTCGGTAAGGTCGCCGGCAAGATCGCCCTCGACCTGAAGAAGGAAGAGGACAACTTCGGTGAGGCCGACCTTCCGATGGCGCTCGTTCCCCAGTCGGGGCGGCTCGTGCTGCTCCAAATGGAGGGGCACATGACCGAGGAGGAGCTCGCGCAGGCCCTCGACCTCGGCGTCCAGGGCTGCCGCGAGATCTACGAGAAGATGAAGCAGGCCCTCCGCGAGCGATATTCGACCGGGCCGGTCGGAGGTTCCTCATGAGCGAAGAGGTCTCCGCCGAGATCCTTACGACCCACATCCTCGACCTGGCCGCCGAAGGAAAGCGCCTCGACGGCCGCGGTCCCGACGAATACCGTCCGATCTCGGTCGAGCCGGGGTTCGTTGCCACCGCCGACGGTTCGGCCCTCGTCCGGATCGGTGACACCGCCGTGCTCTCGGGCATCAAGCTCGAGCCCGGGAAGCCGTTCGCCGACACGCCGAACGCGGGGGTCCTCACGACCAACGCCGAGCTAATCCCGCTCTCGAGCCCCACCTTCGAGCCGGGCCCACCGCAGCCGGGCGCGATCGAGGTCTCCCGGGTCGTCGACCGTGCGATTCGCGCCGCAGAGACGATCGACCTGACCCGCCTGTGCGTCACGCCCGGCGAGAAGAGCTGGGTCTGCTACGTCGACATCCACGTGCTCGACCATTCGGGCAACCTCATCGATGCCGCCTCCCTCGCGGCGGTGAGCGCGCTCGCGCACGCGACGGTGCCGGCGAAGCGGTTCGAGGTCGCCGAAGCGGACTACCCGCTCGCGGTCAACCACTTCCCGATCGAGTGCACCTTCGTGCGCCTCGGGGACACGATCGTGGTCGACCCGACGTTCGACGAGGAGCGCGCCGCCCAGGGCCGCATCACGGTCGCGACCGACGAGGCCGGACAGGTCGTCGCGATGCAAAAGGGCCTCGTGGGAGCGTTCTCTCCCGACGACGTGAAGGATGTGGTCCGGCGGGCGTTCCAGCACGGTGAACGGCACCGGGCGCTGGCGAAGGGAGGTTCCTCATGAGCAAGCGGACGAAGAAGGCCGGCCCGACCGGATGGATGGGTCCCCGCTACGGGATCCGCATTCGCCGACGAGTGGTCGAGATCGACCGGGCGCGGGGCCCGAACGCCGCGTGCCCCCGCTGCTCGACCGTCACGCTGGAGCGGGTGGCGAGTGGGATCTTCGAATGCCGCCGTTGCGGGACCCGGTACGCCTCCAATGCGTACGTCTTCACGGCGCCGCCGCCGATCCAGCGGACCGAGCGAGAACCGACCCCGGGCAACG
>Ga0187815_10000219_pt1 | contig 28526 bp, 25 predicted proteins | sample NC_S_5_FD_132962 | JGI IMG/M metagenome (GOLD analysis project Ga0187815, IMG submission 132962) | Wetland sediment microbial communities from Neuse River Estuary, North Carolina, USA - ASW-S_5 | ecosystem: Environmental > Aquatic > Freshwater > Wetlands > Sediment | place: USA: North Carolina...
ATGCGCTTCCCACCGCGTCCGTCGCGTTCAAGTAGAACGTGTACGTCCCCGCGTGCGTCGGCGTGAACGTATACGTCCCGCCCGAGGCTCCCGTCAGGTTGCTGGCTGACCCGTTCTTCGTGAGAGTCCATGTAATCGGTGTCACCCCGCCCGCGAAACTGTAGCTCAGTGTCGAGGATTCGCCCACCTGGGTCGTACTTGGAGCGGAACTTAGGGAGGCCACAAGCGCCGCCCTCACGATGATCGTCGTCGTGGCTCCGGATAAGCTCCCGACCTTGTCGGTGGCGTTGAAGTAGAACCTGTAGGTCCCGGCGTGACTTGGAGAAAAGATGTAGGTCCCTCCGGAGGCGCCCGTGAGGTTGGATACCGACCCATTCCTGGTGAGCGTCCAGGTGATGGGGGTCACTCCGCCCGTGAAACTGTAGGACAGGGTCGACGGCTCGCCCACTTGGGTCGTCGGGGGGCTGGAGCTCAGGGTCGCGACAAGCGGTGGTTTCACTGTCACCGTCGTCGTGGCGGCGGATGTGCTTCCGACGGCGTCCGTGGCGTTCAGGTAGAACGTGTAGGTCCCAGCGTAGGCCGGGGCGAAGGTGTAGGTTCCGCCCGAAGCCCCCGTAAGGTTGGTGACTGAACCGTTCTTTGTGAGAGTCCAGCTGATCGGGGTCACTCCGCCCGCGAAGCTGTAGGACAGCGTGGAGGATTCGCCCACCTGCGTCGTCCCAGGACTGGCGCTCAGCGAGGCCGCGAGTGCCGCCTTCACAACCACGGTCGTTGTCACCCTCGAAGTGCTACCCGCCGCGTCAGTGGCGTTGAGGTAGAACGTGTAGGTCCCGGCGTGGGACGGGGTGAAGGAGTAGTGGCCCCCGCTGACACCCGATAGGTTCGACGCTGAGCCATTCTTGGTCAACGTCCAAGTGTAGGGAGAGGTTCCGCCCGAAACCGCCAAGCGAAGCGTGGAGGATTCGCCGACCTGAGTGGTTGGGGGACTCGCGCTAAGGGAAGCAATCGGGGGGCCCGGAACGATTACGTCGGTAAGGATGTTCGACCCCAAACTAGGGCCGGAGCTGTTCCAGTCCTCAATGTAGAAGCAGTAGACCCCCGCCAGTCCACCGACGGTGGAGGTCTTCTTCTGGGCTCCTGCCGAGTAGGTCGTCGAGTAAGTGCCACAGCTTCCTCCCGAGAACGGTGCTTGGAAGATTGTCGTGTTCACGATGGGGCCCTTGGGGTTGGTCCACGACAGTGTAACCGAGGTGTCGGTCGTGGTGTAGGAAAGACCGGACGGTGCCGCGGGAACGGACGCTTGCTCCAACGCAATAACGACTGCGCCCCAACCCTGTGAGGCACCTATCGTGGCCGAGAGCGTGTTACCTCCCTTCGGCTCGTTCACCTGATAGAACGTTCCCTCGGCGTAATACTGCCCCGCCGCGAACTGTGTGGGGGCGAAGCTCGATGCGAGCAAGTCGCTGCTCGCCGCGAGCGTTCCGGAACTCGACGGCGCCGTATTGACGAACAGGAAGTAGGCATCGTTCGGAACGGTGGACTTGACGGTGGCAGAGGCCGTCGTCGACGTTCCGGTTGCTTGTTTACCAAGAATGTCGAAGGACGACGTCGTGGTGTTGGCCACGTCGGTGACGGACATTCCCCATTCGGTTGCACCCGGGCCGGTGAAGTTCCCGTACACCGTGTACGATCCCGCGCTGACGTTATCTTTGAAGAACAGGTAGAAGGCGCCGTTCATTCCGATCTGAGACGGTTCACTCGTAAACGTCAGTCCATGGGATTGGACGGTTGGCCCACCCGGCCCACCCAGACCGTTCTGGCCGATTACCGCGACAAGTATCGTTGAGTAGGCGAGGGCTGAAATCGTCGTGCTGCATGTGTTCGTAGGGCTCGTTCCCGCGCACGACTTGGTGGTCGAATGCGGGACGGTGATGGTCAGCGGGCTGACTCCCGAAGGCCCGGAGGAAGGCTCTGATCTCTCATGCACCGTCGGAGTTACGACTAGAATGGACCCGAACAATACACACACTACGAGAAGAACGGCAACCAGTCGGCGAGCACGAAGAGAGGTCACCATCAGCCGCTGCTCCCGGGGGGGCCGATGACCGGCCTCACGGTGGACAGCGAGAGTCGGCGAACAAGAGCATGCTCGAAGGTTGTCGCCGAGGCGCCGAACGACGACCGGGGCAATGGATGCAAGGCAGCCGGAATCACGATCAGGGGAATCCCCTCGGGCGTAGCTCCTCCGACTCGCGTCGGTTTACCTCTCAACATGTAGGTTCCGACGAAAGAGGGAGAGACTAAGCCGCGATTGCCGGCCGCTCCCCGGGGGTTCGACATCCTCTCGGTTTCCTTGAAGACCCACACGTCCGACCCCCCGTTTCTCCATAAGTCGTGGGACGTGGCGGGTGACTCACCGACGGCGATTGTAGAGTACGTGGGCCGGTGGCTGACATCAGTGTCTTCAGAGTCGATCGTAGAACTCAGACTTCCTGGCCCTCCAATACGTTCCAGCATGGCTGGAATTGTGAGGATGATGCAAGTCACGCGACCACCGGCAGTCGGGGACCGACATCTGCGGCGGCCCGAGCTGAATCGACCTGCTAGGCTCGGTGCCTTGTCTGGGGTAAAAGGACCGACCACGTCCAGCTAGAATGGTGGGTCGGGGGTAAAGGGTTATGCGTCATCTCTTGGCGCAACTCACCCACTGGTCCTGAGGAAGAGCTGCTGGGAAGTCGTATTGCTAATGGGTCAGAAACCAGCGGTTGCTCGCGCCCCGGTCCCCCTGCTTCTCGGGGGGAACGGGCGTACACCGTGCCCCCGCTGAGAATCTACTGCAGGGGCGCTGACCCGGAAGAATCGAATTGGTCCCGAGGGCTGCGCTACGAAGACCCACCGCTCGGGGACCTCCCACTCCGGCACGAACCGCCCGGACCCCTCGATCCGGCCGGAAATCGGTCCATGCGACGCCGGACGCGAGACTTTTGGCAGGTTGGTGCTACGGTAGAGAGATGGCGAGGCTGCGTCGCGTGCACGTTCCGGGCCGCAGGTCGTTCGAGTATGTCTCCCAAGGCGGAGGGCCGGCGACGCTTCTCGTGCATCCGGGTGGGCCAGGCCTCACATACCACTACCTCCGGGGGTTGCTGCGTCTCGCCAACGCGAACCTGCGCGTGGTCCTCTTCAATCCCCGGGGAGTCGGCCATAGCTGGAGCCCTCGCCGGCCGTCGGAGTACACGGTCCCAAAGCTCGCGGAGGACGTGGAGGCCATACGTCGTGCGCTCCGCATCCGGGAACTGCATCTCCTTGGGTACTCAGCCGGAGGTTTCGTGGCCCTCGAGTACGCACACCGCCATGAGAGAAACCTCGCGTCCCTTCTTCTTTGCTCGACTGCCGGGAGTGCGGAGGAGGTCCGATCGGCGCACCGGCTGATGGTCAATTCGGCGTCGCCGCGACAGCGCGCCCGTCTGCGCGAGCTGACGCAGGCGAAGGCGTTCAACGACCCGAGCTACGCTGCCCTGACGGAGGCAATCGAACGGCCGTTCCAGTCACGGTTCCTGAAGTCAACGCCCCCGGACTTGAAGGCAACGAAACTGAACCCTGCCGTCTATCGCGCCATGATGAGTCGGACAGGTGACGGGTTCTCGCTGGACGGAACGGTAGCTCGTTGGGACGGCCGGAAGTACTACTCCCGCATCGAGGTGCCCACCCTCGTCGTCGTCGGGCGATACGACTACTTCCTCGAACCTTCCGTTGAGATGAACGAACGCATAGAGCCCGCGCACCTCCGGGTCCTGCCGCGGTCCAGTCACTTTCCCATCCTCGAACAGCCGAAGGAGTTCCTGGGCACGATCCGGGAGTTCCTTGGGGACGTCACCGGTGGCTGACGCGACCTCGAGTTCCAGCCGGAGGGTGTATAGGTTCGCCAGCCCTCCTTCCTCCGGTTCACCCTAGATGACGCCTTCCCCCGCCCGGGTTGACCCCGGCAAGTCGATGGCCCCCCCCGCGGCGACCCTCCGTATTCGGCTCACCCCGGGCGCGCGAGAGGCCATCGCGGTCGCGTTGGCAGGCCGCCCGACGGGATCGGGAATCCGCCTCTGGGTGGAACGCGGAATGCACCCGCACGCCCAGATGATGGTGGACCTGCCCTCCCACCGCGACATTCCCGTCGAGGTCGACGGGCTCCTTCTGCTCGTCGATTCGACGAGCTCGCACTTCCTTCGGGATGCTGAGATCCGCTACCGAACCGACGTCGAACCGGCCGGTTTCGAGGTCGTCGGTCCGTTCCTCCCTTCCCGAACGCCCCCGGGCACCGAGCCGGCCCCGGGGACGGGCGAGGCTGCGCGCACGAGCGGGGGCTCGAAGCCAACCGCCCACGCCGAGGCGGAGGAACGGATCCGCCAAGCGCTCAAGAACATCTACGACCCCGAGATCCCGATGAACATCGTCGACCTCGGCCTCGTCTACGGCATGGAATGGAGTGACTCGGGCGAACTCACGATCCGGATGACGATGACCAGCCCTGGCTGCCCCTCCGTCGAAGAGATCGTCCGCGAGGTCACCGAGGCCGCGCGCACGGCCTCCGGCGCGTCCTCCGCTCGCGTCGACATCGTTTGGGAGCCGCCGTGGGGGCCGGAGCGAATGACGGAGTTCGCACGTCGCCAGTTCGGTTACGCGTAGTCTCCGCCCTTCGCTGCCCGAACACCGTCGGCGGGTAGGGGAGGCACGGCAGTCCGCAGTGGGTGGCAGGGACCGGGCCCTACGCAATCCCTTCGGGTCGATCGACGGCGCCTACCTGACCTGATTGGTCCGGACGCAACGACGGGGCGACCCGGCGGAAGAGGACGGATCCCACGAGCGTGGTCGCGAGGCACATGAGGACCACTTCACCGAACATCGTCGCGTTGAAGAGTCCGCTCATGAGCCCGATGGTGCCGACGATGAGGCCGATCTCGCCCCGCGGGATCATTCCGATCGCCACGGCGATCGCCGGTCGGCGAGCCCCGAGCCGCGCCCGGGCGACCGGATAGACTCCGAGGACCTTGCCTCCGGCCGCCACGAGCCCCAGGAGGAGGCCCCCGCCGACCAGCGCAAGGCTCGTGAGGAGGCGGACGTCGAACTGCGCTCCGGTCACGACGAAGAACAACGATCCGAACAGGAGGAGGAGGAGCTCCGTGAGCACTCGGGTCCGATCGGCGACGAGGCTCTCGGCTACCGCCAGCCCAGCGATGAACGCACCGATCACCGCGGAGAACCCTAGCGAAACGACCACGGCGACCAGGACAAAGAGGAACAGGAACGGCATCCCCTTCGCCTCCCGTAGGCCCCGCACCCGGAGGAGGCGAGGGATCACGAGCACCGCGGCCAGAAGGAGGATCAGCCAGGCGATGATCGACTCCACGACGTTCCCGGTGATCGCAATGATGTCGAAACGGCCCCCGACGATCGTGAGGACGACCGTGAGGAGGACCAGGGCGACCACGTCGTCCAGGGCGGCGAGGCTCATGAAGAACCGACTCCCCCGCGTGTCGCCGATCCGCTCCGAATCCCGCAGCGCCGCGACCACCGCGGCGCTGGTCGCCGCAGCCGCCACCCCCAGAAGGAGCGACGCGTTCAGCGAGTAGAACCGGGAGAACACGAGGAAGGCGGCGGCGAACGGGACCAGGTCGCCGGCGATCGCTCCGAGGACGGCGAGCCCGCCCGATTCGCGCAACCCCTGGAATCCGACGCCGAGTCCAGCGGCGAACAGCAAGAGGACGACCGAAAAGTCCGCGAACAGGAGGACGTACGGCGTGACGTGGAAGATCTCAATCCCCAGGAGCGAGTTGAGGATCCCGCCCAGGGCGAAGTTGCCGAGGGCCATTCCCAACACAAGATACCCCACGATGGCCGGAACCCCGATCCGGTCGATGACCGACGTGAGAAGCTCTGCGAAGGCGAGGAAGATGAACACCTCCACGAGAGCGTAGTACGTATCCGGCGCGAGCGACATCCTCTCCCCGGAACCGGCCCGTGTATTAAGAGCGGGTCGCCGTGCCGACTTCAGACGGTCCGGGCGGCGACACGCGGAGGGGAATCACTCGATCGCCGGTCCCGCCGAGTGACTCCGGTAGCGGCTCGCGTACCTGACACGATTACGCGCGCGCGAGAACGTGGTACCGCACGCGTGAGCCCGCTCCCAAGGCGCATGGCCCCTCCCAAATCCGAACTGGCTCCTTCGGGACTTGGCCGTGGCCACCGCCGCCACGCTAGCCCGAGGGTACCCTGCCGCTCGCGCCGTCGCGCGGGAGCAACGGGACACGGGTCACCGACTCGAAGCCGCCGTCACGCAAATGATAAGTAGGGTGCCTCGGTGGGCCGAGCCCTTGACGGCCGCGTCGGCTATTGCGGCCTCGGGGGAAGATCGCTTGACCGACCGCCCGACGCTTCGACCCCGGGGGCCGGAAGAGTTCACGCGGTTCGAGCGTGCGAGGATCCTGGGGGCCCGCGCCCTTCAGGTGTCCCTCGGGGCGCCGATCCTGATCGACGTACCTGCGACCCTGGTCGACCCGGTCGAGATCGCCGAGCGCGAGTTCGCGGCCGGTCGGATCCCGATCACGGTCCGACGCGATCTCGCCGAGTAGTCGGGACCCCTAGATTCCCGCGGTATCCAGTGCCCGCGAGCAGCCGCACGTCGGCACCGTGCCGAGCCGCGGGATCAGTCGTTCCAGGATCCGGTTCATCCGCTCCGAGTTCCGCTGCATCGTCTCGAGGATCTCCTTCGTGTCGACCGGCCGTTCCGCCCAGACGTCAAAATCCGTGACCATCGCGAGGCAAAGGTAGCAGAGCGCTCGTTCCCGGGCGAGGGTCACCTCGGGGACGAGCGTCATCCCGATCACGTCGGCGAGCTGCCGAAAGAACGCCGATTCTGCGCGGGTGCTGAACCGCGGACCTTCCACGCACACGTACGTCTTTCCCTCCGAGAACGGGGTTCCCTCCGCGCGACCTACCTCGGCCGCGACGCGCGCGAGGTCGGGGCAGAACGGGTCCGCGAGGGAGACGTGGAAGACCTTGCCGCCATCGAAGAATGTCGTTGGGCGCTGCTTCGTGAAGTCGATGAACTGGCGGGGGAGGACGAACGTTCCCGGCGGAAGCTCCTCGCGCAACGACCCCACGGAGCTCACCGTCACGATCGCCTCCGCTCCGAGCGAGACGAGCGCGTCGACGTTCGCACGGTAGTTGATCCGGTGCGGGGGGATCGTGTGCCCGGGGCCGTGGCGCGGAACGAACAGCACCTTCATCCCCCCCACCTCGCCCTCCTCGATCGGGGCCGACGGGGCGCCCCAGGCCGTCGCGACGCGGTGCGTCGTCCGGGGACCGCGCTCGAAGACGCCGGTGATCCCCGACCCGCCGATCACCCCTATCGTCCGCCGGGGGCGGTCGCTCATCGCGGGTCCAGGTCTCCGGAAGGCCGGACCCGAGCGAGGAACCGGGCCATGACGACCTCGCCCCGGGTCCGCTCGAGCAGGGTCCGCGCGACATCCTGCTTCGGTTTCAGCTGGACGATCGCGCGCGTCGTGTCGAAACGGAGCAGCGCTTGGGTCAGCTGCTCCATCAGGCGAAGGAGGCGGTCGGCGCCGACCAGGTCATCGCGCGCGAGCCGGTCGAGGATGAGCCGGCGGACCTCGCCGACCGTGTCCCCCAGGCCCAAGAGGTACGGCTCGGGCTCGACCGAAAGGTCGGCCGGACCCGGGAGCCGGGTTCCTTCGACGATCGCGCCGAGAAGGCTCGCTTCGACGGCCTCCTGCAAGGCGTCGAGCGCCATCGGCTCGTCGCCCCGTCCTTCCCGACGCAACCAGTCCGATAGGTTGGCCAGCAACCCGCGCACCTTCTCGAGGTCCGCGGAGGCGACGCCGTCCGAGTGCAATCGCGCCATGGTCGCCTGGGCGAGGCGGCGCAGCCGCCGGGCCTGCTCGTAGAGGTCTTCCCGACGCATCTCGCGCTGCCGCAGGTGCGCCTCGATCGAGGCGAGGACGGATTCCGGCACTCCCCCTGTGGCCGGCGCGTGATTATCGGAAGAAGGTGAATCGCTGGTCATCCTCCCCTCCGTCCAGGAGGCCCAACCGTACGCCCGCGTCCAGCCAGCCGTGGGCGTAGCTGGCGGCGGCGAGGGCCCGTTCGGAGTCCCCCGACTTCGAAAAGTGCTCGGCGTCAGCGAGGTAGGAGCGGGCCATCTCAAGGAAATCGTCCGACGCGCCGCGAAGAAACGAACGGCCCGGGGTTGCCGGGCTCACTCGGGCAAGGGCCTCCCGCGTGAAGCGGAGATAGCGTTCGGCGAGCGGCTCGTCGGTCACCGGATCCGTCCGCGTGTTCGCATCGTCAGCCTTCGTCTCCCGGACCTCATCCCTTCGGGACCTTCTCCCAGTCCTTGAGGAACCGGGCGAGACCGGTGTCGGTCAGCGGGTGCTGCACGAGCTTCTCCATGACGGCGTAGGGCATCGTGGCGATGTCGGCCCCTACCTTCGCGGCGTCGAGGACGTGGATCGGGTGCCGAACGCTCGCGACCAGGACCTTGGTCGGGAACCGGTAGTTCCGGTAGATCGTCACGATGTCTCGGACGAGGTCCATGCCGTTCTGGCCCTGGTCGTCGAGCCGTCCGATGAAGGGGCTCACGTACGCCGCCCCTACCTTCGCGGCGAGGAGCGCCTGGTTGGCGCTGAAGACGAGCGTCATGTTCACTCGGGTCCCTTCCTTGGCCAGCGTGCGCGTCGCCTTGAGGCCGGCGGGGGTCATCGGGATCTTGACGTAGATCGACGGGTGGATCTCGCGGAGATGGCGACCTTCCCTCAGCATCCCGTCGGTGTCGGTGGCCACGACCTCCGCCGAGACGGAAGGGACCCCGAGCGCGCAGACCTCCCTGAGGACATCCTCGAAGCGTCGGCCTTCCTTCGCCACGAGGCTCGGGTTGGTCGTGACCCCGTCCAGGATCCCGGTCTCCCACATCGTTCGGATCTCGTTCACGCTCGCCGTATCGAGGAACAGCTGCATCGGCCCCTCTCCCGAACCACTCCAGCTACTGAACCTTGCCGCGAAGGCGCAGGAGCTCCCACGCCTCGTCCCGGATCCGCTCGAGCGACATGCCGTAGCGGTCGAGCGTAGCCGCCCACGATGGGTCCGGCTCCACGAAGACGTCCGGGACCCCGACCCGGCGCACCGGGACGGGGTAGTTCTCGGAGGTCGTCGCCGCGACCATCGCCCCCAGTCCCGTGAGGACGGAATGCTCCTCGAGCGTGAGGACCGCCCCGGTATCCCGTGCCGCGCGTAGGAGGGCGGCCTCGTCGAACGGCTTGAGGGAGGCGAAGTCGAGAACGCGGGTCGTGACCCCTACCTTGGCCAGCTCTTCGGCGACGTCGAGCGCTCGAGAGACGAGCGCCCCAACAGCGACCATCGTGAGGTCGTTCCCCGCTCGAAGCTCACCTGCGCGACCGATGCGGAACGCCCCGTCGGTCACGATCGGAAGCTCCCCAGTGCTCAAGCGTACGTAGGAGGGGCCTGCCTGGCCGGCGAGCTCGGTCACCGCGGCACGCGTGGTCGCCGCGTCGGAGGGGACGACCACCGTCATTCCCGGGAGCCCCCGCATGAGCCCAAGGTCCTCGAACATCTGGTACGCCGGGCCGTCGCCCTCCGCCGGCGGACCGCGGTGAAGCGCAACGATCTTGACGTTCGCGCGGGGGTAGCAGACGGATTCCCGGACCGAAGGGTACGCCGAGCCGGCGGCGGTACCCGCCAGCGTGCTCGCGAAGACGGTCCGGCCATCCTTCGCGAGGCCCGCCGCCGTCGAGATGATCGTGGTCCCCGGCCGTTCCGCGTGGAAGAACCTCTCGGGGAAGCGCTGGCGGAACCATGGGGTGCCCATCGGACCCGCAGGCTCCTCATCGACAGCGACCACGGAAGGGTCGTGCTCTCCAAGCTCGGCGAGCGCCTTTCCGTACGCGTCCCGGAGGCTCTCCGTCGCGCGAGTCGCGGTCATCGCGAGGGATTCTCCCCGACGCCATCCGACTCGATGGGCGCGGGCGACGGAACGTGGGACGCACGGCGTCCCGAGGAGACGGGGCGTCCGCCGTCGGAGTTCTCAGGGGACCGAGAGGAGATCGCGACGTTTCGAACGAGGCGGACGGACGACCCACCGGGCGCGCAAGACCGCCAGGAACGCTCGTCGTTCCCGCCGACGCTGACCGTCTCAGCCCCCCACCGCAGCATGCTTCGGGTGGCCGATTCCGGCGAGACGATCCGCTCCAGCGGCACGTCCTCCGTCACGAGCAGGGCGTCGAGGCGAGACGGGCTATTTGACCGTTGAGGCACGGCGGGCGGCCGGAGCCGCAGTGCGGCGCCGGGGACGGGGCTTTCGGCCGGTCCCGACCAGGCTGCGGAGCGTGGCCAGGTCCTTGGCATAGCGCGCGTAGCCGTCGTTGTCGAGCGGGGTTTCGAGATAGCCGGGAACGTCGGCCCAGCGGGGGTCGTTGACGAAGTGCCGAAAGCCCTCCAACCCGATCTGGCCCTTGCCGATGTTCTCGTGTCGATCGAGATGGGAACCGAGCGGCGCGACGGCATCGTTGAGGTGGAAGCCGCGGACCGCGCTCCGTCCGAACGTTCCATCGACCCGGTCGACCAGCGACCCGTATCCCTCCGGGGAGCGGAAATCGAACCCCGCGGCGAACAGATGGCAGGTGTCGAGGAGGACCCCGAGCCGTCGAGGGGCGGCGACGTGCTCGAGGACGAAGGCGAGCTCCTCGAAGGTGGAGCAGAGCGCCGAGCCCTGCCCCGCGGCGTTCTCGAGGACGAGCCGCGCGCGACCGTCGGGGAACTCCGAGACCGCTCGGCGGAGGCTGTCGACGAGCGTCGTGAGACCCTCCTCCTTGGTCGACTCGAGGTGGGCGCCCGGGTGGAACACCAGCGCGTCGACGCCGAGAAGTTCGGCCCGCGAGATCTCGTCGCGGAACGCCCGGCGGGAGCGTTCGAGCATCTCGGGCTTCGGGCTCGCGAGGTTCAGGAGATACCCGTGATGAACGGCCGTGGCCCGGAGCCCTTCGGACCGAACGGCAGCCCGGAACCTCTCCGCGGCCTCGGGGGGGATCCCCGGACCGGCCCACATCTGCGGGCTCTTCGAGAACACCTGGAGCGACTCGCACTCGATCGCTCGAGCCTGACGCACCGCTTCGTCGAATCCGCCGGAGATCCCGATGTGCGCACCGAGGTACATCCGCGTGCCGACCGAACGGGTCGGATTAACCTATCGCATCGCGCCGGGCCGAGAGGAGGGGAGGCTGACAGCTTTCCGCGTTTCCCGTAGGCTCGCGCACTTCAGTACCGCGCGGAACGCCGGTGGGCTTAACTGCCGGGTTCGAGATGGGACCGGGTGTTTCCCCACCGCTTTGGCCGTCAGCCGATGCGGGCGACCGATACGGCCTATTTAACCTTGGTTCGCGAACACCACGTCGCGCCCCGCGCCGCTACGCGCCCCGGAAACCTTCATCTTCGCGCGGTCGCCGTACGGGATACGCCCGGCGTTCGCCGAGCGGGAGGCGGACCGGGCTCGTGACCGACGTCAACGACCCCGCCCCGAGCGATTACCGGGTCCGGCTCGACGTCGATTTTGCCGGTCTGCGCTGGAAAGGCACGGTCGAGTTCGACCTTGCCGGGGCGGGAAAGGAGTGCCGTCTGGACTCCGAGGACCTCGCGATCACGGCGGCTCGTCAGGGGGGCCACCCGACCCCGTACTCGGTCGCGCCGAAAGATGGCACGGTGACGATCACGCGAACGCCCGGGGGTGCGTCGGGCTTAGCGGTCGACTTCGAGGGTAAGGTCGATACGACCGCTCTCTTCGGGTTCTACCGGTCACGGCACGGCACGGGCTACGTACTCACGACCCATTGCGAACCGACCGGGGCCCGCCGGATCTTCCCCTGCGTCGACCGCCCCGACCGTAAGGCGCGGGTGCACCTCACCGTCCGCGCGCCCCGCGACCTCGAGGTGGTCGCGAACACCGAACCGGAGTCGAGTCGGGAGGTCGACGGTTCGCGCGAGTGGGTGTTCGTCGCCACGCCCCCGATGTCGACGTACCTGTTCTACCTCGCGCTCGGGAAGTTCGACCGCGTGGAGGACCGCTCCGGACGCGTCGCGATCCGCGTGCTCACGCCGCCCGGCCGCGCCGCCGCCGGCCGCTACGCGCTCGGGGTCGCCGCGAAGGTTCTGCGCGCGTACGAGGAGTACTACGGAATCCCCTACCCTCTCCCCAAGCTCGACCTGATCGCGATCGCGGAGCACGCGTTCGGTGCGATGGAGAACTGGGGAGCGATCAGCTTCCAGGAGACGCGCCTGCTCGTCGACGCGTCCAGCGGCTCCTTCGCCCTGCGCGACGTGTTCGAGACGGTGGCGCACGAGATCGCCCACCAGTGGTTCGGGAACCTCGTCACGATGAGCTGGTGGGACGACATCTGGCTGAACGAGAGCTTCGCTTCGCTGATGGAAACGATGATCACGGCGCGGACCGAACCGGGATTGAACCCGTGGGACGATTTTTTCCTCCGCACCGCGGGCATGTCCGCGGCGTTGAACGGCGACTCGCTTCGGGCGACCCACCCGATCCGGGCCCCGGTCGAACGACCCGACGACATCACCCAGATCTTCGACGAGATCAGCTACGGCAAGGGCTCGAGCGTCCTCGCGATGCTGAACCGCTACCTTGGGGAGGAGCCGTTCCGGGCGGGAGTCACCGACTACCTTCGGCGGTTCGTCTACGGGAACGCCCGCACCGAGGACCTCTGGAACGCGCTCGGAAGGGCCTCGGGCGAGCCGGTGACGGCGATCGCGGGGCCGTGGATCGACCGAGCCGGACTTCCCATCGTCGACGCACGGATGGGACCCCGAGGGCTCGAGCTCGAACAGCGCCGGTACCTGTACCTGGGGCCGCAGCCCGACGACCCGTGGCCGATCACGATGGTCCTGGACGTCGACGGGCACCGGCAGAGCGTGCGCTGGGACACGAGGACGCACGCCGTCCCGGCCTCGCCCTCCGCGACCGTCCACCTGAATCCGGGAGGGGTCGGATTCTACCGTGTCCGGTACGACCCGACCCTCTCCGAACGCCTGCTCAAGGTCCTGCCGTCGCGTCCGGCAACCGATCGGTGGGTCGTGCTCTCGGACCTCGCGGCGTTCCTGACCTCGGGGGAAGTCGACTGGGCGACGTACGAGCGGTTCGTCCGAGCCCTCGGCGGATCGAACGACCGGCTGGTTCTCGAGCCCCTCTCCACCACGCTCTCGAACCTCGCCCTCTACTTCCCGCGGCTCGCCCCGGTCCAGGATTTGGCTCGGTCGTTCCTCTCCGACGCCCTCGACCGGATCGGGATCGATCGCCGACCGGACGAGCCGGCCCCGAACGGCGTCCTGCGCGAACGGTTAGCGTTCGCGCGGGTTCGCGTGGACGCAACGTTCGCGCGGGAGCTTTCGAGCCGGTTCCTGGACTGGGATCGGCTCGACCCCGACCTTCGGCCGGCGGTCGCGATAGCGCGGGCCCGTCAGGAGGGCGCGTCGGGGTACCGGGAGCTGCGTCGGGCCCTCGAGCGACCGATGGTCGACTCGGAGTCCGCCCGCCTCGCGCGGGCCCTCGGCTGGAGCTCCGTGCCGGAGCTCGTCCGCGACGCGCTCGAGTTCTCGATCTCGGGGGGGGTCAGCCGCAGCCACATCCTCGGGGTCGTGACCCAGGCTTCGATGAACCCCGTCGGGCGCTCCGTGACCTGGGGTTGGCTGACCGAGCGGCTCGATCGCCTCGACGAGCTGTTCCGGGGTTCGGGTTACCTTGCGCTCGTGCTCGAGAACACCGTGCCCGTGCTCGGGCTCGACCGCGCCGACGAGGTTCGAGCGTTCCTCGCGTCGCACGCGTATCCCGAGGGCACCCGTGGGGCCGAAAAGGGCCTCGAGCGCCTCGAGATCGTGACGCGCCTGGGACGCCGCCTGGCCGGGATCCCCGCACCGTAGGGTCGGGTCGCGGCGGACCCGCGCCTAACCGCGCCGACGGGCGCCCTGAGCCTTCGGCGGTGCATGCGACCGGGGCACCTCCGCGGACGACCAGATGTACCAGGTACCTCGTGCCTGGCTGAGCCGGCGTTCGTCGGCCCCGAACAGGTCCCCTTGGGCGAAGGCGATGTGCCGGCCCCGGCGGAGGACCCGGCCGCGGGCGATGAGCGTGTCGCCGGCGCGGGCCGCGCTCAGGAACTCGACGTAGAGGGACGTGGTCGCGGCCGTTTCGTCCTCGGTAAGGAGAGAGACGACCGCGCCGCCCATCGCCGTGTCGAGGATCGTCGCGTAGACGCCGCCGTGGACGACCCCGTTGATGTTCAGGTGCCGGGGCTCGACGTGACCGGCGACCGTGCAGAAGCCTCGGCCGCTCTGGGCGACGACGACGTGGAACCCGACGGTACGATGGAACCCGCCACGACGCGCAGCGTGGTAGAGGTCCGGGAGCGGGCGCGTCGGGCGGGGCTCCGGCATCGGAGGCTTGCGCGGCATGGAGCGAGGAGAGGGGGCGGGGGATAATGGGTTGGCCCTCCCGGGCGGCGGCGCCCGCCGGGAATCCACGCAGACGCTATCGGCTCCGTCGCCTCGGGACCGGCCGCGGAGGGAACGGACCCGATGAACGACCCCGCCCCGACACCCCGGCTCGTGGTCGGTCTCACCGGCTACACGTGCTCCGGGAAGAGCGAGCTCTCGAAGGTGCTCGCGACCAAGGGGTTCTCCCGCATCGACCTCGGGGACATCACCCGCGAGGTCGCGAAGTCCCGGGGGCTCTCGGTATCGCGGGACGAGACGTGGGCGCTCTTCGCCTCGCTCGTGGCCGAATCCCCGACGTGGAGGGTGGGGCCGATCCTCGAGCGTCTCCGATCGAGCGCGTCGGACCTGGTCGTACTGGACGGACTTAGGGTGAAGGAGGAGGTCGAGGCCTTGCGTCGGGAGCTGGGAAACCGGTTCCTCGTTCTCGAAGTGAGGACCGACGAGTCGATCCGGCTCGGGCGAGCCATCGCCCGACGACGGGAGGTCGACCCCGTCCGCTGGGACGATGCGGCCAAGGCCCGCTGGCAGAGGATGGACCGGGAGGAGGTCGCGATGGTCGACCGGATCCGGCCCCTCGTGGACGCGGTGGTGGACGGAGGGATCTAGTGTGAAGGCCAGCGCGGTCGCCTGCGCCAACCAGGGGCTGATCAAGTACTGGGGGAAGACGGACGAGGCCCTCCGCGTCCCGTCGAACGGGAGCATCAGCGTCTGCCTGGCGGCCCTCGCGACCCGGACGACGGTCGAGTTCTCGGAAGCCCTTCCGAGGGACACGCTGACCCTCGACCGTCGACCCGCCAACGACCCCCGGGTGTTCCGCCACCTGGACCGGATCCGCAACGTCGCGGGCTCGAAGCTGCGGGCCCGGGTCGCTTCCGAGAACGGGTTCCCGCCGGGGGTCGGGTTCGCTTCGTCGGCGTCCGGCTTCGCCGCCCTCACCGTGGCGGGCACGGCGGCGGCCGGCCTCTCGCTCCCTTCCGCTGAACTCTCCCGGCTCGCACGGCTCGGCTCCGGCTCCGCGAGCCGGAGCATCCCCGGCGGGTTCGCCGAACTCCTCGCCGGCGACGACGCCCACGCGGTCGCGGTCCGGCTCGCCGGCCCTGACGACCTCGACTTCCGGACGTTGGCGGTCGGGGTCGCCGAGGCTCCGAAGAAGGTCTCCAGCTCGGAGGGGATGAGGATCACGACCGCGACCTCTCCCTTCTTCCGGGCGCGTCTCGACTACCTCGCCCCGGCCCTCGAGCGGATGCGCGGGGCCCTCCGGGCGCGGGACGCGGTCGAGGTCGCCCGGCTCGCCGAGGTCGACACGCTCAACATGCACGCGACGATGCTCACGTCCGACCCTCCCCTCCTCTACTGGTCGGGGGCGACCCTCGACGTGATCCGGGCGGTCCTCGCGCTCCGGGAGGGCGGCGTGGCGGCCTACTTCTCGATCGACGCCGGGGAGAACGTGTTCGTCAACTGCCGCGAGCGCGACCTGGCGGCCGCGAAGGCCGCGGTCCGCGGGGTGAGGGGCGTGTCGTCCCTGGTCGAGTCGGCGCCGGGGGGGCCTGCCCGCCTGGACGCAAACCACCTGTTCTGAGGGAGCGGATCGGCTCCCGAGCCGAGGGACGGGCGCTAGAGGATCCGGCGGTCGAACTCTTCGGGGGGAAGCTCGAGGCCGATCGTCGACATGATCCCGCGGGTCTCCTCGATGAACCGTTGCCGGGCCTCCTCGTTCGTCCAGCGCTTGAGGCCGAACTCGATCGCCCGGCGGCTCGTCTCCGAGTTCGAGTGCCCGAACATGTCGAGGGCGCGGGGGTACCACTTGAGGACGGCCTCCTGGGCCTCCTCCTTCGAGCCGTAGTACTTCGAGCCGTCCTGAGCCATGCGTCGGAGGACGCTCGCGCCGAAGTTCAGGTGGAGCTGCTCCTCGCTCAGCATGAGCGGCATCGCCCGCGCGAGCGGACCGAACGAGCACTCCTGGAACGAGCGCAGCTGGTAGACGCCGACCCGGTCTACGAAGCAGGTGAACGCCCCGACGTCCGACCACCGGTCGAACGTCATGTTGAACGCGTCGAGCTTGTGCTGACCCTCGCGCTTCTCGAGGAGCTCGTCGATCAGCGCCTGGCCTTCCTCGCCGAACTCCCTCAGGATCCGGCACGCCTGGAGCCCGTGCCGGGACTCGTCCGCGATGATGCGGGCCTCGATCCACCGGTCCTCCAGGGTCGGGGCCTTGTCGAGCCACGGGCGGTGCTGCTGGATGGAGGCGAACTCGGTGTCGGCCTGGACGACCATGAGCTTCACGACCAGCTTTCGCATGTCGGGAGGGAACTCCTGCGGGGTCTCGTACTTCCGGACCCCCTGCGCCGTGCCCCAGAGGATCTCGCGGACCGGCTCGACGGTGCCGCCCTCCTTGAGGTTCTTGGCGACGGGAGAACCCTTGGCCGCGTCGGAAGACGTCATCGCGGGTCCGTAGCGCACGAAAGGCCTCAGCGGCCCTTAAAGGTGGGCTTGCGCTTCTCGACGAACGCGGAGAGCCCCTCCTTCGCGTCGTCGGTGATGAACAGGCGGTTCTGCAGCTCCCGCTCGAGCGCGAGACCGGCGGTGAGGGACATCTCGATCCCCTCGACGACCGAGCGCTTGATCAAGCTGACCGCACGCGCCGGGCCGTGGGCGAGACCGGACGCGTACGCCTGAACGTCCCGGGCGAACGTGTCCTTGGGGTAAACGTAGTTCACCAGCCCGATCGCGAGCGCGTCGTCCGGCGTGAGGAGCTTACCCGTGATCATCATGTCGAGGGCCCGAGAGGTGCCGACCAGGCGGGGAAGGCGCTGCGTTCCGCCCGTTCCCGGCAGCACGCCGAGCGTGACCTCCGGCAGGCCGATCTTCCCCGAATCCCGGGCCATCATGCGAAGGTCGCACGCGAGCGCGATCTCGAGGCCGCCGCCAACGCAGTGACCGTTGATCGCCGCGATGACCACCTTCGGCGTCGCCGCGAACTTGTCGAGGGTCTCCTGGCAGTGGAGGCAGAACATCGCCTTGAAGTCCGGCTGGCTCGCCTTGAGCATCTCGATGTCGGCGCCGGCGCTGAAGAACCCCGTGAGCGAGCTCGTGAGGACCACCACCCGGGCGTTGTCGTCGAAGCGAAGCTCCTCGACGGCCTGGTCGAGCTCGCGCATCATGTCGAGGTCGTAGGTGTTCGCCTTCGGCTTCCCGATCTCAATGTACCCCACGTGATCGTCGATCCGGGTTCGGAGGTATTTTCCCTGCATCTTCCCACGGCCGCGAGGGCTCGCCGCCGGCGGAAGGCACCCCTCGGAACGGATAACTCCGACTCTTCCGATCCCCGACGATTCCCCGTCCGCCCCCGAGCTGCCGTCGCCCCGCGAGCGAAGACCGGTCGGGGCTTTCCTCGAGCCGACCCGCGTTCGTGACGCGGGAGCTTGGCGAGCCTCCCGCCTAGGATGCGGCGGGCACGTTGCCGTCGGCGAGCAGGCGGATCACCTCGGAATCGCTGACCGGTTCGAACTGGCGGTAGAACTCCCCGACGGCGAAGAACATCGCCGGGCGCTCGAGGACGAGGACTCGATCCGCTTCCCGCTCGAGCTCGCGGACCGTGTCGAGCGGCGCGACCCCCGCCGCGACCACGACCCGACGCGGGCCACGGGGCCGAACCGCCCGGAGGGCGGCGCGCACGGTCACTCCGGTCGCGATCCCGTCGTCGACCAGGATGACCGTCCGGTCGGAGAGGTCGGGGAGGGGGCGACCGGCGCGGTAGCGTTCCGCCCGCTCGGCCGCTTCGCCCCGCTCCCTCGCGACCACGACCGCGAGGTCCTCGGGGCGGTAGCCGGCCGCGCGTACCCTCGATTCGTCGAGCAGCACGCTCCCATCCTCGACGACCGCTCCGAGGCCGTACTCGGGATTTCCGGGGGCGCCGACCTTGCGCGCGACGATCACGTCGAGGGGGGCTGCGAGGCGGCGTGCGATCGGGGCCCCGACGGGGACCCCTCCGCGCGGGAGCGCGAGAACGATCGGTCGTTCCGTGCGATACCCGTCGAGCCGCAACGCGAGTCGTTCGCCGGCCTCGTTGCGATCGCGGAGCATCCCTGCCCTCCCGTTTCCGGACTTCGTCCTAGGAGCGTCGTCCACCGGACGTTAACGATTCGGGCCCCGCCCGACTCAACCGGCCCGCTTTGCCGGGGGGACAAGCTCGCGCACCCGTCCGTCCGGTTGTCCCACGATCACGCGGTCCGCGAGCCCGACAAAAAGGCCGGTCTCCACGACCCCGGGCCGTTCTCGGAGCTCCTCGTGGAGGCGCAGGGGGTCGTCCACGGGAGAAGGGGGCTTGAGGTCGATCAGCTGGTTCCCGTTGTCGGTGACGTAGGGCCGTCCGTCGCGACCCGCGCGCACGCGCGCGGCGAAACCGTCGTCCTCCAGCTGCCTCGCCAGCACCCGGGCCGCGAACGGGACGACCTCGACCGGGATCGGCGATTTCTCGCCCAGGGCCGAGACGATCTTCGTCGGGTCCACGAGGATCACCACTTGGGTCGAGAGGCGGGCGAGGAACTTCTCCCGGAACAGGGCGCCGCCGCCGCCCTTCGTGAGGTCGAGGTTGGGGGCCACCTCGTCCGCCCCATCGACCATCAGGTCGAATCGGTCGTCGGCCGCGAGCGGTCGGACCTTGAGACCGAGGGACCCCGCGAGCTCCTCGATCGCGGGGGAGCTTGCGACGCAGTCGAAAGGTTCGTCCGGGAACCGTTCTCGGATCGCTCGGACGGCGTGTGCCGCCGTCGATCCGGTCCCCAACGCGAGCCGAAGCCCAGCGTGGACGTACTTCTCGGCGGCGAATCGCGCTGCCGCCGTCTTCGCCTTTTCCCGCTCCTCCGCCACGCACCGTGGAAGCGCATCGCCTAAAGAGGCCGACGCCCTCGATTCGGCCGACATCCCTAAGCCACGCCACCGTTCCCGGAGCCGGGGAGGGAGGCAGTTGGGGGGCTCGGCCACTCACCCAAACCGACCGGTGGTCGTTTCCGTCGGAGGTTCGGTCCTCTTCACGGGCGAGGGAGACTCCGACTACATCGAGGCGCTCGCCGAGCTGCTGGCCCGCCTCGGCCGCTCGACCACGCTCGTCGTCACGACCGGCGGCGGCCGTACGGCCCGGGATTACATCCGGCTCGGCCGCACGCTTGGCCTGACCGAGTTCGAGCTGGATGAGATCGGGATCGACGTCACGCGCCTTCACGCCCGATTGCTCGCAGGACGGATCGGACACCCGACCCCCTCGACGCCCCCGGCGACCGTTCGCGAGGCGGTGGAAGCGGTCCGGAACGTCTCGCCCGTTGTTTTGGGCGGTACCGAGCCGGGGCACACGACGGACGGGGTCGCCGCGCTCGTGGCGGTCCGCCTTCGCGCCGAACGGTTGGTGAACGCCACGAACGTGAAGGGGGTGTACGACACGGACCCTCGGGCCAACCGAGGGGCGCGACGCATCGACCGGCTCACGTGGCCCCAGTTTCGCGAGATGGTCCAGTCGGCCACGACCGGCGAAGCCGGGCAAACGTTCGTCTTCGATCGGCTGGGAGCGGACGCCCTCGCCCGCGCGGAGATCCCGCTCAGCGTCGTCGCGGGCCGCGACCTTCCGAACCTCGAGGCCGCCATCCTCGGCCGACCGTTCGAAGGGAGTCGGATCGGTCCTTAGCTCCGGGAATCCCTAATACGCACGCCGGGGTCCCCGTGGCGTGCTTCGTCTCATCTTCCTGGGGCCGCCGGGAGCGGGCAAGGGGACGCAAGCGGCCAACCTTGCCAGGGAACTCGGCGTCGCGCACCTCTCGACCGGTGACCTCCTTCGCTCGGCCGTCGCCGCCGGAACCCCACTCGGGCGGCAGGCTGAAGGACACATGCGGGCAGGGCGCCTCGTCCCGGACGACCTCGTACTAGGGATCTTGCGCGAACGCCTTTCGCAGCCGGACGCGCGCCCGGGGTTCATCCTGGACGGCTTTCCCCGTAACGTTCCCCAGGCGAAGGCGTTAGCCGAAATCACCCCGCTCGACCGGGTGGTGTCGTTCGAGCTGTCGTCCCACGACGTGTTGGAACGGCTCGTCGGACGCAGGGTCTGCCCCCGCTGTCAGACCGTGTACAACGTCGTCAGCCGACCGCCCCGGGAGGCAGGACGATGCGATCTCGACGGTGCGGATCTCGAGCAACGGCCCGACGACCGACCGGAGGCGATCACCACGCGACTGGCCGTCTACGCGGAGCAGACCGCTCCGCTCCTCGAGCACTACGGTCGCTTGGGCTTGCTCCGCCCGATCGACGCCCGAGGTTCCCCGGACGACGTCGCTCGACGGTTGCGTACGGCGCTCGAGGAACGACCCCGCCCGAGCCGGAGCGCCGTTCGGGACCCGACCGGATCGAGGGACCCCTCCGCGCGCTAGGCCGCCGACGAAACGACTCGAGCACTCCAACGGCCCGATCCGGCACGATCGTTTCGCGCCCGGGCGATCGCGACCCACGCTCCGTGAGCGGCGCCTTCGATGGAAGGTGCCGCCGGCCGGAGGCGGCGGGGGAGGGTTTATAGCTCGCACGCCCGTCCACGCATCGTCCCGGCTTAGCTCAGTGGTAGAGCGGGGGACTGTAGGCGAGACTGCCGGAGTACCCGGCGGCCCCCGTGGAGATCCTCAGGTCGCCTGTTCGAGTCAGGCAGCCGGGACCCTGAGGTCCGGTCGCAGGCCGACCGAGGGGGTTCCGCTTCTGCGTCTCCCGGTTCGTCGTTCGCCGGGGGCCGACGGGCATCGAGTGCGGGTTCCAATCCCGGGAGTTGACGAGGACCTCGCGCCGGTGATCGCGGGCCTCCGGAGGCTCCTGGTCTTCCCGCTCGTCCGGGTCTTTGCCCGCTCGGCGTGGTCGCTCTCCCCCGCTCGCGGGAACACGGGCTCGCCCTCCCTCGGGTTCGAGCTCGGCCGAGTCCGATTTCGCCGAATCCGTCATCCTCCTCGCCGCAGCGGCTCGCCTCGCCGACGTGCCGCCGTCGGTCGACCCGCGGACGATGCGGTTGTCGGGATTTGAACCCGAGTAGGTAGCTTGGGAAGCTACCGTCCTAACCACTAGACCACAACCGCGCGGCGCGAGGGGAGGGGCCGGGCCTCTTACGGTTTATGCGGAGGCCGCGAGCTACAGGAGGAGGCCCACGGACTCCCCGGGGATCGAGGGCGCGGTGGCGAGAAGGTCGCTGTTCGAGACCAGTCCCTCGGCGGCCCGGCTCACGAATCCGGCGTGCTGGAGAATCCGTCGAGCCCGGACGAGGTCGTTGGCCGAGAGCGCAACGAGCGGTTGATTGCCCTCCCGGGCGACGAGGATCGCCACGCTAAGGAGATTGACCTTCTCGCGGGCGAGCACCTCGAGGACGCGGAGGAAGCTCCCGGCCCGATCCTCCAGTCGTACCGCCAGCATCTCGCGGGTCTCGGGGTCGTATCCGGCCGCGGACAGGAGGCCCATCGCCCGATCCGGATCGCTGACGATGAGGCGGACCCGGCCCTTCCCCGCCGTCGAGTCCACGGTGATCGCCGCGAGGTTGATCCTCTCTTTCGCGAGCGTGCGGGCGACCCCGGCGAGGGCTCCCGGCCGGTTGGGCAAGGTCAGGGAGAGCTCGCGTAGGGCCATCGGACGGGCGAGAGAACGCGGGGGCGGGCTTTAGGTTCACCGCCGCACGCGGCGTGCGCCGAATCTCTTCCGAGCATGTATTTATAGACGAACCGGGCCTAGCAGTCGATACCTCGGGTGGGCAGGGCCCGGGCGATGCGAATGGCCGAAGCGAAGAGCGCAGTCGTGGGCCGACGGTATCGTAGGTCCCGGCGTCTTCGCCGCACGCGCCGTGCGGTCGTCGCGGTCGTAGGAACCCTCCTCGCGCTCCTCGTCTTCTTCGCGCTGTTCGGGGTGTTCCTGACCCAGTACGTTCCCGTGTGGATGACGGAGAACGAGAGCGTCTTCTCGGACCAGGCCGCTACGTCGTTCGCCCTCCTCAAGTCGGACGTCGACGCGCAGTACTCGCTCGGGGGCCCGGCGTCCTACGTCACGCCGTTCGTGATGAGCTCGCAAGCGGTCCCGCTCCTCGCCCAGCCCACCCAGGCGCAGCTGACGTTCCTCCCGAACAACTGCCCGGGGAATTTCACCGCCAACGGGGCGCCGAAGGTGCCCTCGGCCTGCGTCTTTCAGCGCGTGGTGATGAACGTCAACACGACCGTGAAGCCGTTCCAGGACCATCCGTTCAACCAGACCAGCGCCGTGGCCCTGTTCCAGATGTTCCTCCCGAACCGCTACTACCCGACCGTCGGATACGTCTTTGAGGACGACGCGGTCTTCCAGACCCAACTGGGGGGACATCAGACGGTGGCCGACCCTCCGCCCCTCAACATCACGAAGGTCGGGTCGAACACGACGGTGCAGACGAGCTTTCTCGAGCTGTTCGGGAACTCCACGAGCTACACCGGCCAGGGCTCGAAGGACGTCTTCACGCACCTCGAGTTCACCCAACCGGTCTCCTCGCTCGGCCACTTCGAGACGGTCTCGCGCGCCCCCATCCCGTTCAACTTGACCTACGAGGTCGGGACGAGGAACGTCTGTGGCTGGTACAGCTTCCTCCACACCCTGGCGGTCACGAGCGGGCTCACCAGCTACTCGAGCCTCTCGCCCCCGGCTCCCCCCACGCCGGGCTACAACCTCACCACCTCGTTCAGCCCGGTCCCTCCCTCCTCCAGCGTCTGCATCAACTCGGGAGCGGCGACGTACGACCTGACCCTGATCGTCTACAACGTCAGCTACGCGACCTTGGCCTACGCGGGCGTGCAGCTCGGCTTGTCCCAGGGAGGGTCGTAGCGATGGCGTCGTCGAGCTCGTTCCGCGTGCGGATCCCTCGCCCCGGCATCGAAGCCCGGGGCGCGTCGTTGGCCGGACCCGCCACCCCCACCGAGGAGGCGAGCGACCTTCCCGGTACGTTCATCACCGCGATGCCCGCGCTCGCCGAGGCCTCGATGAAGGAGCTTCAGGTGAGACCGGTGAGCCCCCCCTACTCGTACTCCCGGGTCACCTACAACGACACGACCAAAGAGTATCTCTACGAGGTCATCGAGCCGCAGCTCTCGAAGCACGAGAAAGGGCTCGTCGCCTACCTCAAGGATACCCTGACGAAGGTGATCGGCGGGGACATCGTGAACCTCTCCTCTCCCGACAAGCGAGCTTACCTGCGGAGCGAGGCGGAGGGGTTCTTCCGCTCGCGAGGGATCACCCTGAGCTCGCTGTCCCTCGAGCGGATCATCTACTACGTGCTGCGCGACTTCGTCGGCTACGGGCCGGTCGATGCGCTCATCCTAGACCTCGAGGTCGAGGACATCTCGTGCGACGGCGTCGACGTGCCGCTGTTCATCTTCCACTCGAAGTACGAGTCGGTGAAGACGAACGTCGTCTTCGAGAACGAGGAGGCGCTCAACTCGTTCATCGTGATGCTCGGGCAGCGGTGCGGGAAGTCGGTGAGCGTTTCCTCGCCCATCCTGGACGGTACCACGCCCGAGGGCCACCGGGTCCAGGCGACGTACGCTCGAGAGATCACGACCCGGGGCGCGAGCTTCACCATCCGGCGGTTCAAGGAGCGGCCGTTCACGCCCGTCGATCTCGTGATGATGGGGAGCGCGAGCGAGGAGATGGTCGCGTACTTCTGGCTCGCCGCCGAGCAGGGGGAGTCCGTCATCATCTGCGGCGGACCGGCGTCCGGTAAGACGAGCACGCTCAACGCGATCTCGCTGTTCATCCCGCCGACCTCGAAGATCGTCTCGATCGAGGATACGCGCGAGGTCAACCTTCCGCACGAGAACTGGATCCCCGGCGCGACCCGAGGCGGGACCGGGGACCGGGGTGCCGACGGCAAGGCCGTCGGGGAGGTCGACATGTTCGACCTCGTGCGCGCCGCCCTTAGGCAGCGGCCGAACTACATCATCGTGGGGGAGGTCCGTGGCAAGGAGACCTACACGATGTTCCAGGCGATGGCGACGGGCCACACGACCTACTCGACCATGCACGCCGACAGCGTGAAATCGATGGTGAACCGCCTCGAGAACCCGCCGATCAACACCCCGAGGATCCTCCTCTCCGCGCTCAACAACGTCGTGATCCAGCTCCAGACGCGGACGGAGAAGGGGGTGGTGCGCCGCCTGAAGCAGGTCCTGGAGATCGTGGGGTTCGAGCCGGAGACGAACGAGCTCATCACGAACACGGTGTACGAGTGGGACCCCGGTACCGACACGTTCGTGTTCAAGGGGCACTCGTTCCTTTTCGACAAGATCATGGAATTCAAGAACTACACTCCCGACGAGATGGACGCGGAGTTCCAGCGAAGGACCCAGGTGATCCGACATCTCGTGACCCACAAGATCAACGACTACCGTCAGCTGTGGCAGACGATCGCGCAGTACTACAAGGACCCGACCGAGGTGATGAGCCGGATCCAGGCGACGGCGCCGCCGGCCGCCCCCGCCGCATGATGCGACCGACGACGAGCGGCCGGCCTGCCGTTCCGGACGAGCCGGGCGCCCCCTCCCGGACGGTGCGCATCAAGCGAGGCGAGCAGCCAACGCCGTCCACACTCTCGAGCTTCCAGCGCTGGGCATGGCAGACGTTCGGGGCGCGGATGACGAAGCACCCCGTCGACCCGGTGCTGGAAGAGAACCTGGTCAAGGCCCACATCCGCATGCGCGCGGACGAGTACCTGGCCACGGTCTACGCGAGCACGCTCGTCGCCGGGATCGCGAGCCTCGTCGCAGGGATCGGGGTCGGCCTTCTGTTCATCCTGAGCGGGATTACGATCATCGGGGTCCTCCTCCTCGTGCTCCTGCCCGTCTTCGGGGTGGTCGGCACGTTCTTCCTGCTCCAGGGCACGCCGGGGTCCCAGGCGAAGGACCGCGGTCGGAAGATCGATCGCAAGATCGGGCCGGCGATGAGCTTCGTCTCGGCGATGAGCTCCGCGGACGTCAACGTCGACCAGATCTTCAAGGAGCTAGGCCGGCAGAAGATCTACGGGGAGGTCGCGGAGGAGGCCGCGTGGATCACGCGCGACACGGAGCTCCTGGGCGTCGACATCCTCACCGCGCTCCGACTCGGCGCGCTCCGCACCCCGTCGAAGAAGTTCCAGGACTTCCTGCAGGGGGTGGTGACCACCGCCACCAGCGGCGGCCAGCTCAAGCCGTACTTCCTTCTCAAGGCCGAGCAGTACGAGCGCGAGCACAAGCTCGCGATGCAGGAGCGGGTCGAGACGATGGGCCTCCTCGCGGAGACGTTCGTCACGGTCGTGGTCGCCTTCCCGCTGTTCCTCGTGATCATCATCGCGATCTTCGCGATCATCGGCGGCGGCGGCGCGTTCATGCTGACCATCCTGTGGGGGATCGTGCTGGGCATGATCCCGGTCTCCCAGTTCGGGTTCATCTTCTTCATGTATTCGCTCGCCCAGGAGATGCAGTAGGATGGCGACCGCGAGCTCCACGGCCTCCGTCCGCCGGATCCGGGACCTCACCGAGTCGAGACCGAGGGCGAACGCCCTCGTGCTTCCCCGGGAAACGATCCTCCTGATCGCGGGTTCGGTCGTCGGGGTCGTCCTCTGGGTCGTCGGGTTCCTGAACTACACCGGCACCCTGACGATCCTCCTCCGGCCGGGCGAGCCCACGGGGGCGAACCCAGCCGTCGACTTCTTCGTGATCGGGCTCCTAGCCGTGATCGCCCCGTACGGCTTCACGATGACCGCCAAGATGCGGCGGATCTCGAAGATCGAGGATCGCCTTCCCGACTTCCTGCGGGATGTCGCCGAGGCCGGCCGTTTCGGCATGACGCTCCCGGACGCGATCATCGTGGCGAGCTCGGGCCGGTACGGACTCCTCACCGAGGAGATCAAGAAGATGGCCAGCCAGCTCGAATGGGGCGTCCCGGTGGCGACCGCCCTCAAGCTGTTCGAGGAGCGGGTCCCGACCCCGCTCGTTCAGCGGGTCGTGTCGATCGTGACGCGCGCGAACGAGGCGGGCGGCAACGTCGCGGACGTTCTGACGATGGTGGCGCGCGATGCCCGGGAGATGCAGCTCGCGGACGCGTCCCGTCGGATCTCGATGCTCACCTACGTCACGGTGATCTACATCTCGTTCTTCGTGTTCCTCGTCACGATCTACATCATGGCGGCGGTGTTCCTGCCCCAGATGATCAAGGCCGGGCAGGGGATCGCCGCCTCGTCGCTCTCGAGCGCCGGCGGCGTCTCCCTCCAGTTCACGTTCGTGCCGGTCCTGTTCCTGGCGTTCCTGGCCGCCGTGATCGTCCACGCGGTCGGGGACGGGATCATGGCAGGGGTCCTCTACAACGGCCGCGTCGCCGAGGGGCTACAGCATGCGACCGTCATGCTGACGCTCGGGTGGCTCATCATGCGATTCGTCGTGCCCATCCTGAGCGTGTCGTAGGCGGGGGGAACGATGGCGGGCGAGGCGAGCGAGCGGGAGGCGGCCGAGGCCGAGGACTTGGGGGCGCCCGAGCGGCGACGGCACGTTTCCTTCTCCCCGTGGCTCCGGATGGGCGCGGCGATGCGCAAGGGATCGGCCGAGCCTCGTCCCGTGAAGCTTTCCCGGCTGGGGGTCTCGGGCCAGGGCGCCGAATCGGAGATTACGCCCGTCCCGCCGCTCACGGACCCCGCGCTCAAGGAGCTCGACCTGGCCCCGATCCTACCGGGGTTCTCGTTCGTGCGCATTACCTTCCATACCCAACGGAACGAGCACCTCTACGAGGTCATCGAACCCCCCCTCACCCGCCTCGAGAGCGACCTGATCGCGCGGTTGCGGCCGGCGTTGGTCGCCGGTTTCCAGCCGCTCGCCGACCGCGAGACCGACACGAGGAAGAACGAGCTCAGGCGGATGGTCGACGACCAGCTCAAGGCGTGGGAGGTCGCCCCGGGCCCGGCCTCGCGGGGCCGGTTCGTCTACTACCTCTCTCGGGATTTCATCGGGTACGGGCTGGTCGACGTGCCGATGACCGACCCCGATGTCGAGGACATCAGCTGCGACGGGGTCGGGATCCCGCTCTACATCTACCACCGCAAGTACGGATCGATCCGGTCGAACCTCAAGTTCACCTCCGCGAACGAGCTGGACGACTTCGTGGTCTGGCTCGCCCAGCGGTCGGGCAAGCACATCTCCGTCGCGAACCCGATCCTCGACGCGACCGTGCCCGACGGTTCGCGCCTTCAGGCGACCCTCGGGACGTACGTCACGAAGCGCGGGAGCTCGTTCACGATCCGGCGGTTCCGCGACAACCCGTTCACGCCGGTCGACCTCCTCAAGTTCAAGACGATGAGCGCCGAGATGATGGCCTACCTCTGGCTGGCCATCGAGACCGGGCAGTCGATGATGGTCTGCGGGGGCACGGCGAGCGGCAAGACGACGACCCTGAACGCCACCCTCCTGTTCATCCCGCCGCAGATGAAGATCGTGTCGATCGAGGACACGCGCGAGCTCAACCTGCCGCACGAGAACTGGGTCCCGTCCCTGACCCGCGCTGGGTTCGGGTCGAAGAACCTGATCAGCGGGAAGGCCCCCGGGGAGATCGACATGTTCGACCTTCTCGCCGCCGCCCTCCGCCAGCGACCCCAGTACCTGATGGTCGGCGAGGTCCGGGGCGCGGAGGCGTTCATCGTCTTCCAGGCGATGGCCACGGGGAAGACGTGCTACACGACGTTCCATGCCGAGAGCGTGAGCGCGATGGTCCACCGGATGGAGAACCCTCCGATCTCGCTCCCGCGCTCCCTGGTCTCCGCGCTGAACCTGGTCCTCCTCCAGCGCCAGGTGAAGGTCGGCCAGAAGATGACGCGCCGCGTTCAGTCGCTCACCGAGATCGTCGGGCTCGACCCGGAGACGAACGAGCTGATCACGAACTCGGTCTACTCCTGGAACCCG
>Ga0187815_10000220_pt1 | contig 28490 bp, 11 predicted proteins | sample NC_S_5_FD_132962 | JGI IMG/M metagenome (GOLD analysis project Ga0187815, IMG submission 132962) | Wetland sediment microbial communities from Neuse River Estuary, North Carolina, USA - ASW-S_5 | ecosystem: Environmental > Aquatic > Freshwater > Wetlands > Sediment | place: USA: North Carolina...
ATCGCCAGCCTCAGCGGCGCGAACACGGGCCTGGTGAATCTGGGCACGAACACGCTGACGCTGAGCAACGCATCGGGCAGTTTCGGCGGTGTCATCGGCGGGAGTGGCGGGCTGACACTGACGGGCGGCACGGAAACGCTGAGCGGTGCGAACACGTATAGCGGTGGCACGACCATCAATGCCGGCACGCTGGTAGCCGGCAACAACGCGGCGCTGGGCACGGGCGCAGTGACGATGGCGGGCGGCAGCACGCTGGGCTTCAGCGCCAGCGGTTTGTCGCTGGGCAACGCCATCACGCTCAACGCTGCGGCGAATATCGACGTGGCCAGTGGCCAGAGCGACACGCTGGCGGGTGTGATCGGCGGTGCCAGCGGCAGCCTGACCAAGACGAGTGCGGGCACCCTGATCCTGGCCGGGGCCAACATCTACGGCGGGGGCACGACGATTAGCGCGGGCACCTTGCAGCTTGGCAACGGCGGAACGAGCGGTTCGATCGCCGGCAACGTGACGGACAACGGGTCGCTGGTGTTCGACCAGAGCGGCGGCGTGAGCTACGGCGGAATCGTCTCGGGCACCGGCTCGCTGATGCAGGCGGGTACGGGCACGCTGACGCTGACGGGCGCGAACACGTACACCGGCGGCACGACGATCAGCGCGGGCACCTTGCAGCTTGGCAACGGCGGAGCGGGCGGTTCGATCGTCGGCAATGTGTTGAACGACAGTTCCCTGGTGGTCGACGAGACCGGTGGCGTGATCCTTGGCGGAGCGATTTCAGGCACCGGTTTGCTGACTAAGGCGGGCAGCGGCACGCTGACCTTGAGCGGCGCGAACACCTATGGCGGCGGCACCACCGTCAGCGGTGGCGCGCTGGCGGTGTCCAGCGACGGTAACCTCGGCGCGAGCGGCGGCGGCCTCACGCTCGACGGCGGCACGCTGGAAAGCACTGCTTCGTTCACCCTGGGGCGTGCCGTGACGCTGGGCAGCGGCGGCGGCACGCTGCAGGTCGACAATGGAAGCAATCTGACGGTGGCCGGTGCGATCACCGGCGGCGGCAATTTCGTTGAGACCGGGGCCGGCACGCTGACCTTGGCGGCCGGCGTCACCACCACCGGCGGAAACCAGACCTACAACGGTGCGGTGGCCTTGGGGGCAAACGTGACTCTCGCCGGCACCGGCAATATCGGGTTCGCATCGACGGTGAGCGGTCCCTATGCATTGTCGGTCAACGCGGGCGGAGCCAGCGCCTTCGGCGGTACGGTTTCGCTGGCCGGCCTGACCACGCACAGCGGCACGTTCGCGGCGAACACGCTGGATATCGGCAGCGGCGGATTGTTCGTGACTACCACGGCGGGCGACATCGGGCAGGCCGGTGCATTCGTCGTTACCGGCACCTCCAGCTTCGATGCGGGCAACCACGCGATCGCGCTCACGAACGGCGGCAACGATTTCACCGGCGCCGTGACGGCCATCGGCGCCGGCGTGTCCATCGTCAGCATGAATACCTTGACGATGGCCGGGCTGACCGACAACGGCAACGGCAATGTGAGCCTGACGGCCGGCACGCTGCATCTGCCGACGAGCAGCATCAGCGCCGGCACGGGCAACCTCACCCTCGTCGCCAACGGCGGCGCACTGGATACGGCGGGTGCGCTGAGCGGCAACAACGTCACGCTGAGCGGCGCGAATGGCATCGCTCTTGCCGGCAACGTGAGTGCCACGGGCACGCTGGACCTGGCCAGCAGCGCGGGCGGCATCGCGCTGAGCAGCGGCGTCATCACGGCGGCCACGCTGACGGGCAATTCGGCCGATGCGACCGCGCTGGGCGGTGCGAACGCGATCGCCGCGCTGGGCAATTTCACCGCGAACGGCTTCAGCCTTAGCAACGCGCAGGCCTTGTCCGTCACGGGTACGGTGAACGGCGGAGCCACGGGCGCCAGTCTGGCCACCACGGCAGGCGGCCTGACGGTGAGCGGTTCCGTCAGCGGCAGCGCGGTCGGTCTGGACGGCCAGGGCGATCTCGCCATCAACGGCAGCGTGAACAGCGGTAGCGGCACCACCATGCTGACCTCGGGCGGGGGGATCGGCGAAGGCACCAGCGGCGTCATCACGGCCGGCAGCCTGGCCGGCAGTTCGGCTGGCGCGACGACGCTGGGCGGCGCGAACGCGATCACCGCGCTGGGCAACTTCACGGCGAACGGTTTCAGCCTGACGAATGCGCAGGCGCTGACGGTAGCCGGCACGGTGAACGGCGCCACCGCAGGCGTCACGCTGACCACCACGGCCGGCAACTTGACGGTGAACGGCGCCGTCGATGGCGGCGCCGTCACTATGGATGGCGCGGGTGGCCTGGCCATCAACGGTGGCGTGGACAGCGGCAGCGGCACGACTACGCTCGTCTCGGCGGGGGCGATCGACGAGGGCAGCAGCGGCATGGTCGCGGCCGGCACCTTGACCGGCAGCTCCGGCGGCGCGACCGCGCTGAACGGCGCGAACCAGATCGGCACCCTGGGCAGTTTCGGTGCGAACGGTTTCAGCCTGGGCAACGCACAGGCACTGACCGTGGCCGGCACAGTGAATGGCGGCAGCGGCGCCACCAGCATTGCCACCAGCGCAGGTGCGCTGACGGTGTACGGCAGCGTCAGCGGCGGCTCGGTAACGCTGGGTGGCCAAGGTGGCCTCGGCATCAACGGCAGCGTGAACAGTGGCGCCGGCAGCACCACGCTGGGCTCCGGCGCAGCCATCGACGAAGGCGGCAGCGGGGTCATCTCGGCCGGCACCTTGACCGGTAGCTCCAGCGGCGCGACGACGCTGGGCGGCGCCAACGCGATTGCGGATCTGGGCAACTTCGGCGCGAACGGTTTCAGCCTGACTAACATGCAGGCGCTGACCGTGACCGGTGCGGTCACCGGCGGCAGCGGCGCGACAAACCTCGCCACCACCACCGGGGCGTTGACCGTGAACGGCAGCGTCGCAGGCGGCACGGTGGGTCTCGCAAGCGGCGGCAGTCTCACCATCGACGGCGGCGTGAACAGCGGCAGCGGCACGACCACACTCGCCTCGGGCGGCGCGATCAACGAGGGCGGCAGTGGCGTCATCACGGCGGGCACGCTGATCGGCAATGCCGTGGGCGTGGCCGCACTGAACGGTGCGAACCGGATCGGCAACCTGGGCGGCTTCAGCGCGAACGGCATCAGCGTGACGAACGCGCAGGCGCTTACGGTGGCCGGTGCGGTGAATAGCGGCGGCGGTGCGGCGAGCCTGGCCACCACGACGGGTGCGTTGACGATCAACGGCAACGTCGCCGGCAGCGCCGTGACGCTCAACGGCGGCAGCGGCCTCGCGATCAACGCGGGCGTAAGCAGCGGCAGCGGCGCGACCACGCTGGTTTCAGGCGGCGCGATCAGCGAAGGCAGCAACGGCGCGATCACGGCCGGGGTTTTGACCGGCCAGTCGTCGGGCAGCACCACGCTGGATCCGGCGAACATGATCGCCACGCTGGGCAACTTCACAGCGAACGGCTTCACCCTGCTGAACGGCGAGGCGCTGAACGTCGCCGGCACCGTCAATGGCGGCAGCGGCATCACGCTGCAAACGACCAGCGGCGGCCTGGCGATCAACGGCGCGCTGTCCGCCCAGCTCGTGTCGCTGCAGTCCGCAGGCAGCATCGACGGCAGCGCGAACGGCGCCATCACGGCTGCCACGTTGACCGGCAGCGCGGCCGGCCCGACCACGCTGGGCTCGGCCTCGCAGTTCATGGGCAACCACGTCTCCACGCTGGGTGGGTTCTCCTCGACCGCCGGTTTCAGCTTCACCAATGCGCAGACGCTGACCCTGGCCTCGGTGGGCGGCAGCACGTTCACCGTGAACGCGGGCACGGCGCCGCTGTACTTGGGCGTGAGCAACGGCGACCTGCTGCAGCTGGGCACCACATGGTCGTACGACGGCAGCGGCACCTGGTCGTCGACCGGGCGCATCGGCACCATCGCCGCACCGATCTACGTCACCGGCGTGAGCAGCCAGATGGTGGCGGACGTGGGCTCGCCGCCGGCCTATTTCTACGCGGTGGATGCGCAGGGCAACCTGTTGCCGGTGCTCGGCGCGCCCAGCGTCAACGTACCGACCTCGGCTCTGACCAGCCGCGCGCAGAACGGTAACCACGGCGATGCCTACATCGATCCCAGCGTGATCAACGCGAACTATCGTTCGTTCGGCATCGTGCCCTCCGGCATCCTGCTACCGCCGGACCAGCAGGACTGCCAGCCCGGCCAGCCCGGGTCGGCGGATTGCCCTGACAATGACTGAGTCGCGGCGGATGCGGCCGGGCCTACGCCTGCTGCCGGCAGTTGCCGGGCTTGCCTTGCTGCTGGCGGCGGGCGGGTGGGGCGCAGCGGCGGCGCAGGACGCGGCGCGCCCCACCGGCGACTACGTGCTCGCGCAGCTGGATGCGGCGCAGCAGGCGCTGGCGCTGAGCGCGAAGGAGCGTCCGGACCCGGCCCTGGCCGAGGCCGGTCGGCAGCTCGCACAGATCGGCACCGCCTTGCGCCAGCAACTGGGCGGCGCGACGGCCCAGCCGATCGAGATACTCGGCGACAAGATCAAGGCCGCTGCGATGCGCGCGAATGCCGCCGCCCAGCGCACCCAGGCCTATCTGAAGGTTTCGGCGGCCTGCCGCGGCAACGATGCGAAGGCACTGGCGACGGCCTTGGCACTCGCTGTCGAACAGCTCGCCGCGGCGCAGGCTGCCGGCAAATCACCGCCGGTGATCGATGCGGTCGAGACCCCAGATCAGCAGCCGCTGTTCGTGATCCATCCCGTCGACCGGCCGCTGGCCTTCGCCGTGCTCGGCGCGAACCTGCTGGACGCGCAGTGCGCGAACCCGCAGGTGAGCCTGACCGATGTGCAGGGCAAGCCGGCCGACGCGCAACCCGTGATCACCGCGGTCACGCCGCAGCGCATCGCGCTACGGCTCGCCAGCACCGCCCGCCTGCAGCCGGGCGGCTACGTGCTGCACGTGGTGCCGCAGCGCAAGGCTTTCCTGGTGGGCTGCGTCAAGCAGCCCGAGGCGGTGGCGACGCTGCAGGTGGCGTCCTCGCTGCACGTCACGGTCGACTACACGCTGGTCGCGGCTTGCCGCGGACAGGGGCAGCTCACCCTGGGGCACGGCAGCCTGCCGGTCGTCACGCGCCAGGGCGGCGCGGCGGCGCAGCCGATCGACGTGTCGGCCTGCGCGAACCCCGAGAGCTACACGATCAGCGCGGTCGCGCATTTCGGCGGCGACGACCGTGCCGTGGTCGGGCCGGTCACGCAGCCGGCCGACGCCGGCATCACGGCAGGCCTGCCGGGTGGCTTGTCGCTGAGCTGGAACCCGGCCATCCACACCCTGTTCGTGCGCGCCGAGGCGAACATGTGCCGCGGCAGCGATTGAGGAAGGCGGCGTGCAATCCGCCGGGGCGCTGCAGGTTCGCGCGCCGGCGATGCCGACGCGTGCCGTTGCCTGGGGCGAGTCCTTATTCCTCGCCGCTGCTGCCCGAGATGATCTGGAATTCCGACAGGCCGCCGGGCGCCAGTTCCTTCATCAGGTCGACGAAGTTCATGCCGACCAGCCGCTGAGCGCGGCGCAGCAGGTGCGGGATCGGGCTGGACGGTTCGCGCCGCGCGTAATACTCGCAGATCTCGTCCAGACGGCGGATCACGTCCTGCGGCGTTTCGATGCGGCCGCTGGCCGCGCCCGCCGGCGCCGCGCCGGGCGTGGCGCTTTCCTCGCCGACAGGGGCGTCCGCATCGGCCGCCGGCATGCGCTTGGCGACCTCGGCGTCGAGGAATTTCTTGAGCTCGAAGATCTCGCCGAGCAGCGGTTTGAGATCCGGTCCCGCCGTGCCCACGCGATCGGTGAAGATGGCATCGATGGCCCTGGCGTGCTCCATCGCCGCTGCCGTCGCCCGGGCGGCATCGGCCAGCTGTTCCTCGGGGCAGTCGAGGCAGCAGGCTTCGATGTCGGTCATGCTCGGTAATGCGCCGTTGTCGCCTTCCGGCGCCGGAATTTTCAGCGTGCCGTTGGCGACGCGCAGGTCGCGCAGCGAGAACCGCCCCAGGCGCGGCGATTGCACGAATGGCGCGCCGCGGAAGTAGCCGAGCACGCCCTGCATGTCGACGAGCGGCATCACCGCATTGACGCGGGCGGTGGGGTCGTTGTCGTCCTCGACATCCAGTTGCGGATGCACGGTGTCCCATAGGTTTTCCAGCAGGCCGCGGGTCAGCGCCAGGCCGTCGGACCAGCCGGCGAGGCCGTGCATGCGCGTCCACGCGCCAGTCAGGTGCAAGGCTACCCGCAAGTCCCTGGTGCGGCCGAGCAGGCTTTCGCCCAGCGAGGTGACCTTGTCCCAGTCGGGTTCCTCGGCGGTCTTCACGCTGTCGCCGACCGAGCGTTCGGCCTTCGGTGTGGCCGCGCGCTCCAGCGCCTGGAACTCCGGGTCGTATTCCAGATCGGGGCCGCTCGGGGCCTCGTCGGTGAGCGGTGCCAGCAGCGACTCCAGATCGTGGTGTGCCATCGGATTTTTCCCCTGAGCCCGAGCGCCGGATGGTACATCAGACCGGCTGCATGCGGACCGTCGCGCGCACGCCGCAGCAGGCCGCGGAGGGTGGCGCCGAGCGGTCGGTTTGCGCAGGCGCAACGCGGGGAACGCCGGTGCACGCCCAATGGCGTACACCGGCGTGGAGGTGCTCAGAACCGCCAGTCGAAGCTGCCGCGGAAGCCGCTGTCCATTGCATGATGGGCGGCTTGCCCCTGCCAGGACAGGTCGAACGAGGCATGCTTTGCCAGCTGCACGGTGAGGCCGGCATCGGCTGCCAGCGCGTTGCGGGCGATCGGCAGGCCCGCCACGACGAACGGAGCGCCACCGGCGAATGCCATCGACGTGGCCGTGTCGATGCGGCCATAGGCGCGACGCCAGCCCAGCATGGCATGCACGCTCAGCTTCTGGTCGCCGTGGAACGGAAAGCCGGTGGTCGCCCGTGCGCCCAGCGTGCTGTAGCTGACCGAGTGGCTTTCGCCCCTGCCGGCCAGATCCGCGATGCCGCCGTGTTCCTGGAAGCCGTCCGTGTGCAGGCGCACGTGCGCGGCACGGGCGAACGGTTCCAGCGTGGTGTGCTTGAACGTGAAGCGGTAGGCGGCCTCGCCGAACAGCTGGGCGGTGTCGGCGTCGTAGCGGCTCAGTTCGTGGCCGACCAGGCCGGGCACGGTGACGAAGCGGGTGCCATCGAGCGCATGCCAGCCGTAGGCGGCACCGGCACGCAGGCCCAGGCTGCCGAGCTGGGTACCGGCGTAGACGCTGAGGTCGAGATCGCGGCTGGATACCGACGAATCGCGCGCCGGGCTGTTCACCGCGGTCTGCGTGTAGCCGGCGGCGACGCCCAGCCGCGCGTTGTCGCCGAGCAGCCGATCCGCGCCGAGCAGGAAGCCGCCGCTGGTATGCGTCGTGGTGGCGGCGTTGCCGTCGCTGTCGCGATGGCCCCAGGTGCCCACGAACTGCCCCCACCAGGCCAGCCCGCCCTGGCCTTCCTGCACGGACGGACCGCCGGCATCGGCCGACGCGCCCTCGCCAGCCTGGCGCAGGCGGCCGGTGACGGCGTCGCGCAGGTAGCGGCTGTCTTCCAGCAGCACGCCCTGCGTGGTGGCGTGGATTTCGCCGGAGACCTGATCGGCGGCGGCACGGATCGCGGCGTCGCTGGGCAGGTTGGTCAGTGCGGCGAACACGTTGCCGGATGCAGGCAGGCCCTGTACAGCGGCCAATACAGCCGTCTCGTTGGGCGTGCCGCCGACCGCGGTCAGCGGACGGATCTGGGCCACGGTCAGGTAGACGTGGTCCGCGTCGTAACTCGGGCTGACGCCGAGCACGGCGCTGAGTGCGGCGTTGCTGGCCAGTTGGTAGCTGCCGCTGAGGCCCTGGGCTGCGCTGAGCACGGTGTAGCGCATGCCGGTGCGGTACAAGCCGCCGGGCGCTGCCGCCAAGCCGAGGCCGGCGCCGGCATTCAGTGTCGCGCTGCCGCCCACCGCAAGCAGGCTGGACACGCCGGCCTGCGCCGGATCGAGTTGCACCAGATAGGTCGAGCCCGCGGCCTGGGTGAAGTTGCCACCCACCAGCAGCGTCTGGTACTGCGCCGGCCCGGTGCCCGGCGCCACGATGCCGGTCGTCGCCAGGCTGCCGCCGATGTTGCCGTGGCCGATCAGCAGGCCACCGTTGACCACGTTGCCCCGGATGCTGCCGTTGTCCACCAGCATGCCCAGGTTGACCACGCCGCTGGCCAGCGAACCTTCCACGTCGAGGGTGGCGGGCGCACTGACGCCGGTGGCGCCGGTGAACGTGTTGTTGCCGGTCAGCGTCTCGCGGCCGCCGGACACGATCAGCCGGCCGCCGGTGCCGCCGCCGATGCCGCCGTCCGCGATCTGGCCGCCGAAGCTGCCGCTGGCGTTGGTGAGATCCAGCGTGGTGCCGCCCAGCTGCACCAGGCCGGCGCCGGAGAGCGATTGCACCGTGGTGGTCTGCCAGGTGCGCGAGATGTCGAAGATGCCGTCCACGTGCACGTCGGACGACGCCGCGATGCTGCCCGGGCCGGCCAGCGCCAGCCAGCCGCCGTTGGCGACCTGGGTGGCGCCGGTGTAGGTGTTGCCGCCGCTGAGATCGGCGATGCCGCCGGTGGCCACCTGGAACGGACCGCTGCCCGAGATGGTGCCGGCCAGGCCCAGGGGACCCATGTCCGGCGTCACCGTGAAGCCGGTGGTGATGTTTGCGGTGGAGATGTAGAACGGCGTGTACCCGGTGGCCTGGTTCTGCAGGTCGTACATCACCGCGTTGTGCATGAAGAACGAGAGGCCGTAGATCGCCGCGTCAGGGAAGCCGCCGTAAGGCCCCAGCGTGACCACGTTGCTGTAGTCGCCCTGACTGTCGCTGCCGCTGACGACCGAGGCGGGCAGGCCTGAGATGGTCAAGCCGTTGGCGGTGACGGCAAGGCCGGTGGCGGTGAGGGTGATGCCGGGCACCAGGTTGCCGTTCTGGTTGATGTTGCCGGCCGCCTGTTCGGCGCTGGCCAGGCCGAGGTCGCCGTTGTCGATCAGCATGATGTTGGGCGTGCCGGTGTCGAACAGCGTCATCATCGGCGCGCTCACGCTCTTGCCGCCGCTGGTGAGCGTGTAGAGGAACGCGGTGTCGAACTGGTACGCCGACGGCGCGCCCGACAGCGGGAACGGGCTGGTCTGCCCCTGGGTGGGAAGCCATGGCACCACGCTGAGGAATTGCGCGCGCAGCGCGGGCGTCAGGCCCACGATCAGGCAGGCCTTGGCGCAGGCGCCTGGCGCCTTGCCGGTGCCGTTCGCCTCCACGATGTAGCCGCTGCTGCTGAGCATGCCAGGCACGCCGTGACCGAAATCGCCGGCGCCGAAGGTGCCGTAGAAAAGCCCCTCCTCGGGCGGATTGCCCTGGTTGAGGTTCTGCTGCCAGGTCAGGTCCTGGTACAGCGTGACGCCGCCCTGGGTGGTGACCGCGGGGCCCAGTGTGTCGCCGCCGGCGCTCTGCGGCGTGACCAGCCAGGCAGTGGCCGTGGCGACGGGGAGACCCTGCGGCGTGGCGTAGCTGGCGGCCTGGGCGCCGGTGGCGGAGTTGTAGAACTGCAGGCTGGCGACGGTGGTGGAGGTCTGCCAGTAGCCGTACGTGCCGTTGCCGTACAGGTAGGCATACGGCGCGCTCTGCGCCACGCCAGGCTGGTTCGGGAACCAGGCCGGTGCCTGGCCGTTTTTGCCCGTGCCCACGTCGATGTTGAAAGAGTCCGAACCGGTGTCGAACAGGTATTCCACGGGCGTGGCGCCATTGACGCCGACGTTGACGCCCAGTCGATAGCCGTACTGGCCGCCGCCGTAATTTTCCTGGATGAGGTCCAGCGGGATGCTGGTGCTGGTGTCGGCGGCGAGCGCCTGGTGGAACGGTGCCAACAAGCAGGCCAGCGCCAGTGGCAGCGGCCGCAGATTGAACTTGCTCACGTAAATCTCTCCCCCGTTATGAATATGCGTCGACTGCTGTGCCGGATTTCATGTGATGCATCCGTCCGCGCCCCCTCCGGTCCCCGGGACGGGACTCTCGTCCTTTCGTATCCAGACGTTTGATCGGCGGAAAATTGAAATGCCGGTTTCGGCGCTGAATGCGTCGTCGCCCGGAGACGCCGGCGGTTACGGGGGCAGGGTGGGCGAACCGGGTCGGCCATCTCGGTCAACCACGACACGCAGACCAACCGGGTGCAGTCTCCGGGTCTGCTCTCATCGCTGTCCTGGAGAAAGCCGTGGCGCCGGTGTCGGCGGCGGACTGTCCGGCACAGATCCAGGCGCCGTACGAGGCGGCGCGGAAAGTTCGCCCGCAGTAGGGGCTGTTGGAGCAGGCGACGCGGGGCAAAAGCTGCCGCTGCAGGCGCAGCGGTCGAAGCGCATCCTGGCGCGCGCGAATGCGCACGCGAAGTAAAGACTAGACTTGATTCTGGCGGTGGCGCTGGCTGTTTACGGGCTGGACGGTAGCCGGCGCATCGTCGCGGAGCCGTTGCGGTTCACGGGGGATGGAGTGGATCGATTGCCTTGTCGATCAACGGCGACGAGCGCCTTTCTGATCCTTTTGTTTCAGTGGCGCCTGGCCGGGGTGCGCGGGATCGCGCGCAAAGCGTTTCGTCGAATGGAATTGCGTTGCTTGTTCAACTACGGAATCGACTTTCTTGCTTGAATACACAGCGTGGATGTCGGCAGCAGTCAGAGTCTCGGGCGTTTTGCTCATTCGGGCGGCTCATAGTGAGAGGATGCCCAGCCACCATACTCCCTAATCGCCGGTCGCGTAGCGAAAGGGCGCGTCGGCGCGACCCATCCATATCGCACACGCGCAGCGCCCCGGCCGGCGTACCTGATCGCTGGCCGCCCACTGCAGCTGGATCGACTGGTCGGGTGCATCGCGGCACCGCGTCCATGGGGCCGCGCGACCAAGGCGGGTCGCCACGCATCCGAATATTTTTCCCGCGTCTTTTCATGCCACGAAAAAGGCCACCCTTGCGAGGTGGCCTGATCCGTTGAATCTAGTGGTGGGCGGTACAAGGATCGAACTTGTGACACCTGCCGTGTGAAGGCAGTGCTCTACCGCTGAGCTAACCGCCCGCCGAGAGCGCGCAAATATACGGGGTGACGGCCCCGAGGTCAACCCGGGCGATGCGATCGGGAGGGCTGCAGGGCGTGGCTTGTTAGAATGCCAGCCCTTTCGACGAGCGGCCCGCGACATGCCACACGATTTCGCCCACATCACGCAAGCGCTGGCACAGTTCCACCTCACGCCGTGGAAGCTAGTCGGCTACGCGGGCACGCTGATGTTCACCAGCCGCTGGTTCGTGCAGCTCTACTACACGCGCAAGTACAAGCGGGTGGTGATGCCGCTGGCGTTCTGGTGGCTGTCGGTGCTGGGCAGCTGCTTGCTGCTGGCGTATTTCGTGGTGGGCAAGAACGACTCGGTGGGCATCCTGTCGAACTTTTTCCCGGTGTTCGTCTCGGTCTACAACCTGATCGTGCACCTGCGGCATCACAAGAACGACATCACCGGCGACGTCACGACGTGACGCGGCATCATTCCGGGTCGTAGTCGAGGTTGGAAGCCAGCCAGCGCTCGGCTTGCTCGCGCGTCCAGCCCTTGCGGGCGGCATAGTCCTCCACCTGTTCGCGGCTGAGCCGGCCGACCACGAAGTACTGGCTGCCCGGGTGCGAGAAATACCAACCGGAGACGGCTGCAGCCGGATACATCGAGAAACCCTCGGTGAGCTCGATGCCGGCATTCTTCGTGGCGTCGAGCAGGTGGAACAGCGTGGCCTTCTCGGTGTGGTCGGGGCAGGCGGGGTAGCCGGGAGCGGGGCGGATGCCTTGGTACTTCTCCGCTATCAGCGCCTCGTTGTCGAGATGCTCGCCGGGTGCATAGCCCCAGAACTCGTGGCGTACGCGCTCGTGCATGTGTTCGGCGTAGGCCTCGGCGAGGCGGTCGGCCAGCGCCTTGAGCAGGATCGCGGAGTAGTCGTCGTGCGTGGCTTCGAAGCGCGCCACGTGTTGTTCGATGCCGATGCCGGCGGTGACGGCGAAGCCGCCGATCCAGTCGGGCTTGCCGTACTCCTTCGGCGCGACGAAGTCGGCGAGGCAGAAGTCGGGGCGCTCGACGGGTTTGTCGGCCTGCTGGCGCAGGTGGTGGAGCGTGATTTTCCCCTCGCCCTTGGCCGCTCCCCCGGAGCGGGAGGGAGGAGGGGCTGCCAGTTCGATGTCGTCGCCCACGCTGGCGGCGGGCCAGAAGCCGATCACGCCGCGGGCGATGAGCCACTTCTCGGCAATGATTTTGTCCAGCATGGCCTGTGCGTCGGCGAAAAGCTCGCTGGCCTGCCGGCCGACCACCTCGTCGCTGAGGATGGCGGGGTAGTGGCCGGCCAGTTCCCAGGCCTGGAAGAACGGCGTCCAGTCGATGTAGCGACGCAGCTCGGCCAAGTCGTAGTCGTCGAACACGGTGAGGCCAGGCTTGTTCGGCTGCGGCGGCGCGTAGTTCGCCCAGTCGCAAGCGAAGCGCTGCGCGCGGGCCTTGGCCAGTGGCACCAACTGCTTGCCGGGGCCGCGGTTGCGGTGGCGTTCGCGCACTTCCGCATATTCGGCGCGGATCTTCGCCATGAAGTCGTCGACCAATTCCTTGCTGACCAGTGACTGCGCCACGCCTACCGCGCGCGAGGCGTCCTTCACCCATACGCAGGGCGACTTGTAGTGCGGCTCGATCTTCAGCGCGGTGTGCGCGCGCGAGGTGGTGGCGCCACCGATCAGCAGGGGAATGCGGAAGTCCTGCCGCTGCATCTCGCGGGCCACGTGGCTCATTTCCTCCAGCGAGGGCGTGATCAGGCCGGACAGGCCGATCATGTCGGCGTTCTCGGCGATGGCGGTGTCGAGAATCTTCTGCGTGGGCACCATCACGCCGAGGTCGATCACCTCGAAGTTATTGCAGCGGAGCACTACGCCTACGATGTTCTTGCCGATGTCGTGCACGTCGCCCTTGACCGTGGCCATGATGATCTTGCCGTTGTTCTTGCCGGTGTCGCCGGTGCGCAGCTTTTCCGCCTCGATATACGGCAGCAAATAGGCCACCGCCTTCTTCATCACGCGGGCGGACTTCACAACCTGCGGCAGGAACATCTTGCCGGCGCCGAACAGGTCGCCGACCACGTTCATGCCATCCATCAACGGGCCTTCGATCACGTCGAGTGGGCGCGTCGACAGCTGGCGCGCCTCCTCGGTGTCCTCGACCACGTACTGGTCGATGCCGTGCACCAGCGCGTGGCTGAGCCGCGCGCGCACGTCCTTCTCACGCCAGACCAGGGTCTCGACGGCGACCTCGCCCTTCCGCTTCTTGTAGTTGTCGGCGATCTCCAGCAGCCGTTCGGTGGCGTCGGCGCGCCGGTTCAGCACCACGTCCTCGACGCGTTCGCGCAGCAGCGGGTCGAGGTCGTCGTAGATCGCCAGCGCGCCGGCGTTGACGATGCCCATGTCCATGCCGGCCTTGATCGCGTGGTACAGGAACACCGAATGGATCGCCTCGCGCACGGTGTCGTTGCCGCGGAACGAGAACGACACGTTGGAGACGCCGCCGGAGACGTGGCAGTCGGGGAAGCGCCGCTTCAGCTCGCGGGTGGCCTCGATGAAGTCCACCGCGTAGTTGTTGTGCTCCTCGATGCCGGTGGCGATCGCGAAGATGTTCGGGTCGAAGACGATGTCTTCGGGCGGAAAGTCGAGTTTCTTCGTCAGCAGCTCATAGGCGCGCGAGCAGATCTCCACCTTGCGCTCGCAGGTATCCGCCTGGCCCTGCTCGTCGAAGGCCATCACCACCGCGGCGGCGCCGTACTGCTGGACCTTGCGCGCGTGCTCCAGAAAGGCCTGCTCGCCTTCCTTCATCGAGATCGAGTTGACGATGCCCTTGCCCTGCAGGCAGCGCAAGCCGGCCTCGATCACGCTCCATTTGGAGGAGTCCACCATCACCGGCACGCGGGCGATGTCGGGCTCGGCGGCGATCAGGTTGAGGAAGCGCACCATCGCCGCCTCGGAATCGATCAGCCCCTCGTCCATGTTGACGTCGATGATCTGCGCGCCGTTGGCCACCTGCTGGCGCGCCACTTCCACCGCCTCGTCATAGCGGTCTTCCTTGACCAGCTTCTTGAACTGCGCCGAGCCGGTGACGTTGGTGCGTTCGCCTACGTTTACGAACAGCAGGTCGGGAGTGATGACCAGCGGTTCGAGGCCGGCGAGACGGGTGTGGCGGGTGGTCATGCTTCTGCTCTTACTTCCTCTCCCCGGCGGGGAGAGGATTGAGGTGAGGGGGGAAGGCTTGCAGCGGATTGGGCTGATGCGAGGGCGGGGCAAGGCCGGCCCCTCACCCCAGCCCTCTCCTCGCTCCTCAAAGCTGTGGCCGTCCATGGCCACTCCCCGCGAGCCCCGGAGGGGAGAGGGGGCATCACGCTGCCTCCCGCTTTTCGCTGGGCAGCGTGCGCGGCGCGCAATCGCGCACCGCCTCGGCGATCGCCTCGATGTGCGCGGGCGTGGTGCCGCAGCAGCCGCCGACCAGGTTGAGCAGGCCTTCGCGTGCGAAGCCGCCGATCACGCCGGCCATCTGCTCGGGCGTCTCGTCGTACTCGGCGAAGGCGTTGGGCAGGCCGGCGTTGGGATGCGTGCTGACATAGCACTCGGCCAGCTCGGCCAGGGTCTGGATGTGCGGGCGCAGATCCGCCGCGCCCAGCGCGCAGTTGAGCCCGATCGACAGCGGCCGCGCGTGGCGCACGGAATACCAGAACGCCTCGGCGGTCTGGCCGGACAGGGTGCGGCCGGAGCGGTCGGTGATGGTGCCGGAGATCATCACCGGCAGGCGCGCGCCGCGCTCGCGGAACAGCTCGGAGAGCGCGTAGAGCGCAGCCTTGGCGTTCAGCGTGTCGAAGATGGTCTCGACCATGATCAGGTCGGCGCCGCCGTCGATCAGGCCGGCGGCGGACTCGCGGTAATTGCCCGCCAGCTCCTCGAACGTGACGTTGCGGAAGCCGGGGTCGTTGACGTCGGGCGACAGCGAGGCGGTGCGGCTGGTGGGACCGAGCACGCCGATCGCGAAGCGCGGCTTCTGCGGCGTCTGCGCGCTGAATTTGTCGCAGGCGGCGCGGGCCAGCTTCGCCCCTTCGCGGTTCAGCTCCTGAGCGAGGTGCTCCAGCTTGTAGTCGGCCTGGCTGATGCGGGTGGAGTTGAAGGTGTTGGTTTCCACCAGGTCCGCGCCGGCTTCGAGGTAGGCCTCGTGCACGCCGCGGATGACCCCGGGCTGGGTCAGCGTGAGCAGGTCGTTGTTGCCCTTGAGGTCGCAACCGGGGTGGTCATGATGGTGCTCGTGCGCACCGTCGCGGCCGTGTTCGAAACGCTCGCCGCGGAAGCCGGCCTCGTCCAGCCGGTGGCCCTGCAGCATGGTGCCCATGCCGCCGTCGAGGATCAGGATGCGTTCGGCGAGCGCAGCCTCGAGCAGGGCGACGCGGTCGGGGTGCAGCCAGGGCAAGGTGCTCATCGGATGCTTCTCACATTGAGCAGGCTCTTCTGCGCGAGCAGGCTGATGACTTCGAAATGCGGCGCCTTGCGTTCGCGGCTGAGCCGGTTGCAGCTGACCACCTGCAGGCCGGCGGCGCCGGCATAGTCCTGCAGCTCCGCCTCGGTGAAGCCGAGGTTGAGGTGGTCGAACGGCTCCACCGCGGCGCGGTGGTCGTGCTTGCCCAGCGTCACAGCGAGCAGGCGGCCGCCGGGACGCAGCAGGTGCGCCGCCGCCGCCACCGCCTGGGCGGGGCGCTCGGCGTAGGTGAGCGCGTGCAGCATCAGCACCAGATCGAAGCGGCGCTCGCCCAGGTCCGGCGCATGCATGTCGCCCTGGCGCACCTCGACGTTGGGGAAGGCCTGCAGGCGCTTCGCCGCGGCCTCGACCACGCGCTCGCTGGAGTCCACGCAGACGATGGAATGCGCGTGGGGCGCGAGCAGCTCGGCCGTGATGCCGTCGCCGGAGGCGATGTCCAGCACGTCGCCGGTGCCCAGCAGCTGCAGCAGCGCGCGCGCCAGGGTTTCCCAGGTGCGGCCGGGCGAATAGTGGCGCTCCATGTCGCCGGCCACGGTGTCGGCCCAGCCTTCGGCGCGGGCGCGGTTGGCGAGCACGGTAGGCAGGCGGGCGGCGTCCTCGCGCAGCAGGGCGTCGTCGATGTTCTCGCGCAGCGAGGCGATCAGCGCGTGCTGGTGCTCATCGCCCTCGCCGTTGGCGCGGTAATAGGCGGAGACGCCGGAGCGGCGGTCGCGCACCAGGCCGGCCTCCTTCAACTTGGCCAGATGGGTGGAGACGCGCGGCTGCGCCAGGTGCAGCACCGCGGCCAGCTCCGCCACGGTGAGCTCCTCGCCTTCGAGCAAGGCCAGGAGGCGCACACGGGTGGGGTCGGCCAGCAGCCGCAGGACGCCGGAGGCAGTCGCCAGATCCATCGTTATCCTTATATCGCGATAAAGCGATGCAAAGGCTAGAGCCCGCTTGCGGAATCGTCAAGGGCGAGGCGCTGCGAGTGCCGGGGCGGCTCTCTGGATAAGACCGGTCGCGTGCTCTGCTGCACTCGCACAAGGTCCGGGCGCCGGAATGGCTAAAATGAGCGGCTTTTCATCCCCATTTCGTTACCGGAGTCCCCATGGATTTCAGCTTTACCGAAGACCAGTTGTCGATCCAGGCCGTTGCCCGCGACTTCGCCCAGAAGCGCATCGCACCGATGGCGGCGGAACTGGACGCCAAGGGCGAGTTCCCGCTGGACAACATCCGCGAGATGGGGCAGCTCGGCCTGATGAGCATCGAGGTGCCGCACGAGTACGGCGGCGCGGGCATGGACCCGATCGCCTACGTGCTGGCGATGATCGAGATCGCCGCCGCCGATGCCGCCACCTCCACCGTGATGAGCGTGAACAACTCGCTGTTCTGCAACGGCATCCTGAAGCACGGCACCGAGGCACAGAAGCAGAAGTACGTGCGTGCCATCGCCCAGGGCGAGGCGATCGGCGCCTACGCGCTCACCGAGCCGCAGTCCGGTTCCGATGCTTCGGCGATGCACACCCGCGCCACGAAGAACGACGAGGGCGACTGGGTGATCAACGGCAAGAAGAGCTGGATCACCTCCGGCCCGGTATGCCGCTACATCGTGCTGTTCGCGATCACCACGCCGGGCATCGGCGCCAAGGGCGTGTCAGCCTTCATCATCGACACGCAGAAGCCGGGTTTCCACGCCGGCAAGACCGAGCCGAAGCTTGGCATCCGCGCCTCCGCCACCTGCGAGATCGAGTTCACCGACTACGTGTGCCCGAAGGACGACCTGCTGGGCCAGGAAGGCAAGGGCTTCTCCATCGCGATGGGCGTGCTCGACGCCGGCCGCATCGGCATCGCCTCGCAGGCGGTGGGCATCGCCCGCGCCGCGTACGAGGCCACCCTGCAATGGTCGCGCGACCGCAAGGCCTTCGGCCAGCCGCTGGGCAGCTTCCAGATGACCCAGGCCAAGATCGCCGACATGAAGTGCAAGCTCGATGCCGCCACCCTGCTCACGCTGCGCGCGGCCTGGGCCAAGAGCGAAGCCGAGAAAAATGGCGGCCGTTTCGGCACTGAAGCTTCCGTTGCCAAGCTGGTCGCCTCCGAGGCGGCGATGTGGATCGCCCACCAGGCGGTGCAGATCCACGGCGGCATGGGCTACTCCAAGGAGATGCCGCTGGAGCGCTACTTCCGCGACGCCAAGATCACTGAGATCTACGAAGGCACCAGCGAGATCCAGCGCATCGTGATCGCGCGCAACGAGACGGGGTTGCGCTGAACTTTGGCTCCAGCGCCCCGGAAGGGGAGCGACGGTGTTTCGGGTCGGGTGGTTTTCGGGCGGCCGCCGCGGCTCGGATGCACTTGCGGGCCGCTTGGCGTTTTACGCAGGCGACTGGGTTGGTTCGGGCCACCTGGCGCAAGTTTCAAAGCGGTTTCGTGCGCCTGTCGCTAGCGACAAAGCGATTTCGTCCACCTGCCGGTGGCCGAGCTACTTTCTCTTTGCGTGCTCACGCACGCGCAGGAGCGCGTGCGAACGGCGAAGCCGGCCCGAAGGGCGGAGGGCAGGATGCCCGGAGTCAAGAGAAAGTAGCCAAAGAGAAAGAGCACCCCGCGGTGGCGCTCTCCGGGCATCCTGCCCTCCGCCCTGCGGGCCAGCTGCGCTGTTCGCCGCCGCTCCTGCGGCGGCGTGGGCCAGCAAAGAGAAGAAACTCGGGCGCCGAAAGGCGACCGAAAGCCCGCCGCAGGCGAGCCAGGGTGAGGAACCGGAAGGTCATCGCGAGCACCCGCCCCTCTCCCCAACCCTCCCCCGCGCACAGGGGAGGGCGCAACGGTTCAGTGGCCGCGCCGCGGGTCGGAGTCAAACGACTGCATGCCCGTGCCCGAGGCCGGGTGCGCCTTGCCGTCGCCGTCCAGTTTGTCGCCCAGCAGGCGCCGCACCACGATGTAGAACACCGGAATCAGCAGTACGCCGAGGAAGGTGGCGAACAGCATGCCGCCGATCACGCCGGTGCCGATCGCATGGCGCGCGTTGGCGCCGGCGCCGGTGGAGATGAACAGCGGAAACACGCCGAGGATGAAGGCCAGCGAGGTCATCAGGATCGGGCGCAGTCGCAGGCGGGCCGCGTCGACGGTGGCTTCGCGCAGCGTGCGCCCGGCCTGCTGCTCGGCCACCGCGAACTCCACGATCAGGATCGCGTTCTTCGCGGCCAGGCCGATCACGGTGACCAGGCCGATCTTGAAGTAGATGTCGTCGGGCAGGCCGCGCAGCATGGTGAATACCACCACGCCGAGCAGGCCCAGCGGCACCACCAGCAGCACCGACACCGGGATCGACCAGCTCTCGTACAGTGCGGCCAGCGCCAGGAACACGATCAGGATCGACAGCACCATCAGCAGCGTGGCGGCGTTGCCGGAGAGGATTTCCTGATAGGACTGGCCGGTCCAGTCGTAGCCGAAGCCCTTGGGCAGATCCTGGGTGACGATCTTCTGCATCTCGTTCATCGCTTCGCCCGAGGCACGCCCCGGTGCGGGCGAGCCCACGATTTCCACGGCGGAATAGCCGTTGTAGCGGGTCAGCGCGGGCGAGCCCATCTCCCACTTTGCATGCACCACGTTGGAGATCGGGATCATTGCCGGCGTGCCATCGCTGTTCGTCTTCGTGCTGCTTGGCGTGAAGAAGTGCTGCAGTGCATCCGGGCCCATGCGGTACGGTGCGTCGGCCTGCAGGATCACGCGCTTGACGCGGCCGCCGTAAGTAAAATCGTTCACGTACACCGGTGCCAGCATCAGGCTGATCGCGTTGTAGACGTCGCTCACCGACAGGCCCATCGACTGTGCCTGGACGCGATCCACGTCCAGCTGCAGTTGCGGCGAGTCTTCCAGCGAGTTGGGGCGCACGCCGGTGAGCACCGGATCCTGGGCGGCCTTGCCGAGCAGCGTGTTGCGCGCCTGGGTGAGCGCGTCGCGGCCGAGGCCGGCGCGATCCTGCAGGTACATGTCGAAGCCGCCGAACTGGCCCAGGCCCTGTACCGTGGGGATGTTCGCCACGAAGATGCGCGCATCGCGGATCGCGAACAGCTCCCTGTTCGCGCGCTGGATGAACTGCATCGCGGTGACGTCGCGCTTGGACCAGTCCTTCAGCTTGATGAAGGCCATGCCGGCGCTTTCGCTGGAACCGATGAAGCTGAAGCCGGTCACCTGCAGCACACCTTCCACCGCGGGATCCTTCTCCAGGATCGCGCGCATCTGCGCCATCACTTCGCCGGTGCGCTGCTTGGTGGCGCCCGGGGGCAGCTGCACGACGGACAGCGCGTAGCCCTGGTCCTCCTCGGGCAGGAAGCTGCCTGGCAGGCGGGTGTACAGGAAGCCGGCGAGGACCGCCACCAGCACGAACACCGCCATCCAGCGCGGCGCATGCTTCACCGCGCTGCCGACGTGGCCGGTGTAGGTGCGCGTGGTCCACTCGAAGAAGCGGTTGAAGGTGCGGAACACCACGTTCTTCTTCTTGTGGTGTTCGGGCTGCAGGAAGCTCGCGCACAGTGCGGGCGTGAACGACAGCGCGAGGAAGGCCGAGAACAGCATCGACACCGCGATGGTCAGCGCGAACTGCTTGTAGATGATGCCCGAGGCACCCGGTTGCAGCGCCGAGGGTACGAACACAGCCGCCAGCACCACGGTGATCGCCACCACCGCGCCGGTGATCTGGCCCATCGCCTTGCGCGTGGCGTCCTTTGGCGAGAGGTTCTCCTCGGTCATGATGCGTTCGACGTTCTCGATCACCACGATCGCGTCGTCCACCACGATGCCGATGGCCAGCACCATGCCGAACAGGGTCAGCTGATTGATCGTGAAGCCGAGCACCAGCATGCCGAGGAAGGTGCCCAGCAAGGCTACCGGGATCACCAGGGTGGGGATGATGGTGGCGCGGATGTTCTGCAGGAACAGCAGCATCACCAGGAACACCAGGATGATCGCCTCGACCAGCGTGTGCACCACCTCGTCGATGGAGATGTGCACGAAGGTGGTGCTGTCGTATGGGCTGAACCAGGAGACGCCGGGCGGGAAGCCGGGGGCGAGCTCGTCCATCTTCGCGCGCACCGCGGTGGACACGTCCAGCGCGTTGGCGCCGGGCAGCAGCTGGATCGCGAATGCGCCGATCGGCTTGCCGTCCCAGGTGGTGTCGAAGCCGTAGCCTTGCGGACCGAAGCTGATCCTGGCCACGTCGCCCAGCTTGACGGTGGTGCCGTCAGAGTTGGCGCGCAGGATGATGCCGGCGAACTGTTCGGGCGTGGTGAAGCGGCCCTCGGTGGATACCGTGGCGGTGAGGCCCTGGCCGGGAACGGCCGGGTCGGCGCCGATCGAGCCGGCGGCGAACTGCACGTTCTGCGCCTGGATCGCCGCGAACACTTGCGAGGCCGACAGGCCGTAGCCCTGCAGCTTGTCCGGGTTCAGCCAGATGCGCATGGCGTACTCGGAACCGAACTGCTGGGTGCTGCCAACGCCAGGCACGCGCGAGATCTGGTCCAGCACCTGCGAGCCGACGATGTCGTTGAGGCGATCGCGGTCGATGTTCGGATTGTCCGACTTCAGCGCGATCACCATCAGGAAGCCGGAGTTGGCCTTGGCCACCACCACGCCCTGCTGGGTCACCTCGGTGGGCAGGCGCGGCGTGGCCAGCGCCACCTTGTTCTGCACCTGCACCTGGGCGATGTCCGGATCGGTGCCGGTCTCGAAGGTCAGCGTGATCTGGGCGCGGCCGCTGGCGCTCGACGACGAGTTGAAGTACAGCAGGTGGTCGATGCCGGTGAGCTGCTGCTCGATCACCTGGGTGACGGTCTTCTCGGTGGTGTCCGCACTGGCGCCGGGGTAGGTGGCGCTCACCGTGACCTGGGGCGGCGCGATGTTCGGGTACGACTCGACGCCCAGGTTGAGGATCGCCAGGACGCCGCCTAGCGAGATCAGGATGGCTACCACCCAGGCGAAGATCGGGCGGTCGATGAAGAAACTCGGCATGGTCGGACTCCGTTACTTGCCGCTGGCCGGCTTGCCGGCCGCGGCGGGGTCGCCTGCAGCGGCTTGCGGCTGCCATGGCGAGGCCTTGGCCGGAGCGTCCTCATGCACGTTCTGCACGCCGGACACCACCACCTGGTCGCCGGCGGCGAGGCCGCTGGAGATCACCCAGTTGCCGCCGCTCATGCTGCTCGCGGTGACATCGTGGCGCCTGGTCTTGCCGTCCTGGCCCACCACGAATACGTAGGCGCCCACGGTGTCGCGCAGCATGGCCTGCTGCGGAACCAAGAACACCTTGTGCTGCTCGCCCAGCTTCGCCTTCAGCGTCACATACATGCCGGGCAGCAGGCTGTGCTTCGGGTTGGGGATCTTCGCGCGCAGGTTCACCGCGCCGGTGGACGGATCGACCGCCACCGAGGTGAAGTCCAGCGTGCCCGGCTCGGCGTAGGCGCTGCCATCGGGCAAGGTCACCTGCACGCTGGCCTGGTTCGGCTGGGCGAGGGTGACGCCGCCGCTGCTCTGCGCCTGGCGCAGTTGCTCCATGTCGGCGACGCTCATGGTGAAGTTCACGTACAGCGGGTCGATCTGGTCCACCGTAGTGAGCAGGGTGGCACTGCCGTTGCCCACCAGGGCGCCTTCGGTCACCTGCTGCTGGCCGGCGCGACCGTCGATCGGCGAGACGACGTTGGCGTAGCCGAGGTTGATGCGCGCGGTCTGCACATTGGCGCGTGCCGCCTGCACCGCGGCGGCGGCGGTGCGTTCGGCGGCCAGCGCGTTGTCGAGGTCGGACTGGGAGATGTAGCCCTTCGGCGCCAGGTCGCGCGAGCGCTTCGCATTGACCTTGGCATTGGTGTAGGTGGCCTGCGCCTGCGCCAGCGAGGCTTCGGCCGCGGCCAGCGCGGCCTTCAGCGGCGCCGGATCGATCTGGAACAGCGGCTGGCCCTTCTTGACGTCGGTGCCCTCGGTGTATTCGCGCTTCAGCAGCACGCCGGCCACGCGGGCGCGCACGTCCGCGCTGCGGTAGGCCGACAGCCGGCCGACCAGGTCTTTGGTCAACGGTTCGTTCTGCGGTTGCGCGGTGATCACGCCTACCTGCGGCGGCGGCATTTGCGGCGGGCCTTGCTCCTTCTTGCCGCAGGCGGTCAGGGCCAGCAGGCCGAGGCTCAACGCGGATGCGCGCAGGGACGGGGATTTCATGGGGACTCCGAAGCGTGCTGATCGTGATTGGAGGTGTCGCAAGGCGGCGCATCCAGCCTGCGCAGGGCACAGAGCATGACGGCACCGCCACCTGCATGTCGTGTGTCAAAGGTTGAGGGGTTTCCGTGCTCCGCAGGGGCGGGTGCGGCTGGCAAGTTGCTACTATACCGCACAGTTCACAATTTATTGAAGGGCTTGCAGCGCGGCGCTGCGCGTGTACAAGCCGGGGCGGCCGGAGTCGGCGGCACGCTGCGGCGTGAACGTCGCGACTACGCACGGGCACCAGGCGGCGATGCATCCGCACGATGCATCGATTTCCGCTGCATCCACGGCGTGCGCGTCGCGGTATCGACCATGCATGCGCACACTACGCGGAGGTACGGAAGCACGGCGCTTCATGACGCTTTGCACAACGGCATCGCGGTGGATTCACCCTGGCGCGGAGCGTATCCTTTTGGGGCTTTATCGCGTCACTTTCGTTCCCAACTACCAGTAGATGCCATGAATGCCATTCGTGCAGCCCATGAAGTTCCGCTTCAGTCCGCCGTGTTCGAGGCGTTGAAGCAAGCCGGATACCCCACCCAGCGCCTTGATGAGGCGCAATTTTTTATCGGCGCTTTCTTCGCGCGGGTCACGGAGGGCGACCGTGGTCTGCACACGCCGGCGCAATGGGCCACCCTGACCGGCGGCCTGCTGGACTTCATGCGGCAACGTACGCCCGGGCGCGCGGCCGTGCGGGTGCTGAACCCCGAGACGGGCCATGCCGGCCATGACTGGCTGCAGATTGTCACCGACGACATGCCGTTCCTGGTCGACACGGTGAGCATGGTGATCTCGGCACACCTGCAGATTCACGTGGTGATCCACCCGGTGCTGACGGTGCAGCGCGATGCCGGCGGCAAGCTGCTGGGCATCGGCGGCGACGCGGGGGGGGCCGAGTCGGTGATGCATTTCGAGATCGACCGCGTGGCCGATGCGGCCGAGCAAGCGCAGCTGGTCGCGCAGGTCGAGTCCGCGCTGGAGGACGTGCGCGTGGCGGTAGGCGACTGGGCGGCGATGCGCGACAAGGCCCTGGCGATCGCCGATGAACTGCCGCAGCGCAAGCCCGCGCTGGACGAGGCTTCGGCGCGCGAGGCCGGCGAATTCCTGCGCTGGATCGCTGCCGACAACTTCACCTTCTTCGGCTATCGGGAGTACGAGGTGACCGATGCCGACGGCGACCGCGTACTACGCGCGATCGACAGCTCGGGCCTGGGCATCCTGCGCAAGAGCGAACAGTCGATGGCACCGCGTTCGCTGAAGACGCTCGCGGCCAGCGAGCTGCCGCAGTCCGGTGCGATCGACGCGATCATCCTGACCAAGACCAATGCGCGCTCGCGCATGCACCGCCCCGGCTACATGGATTACATCGGCGTGCTCAAGTTCGGCGCCGACGGCCGCGCCGTGTCCGAACAGCGCTTCCTCGGCATGTTCACCTCCAGCGCCTACATGGCGCGCCCGCAGGACGTGCCGCTGATGCGGCACAAGGTGGAGGCGGTGCTGGAGCGCTCGGGCCTGAAGCGCGATTCGTATTCCGGCAAGTCGTTGCGCCACATTCTTGAAACGTTGCCGCGCGAGGAGCTGCTGCAGAGCAGTGCGGAGGAGCTGTCCGCCATCGCCACCGGCATCCTGGGGCTGCGCCAGCGTGCGCACACGCGCTTGTTCATGCGCCGCGACCGCTACGGCCGCTTCTTCACCTGCCAGGTCTTCGTGCCGCGCGACCGCTTCAACACCACGGTGCGCGAGCGCATCGAGGCGCTGCTGGGCGAGGCCCTGCACGCCGAGCAGATCGACTCCTCGGTGCTGCTGGGCGAAGCCGCGCTGGCGCGCCTGTACATCGTGCTGCGGCCGAAGATCGGCGACCAGCCCGAGTACGACCTGGCCGCGCTGGAGCAGGGCGTGGCGGCGATCGTGCGCAACTGGCACGACGAGGTGCGCGACGCGCTGGTGAAGCAGCGCGGCGAACACGAGGGCGTGGTGCTGGCGAACCGCTACGCGCGCGTGCTGCCGCCCGGCTACATCGACGACGTGAGCCCGGCGGTGGCCGCCGAGGACGTGCACCAGCTGTCGCTGCTCGAGGGCGACAACGCATTGCGCATGTCGTTCTATCACCCGCCGAAGGCGCCGGAAACGCTGCGCTTCAAGGTCTACCGATCCGGCGGCGACATCGCGCTGTCCGAGGTGCTGCCGCAGCTGGAGAACCTGGGCCTGCGCGTGCTCACCGAGCACGTCTACGAGATTCCCGGCGACAGCGTGCCGCTGTCGATCCAGGATTTCGAAGTGCAGCCGGTGGGCAAGCTCACCTTCGGCGTGGAGCAGGTGGGCTCGCTGTTCGAGCACGCGTTCGAGCAGATCTGGCGCGGCAATGCCGAGAACGACGGCTTCAATCGCCTCGTGCTGGGCGCCAGGCTGAGCTGGCGCCAGGTGGCGATGCTGCGCGGCTACTGCAAGTACCTGCTGCAGGCCGGCAGCACGTTCTCGCAGCCGTACATGGAGGACACGCTGAACCGCTATCCGGCGATCGCCGGCCTGCTGGTGGAGCTGTTCCTGGCCAAGTTCGATCCGCGCCGCGAGTCGCTGTCGGCGGAAGAGCGCAACGCCGCTGCCGGGCTGCTGCACGGCGAGATGTCGGCGCTGATCCCTGTGCACGTGCAGGCGGCGAACCCGGCGCTGGTGGACAACCTTGCCGCCGCGCTGGCGCTGCCGCGCGCCGAGCAGGTCAAGGTGATCGAGGGCGCGATCAACGTGCTGCTGGAGAACGTGGCCAGCCTCGACGAGGACCGCATCCTGCGCAGTTTCGTGGCGGTGATCCACGCCACCCTGCGCACCAGCTTCTTCCAGCAGTGGAACGGCGCGTACCGCGACTACATCAGCTTCAAGCTCGACTCGCACGCCGTGCCCGAACTGCCCAAGCCGGTGCCGTACCGCGAGATCTGGGTGTGCGCGCCGCGCGTGGAAGGCATCCACCTGCGCTTCGGCCCAGTGGCGCGCGGCGGCCTGCGCTGGTCCGACCGCCGCGAGGATTTCCGTACCGAGGTGCTGGGCCTGGTGAAGGCGCAGATGGTGAAGAACACCGTGATCGTGCCGGTGGGCTCGAAGGGAGGCTTCTTCGTCAAGAAGCCGCCGGCCATCACCGGACAACCGGGCGACCGCGACGCGCAGCAGGCCGAGGGCATCGCCTGCTACAAGCTGTTCATCAACGGCCTGCTCGACATCACCGACAACCTGGTCGAGGGCAAGGTGGTGAATCCGCACGACGTGGTGCGCCACGACGCGGACGATCCCTACCTGGTGGTGGCGGCCGACAAGGGCACAGCCACGTTTTCCGACATCGCCAACGCGATCTCGATTGAGCACGGCTTCTGGCTCGGCGACGCGTTCGCCTCCGGCGGCTCGAACGGCTACGACCACAAGGGCATGGGCATCACCGCCAAGGGCGCGTGGGAGTCGGTGAAGCGCCACTTCCGCGCACTCGGCCGCGATAGCCAGACGCAGGACTTCACCTGCGTGGGCATCGGCGACATGTCCGGCGACGTGTTCGGCAACGGCATGCTGCTGTCGAAGCACATCCGCCTGCTGGCCGCGTTCGACCACCGCCACGTGTTCATCGACCCGAACCCGGACACGACGCGCTCCTTCGCGGAGCGCGAGCGCATGTTCAAGCTGCCGCGCTCGAGCTGGGACGATTACGACAAGTCGCTGATCTCCGCCGGCGGCGGCGTATGGCCGCGCACGGCGAAGTCGATTCCGGTTTCGCCGGAAGCGCGCGCGGTGCTGGGCCTCAAGCCTGAGGTCACCCAGATGGCGCCGAACGAGCTGCTCAACGCCATCCTCAAGGCACCGGTGGACCTGCTCTGGAACGGCGGCATCGGCACCTACGTCAAGGCCAGCAGCGAGACCCACGCCGACGCCCGCGACCGTGCCAACAACGGTCTGCGCGTGGACGGCAACGAGCTGCGCTGCAAGGTAGTGGGCGAAGGCGGCAACCTCGGTATGACCCAGAAGGGTCGCATCGAGGCGGCGCAGAAGGGCGTGCTGCTGAACACTGACTTCATCGACAACTCCGCCGGCGTGGACACCTCCGACCACGAGGTGAACATCAAGATCCTGCTCAACGACGCGGTGCACCGCGGCGAGCTGAGCGAGGCGGACCGCAACAAGCAGCTGGCCGCGATGACCGACGAGGTCGGCCAGCTGGTGCTGTGGGACAACTACCGCCAGAACCAAGCGATCACCCTGATGGAGCACCAGTCGGTGAAGCGCATCGGCTCGATGGCGCACTTCATCCGCACGCTGGAGGCCGAAGGCCAGCTCGACCGCCAGGTGGAGAACCTGCCGAGCGAGGCGGAGCTCGCCGAACGCAAGACGCGCGGCCTGGGCTTGACCCGGCCGGAGCTGTCGGTGCTGCTGTCCTACGACAAGATCCGCCTGTTTCAGCAGCTGCTGGATTCCGACGTGCCGGAAGATCCGTACCTGTCCAAGGAGCTGGTGCGCTACTTCCCCGCGCCGCTGCATGAGAAATACGCCGCGCACATGCAGCGCCACCGCCTGAAGCGCGAGATCATCGCCACCGCGGTGACCAACTCCACGATCAACCGCATGGGCGCCACCTTCATGATGCGCATGCAGGAGGACACCGGCAAAGGTCCGGCGGCGATCGCCAAGGCCTACACCGCCGCGCGCGAAATCCTGGATGCGCGCGAGCTGTGGGCCGAGATCGAGGCGCTGGACAGCCAGGTGGCCGAGGGCACCCAGGTCGATGCAGTGATGCAGATCTGGTCGCTCTTGCGCCACATGACCCGCTGGCTGCTCAACCGCCCCAGCGGCACGCTGGAGATCGCCGCCAACGTCGAGCGCTACCAGGCCGGCGTGAGCGCACTGCGCAAGGCACTGCCGGAGGCGCTCACCGCCACCGGCAAGGGCGATTTCGCCAGCAGCCAGGAAAAGTGGGAAGGCCTCGGCCTGCCCGCCGAACTGGCCGTGCGGCTGGCGCGCCTGTCCGAGTTGCGCGCCGCGCTCGACATGGTCGAGGTGGCGCAGCAGAGCGGCCAGCCGATCGAGAAGGTCGCCGGCGTGTTCTACGAGCTGGGCGAGGCACTGGACCTGGAGTGGCTGCGCGGCCAGATCGAGGCGCTGCCGGTGGAAGGCCACTGGCATGCGCAGGCGCGCGGTTCGCTGCTGGACGAGCTTACCCACCAGCATCGCGCGCTGGTCCAGCAGGTGCTGAAGCTGGCGGGCAACCGCACCGACGTCTCGCCGGTGCAGATCTGGCTGCAGCGCGACGACGCCACGCTGCAGCACACCCGCGGCATGCTGGCCGAGATCCTCAGCCAGAACGCCGACTACCCGATCGCCTCGGTCGCGGTGCGCCGGCTGGCCCAGCTGGCGCAGGTGCCGGTGGGCTGAACTCCACTCCAGGCTCCTAGGAGCCTGGAGTGGGGGGCCGTGGGGCAGCCTGCTTTTTTCTCCCTCTCCCCACCGGGGAGAGGGGCGGGTGCTCGCGATGACCTTTCGGTTGCGCACCCTGGCTCGCCTGCGGCGGGCTTTCGGTCGCCTCCTGGCGCCCGAGTTCCTTCTCTTTGCTGGCCCACGCCGCCGCCG
>Ga0187815_10000221_pt1 | contig 28386 bp, 27 predicted proteins | sample NC_S_5_FD_132962 | JGI IMG/M metagenome (GOLD analysis project Ga0187815, IMG submission 132962) | Wetland sediment microbial communities from Neuse River Estuary, North Carolina, USA - ASW-S_5 | ecosystem: Environmental > Aquatic > Freshwater > Wetlands > Sediment | place: USA: North Carolina...
CAAGCAGGCCAAGGCGCTGACGTTCTAGGTCGCAGCCGTGTCCGCCGCGGCTCTGCCGCGGCGGCGCCACACCGATACCGCAATCGAACCGGTTTCTTCCCGGCAGCGTCTCAAGGGCAGGGGGCGCGATTTCCGCGCCCGCTTTGGCGCGCGCATTTGGGAGGTATTCATGCGAGTTGTTGCGGATCGTCTTGCCACCACCGGGCTGGTCTTGCTGGCGGCGCTGTCCGTCGTGCCTGCGGGGGCAGCGGATCTAGACGTCACCTCGGCCGTGGATGCGGTCACCGTCTATCCCGATGGCGCAAGCGTCACGCGCGTGATCACGCTCGACCTTCCCGCCGGCGACAATACGCTGGTGGCAAAGGATTTCCCGCTGACGCTGGATGCCAGCTCGCTGCGGGTCGAGGGCGAAGCGGGCGCAAAGCTGACTATTGGCGCGATCGACACGCGGCCGCCGCGTCCCGTGCTGCCTGCCAATCTTTCCGAAATCGACAAGCGCATCGAGGCGCTGAAGGACGAGCGTGCCAACTGGCAAGGCGCGATTGCCGCTGCGGAAGCGCGTCGCAAGTTTGCCGAGCGGTTTGCCGAAACCTCGCCCGCCGGCCTTGGCGACAAGGGCGAGGCACGTCCGCTCAGCGAATGGCGCGCCGCCTTTGGTGCGGTCTCAGAAGAGGTCGCTGCCGCCGACACCGCAATCCGCGACGCCCAGCGCAAGCATCGCGAGATCGACCGCGAGATCGCGCGGCTGGAATCCGACCGCTCGGCCAAACCGCCGGCGAAGCTCGAAGTGCGTATCGATCTTGCAGCTCAGGCGGCGACCAAGGCGACACTGCGGGTGACCTATGCGGTGCGCAATGCGCGCTGGACCCCGCTCTATGATGCCCGTCTCGATACCGGCGCGAAGGATCGCAAGCCCGCGCTGGAGCTGGTGCGCCGCGCCGAAATCGTCCAGACCACCGGCGAGGACTGGTCGAACGTCACGCTCGGCGTTTCGACCGTGCGCACCACCCGCGGCGGCAATGCGCCGGAGCTGAAGTCCTTGATCGTGCAATATCCGCAACTGCCGCGGCCGCTGGCGGCGGGCAGCGCCTCGGACATGGCATACTCGAATCGCTCTCGTGAAATGCTGGCCGCGCCGGCGCCGCAGCTTGCAAAGCGCGAGCCGGCGGCGGAGCAGGAGGCCGCGGTGGAGGCCAACGGCTTCCAGGTCACGTTCAAGATTTCTGGACGTGTCAGCGTCAGCGCCGCCGACGGCGCGAAAAGCCTGCGCATCTCGACGGCGACGATTGCGCCCGATCTCCTCGTTCGTTCTGCGCCGGTCGTGGATCCGACCGCCTTCCTTGAAGCAAGCTTCAAGCAGGCCGAGGACGCACCGCTGTTGCCGGGCCGGGTCTCGATCTATCGCGATGGCGCCTTCGTCGGTCGCAGCCAGATGACGGCGGCCGCCAAGGACGAGACGGTGCGCCTCGGCTTCGGCGCCGACGACAAGGTCAAGATCGAGCGCGCCGTGCTCAAGCGCAACGAGGGTTCGGCGGGCCTGCTCGTGACGACGTCGAAGACCGACGAGCGTTCGTTCAAGACCAGCGTGCGCAACGGCCACGACTTCCCGATCCGGATCGCGATCGAGGACCAGTTGCCGGTCAGCGAGAACGAGGAGATCGTGGTCGAGATGCTGCCTTCGAGCACGCCGCCGACCACCACCAACCTGCGCGAGAAGCGCGGCGTACTGGAATGGGCGTTCGAGGCCAAAGCCGGCGAGGTCAGGGACATCGGCTTTGCCTGGCGCGTGAAGTGGCCGAAGGACAAGGGCGTCGTGATGACGCCTGCCGGCTGATGCTTACCAGCGCCGGATGGCCGCCAGCGCCTGCTCGCGCGCATCGCTGCGCCATTCGGTGATGCTGCGGCCGAAGCGACCCTTGAACCAGCGCGCCATTGCGCTCTGCGCCGAAAAGCCGAGCAGTTCCGCGACCGCCGCGAGCGGCCGGTTGCGGTCTTCGATCAGGCGCAGGGCGAGGTCGGCGCGCTCGGCATCGAGGATCTCGGAAAAGCTGGTGCCGCATTCGGCAAGGTGGCGGTGAATGGTTCGCCGGGTGACGCCGAAATGCCCGGCGACGCGCTCCACCGAGCAGTTGCCGTTCGCGAGCAGCGCCCGCACCACTTCGGCAACCCGCGCGTCCCATTGCCTCGGCCGCACGTCGATCTGCTCGACACGCTTCTCGAGATAGTTCGCGATCAGCGGATGCGCGCTCGGGATCGGCTGGTCGAGGTCGTGCCTGGAGATCAGGAGGGCGTCGCTCTCCGAATTGAACATGATCGGGCAGCCGAAGAAGCTGCGATAATATTTGCGGTTGCGCGGCGGCGGATGCATCAGATGCGCCTCAAGCGGCTTCCAGTCCTCACCGGCGAGCGCGCGGATGATGCGGTGCAGACTGCCGAGCGCCATTTCAGACGACTGGCGAGGGGCGCGCGGCAGGCCTCCACGCAGGCGAACGGTCAGATTGACGACATCGCCGAGCGGATCGATGAGGAGCCGGATGCCTTCATGATGGATATGGATGAAACGGGCGAGCGCTTTCAGCGCATCGCCGATCGTCGCCTGTTCGCGCACGACGAGCGCAACCGGGCCGAGATTGGCCAGCGCGCCGCGTTCGGCCATCAGCAGGCCGAACTCCTCGACGCCTGATGCCGCGGCAGAGGCCTCCAGCAGGCGGCGCAGGCTGGCTACTGCGATGCGCAGGTCCGGCCGCTCCAAGGTCTCCAGCGGCAGGCGGACCCTGCGCATCATCGCCGCGGGGTCGAGCCCCAAAGATCGGGCAACCTCCGGATAATGCGTAAGGGTTGCGCTGCGTATCAGATCGCTCATGGCGGGTATGCGCGGCCGTGTCCCAGAATGTAAAGCATATGTCCCGTAATGTAAAATAACAAGGGAACTCACCGGCTAAATGCGGGGCAGGAATTTGGCGAGGCACGGCGTTTTTTGCCGCCGGTCCGCATCACTGCCCGCGGTCGCTTTGGCCGGCCAGGGCAACGCCGGTTCCGCAATTAGAAAATCGATTGTTGGGGTTACGACTATGCCGTGGAGCGCGACTTCCCGGGGTGAAATCTTTGTTGTCGACGAGGATGTCGCGACGCGCGAGGTGTTGTCGCGCGCGTTCACGGCGGCGGGTTACGAAGTCGTCTGCTTCGCCGACGGGGCCGCACTGCTGTCGCAGCTGCGTTCCAGCATCCCCGCCTGCGTGCTCCTCGAGGTGAAGATGCCGGAGCGTAGCGGGCTCGACCTCGTCAAGAAGCTCGGCGACGAAAAATGTCCGGCGCCGATCTTCGTCACCTCGGCCAATGGCGATATCGCAACTGCAGTGGAAGCGGTGCGCAGCGGTGCGGTCGATTTCATCGAGAAGCCGCTCAAAGACACCGATGTGGTGGAGCGGGTGGAAGCGGCGATCGAGGAGCTTGCGCAGTCTGGCGAGGACCACGTTCCAGACATTGTGATGCATCTGCCGGGCTGCGAGCCCTTCACCCGCCGGGAGCGCGAGGTGCTGGCGCGGATCGCGGTCGGCGAGACCAACAAGGAAGCCGCACGCAAGCTCGGCCTGAGCGCGCGCACCATCGAAGGCTATCGCGCCAGCATCATGCGCAAGGTCGGTGCGCGCAACGCGGCCGAGTTGCTGCGCCGCGTGCTGAGCCACCGCCGCTGCGCCTGAGCGGCCATTGTCGCCGGCGGTCGTTTCGCCCTGCGGAATTGTTGGCGCCGTTCCGCCGCCGAAAATACCGCTCGATGAAACCCGAAATTTGCAGCGGAAAGATTCCGCTCGCGAGGCGGCTCCGCGGGCGGTATTTTTGTTGCCAGCGGTAAGAAATTCGTACGATATGAGCCGCAACCGGCCAGCTAAAGGGAGAGAAAAATGCGTGAAGCCGTCATCGTTTCCTACGCCCGCACGGGTCTGGCCAAGTCCGGCCGCGGTGGATTCAACATCACCCCGCCGATGTCGCTGGCCGCGCACGCGATCAAGCACGCCGTCGAAAGGGCGGGCGTTGCCAAGGACTATGTCGAGGACTGCTATCTCGGTAATTGCGCCCATGGCGCGCCGAACATCGGCCGCCAGGCCGCGTTGCTCGCGGGCCTGCCGAAGACGACCGCCGGCGTGTCGGTCAATCGCTTCTGCTCGTCGGGCTTGCAGACCATCGCGATGGCCGCGAACTCGATCCGCTCCGACGGCGCCGACTGCATCGTCGCCGGCGGCGTCGAGAGCATCTCGATCCCGGGCGGCGGCTCGCCGAAGGAATCGATTGATCCCGAACTTCTGAAGACTGCGCCCGACATCTTTATGGCGATGATCGACACCGCCGACATCGTCGCCGAGCGCTACAAGCTCAGCCGCGAATACCAGGACGAGTATTCGCTGGAATCGCAGCGCCGCATGGCCGCCGCGCAGCAGGCCAACAAGTTCAAGGACGAAATCGTCCCGATGAAGACCAGGATGAAGGTGGTCGACAAGGCGACCAAGGCCGAGAGCATCGTCGACTACGTCGTCGACCGTGACGAGTGCAACCGCCCTGAGACGACGCTGGAAGGTCTCGCCAAGCTCGAGCCGGTGAAGGGTCCGGGCAAGTACATCACCGCCGGCAATGCCAGCCAGCTCTCCGACGGCGCCGCCGCTGTGGTGCTGATGGAAGCCAAGGACGCCGAGAAGCGCGGTCTCAATCCGCTCGGTCGCTTCGTCGCCTGGGCATCCGCAGGCTGCGAGCCCGACGAGATGGGCATCGGTCCGATCTACGCCGTGCCGAAGCTGCTCAAGCGCACCGGCCTGAAGATCGACGATATCGACCTCTGGGAGCTCAACGAGGCCTTCGCCAGCCAGTGCCTCTATTCGCGCGACCAGCTCGGCATCGATCCGGAGAAGTACAACGTCAACGGCGGCTCGATCGCCATCGGCCACCCCTTCGGCATGACCGGTGCGCGCCTGACCGGCCACATCCTGCAGGAAGGCCGCCGGCGCAAGGCCAAGTGGGGCGTGGTCACGATGTGCATCGGCGGCGGCCAGGGCGGCGCCGGCCTGTTCGAGATCTATCAGTAAGCTTCAGCTTCGAAGCGAAACGTCATCAGCAGCGCGGCCACGGCCGCGCTGTTTTTTGTGGCTTCTCCGGTCATGCCCCGCGAAAGGAGTTTGTAGGGTGGGCAAAGCGAAGCGTGCCCACCTTTACCAGTACACGCTGGAAGGTGGGCACGGCGCAAGAGCGCCTTTGCCCACCCTACAGAGTCGTTGCCTGGATCGCCCGGTCAAGCCGGGCGATGACGTCTTTGGGAGAGGCGAGGCCTGGGCCTCCTCACTTACTTCGCCTTCAGGAAATCCGCCACTTCCAGCAGGACGAACTCGTTGTCGTCGGCCTTGTTGGGATCGCGGCTGGAGGAGAACGGCAAATTGTTGTCGTTGCCGACGATGATGTGCGTCTCGTCGACGCGATCGACGTTTTCGATGGTGAAGAAGGGAAAGGTGAGCACGCCGTCATTGAGCGGCTTCTTCGCCTTCTTGTCGGGATCCCTGATCTTCATCAGGTCGATATAGGCGATCTTGCGCACGGGCTTGCCGACATTGGCGTCGGAAAGCTCGACCTTGTAGATGCGCTTGAATTTGGCGAGGTCAGGGAAGCAGTTCTCGCCCCGCTGGCCCTGCGGGCAGGCCTTGTCGGCGGTGCCTTCGCCGTTGTCGCGCTCGATGATCAGGCCGTTTGTGGCGTCGATCATGTTGAAGTCGCCGATGGCGTTGCCGTTCTGCTCGAACACGTAATTCCAGTAGCGGCCGGTGAATTTTTCCGCGACGACATCGAACTCGAGGATGCGTGCGGCTTCCTTGCCGTCGACCTTCTCCCAGTCCTTCTTCTCGGCATCCCACAGCGGTCCTTCGAGCAGGCCGTACAGGAACTTGCCGTCCTTCGAGGCCGCAAAGCCCTCATAGCCCTTGGAGCGGCGCAGGTTGACGGTGGTGTAGCTCGCACCGGGCGCGCCCGGCGACTGCACCGACCAGTGGTCGGGCGAGCGTACCGGCTTGCCGTCGGCCGTGGTCTCGAACACCGCAAGCACCTTGCCGGTCTTGTCGGCCTTCACGATGTATGGGCCGAACTCGTCGCCGATCCAGAAGATGTCGCCGACGATCTGGAATCCCTCGGTGTCGAAGTCGGCGCCGGTGAGGTAGCGCTTGGCGGTGTCCTCATGCACGATGCGGAACGGTACCTTGCGGTCGGGATCGTGCAGGAACACGGTCTCCTGGCGCTCGACCTTGCCGCCCGCCCAGTCCATCTTGTAGCGGTTCAGGTACAGCATGGAGTCCGGCGAGTTGTAGCGCGAGCCCATGCCGTTGTCGGTGAGCACCCAGAACGTCCCGTCGCCCATCGACTTGATGCCGGAATGGCCCTGCAGCGGCTGGCCCTTGAAGGGCAGCGAGACGCCGGTCGGCCGCTCGTAGGACTTGCCCATCACGCTGCCGGCGGCGTTGACGCGTTTGCCGGTGGTGTACTTGCCGGCGGTCTTCAGGTCCGCAGGCGCATCGGCCGGCGCGTCGACGAAGCTTTCGGCCGGCAGCACGGCGTGGCCCTTGAGAGTGGCGGGGAATTCGCCTTCGCCTTGCGCGAACGCGGCCCCTGTGAGTAGCAAGACGGATGCGACGGAAGTGAGCAGTGACACGCGCATGGTTGGACCTCCTGAGAGTGACGGTGCGCGGTGTTCTGCGGAGTACGTGTTACGAAGCGCTGACGGATTGATGACGCTGCCGTGACAGCGGTGGATGGCGGTTGCGGCCTTACGCCGCCCGCGCCTTATCGCACGGCAGGAGCCACGGGCTGCATGGTCTGCGGCAAGAGATACGGCACGCCGTCATCGGTATGGCGGATCGCGACATCCACCTCGAACAGCTCGCGGATCCGTTCCGACGTGATGATGGTGCGACGGTCACCGATCGCGGCGAGCCGGCCGCGGTGCAGCAGCACGATGCGGTCGGCAAAGCGCATGGCGAGGTTGAGGTCATGCAGGATCGCGACCACGGCGGTGCCGCCTTGTGCGCGGCGGCGGGAGCTTTCGACGAGATCGATCTGGTGCCGCAGATCGAGACTCGATGTCGGCTCGTCCAGCAACAAGAGGCCAGGTCCGTGCATAGCCTCGCCGCAGGCAAGCTGCACCAGCACGCGGGCGAAATGCGCGCGCTGCTGCTCGCCGCCGGACAGCGTCGGCAATTGCCGGTCGCGGAAGCGTTCGAGACCGACTTCGTGCAGCGCTACGTCGACCATGGCCCGCGAGGCGGCGCGGCTGCGCCCGCCGGTTCCCATCTCGACGATCTCCTCGACCGTGAAGGGAAAGGTGACATGGACATGCTGCGACAGCATCGCGCGGCGCAGCGCCAGCTCGCGCGGCAACCAGGCGGCGATGTCACGCTGATGCAGCGCGACGCTGCCGCCGGTCGGGCGCAGATCGCCGGAGAGCATGCGCAGCAGGGTCGACTTGCCGGCGCCGTTCGGGCCGACAATCGCGATCATCTCGCCGCCGGAGATTTCCAGATCGACACCGTCGACCAGCCTGGCGCTGCCGACCGTCATCGAGACCGCGCGCGCTTTCAGGGTCACGCTCACAGCCCGGTCAGCCCGCGTTGCCGCAGCAGGATGGCGAGGAAGAACGGCGCGCCGACCGCGGCGGTCAGGACGCCGATCGGCATTTCGGCGGGCGCGACGATGGTGCGCGCCAGCGTGTCCGCTCCGGTCATCAGGATCGCTCCCAAGAAAGCGGATGCGGGCAGCAGCAGCCGGTGCGCCGGTCCGATGGCAAGCCGCAACAGATGCGGCACCACAATGCCGACGAAACCGACCACGCCGCAGACCGAGACCGCAACGCCGGTCATCGCCGAAACCAGCACGATGGCGATGCGCTTCAGCCGCTCGACATCGACGCCGCTGTGAAAGGCTTCGGCCTCGCCGAGCACGAGCAGGTCGAGCCCGCGCGCGATCGAGAGGCAGGCCACGAGCGCCAGCGCGAGCACGGGCGCCAAGGTCGCGGCCTTCGGCCAGGTTGCGCCGCTCATCGAGCCCAACAGCCAGAACGTGATGTCGCGGAGCTGGCGATCGTCGGCGACGAACACCAGCAGCCCGATGCCGGCATTGGCGATGGCGGCAATCGCAAGCCCCGCCAGCAGGAAGATCGCGATCGATGTGCGCCCGCCGCGGCTCGCGATGATGTAGAGCATGATCGTCGTCGCCAGCGAACCCGCAAACGCTGCGATCGGCAGCAGCTCGTGCTGCATGAAGCGCACGCTGTCGCCGAACCGGCTGTCGATGAATACGATTGCAGCTGCCGCCGCGAACGCTCCGCCCGAGGAGACGCCGACCAGCGCGGGATCGGCAAGGGGGTTGCGGAACAGGCCCTGCATGATCGCGCCGGCTGTCGCCAGCAGGCCGCCGACCATCGCCGCCGCGGCGATGCGGGGAATGCGGATCGACCACAGCACGAGCTGGTCACGCGAGGTCATTGGATGCGACAGGTCAGCCGAAAAGCCGAGCGCCGCCGGCAGCCGGGCCAGCGGAATTCCTGCAGCGCCCACGGTGAGCGCGATCATGGCGGACGCTGCGAGAACGAGCAGCAGGCCGGTGATGACGAGCAACGCAGCCGGCCGCAGCGAGCGGACAGGGCGTGCATGAGCGGCGACGCTCATTTCCGGCAATCGACCGACAGAACCGCCGGCGTGAATTTTTCGGCCTGCTGCGCCAGCGCCGGATAAAGTCTTACGGACAGATCGCGCGCGGCGGCTGCGGTGCGCGGCCCGAAACCGAGCAGATAAAGACCTTCCATCGAAATGAAGGCCTTGTTGCCCGCAGCCGGCGTCAGCGCGAAGGCGGGATGAGCAAAGACCGCATCCGCCTCGACCGAATCCTTGCCGCGGGCAATCGACAGCACGACATCGGGCCTGGCGGCGATGATCGCCTCGTCGTTGATGGGCTTGTAGCCGTCATAACCGTCGATCGCGTTGATGCCGCCGGCCAGTTGGATAATCTCGTTTGCGGCGGTGTTCTTGCCCGCAGCCATGGCGCGGCCGTTCAGCAGCGACATCACGAACATCACCCGCGCCGGCTTTGCGACCTTGCCGCGCAATTCGCGCAGTTGCGCAAGGTCGCCGGCGACCGCCTTGCTCAGGCAGTCTGCGCGCGGAGCGGCGTCCATGGCGCGGCCGACCAGCGCAATCTTGTCGAGCAGGCCCTGTTCGGAAAAGGCTTCGGGCACCATCACCAGGGGTACCTTCGCCGCTTCCAGAATCTCGATGGTTTCTTTCGGCCCCGAGCCCTGCATCGCCAGCACCAGTGACGGGTTGAGCCCAAGCACGCCCTCCGGCGAAAGCTGGCGCATGTAGCCGACATTCGGCTTGTCGCGCAGCGCAGCCGACGGATAGAGGCTGGTGGAATCGACCCCGGCAAGCCGGTCCTCGAAGCCGAGTGCGTAGAGGATCTCGGTGATCGCGCCGCCGATCGAGACAATGCGCGCCGGGTTGTCGATGCGCACGTCGCGATCGCGCGCATCGTGCACGGTGATGCCCGCCGCGCGCGTGGCGCCGGCCGCCATTGCGCAGGCTATGAGCAGCGGTACAAGCGTGCGACGAAATGTCATCGGCAGCATCACTTGGTCAGAATCAGCTTGTTCTGCGAGGTCAGCCGCATCCGGTAGGTATCCCCACCATGGACGATGATGATCTCGCGTTCGACCGCAAACAGCTCGCGGCTGTCGATGCGGTTGCCAATCATTGTAATTGAACGTGTTGCAGAAGAAGCATTATCTGCAGGGCCTCCGATGTCGTCTCCGGAAGTCGTTGCCATTTCTGATTTTTGCGCCCCAAAAATTCCCGCGGACGAGGCCTTGTATAGTTCGATTGCCGCGCAATCCAACGGCTGCAGTTTACAATCGATATAAAGTGCCTGTTGCGGCGATTGACGGTTCGCGGACCGCGACGTAACCAAGACGGGCAGGGTGCGAGCGGGTGGCTCGCACCGCAAGCAGTTGGTAGCCAGCAAGCTGCTGCATATGATTGCAGCGCCCGCCAGCCGAACCCAAGAAGCTAGTTATCGGGTTGGGGCACATGGCTTTCGGGGCTAGGCATTCGCGCGCCTTGATTTTGGGCGCGTCGGCACTTTCTTTTGTCGCGGCGTTTTCGTCGTCTGGGTTGACACAGACGGCGGATGTAGACGCGGCTGATCTCACGACGGAACAGAAGAAGCAGGGCAAGCGCAAGTCGGCAAAGCCGCAACAGGCGCAGGTCGCTTCGCCCGTCATGAACGCGCGCGCGCAAATCGGCGGCGCGCCGGTGCAGTCGCTCGACGCCATCACGGCAGTCGCCACCAAGACCGACGAAAAGGCGATCGATGCGCTGGCGCCGGTCAGCGTCGTGACGCTGGAGCAGATCCAGGGACGTCAGCCCAACACGATTGGCGATCTCCTCTACAACGTGCCCGGCGTGTGGGTTCAGGATCGCGGCGACGAGCCGTCAACCTCGATCAACATCCGCGGCCTGCAGGATTTCGGCCGCGTCGCCGTGGTCGTCGACGGCGCGCGTCAGAACTACCAGCGGACCGGCCACTTCGCCAACGGCTCCTTCTTCCTCAACCCGGAACTGGTCGGCGGCATTGACATCGTGCGCGGTCCGACCGCCAATATCTACGGCTCCGGCGCAATCGGAGGCGTGGCATCGTTCCGCACCAAGGACATTGAGGACGTCGTCCGTGCGGGCGAACGCTGGGGTGTCGATGCGAAGACGATCCTGGGAAGCAATCAGGGACGCGCGCTTGGCTCGGTGTTCGGCGGTGTGCACATCAATCCGAACGTGGACGTGTTCGCTGGCGGCACTTACAGCACGCAGGAGAGCTACCGCGACGGCACCGGCTACGAGGTCGCCAACACCGGAAACCGGCTCAGCGCCGGCATCGGCAAGATCACCGTGCGACCGGCCGACGGACACGAGGTCAAGCTCGGCGCGATCTACCAGGAAGATCTCTACAACGTGGGACAGACGCCGCGGCGGGCAGGGGATCCCAACTCGACCAATCCGAACGGAAGCAACAATCTCGGCGGTACGTCGATCTACAAGACCAACGTGCAGAACTACACGACGACGCTCGGTTGGAAATATTCGCAGCCTGACGACAAGTTGTTCGATTGGGATGCGAAAGTCTACTGGAACCGCACTGACAACGACCAGACCAAGACGGGGCATACCAGCACGAGCCCGAACCCCGGCTATTGCGGCCCCGGCGTGCCGGGCAACCCGGTCTCGGGTTGCATCGGCAGCAGCCGCAGCTATCTGCTCGATACGATCGGCTTCGACGCATACAACACGTCTCGCTTCGAGTATGGGGATTGGCGCAACGCGATCACCTACGGCGCGGATGCTTTCCAGGACAAGGTAACCACTGGCGACAGGAGCGGAACCTCCGAGATCACGACGCCGGGCGGCCGGCGGACGGTTTCCGGCGCCTTCGTGCAGTGGAAGGCGAACTACAGCACGCTGCTGGAGGCGGTCGGCGCGGTCCGCTACGACAATTACCGGCTGGAGTCCGGCTCGACGAGCTCGGGAGGCGATCGGTTGTCACCGAAGATCACGGTCGGCCTGATGCCGTTTGCTGCGCTGACGCCCTACGCCAGTTACGCCGAAGGTTACCGCGCGCCCTCGATCACGGAAACGCTGGTCAATGGTCCGCATTCCGCGGCCACCATCAATGATTCATTCTTCCGTTGTCCGTCGGGAACGCCGGGACCGGGCGCCGATTCGAGCTTCTGTTTCGTACCCAATCCGAACCTTCGGCCCGAAATCGGCAAGACCAAGGAGATCGGCCTAAACGTCAAGAAGAATGACATCTTCACGGCCGGGGACAGCTATCGCGGCAAGTTCAACTTCTTCATCAACGACGTAACGGATTACATCGATCTGGTCTCGTTCGGGCCGCCGGCCAGCTTCCCAAGTGGTCCGCCGCCGGCGCCGAGCATCACGGTCCTGCCGTTCATGCAGTACCAGAACGTTGCGGCCGCGAAAATTCAGGGGTTTGAAGCCGAAACGATGTACGACGCCGGTCTTTGGTTCGCCGGTATCGGCGGCTCCTATCAGCAGGGCAAGAACCTGCAGACCGGCTATGGGCTCTATACGGTTCCGCCGCAGAAGATCGCGACGACGGGTGGTGTAAGACTGCTCGACAGGACGCTGGTGCTCTCGTTCACCTGGCTTCATGCCGTGGCGAACACGAACCTTCCGCCGAGCTATATCCCGGCAACGTCATACGATCTCGTCAACCTCTACATCCAGTATCAGCCGACGAAGGATCTCACACTGAACTTTTCGGTCGAGAACCTTCTCAACCAGTACTACCGGCCTTACGCCATTCCGCTCGGCAGCATTGGCGACACGCAGAACGACGTGAAATGGGCCAGCGCGGCGCCCGGCCTCGTTGTCAAGGGCGGTCTGAAATATCACTTCGGAGGGACCTAAGCACAGAACCGCAGGTTCGAAGAGCCATTATCTTCAAGTTGCAGCCAAGGCCGCGCTGACGCTCCAGCGTGGCTTTGGTGCGTTCGGATTTTGACCACACTCAACCCGGCCGCTCGCACCGCGAGCGCCCTTATGGAAGCAAAGAGGAGAACGTAGATGTTTATCGCGATGAACCGTTTCCAGGTGAAGAAGGGCGCCGAGCAGGCGTTCGAGACCGTTTGGGCGACGCGCGAGTCCTATCTCGGCAACATGCCGGGCTTCATCGAGTTTCACTTGCTGCGTGGCCCGGCCGCCGACGATCACACGCTCTATTCGACGCACACGACCTGGGCCGACAGGGCGGCATTCGAAGCCTGGACCAAGTCCGAAGAGTTTCGCCGCGCGCACGCGCGGGCGGATAACCGGACCGGCGAAAGCCTCTATCTCGGCCATCCCAAATTCGAGGGCTTTGAGGTGATCCAGAGCGAGCGCAAGTCGGCCGCGGCGTAAGGAGAGTGCCATGCTGAGCACGGAGCTTGCCGAACTGAAGACATACATGGCGGACAATCCGGGCGCCGTGATCGAGGATGTCGCGCGGCAGCGCAAGGTCACGCCACGCGCGGTGCTCGAGGCGTTGCCGCCCGATATGCTGCGGATCGGTGCAGGCGGCGAATTCGCCTCCGCCATGCAGGACATCGCCGATTGGGGCGAGGTAACGCTGATCGTGCACACCGACGATGCGATCTTCGAATTCACCGGCGCTATTCCGCCCGGCGAGATCGGTCGCGGCTATTTCAACCTGATGCAGCCGAAGGGGCTGCACGGGCATCTTCGGCACGAGCGCTGCGGTGGCATCGCCTTTGTCGAGCGGCCCTTCATGGGCAAGCAATCGGCGTTCATTGCGTTCCTCAATGTCGACGGCGGCATCATGTTCAAGGTGTTCGTCGGCCGCGACGAGGCGCGCGCGCTGCGCGCCGACCAGCTCGCCCGTTTCAAGGCGCTGGCGGATCGCATCGCGCCGGCCGGCTGAAACTTCTCCGCTTGCGGGAGGCGATCATGCGACAAACGATGCTGAGGATGGCCGGGGCCATTGGCGGCATGATGGTGCTGTTGCCGGGGGCGGCGCTGGCCGCCGCCGACAACGTGCTGCTGCCACGCAACCTGTCGCCCTGGGGCATGTTCATGGGCGCCGACATCGTCGTGAAGGCTGTCATGATCGGGCTCGCCTTCGCCTCGCTTGTCACCTGGACGGTATGGCTTGCCAAGACCGTCGAGCTGCACCGCCAGGCGTCGCTGGCCAAACGCCGCCTCGCGCTGCTCGAGAGCGACACTACGCTGTCGGAAGTCGAGCACGCCAGCCAAGGCGGTGTTGATGCGGTGGCGCAGATCATCCAATCCGCGGCACGCGAGACCAGCCTGTCCCGCGGCATTGTCGATGATGGCCTGAAGGAGCGCATCGCGCTGCGGCTTGAGCGGGTCGAAGCTGCGATGTCGCAGCGGATCGCGCGCGGCACCGGCGTGCTCGCCACCATCGGCGCCACCGCGCCGTTCGTCGGCCTGTTCGGCACGGTGTGGGGAATCATGAATTCCTTCATCGGCATCTCCGAGGCGCACACGACCAACCTCGCCGTGGTCGCGCCGGGCATTGCGGAGGCGCTGCTTGCGACCGCGCTTGGCCTCGTCGCGGCGATTCCTGCCGTCGTGATTTACAATCACCTGACCCGTTCGATCGCGGCCTATCGCGCGATCCTGACCGATGCCTCGGCGCAGGTGCTGCTGCTGGTCAGCCGCCGGCGCGACGCCGGCGCGTTCACGCTTTCGCGGGCGGCGGAGTAGGCGATGGGCGCCCGGCTCGGCAGACGCGCGGAGGCCAACGATCTGGCGGAAGTGCACGAGATCAACGTCACGCCGTTCATCGACGTGATGCTGGTGCTGCTCATCATCTTCATGGTGGCGGCCCCGCTCGCCACCGTCGATCTCGGCGTCGATTTGCCGGCCAGCGCCGCCGAGCCGCAGCCGCGCCCGGACAAGCCGGTTTTTGTCACCGTGAAGCCTGATCTTTCGGTTGCAGTCGGCGAGGATGTTATTGCCCGCGACGCCCTCGGTACAACGCTTGATGCCGCCACCAACGGCAAGAAGGACGAGCGCATCTTCCTGCGCGCCGACAAGACGGTGAGCTATGGCGAATTGATGGAAGTCATGAACGCGCTGCGCAACGCCGGCTATCTCAAGGTCGCGCTCGTCGGTCTCGACGGTCGAAGCTGAGCCGATGAACGCCTACGCCCTGTACGAGGCCCCCGAGCATGCCGCGCTGCGACGCTGGGGCGCGTCCGCTGCGGCCATCCTTGCGTCGCATGCGATGGTGATCGCGCTCGGCATGAGCTGGCAGCGCCCGGTGCCGGAGCCTGGCGCCAGGCTGCCTGCGATCATGGTGGATCTCGCGCCCATGACGTCTGCGCCGCAGTCGATGCCGGTTGACATCGCGCCGGGGCCGTTGCTGCGCGAGGCCGATGCTTCGCCGCCGGAGCCTGCGAAACAGGAGCAGGTGGAAGAACAGATCGCGCCGACCCCGCCGCAGGAGAAGCCGGACGCGGTGGCGCCGCCCGAGCAGAAGCCGCAGCCGGCGCCGGACAAGTCCGAGCCTTCGAAGGTCGCGCCGGAGCTGAAGCCGGCGCCAGTGAAGCCAAGGGTGGTTCGCCCGGATGCGAAGCGGCCGGTGGATGCGCCGCCGGCGCCGCGCACCAGCGCACCGCCACGCGCCGAGCGTCAGGCGCCGCTGGCCTCGGCGATGAGCGCCGGGGCGACTGCTTCGGCAGTGGCGTCCTACAACCAACGTGTCCGCGCGCATTTGATGCGCCTTCATCGATATCCGCAGGGCGGTAACGGCCAGCGCAGCTCGATCACTGTGACCTTCACGGTGAATCGAAGCGGCAATGTGGTCTCAAGCCGCGTGGCCGGCTCAACCGGGGTCGCGGCCTTCGACGCGCATGCCGCGGCGATCGTGCGTCAGGCTCAGCCATTTCCACCAATCCCGGCCGAGATTCCTTACGCGTCGATGTCCTTCACCATCCCGTTGCGATTCGATCCTGGCCGCTGATAGCGTTTACTCCTTCACCGCGCCCGTCAGCGAGGACACGTAGTAGTCCACGAACAGCGAGTAGAACAGCGCGACCGGCAGCGAGCCGAGCAGCGAGCCCGCCATCAGCGCACCCCACTGATAGACGTCGCCGGTCACGAGCTCGGTCAGGATCGCCACCGGCACGGTCTTGTTGGCGCCGCTCTGGATGAAGGCGAGCGCGTAGATGAACTCGTTCCAGGACAGCGTGAAGGAGAAGATGCCGGCCGAGATCAGCCCGGGCACCGCCAGCGGCAGCGTGATCCTTCTCAGGATCTGCAGCCGCGTTGCGCCGTCGACCAGCGCGCATTCCTCGAGCTCGTAAGGGATCGACTTGAAATAGCCGATCAGGAGCCAGGTGCAGAACGGCACCAGGAAGGTCGGATAGACCAGGATCAGCGCCATCGGGCTGTCGAACAGGCCGAACTGCACGATGACGGTGGCAAGCGGAATGAACAGGATCGAGGGCGGCACCAGATAGGCGAGATAGATGCCAAGGCCCACATAGGGACTGCCACGGAAGCGCAGCCGCTCGATCGCGTAGGCGGCGAGCGTCGAGGCGAACAGCGACAGGAACGTCGATCCGACCGCCACCAGCATCGTGGTCTTCAGCCAGGTCGGATAGGCGGTGTTGAACAAGAGGTGCTTGATATGCGCGATCGTCGGCGAGGTGATCCAGAACGGGTTGTGCTCCTTATAGTTCAGAAGCTCGGCGTTCGGTTTGAACGAGGTGATCGCCATCCAGTAGAACGGGAACAGCAGGATCAGCACGAAGCAGGACAGCGGAAGATAGATCATCATCACCCGCCGCGCGCGGGAATCCCACGACATGGTGTCGGGCGTGGCGCTGGCGACATTGCTGTTGCCCGGTGAGGCGGCTACGTCAGTCATTGGCTTCTCCCTGCTGCCATTTGCGGCGGGCGAGGCCGAAGTAGCTGAACAACGTCGCGAACACGAGGAACGGGATCATCGACACGGCGATCGCGGCGCCTTCACCGAGCTCGCCGCCGGCAATGCCGCGCTGGAAGGCAAGGGTCGCGAGCAGATGCGTCGAATTGACCGGTCCGCCGCGGGTAATGGCGTAGACCAGCTGGAAGTCGGTAAAGGTGAAGATGATCGAGAACGTCATCACGATCGCGAGAATCGGCAGCATCATCGGGAAGGTGATGTAGCGGAAGCGCTGCCAGGCGCTGGCGCCGTCGAGCATCGCGGCTTCATAAAGCGAGGGCGAGATGGTCTGCAGGCCCGCCAGCAGTGAGATCGCGACGAAGGGAATGCCGCGCCAGATATTGGCGGCGATCAGCGAGAAGCGCGCCGGCCAGGGCGTGCCGAGGAAGTCGATATTGGTCGAGCGGACGCCCAGCACATCGACCAGCAGATAGGAGATGATCGAGAACTGCGGATCGTAGATCCACCAGAACGCCAGCGCCGATAGCACGGTCGGCACGATCCACGGCAACAGCACGATGGCGCGCAGCAGGCTCTTGAGCGGAAAATGATTGTTGAGCAGCAGCGCCAGCCAGAAGCCGAGCGCGAATTTGCCGACGGTCGCAACAGCCGTGTAGAAGATGCTGTAGAACACCGCATTCCACCACAGCGGGTCCTTGAGCAGGTACTGGAAGTTCTCCAGCCCGATGAAAATGCCGCGCTGGCCGATCGTGGTGTCGGTGAAGGCGAGCCAGACGCCAAGACCAAGCGGGTAGGTGAGGAACACCGTCAGAAGCCCGATCGCAGGCGTCAGGCAGACGACGATCAGGAACAGCTTGTTGTCGAGCAGCCGGGCGAACCAGCCCGGCTGTTGCTGCGCATAAGTCCTCGCGGATATCGTCGTTACGGACATTCGATAATTGTCCTGTTCTGGTTCAAGCATTTCCCGTCATGGCGCGAAGCCGTCCAGTGTTTGCTGGACGGCTTCGCACGCAACGACGTTTCTTACCGGCCCTGGCGCCGGAAATACCGCTTCGCCCGCTGCTCGGCTTCCGCAGCCGCGGCTTCCGGCGTAGCCGCGCCGGTCGCCACCGAAGCAAACATCTGCACCGTCACATAGTCCGCGCGGACCGCACCTGTGGCTGTTGAGATCGGACCCTTGTAGCCAGCGTAATATTTGCTGAGCATGGTGTCCTTGAAGAGCGCGATTTTGGGATCGCCCTTCCAGACGGCGGCGTCGGCATAGGCCGCCAGCGGCTGCGACCAGTAGCCGCTGTTCGCGTTGAGCCACGGCTCGTACTGGTCCTTCTCCAGCATGTACATCAGGAACGCCTTCGCCGCGTTCGGATACTTGCTGTGCTTGAACACCATGGCGTTGAGCGTCAGCCCCGACATCGGCGACGCCGACGCAAGGAATTTCGGCAGCAGCTGATGTTCAGAGTCTTCCGCGATTGCGGCGGTCGCCGGATCGTTCTTCAGCGAGAAGTACAGCGAGACGCCGTTGGCGGTCAGCGCGATTTCCTGCGCCGAGTAGGCGCGGTTGTTGGAAACGTCGTTCCAGGACGGCGTGCCGGGGATGAAGGTCGGGTAGAGCTCCTTCACGTAATTCAGCGCCGCAATGGTCTCCTTGCTGTTGATGGTGACGTCGCCGTCCTCATTAAGCAGCGCGGCGTTGTGCGACCACAACATCCAGTCCGCAAAGCCGTTAGCATCACCGACGGCATTGCCCAGCGCAAAGCCCGCGGGCTTGCCGGCCTTTTGCAGCTTCTTGCAGAGGTCCAGGAACCCGGCAAGGTCGTCCGGTACCTTGTCGAACCCGACGGATTTGACGATGGACTTGCGATAGATCAGAGGACCGGCGGTGGCGCCGAAGGGCAGCCCGATCCAGGCTTGGCTCTTGGCCTTCATGCCGTAGGCCTTCGCAAGGGCCAGCCAGCCGCCGTACTTCTTGCCGAGATAGTCGGCGACGTCGGTCAACTCGATCAGCTTGTCGACATAGATGTGCGGCGCGTCGGAGAAGCCGATGATGATGTCCGGGCCGGCGCCGGAATTCGAGGTCACCGCCGTCTGCTGGTTGATGTCTTCCCAGCCGACGAAATCGACCTTGACCTCGACGCCGGTTTCCTTGGTGAACTTGGCCGCATTGGCGCGGAATACGTCCTCGTCGGCCTGCACGAAGCGCACCGGGCGCAGCATGCGCAAGGAGGCGCCCTTCTCGATGGCAAACTTCGGCGCTGCAACATCGGCCGCCTTGACGTTTGAAGTCTGCGCATTGGCCCCGGTCACCGCCAGCGCGGCAGCGGAGACGCCGAGCGCCAGCGCATCGCGGCGAGTGATTTCGTTCGACATGGTCTTCTCTCTCCCTTTTTTTGTCCTTCCCGGCGTTGAATCGCCGGTGAAGTTATTGCGGTATCGGTTCGAGAACCGATACCGCGCTGGTGCAATCATGCCCAATTGGCGGGCCATGACCACGATCATTTCGTATGATAGGAGATCATGGTTGCATGATCGCCGATCATTCCTGCCGGCACTGATAATGATCAGCTGTTTGGACCGCGATCCATGCTGACGGGCTGCCAGCGCCGGAGCGAGGTGCTCTGCAATACCGACGGGTTGACGCAGCTTACCGGCCACATGCCCTGAAGGACCAGTGACAATTCGTAGCCCACGCGGCGCTTGCGTGCTTCGTCAAAACGTGCCGAGGCGGAGGCCACATGCGCGGTGAAGGTCACGTTCTCCATGCGCAGCATCGGGTTGTTGTGCGAGGGCGGTTCCGTTTCCAGCACGTCGAGCGCAGCATGGGCGATCCAGCCTTCCTGCAGCGCCTTGATCAGCGCCACCTCGTCCACGGTGGCGCCGCGGCCGGTGTTGATGAAGGTCGCGGTCTTCTTCATCTGCCGGAAATGCTTTTCCCCGAGCATGTGATGCACTTCGGGCCGCGCCGGCGCGTGCATCGAGACGAAATCCGATTGCGACAGCACTTCGGAGAGCGTTGCCGGCATCACGCCGTGATCGTACATCAGCGTCTCCTGGATGAAGGGGTCGAAGGCCATCATCTTCAGGCCGAAGGGTGCGGCGCGCTTGGCTACGGCGCGCGCGACGCGGCCGAAGGAAATGAAGCCGAGCGTCTGGCCCATCAGCCGCGGGATCTTCAGCAGGGCCGGCCGGCCCTCCGCCCAGCGCCCCTCGCGCACCATCTTGTCCTGCTCGACCAGGCGGCGGAAACCGCCGAGCAGCAGCGCCATGGCATGGTCGGCAACCTCCTCGATGAAGGTATCGGGCACGTTGGTCACGGGAATGCCGCGGGCGGTCGCCGCCTTCACGTCCACGCTGTCGACGCCGACGCTTCCCAGCGTGATCACCTTGCAGTTCTCCAGCGCATCGATGATCGCCTTGCTGATCGGCATGCCCTTGGCGTAGATCGCGTCGGCGTTTTTCGCCGCCGCAATGAATTCCGCCTCATTGGCCGGCGCCTCGACGATCTCGGCCCCGATCGGGTCGAGCGCCTCGCGCTCATAGTCGTAGCCGCCGCCGGCCACCGTGAAACTCGCGCCTTTCGGCGTCACCACCCTGAATTTCGGCATTTCCTGCTCTCCCGATTTGACTCGTCGGTGTTGGTTGCTACTGCTTCTCGATCCCGGCGTCCGCGATCAGCTTTTCCCATAACACGAGCTGTTCCTTCAGGAACGCCTCGAATTCTTCCGGCGTACCGGAAAATGCCTCCATGCCGCGCTCGGCAAGCTGGTTCTTGATATCCGGCCGCTCGATCACCTTGCGAATTTCGGCGTTCAGCTTGACGACCATATCCTTCGGCATGTTGGCCGGTCCGAGCCAGCCCTGCCATGACGTGATGTCGAAGCCCTTCACGGTTTCATCCATGGTCGGCAGTTCCGGCAGCAGTGCGGATTTTCGCTTGGTCGTCACCGCCAGCGCCTTCAGCGCCTTCGCATTCACGTGCGGCAGGCCGGTCGGCACGTCCACGAACATCATGGAGACCCGGCCGGCGATGACATCGGTGAGCGCTGGCGGCGAGCTCTTGTAGGGCACGTGCAGCAGGTCGAGGCCGGCAAGCCGGGCAAACGTCGCGCCCGAGACGATCGCCGACGAAGAGCCGCTGGCATACGAATATTTGCCCGGCTCCTTCTTGGCGAGCGCAATCAGCTCGGCGACCGAATTGGCCGGGATTTGCGGATTGATCACCAGCATGAAGGGCAGATCGCCGGTGCGGGCGATCGGCGTAAAATCCTTCATGGGGTCGTAGGTCATGTTCTTCAGCAAATAGGGATTCGCCGAATGCGTGGTGTTGGTCGTCACGAACAGCGTGTAGCCATCGGGCGCCGAGCGGGCGACATAGCTTGCCGCGATCGAGCCGTTGGCGCCGGCCTTGTTGTCGATCACCATGCTGACGCCGAGTGCGGTGCCGACTTCCTTGCCGATCAGGCGCGTCGTGGTGTCGGTGCCGCTGCCGGCCGCGAACGGCAGCACCAGCGTGATGTTGCGGTTCGGGTAGGGCGCCTGCGCCGAGGCGGCCGTGGCCAGCGCGATGGCAAGCGGTGCGATGGCCGCGGCGCGCGAAAAATACTTGAAGAAAACATTCATGCAGGCGTCTCCCGAGGGCGTTTCTTGAGTGATTGGCCGGCAACCTAGCCGGTCCGGACGAGAAGCGGAAGCCTGTCTGGCGATCTGCCGCGGCGCCGTTCAAGTCCGCGCCGAAGCCCGCCGCGAGGCGATCGCGATGCCCGCGAGCACCAGCGCGTAGCCGACCAAATGAAACAGCCTGAGCCGCTCGCCCAGCAGCAGGATCGCCATCGCCGAGCCGAACACCGGCACCAGGTGCTGGAACGGCGCCGAGCGGTTGGGGCCGATCAAGGCGATGCCGCGGTTGAAGAAGAGATAGGCGAGGGTGGAAGGGAAGATCATCACGTAAAGCATCGTCGCCGCCGTCAGCGCATCCGGCTTAAGCGTAATGCCGTTCAGGAATTCCCAGAGCGAGAGCGGAACCAGCAGCACGGCGCCGCAGCCGATGGTGAAGGTGATCAGCGAGAGCTGATGCGTCCTCGGACGATACGGCATCAGCGCGGAATAGAGCCCGAAACTGAGCACGGCGGCGCCGAACATCAGATCGCCGCGGTTGAAATGGATCGAGGCCAGCGCCGCAGGATCGCCGCGCAGGATGATCACGAGCACGCCTGACAGCGACAGGACGATGCCGGCGAACTGCGCCAGCGTCAGCCGTACGCCGAACAGCACCAGGGACCACAACGCGACGAACAGCGGGCCCGACGACTGGATCAGCAGCGCATTCAGCGCTTCGGTGTATTGCATGGCCCAGTAGGAGATGGCGTTGTTGAAGGCAAAGCCGGTCGCCGACAGCACCAGCATCAACGGCAGATTTGCGCGCAGCGCCGGCCAGTCCCGCTTCAGATGAGGAAGAGCGAACGGCAGCAGCATTGCGAACGCGCCGATCCAGCGCAGGCAGGTCAGCGTCATCGGCGGCACATGGCCCGCGACGAAGCGCGCCAGCACGATATTGCCGGCCCAGAACAGCGAGGTCAGGCTGAGCAGCAGATAGGGCTGATTGTTCAGCCAGCCGACAGGATTGGCAGATGGCGCGGGCGCTGGATTTGTCATCGTCTCCTGGCGCATAAAGGCCGGATTTGCGCCGTGCGACAAGCCACGCGCATGCAATGCTACAATGTGCGGAAGCAGCAAGTGGAGGAAGCGATGGGCGTCGATCTTCTCAACGTCAAAGGTCTCGAGCAAGTCGATTCAGAGGGCCCGATCGTCATGGTCAATCTGATGCGCTTCCGGCAGCGCTCGCTCGACGGTGACGGCTCCGGCTGGGACGCATACTTGCGCTATAGCGCGCTCACCGTGCCCATGATCAAGGCCCGCGGCGGCACGCTGCTGTGGACCGGCGATGCCAAGGCGGTGGCGCTCGGCACTGAAGCCGGCAACCAGTGGGATTATCTCGCGCTGGTCTATTATCCCAGCGTTGCCGCCTTCATCGACATGATGACCTCGGCCGAATACGAGAGGAGTTGCGATCCCCACCGCCGCAACGGCTGCGAGGAGCATGTGATCATCTGCACGAAAGAGGCGTACAGCAAGTTCAAGATCGGGTAGGGGGCGACAGGATCGTGGGATAGATTGAGCAAGGCGAAACCCATCCTCTATCGACTACCGCGATGGGTTTCGCTACTCTCTACCCGTCCGACGATTGTTACGATGGATTCAAGCCATGCGCCTCTCCACCGCTTCGGTTCTCGCCGCCTCCGTCGTTCTTGCCTCCGCCCTCGCGGCTCACGCCCAAACGCCTCAGGACGACCTCGCCGCACAGGTGCGGACCCAGGGCTTTGCCTGCGACAAGGCGAAGGGTGCGACCCAGGACAAGAAGCGTTCCAAACCTGACCATGCGGTCTGGGTGCTCACATGCAGCAATGCGGTCTACAGGGTCAGTCGCGCGCCCGACATGCTCGCGAAAATCGAAGTGCTGCGGTGACTTCGTAGGATGGGTAGAGCCAACGGGTCGCGCGAGCGCGCGCCCGATGACAGGCTCCGCGAAACCCATCAATCTCGTGGCAAGCAATGATGGGTTTCGCTTCGCTCTACCCATCCTACAAATCCAGTCAATACTTCCGCACCAAATCCGGCGTAATCTCGGCGAGGCTGCGGATGCCCATCAGCGCGAGGTCGCGGTCGATCTCGTCGTGCAGCAGCGTGATGGCGTGTTCGACGCCGGCCTGTCCGGCGGCGACCGCAGCATAAAGGAACGGCCGGCCGACAAAGACGAAATGCGCGCCCAGCGCGAGCGCCTTGATGACGTCGGTGCCGCGGCGGATGCCGCCGTCGACCATGACCGTCATGCCCTTTGCCCGGGCCGCGATCTCCGGCAGCGTGCGCAGGCCGGCAAAGGTGTAGTCGAGCTGGCGGCCGCCGTGGTTGGAGATGAGCACGCCGTCGACGCCGCTCTCGCGCGCGATCCGGGCATCTTCGGGCGAAACCAGCCCCTTCACCACCAGTCTGCCTTTCCAGCGCTTGCGGATCAGCTCGACATGCCGCCAGGCGAGCTGGTCGCGCGCGCCGATGTTGCGCATCAGGTTCTTCGACAGCACCGGCGGGCCCTGCGCGGCATCGATGTTCTCGAAATGCGGCATGCCATGCTTGATGTAGGTGCGCGCAAAGACGTTGAACAGCCAATCCGGATGGGTGATCGTGTCCCACGCCACGCGCGGCGTGATCTTCATCGGCGTCTGGAAGCCGTTGCGGATGTTGTTCTCGCGGTTCGGCGGCACCGGCACGTCGGCGGTGACGACGAAGGTGCCGTAGCCGGCCGCGGCGACGCGATCGACCAGCGGCTCGATCCGCTCCGGGGCGCCCGCCAGATAAGCCTGGTACCAGGCGGCGGGATTTTCCTTGATGACGTCTTCCAGCCTGATCAGCGATGCTGCGCTGAGAATCATCGGCACATTCAATGCGGCTGCGGCGCGCGCATAGACGATGTCGCCGCGATAGGCGCACAGCGCCGACGATCCCATCGGTGGAATGCCGAACGGCGAGGCGTAGGTCGTGCCGAACAGCGTCGTGGTCTGGTTGCGGGAAGAGACGTCGTTGAGCACGCGCGGCACAAAGCCGTATTCCTCGAGCGCCTTGCGGTTGTCGCGCAGCGCCGCATCGTTCTCGGCGCCGCCGGACACATAGCCGTAGAGGAATTTCGGCATGATCCGCCGCGCTGTCGGCTCGAAATCGTCGAGGCAGAGATAGCCTCGCAGGTGGCGCGGCACGGTGCTCACGGGGCGGATCGTGGTCGGCGAGGGCGGCGTCAGCGTACCGGTCTTGTCGAGCACCTTGTTGTCTTCCGTTTGCTTGGGAGGGGGACGTCAGCGCCGGGGCGGCCGCGGATCCGACTTGTTGATGGACGCGCTGAGGTCGCCGAGCATCTTGCGGGTATCCGATATCAGCGCGCCGGATTTCTTGTTGAAGCTCTCGACCAGCTCGCGGAACGAGATAATGGTCGGCAAGAGCTCGCCGTTATATTTGTCGCTGCCGAGGCTCTTGAGGAAGTCGTAGGTCTTGCCAAAACCGCTGTCGACGGAGATTACGGTTGATTCTGCGGACGCCATCACGCTGGTGATGCGCTCGCTGGAGCCGGCAAGACCCGCCGTGAAGGATTCAAGGCCAAGCAGCGTGTCCTTCACCGCCGCCTCGTTGTCGATGATGATCCTGTCGACGTTGCGCAGCGCTGCGCGGATCTTCTCCTGCGTGCTGAGCGTGCCCTCCTTGTCGGCAGTCAGTGTCGGAAAGCCCTCGGCATCGCGCGGCGGCGGCGGGCCGTCGATCGTGCCGCCGCTGAATGAGATCGCGGCAATGCCGGTGAGGCCCTGGAATTCGAGGCCAACCTGGGTGTCGGCGCGCAGCGGCGTCGTGGGGTCGATCAGCGCGAGCGCCACGACGCGGCGCGGATGGTCAAGCTTCAGCGACCGCACCTCGCCGACGCGCACGCCGGCAAAGTTCACGCTGGAGCCGGGACGCAGGCCCGAGGCCGATCCCTCGAACACCACGTGGAACGGCACGAGCTGCTTGACCCGGGAGAGGCGCTGATAGCCGATCACGCCGCCAAACGAGGCGCCGATGATCGCCAGCGCGATCGTTCCGATCATCAGATTTTTGGAGCGGAATTTCACGGCCCGACCTGGTGATAACAGTTCCAGAGATAGCGGATTTGCCGCGTCAAGTCACCGCGGAAGTCATGCTGAAGTCATGCTGCCCTGGCGGCTGTTTTCGGCTGCCGCGACGCCACAAACACCCCGCTCAGGACCAGCGCGAAGCCGATGAAATGGAACAGTTGCGGGTGCTCGCCGAGGAAGACGATCGACATCACCGTCCCGAACACCGGCACCACGTGGAAGAACGGCGCGGCGCGGTTGGCGCCGATCAGGGCGACACCGCGGTTGAAGCAGAGATAGGCGAGCGTCGAGGGAAACACCGCGACATAGAACAGCGACAGCAAATTCGGCCCGTTCAACTCCATCACCGGCCGCGTATACAGCTCCCAGATGAGGAACGGGATCAGGCAGGCCGCGCCGCAGCCGAAGGTGAAGGCGACGAAAGACAGCCCATGGATCGCCGGACGCCTCGACGCCAGCACCGAATAGATCCCGAAGATCAGGAGCGCCAGCACGAAGATCAGGTCTCCGCGATTGAAGTTGATGTCCTTCAGGCTCAACAGATCGCCGCGCAGCAGGATGACCAGCACGCCGACCAGCGACAGCAGGATTCCGAGGGCTTGCGCGCCCGTCAGCCTGACGCGAAACAGCACCAGCGACCACATCGCGACGAACAGCGGCCCCGCCGACTGCAGCAGCAGCGTGTTGATCGCTTGCGTATGCTCCAGGGCCCAGTATTGCATGGTGTTGAAGGCGCTGATGCCGGTGAGCGACAGCAGGATCATGATGCCGAGCCGCTTGCGGATAGTGCGCCAGTCCTGCAGCACATAGCGCCATGCAAGCGGCAGGATGATCAGGAAGGCGAAGAACCAGCGCAGGAACGACAGCGTCACCGGTGGAATGTGGCCGGCCGCGAGCTTGCCGACCACGGCATTGCCGGCCCAGCATGCCGCCGTGGTCGACAACAGCAGATAGGGCTGGTTGGCGATCCAGCGGATCGGAGAGACGCGGGCGCTGGTTTCGGAAGCAGACATTGCAAGAGCAGACATTGCAGGAGCAGGCTTGGGCCGGTTCATGATGCCGCGGCCCGCCCGGCCGTCACGCCGGGCCGGAATCGTCGCCCGGCCCGTGCCAGTGACACGGATTTTTGCTCTCCATCAATGGGGCAGATGCATTGCGTGTATGCGTGAGGCAGACGGAAAGACTGTCGCTGTGGCTTACCTCTCTCCCGGATCGCATCGTTCCGATGCGATCCGACCTACCCCGCAAGGGGGAGGTGGCGCAGCGAGCAAGCGGCAGAAGCCAAAGCGTGGATAGCCGGGATAGGCCCGGCCATGACGGGAAGAGAAATCACGCCGTCAGCGTATGCGTCACCGCACCCGCGGCGAGCGCGGCATCGTTGGGATCGAGTTCGATCTGCAACCCGCGCTGTCCGCCATTGACGAACACGGTGGTGTGGGTCAGCGCCGCCCGGTCGATGGCGACGGGAACCTTCCTCTTCTGCCCGAACGGGCTGATGCCGCCGACATGATAGCCGGTGATGCGCTCGGCATCGGACGGCTGCATCATCTTCGCGGCCTTCGCGTCCATCGCTGCAGCCAGCTTCTTCATGCTGATTTCGGTGTTGGCCGGCACCACGACGCAGACGGGGTTGCCGTCCACCTCCACCATCAGCGTCTTCAGCACGCGGTTCGGCTCGACGTCGAGCGCCTCGGCCGCCTGCAGGCCGATATGCTCGGCAGAGGAATCGTAGACATAAGTATGAAGCTTGAAGGCAATACCAAGCTTGCGAAGCGCTGCTGTCGCGGGCGTTGTCTTGGGCATGTGAAAAAGCCCCATCGTTGCCGGCTGCTGAAATATCCGGCCCCGGCGGCATGATTCCCGCAATCCCAGCCGCAATCAACGACCCAAGTCACGCTGCGCAGCGGGCCAAGCTTGTCCCGGGAGACCCGGTGGAACGGGCGGCCCCGCCCCGTCATGAACGAATTTTCAGGGGATATCAATGGCTTGATGAGCTTTTGGTAAGCCTGAGAACCCCTGTTCTTGCTTGCCTGAAGGGCCCGCTTCCTTTATCCGGAGGGGTGCCCGTCGACCGGCCCTCCGGCCGCCGCAAACGGGCGCGAAGCACGATCCGGACAGGACGGGGATCCCTCGTCCGACAGCCGTGCCTAAATCTCTCAAGCTTGGGGATTGGACTTTCGAAATGGCCAATGTTGTCGTGGTCGGCGCCCAGTGGGGCGACGAAGGGAAGGGCAAGATCGTCGACTGGTTGTCGGAACAGGCCGACATCGTCGTGCGCTTCCAGGGCGGCCACAATGCCGGCCACACGCTCGTCATCAATGGCCAGACCTACAAGCTCGCGCTGTTGCCCTCGGGCGTGCTACGCCCCTCGAAACTTGCCGTGATCGGCAACGGCGTGGTGTTCGATCCCCAGGCCTTTCTCGACGAGGTCGACCGGCTGCGAGCGCAGGGCGTTGCCATCGACCCCGAAAACCTGCGCGTTGCCGAGAATGTCACGCTGATCCTGCCGCTGCATCGCGAGCTCGACGCGCTGCGCGAGACGGCGAGCGCCGCGAGCGCGATTGGCACCACGCGCCGCGGCATCGGACCTGCGTATGAAGACAAGGTCGGCCGCCGCGCCATCCGCCTGATGGACCTCGCCGACCCCCAGACCTTGCCGCACAAGATCGACCGCCTGCTGGCGCATCACAACGCGCTGCGCCGCGGCCTCAATTTGCCGGAATTCAACGGTGCCGAGATCCTCAAGGAGCTGATGGCGCTGGCGCCGAAGCTTCTGCCCTATGCTGATACGGTGTGGCGGCTGCTCGACATCAAGCGGCGCGAGGGCAAGCGCATCCTGTTCGAGGGCGCGCAGGGCGCTCTGCTCGACGTCGACCATGGCACCTATCCTTACGTCACCTCGTCCAACACCGTGGCGGCGCAGGCCGCCACAGGAACCGGCCTTGGGCCCGGCGCGGTCGGCTATGTGCTCGGCATCTGCAAGGCCTACACGACCCGGGTCGGCCAGGGTCCGTTCCCGACCGAGCTGAACGACGAGATCGGCGAGGAAATCGGCCGCCGCGGCAAGGAATTCGGCGTCAACACCGGGCGCAAGCGGCGCTGCGGCTGGTTCGACGCCGTGCTGGTGCGCCAGACCGTGCGCACCTGTGGTATCAACGGCCTGGCATTGACCAAGCTC
>Ga0187815_10000222_pt1 | contig 28326 bp, 31 predicted proteins | sample NC_S_5_FD_132962 | JGI IMG/M metagenome (GOLD analysis project Ga0187815, IMG submission 132962) | Wetland sediment microbial communities from Neuse River Estuary, North Carolina, USA - ASW-S_5 | ecosystem: Environmental > Aquatic > Freshwater > Wetlands > Sediment | place: USA: North Carolina...
GAGCGCAGTCGCAACCAGGCCAGTACCACGCCTAGCAGCGCGAGGTTGGGCAGCGCGTACCACAGCCAGTGCAGGTCGGGCAGGTGCACCAGGGCGAACAGCGCGGCGCTGGCCAGTACCGCCCAGGCGGTGCGCAGTCGGCGCAGCAGGGCTGAGAGCAGCACGCCGCGGAACAGCAGCTCCTCCACCAGCGGGCCGATGCTCGCCACCGCGAGAGTGAGCGCGATGCGGAATTCCGTGCCGGCGCCGCCGCCCAGCTGTTTCACGTCCTGCGGCACGGCGTGGCCGTGCGCCAGCAGCTCGGTGAGCTTGCCGCCGACCAGCGGCACCACCAGCCCCAGCGCCACCGCGGCGACGCAGTACGCCGCCGCGGGCGCGGCGAAACCGAAGCCCGGCGGCTGTGCCTGGCTCCACAGACGCGGCCAGCGCACGCGCGCCGCCCACAATGTGACCAGCGCGGCGCCGCACAGGGTGATGATCACCACCATGCTGCTGATGTCCGGGCGGGTAATCAGTGCGCGCAGGTCGACGGGCGTGGCGCCGTGCACCAGGCGGTAGCCGAAGCCCAGCAGCAGCGCCGTCACGAAGCCCGTCACCACCTGCATGGCGAAGTACAGCGCGATCAGGCCCAGCGCACCGCCGATGCCCGGCAATCCGGGCGACGGGGCGGCGGCGAAGGTCGGCGGCAGGGCAGGTGGCAGGCTGTGGCGCGGTGCATCCATCGGACGGGAACCCAGTGCGCCTGACGGACGAAATCGCCGGGGCGCGCGGCGCCGCACCTCGATGCCGCATCTTGGCCGCTGCGCGCGAACCGGCGCAATACGCCATCCGGCACGGTCGGGTCGGTGCTACGCTCTGGCCCGCGTTGGGGGCGTGGTTGTCCGGTTGGCGATCAGGCGCGGCTTGCGCTGCAAGGGAGGGGCAGTGGTCGAGGATTTCATGCGCGGCGCGGCCGAGCGCCTGCGTCCGGTCACCGAGTTTCCCGAGGTCTTCTTCGAGCGCCTGCTCGACGACGGCAGCGTGCCGCCGGGTGGCGCCGTGCTGGATCTGCACTGCGGCGGCAGCAACCTCGCACGCGGCCTGGCGCTGCGCGGCTGCGCGCTCACCGGCATCGACCATTCCGCGCCCCTGCTGGCACACGCCGCGGAGCTCGACCGGCTGGCCGGGGTGACGGTGAAGCAGTGGCGGGCGCGGGTGGAGAACGCAGAGTTTCCAGCCGCCTCGTTCGACGCGATCACCGCCGGGCAGTGCTGGCAGGCCTGCGAGCGGCCGCGCACGCTGGCGCTGGCGCGCGGCTGGCTGCGGCCGGGCGGTCGACTGCTGATCGCGCAATACGAATGGCTGCCGCTGGCCGGCAACGTGGTGCAGGACAGCGAACGGTTGATCCTGGCCTGCAACCCGGGCTGGACGGCGCACAGCGGCAGCGGCCTGCATCCGTTGTGGCTGAAGGAGGTGGCCGAGGCCGGCTTCACCGATCTGCGCACCTGGTCGCTGGACATCGAGGTGCCTTGCAGCCACGTCGCCTGGCGCAAGCGCGTGCGGGCCTGCCCCGCCGTGGCGTCGCTGAGCGACGAGGCACGCGTGCAGCGGCTGGATGTGGAGCTGATGGCGATGCTGGCCGAGCGCCATGCGGGCGAGCCGATGACCGTGCCCTACCGGCTGTGGGTGGTGAGCGCAGCGGTGCCCGTCGAGCCGACCTGAGAGCCTGTTCAAAGTCTCCCCGCGGGCTACGGGGAGACTTTGAACAGGCTATGAGACACGGGCCGCGCCGCACCGCTTGCTATAGTGGACGGCCGTTCCCAGGAGGATGACGGCGCCGCGCGCCCCGCCCATGTTCGCCTTCGACTGGCTCGCCGACCCCTCCGCCTGGGCCGGTCTCCTCACCCTGGTGGTGCTGGAGATCGTGCTCGGCATCGACAACCTCGTCTTCGTCGCGATCCTCGCCGACAAGCTGCCCGCACAACAGCGCGACCGCGCCCGGCTGGCGGGCCTCGGCCTCGCCCTGGTGATGCGCCTGCTGCTGCTGGCGGCGATGTCCTGGCTGGTGCGGCTGACCGCGCCCATCCTCAGCTGGCACGGCTTCGCGTTGTCGTGGCGCGACATCGTCCTGCTGCTGGGGGGGGCCTTCCTGCTGTTCAAGGCCACGCTGGAGCTGCACGAGCGGCTGGAGGGCGGCGACGAGCACGGCGAGTCCGCCCGGGCCAGGGCGCGCTTCTGGCTGGTGGTGGCGCAGATCGTGGCGCTGGACCTGGTGTTCTCGCTGGATTCGGTGATCACCGCGGTGGGCATGGTCGAACACCTCGCGATCATGATGATCGCGGTGGTGATCGCGATGATCCTGATGATCGGCGCCAGCAAGCCGCTCACCGCCTTCATCAACGCGCGGCCCACGGTGGTGATCCTGTGCCTGTCTTTCCTGCTGATGATCGGCTTCAGCCTGGTCGCCGAGGGCTTCGGCTTCCACATCCCGAAGGGCTACCTGTACGCCGCCATCGGCTTCTCGATCATGATCGAGGCGTTCAATCAGACCATGCGCCGCAACCGCCGGCGCAGTCTGTTCAGCAGCTCGCGCACGCTGCGCGACCGCACCGCGCGGGCGGTGCTGCGTCTGCTCGGCACCGGCGGGGCGGACGAGGAGGATGCGCCGAGGGCCGCCGACGCGGCCGCCGAGGGCAGCGGGGCGGTGTTCGGCAAGGACGAGCTGGTGATGGTGCAGGGCGTGCTGGACCTCGCGCACCGGCCGGTGCGCTCGATCATGACCCCGCGCCCGGAGATCAGCTGGATCGATCCGCGCGACGACGCGGAAAAGCTGCGCGCCGAAGTCACCGCCTCCAGCCACCACTGGCTGCCGGTGGCGGGCGACGACCTCGACCAGCTGGTCGGCGTGGCCACCTCGCGCGACCTGCTGGCCAGCCTGCTGGAGCACGGCCGCATCGACACCGACGGCGTCGTGCGCAAGCCGATGAGCGTGCTGGAGTCGCTGAGCGTGCTGCGCCTGATCGAGGAGTTCCGCCGCTCGCCGCTGCAGGTCGCGCTGGTGGTGGACGAGTACGGCAGCGTGCTGGGCCTGGTCACCCCGGCCGACGTGCTGGAGGTGATCGCCGGCGAATTCCCCGACGAGGACAGCGGCGACCCCGCCGCGGTGCAGGAAAGCGACGGCGCCTGGCTGCTGGACGCCAGCCTCGACCTGCGCCGGGTGGAGCACCTCCTGGGCCGCCGGCTGAGCGGCGACGACAGCTTCTCCAGCCTGGCCGGCTACGTGCTGCAGCAGCTGGGACGCCTGCCCGCGGAGGGCGAGCGCTTCAGCTGCGAAGGCCTGCGTTTCGAGGTGGTGGCGATGGATGGCGCGCGCATCGGGCGGCTGCGGGTGGTGCCCGCCATCGCCTGAGGAAACACCGTCCCGCCGCCAGCCCGCAGGTGCCGGCAGGGCGGCGCAGGTCGTCCACGGTCTTGCTAGCCGGCCAGCAACGCCCGGCAGGTGCCGAAGGCGGCCAGCACCAGCACCACGACCAGGGCCAGCGAGCCGAGCACGAAACCGCCTTCGCGCTTGCTGGCCTCCTTGAGGTAGGCCGCGGCATACCAGACGCGTCCGGCCACCCACACCAGCCCGGCGAGGCCGGCCCAGCCGCCCAGGCCGTAATGCGCGGCCAGCCACAGCAGCGGCAGGAACATCAGCGTGGCCTCCAGCGTGTTCATCTGCACGCGGAACGCACGCTCGAACGCGGGATGGCCCCCGGTGGCCGGCGCCTTGATGCCGTATTTCCCCCGTGCGCGGCCTACCGCGAATGCGGTGCCGGCCATCAGCAGCACCGTGAGGAGGGTGACCAGGGCGGGCAGTTGCTGGAGCATGGGGCGTCTCGTCGGGAGGGAAGTGCCACTGTAGCGGCGGCGACGGGCGAGGCGCTATCGTCGCCACGGGCATCGGCTCGGGAGCGCGGACATGGACTGGCAGAAGGGCGAAAACAGCGACAACGTCGAGGAAGGCAGCGACGGCGGTGGCGGCGGCTTCCGGCCGGGCGGGGTGCACCTCGGCGTGGGCGGCCTGCTGGTCCTCGTGGTGCTGAGCCTGATCTTCAAGCGTGACCTCATCACCCCCTTCCTGGGCGGTGCCGGCGAAGGTGCGGCGCAGACCAGCGGGCAGACGCAGCCTGCCCAGGCCGTCAGTTGCCAGAACCCGGCCAGCGAGCAGATCTCCTTCGCCTGCCACATCATGGGATCGACCGAGAAAACCTGGGGCGACTACTTCGCCGCCATGGGCAAGACCTACACCGACCCCAGGCTGCACCTGTTCCAGGGCCGGGTGGCGACCGCCTGCGGAGCCGCCTCCACCGCGGTGGGGCCGTTCTATTGCCCGGGCGACCGCAAGGTGTACCTCGACCTCGGCTTCTTCCAGGAGCTGCAGGACCGGTTCCACGCCTCCGGCGATTTCGCGCGCGCCTACGTGATCGCGCACGAGGTTGGCCACCACGTGCAGGAGCTGCTCGGCATCTTCGACAAGGTGCAGCAGCTGCATCAGCAGGGCTATCCGATGGACGGGGCCGACGGCCTGTCCGTGCGGCAGGAACTGCAGGCGGACTGCTTTGCCGGCGTGTGGGCCAACCGCACGCAGCAGCGCCTGGACTGGCTGAAGCCCGGCGACGTGGAGTCCGCGCTCAACGCGGCCAGCGCGGTGGGCGACGACACCTTGCAGAAGGAAACCCGGGGCAGCGTGATGCCCGACACCTTCACCCACGGCACCTCTGCGCAGCGGGTGAAGTGGTTCAAGACCGGCATGGCCAGCGGTGACATCGCCAGCTGCAACACCTTCGCTGGCGAGCCGTGAGGCTGCCAGGCCGTTCGCCCCGGGCGCAGGCCGCCAAGACGGAGTCGAAGGGCCTTGTGCGTGGCGTGCCTTTCGGCGCCGCTGCGCTCAAGGCGAGCGATGGCGGCACCATCTTCCGCACCGCCCCGGCCGGCCCTAGAATCCCTGCGCTGCGCGCCTCGGGGTGCGCTTTCGCCGGCCTGCATGAGCCATCCCTGCCTGAGTTGCGGCGCCTGCTGCGCCCATTTCCGCATCGCCTTCCACTGGTCCGAAACCGACCCTTCGCTGGGCGGCACGGTCCCCGTGGAGCTCACCGAGAAGCTCGACCCGCACCGGGTGGTGATGCGCGGCACGCATTCGCCGCCCATGCGCTGCGTGGCGCTGGTGGGCGAGATCGGCACCGCCGCGCATTGCGGCATCCACCCGATCAAGCCCTCGGTGTGCCGCGAGGTCGAGCCTTCCTGGGAGTTCGGTCGGCACAGCACGCAATGCGACAAGGGACGCATCGCCCATGGCCTGCGCCCGCTGACGCCGGAGGACTGGCTCGGCGTCGACGGGGCGGGCGCGGTCTAGGACCCGTTCAACCGGCCTTGTCCGTCACGGCGCGTGGCCCGCCTGCAGGCGCTGCACGATGGCCAGCGACTTCGTGACGTGATCCTGCGGGTGCAAGTGGTCGGCTTCCGAAGAGAACGCCGCGACGATCTTGCCGTCGCGCCCGATCACGAAGGTGGTGCGCGGTATGAAACCGTGGTCGATAGCCTGGCCGCGCACGTCGGTCATGCCGGGTTCCGCCAGTTGCAGCTTGAGGCCGTAGGAGGCGGCGATCCGGCCGTCGGCATCGGAGGCGACCGGGAACTTCCCGGCGCAGTAGTTCGGGTCGGAGGAGAAGTCGTTGAGCCGCTTCAGGCTGTCCGCGGAGACGCCGATGATGGTGGCGCCGGCCTTGTCGAAGCTGGCTTTCTGCGTGGCGAAGGTATGCGCCTCGATGTCGCAGCCGCCGGTGTAGGCGGCCGGGTAGAAATACACCACCACCGGCCCCTTCGCGAGGGCGTTTTTCAGCGAGAAGCTGAAATCCTTGCCGGCGAGGCTGGCCTCGGCGGTGAAGTCCGGCGCCCTGGCGCCCTTGTTCAGCGCGGCGCTCGCCGGTGCGGCCAGCAATACCGTCGCCGCGAGCGCGGCCCCCGTCATGAACCCAGTCAGTCGATGTTTCATTGCCTCGCCCTCTCGTGGTTGCGGAAACTGTCAACGCGTGTCGCTGCCGCCGCCACCCCGGCGCAGATCCTGCGCGAATTCGCGCAGCGCGGCGGGGTCGACGTCGGAGACCGCTACATAGTGCATGCCTTCGTCGGTCCAGCGCAGCACGGTGTAGCCGTGCTGCCGCGATTCATTCTGCACGGCATGGGCGTCCGCTGCGGCCGCAGGCCATTCGTACACGCTGATGATGTGCAGGTGGCGACGGTACACCAGGGCGGCGACGCTGTGGCCTTCCAGCGCATCGAGGCGGCCACCCACCAGCGGAAAGCCCGCACCGGCCAGGTCCACCACCCGCGGCGAGAAATCCAGCTTGCCGTCGAACCAGGGCTTCACCGTGTGCTGGTCGGTCGACACCACGTCCATCAGGTGCTGCGGCTGCAGCGCGCGCAGATGGCTGGACACCGCATCGTCGACCAGCGCGTCGCCGGCCAGGTCGCGCTGTTGCATGACGCGGTACAGCGGCGTCGCCAGCAGCAGCGCAGCGGCGAAACCCGCCGCCGCGGCCCAGGCGATCGGCGCACGCCGCGGACGCGGCGGGGCAGTGGGCGCGGTGGCGGTGTGGCATGGCGTCCAGCGTTCGCGCAGCGCGGCTGGCGCGCGCTGGCACAGCTCCGGCTGCGCCAATGCGCGGCGCAGCCGTTCGTGTTCGCGCACGCGGGCGGCGCAGGCGGCACACTCGCGCAGATGACCAGCCACCGCCGCGCTCTGCGCGACGTCGAGTTCATCGTCGATGTAAGGGTGCAGCAGCAGTCGGGCGTCAGCGCAGATCATGGCGGCGCGCCTCCCCGGATCGATGGGTCAGTTCGAGTTTCAGCCGCTCGCGGGCGCGGGCCAGCCGCGACATCACGGTGCCGATCTTCTGGCCGGTGATGGCGGCGATCTCCTTGTACGAGCATTCCTCCAGCTCGCGCAGCACGATCACCTCGCGCCACGGCGCCGGCAGCCGTTCCAGCGCGGCGCGCAGCGAGCCCACGTCGACCGCGAGCAGCGTCAGCGCCTCCGGTGAGGCCTGTTCGTCGACCAGCGGATGGTTGTCCTCGTCCAGCGGCTCGGTGAGGTGTCCGGGCGGGGTCTTGCTGCGCAGGGTGAAGTAGGTGTTGCGCACGATCGCGAGCAGCCACACCCGCGTGTCGCCGCCGTGGAAACTGTCGAAGTAGCGCAGCGCGCGCAGCATCGCCTCCTGCACCACGTCCTGCGCGTCGGCGTCGTCGCGGGCCAGCCAGCGCGCGAGGTTCCAGGCCGCGTCCAGCCAAGGCAGCACACGGGCCTCGAAGCCCGCGCCAATGGCGGGCTGCGGGGGCGGGGAGGCGGCTGGCGCTTCGATGGGCATAAGAGCCTGTTCAATATTTCCACATGGCCCGCGTTGCCTTGCATTGGTCGTCAGGTGGTGCTGCGCGGCGAAGCGCCTGCCTGGCTGGCAGGTCAAGCCGCACGCTGCCGCATGGCGGCCAATGCAGGGCAACCCGGGGGGCCGGGTCGGTTTGCCCGCTTGCCTGTGTCATCACTCGGTCGTGGACGGACGTCCACTCCTTCGTTCTTCCTTGGCCTGCGCACAAACCGCTCCCGGCGCGGACCATGCGGAGATATTGAACAGGCTCCAGGGAATACCGCGCTGGCCGCGACTTTATTCCCGGGGCGAAAAAACCGGAATAGGCCGATGGCTGGCCCGGTAATGCTTGGCGAGGGCGCACACCGCAAGCGCCGTGGAGTGGAAAACCATGCAAGACGGACACGACAACCGGACCCTGGATCGCCGCGAATTCCTGAAGTGCATGGCCTGGGCCGGCACCGGCACCCTGTTGCTGATGAAAGGCGGCGTGCTGCATGCGCGCACGCTGGGCGCCGAGGCGGACGCCGAGGCGAGGGATGCGACCTTCAGCTTCGCCCAGGTCAGCGATTCGCACATCGGCTTCCACCTCGCGCCGAACCCCGATCCGGCCGCCACCTTCCGCGCCGCGCTGGCCCGGGTCGACGCGCTGCCGGTGCGCCCGGACTTCCTGCTGCATACCGGCGACCTCACCCATCTGTCGCGGCCGGACCAGTTCGCCACCGTGCAGGGGCTGATGCAGGAGTCGCGGGCCGGCAAGGGCAAGGTGCTCTGCGTGCCGGGCGAGCATGACGTGATCGGTGACAACGGTGAGGAGTTCTTCCGGCGCTTCGGCGAACGCCAGCACGACGGTGGCTGGTACAGCTTCGACCACCGCGGCGTGCACTTCGTGGGCCTGATCAACGTGCTGAACCTCAAGGCCGGCGGCCTGGGTTACCTGGGCGCCGATCAGCTCGCATGGCTGAATAAGGACCTGGCGCCGCTGTCCGCAGAGACGCCGGTGCTGGTGTTCGCGCATATGCCGATGTGGTCGCTGTATCCCGAGTGGGGCTGGGGCACCGACGACGGCGCGCAGGCGATGACTTATCTGCGCCGCTTCGGTTCGGTGAGCGTCCTCAACGGCCACATCCACCAGATCCAGCGGAAGGTGGAGGGGAACATCACGTTCCACACCGCACGCTCCACCGCTTATCCGCAGCCCGCGCCGGGCACGGCGCCGGCGCCGGGGCCGCTGAAGGGCGTGACGCCCGACCGGCTGCGCAGCTACCTCGGTGTCCGCAGCGTGCGCCATGTGCAGGGCAGGGATGCGCTGGCGATCACCGAGGAGGCGATGGCATGAGCGGCCGCCCCGTTCTTGCCGCGTGCCTGTCCCTGGCGCTGGGTGGACCGGCGCTGGCGGCGCACGCCGCGGTCGGCGCCGCGGCGACGCCGAACCGGATCGAGATCCACAACTTCATGTTCACGCCGAAGACGCTGACCGTGCCGGTGGGTACCAAGGTGACGTGGATCAACCGCGACGAGGAACCGCACACCGTGGTCAGTGCGGATGGACGGTTCGCCCCGTCGAAGGCGCTGGACACCGGCGACCGCTACGCGACCATCTTCAGCAGGCCGGGCAGCTACACCTACTACTGCACGGTGCACCCCTTCATGACCGGCACGGTCATCGTCAAGTGAGGGCGACCGCGCCGTCGAAGCGGTAGATGTCCATCGCGAGAAACCCCAGGTCGATGCCGGCGTCGATGCGTTGCGCCTGCGCGCCGTCGCCGGCCGCACCCAGGGCGAAGAACAGCGGCAGCAGGTGTTCGTCGGTGGGATGGGCGCGCTGGGCGAAGGGTGCCCGGCGACGGTAGTCGAGCAGCGCACCGGTGTCGCCGGTCGCCAGCTTCTGCTCGATCCAGCCGGTGAACGGACGCACGTAGGGCGCCTCGCGCTGCGCGTTGTAACCGGCAGCGAAGTCGTGCAGGTTGTGGGTGATGCTGCCCGAGCCGATCAGCAGCACGCCTTCCCCGCGAAGCGGCGCCAGCGCGCGGCCCACCGCGTACTGATGGGCGGGGCCGAGCCCGGGCTGGATCGACAGCGGCACCACCGGGATGTCGGCCGCGGGATAGAGCAGGTGCAGCGGCACCCAGACGCCGTGGTCCAGTCCGCGCTGCGGATCGAGTCGTGGCGCGAGGCCCGCTCCATCGAGCAGGTCGACCACGCGTGCAGCGAGCGCGGGCGCGCCCGCTGCGGGGTAGTGCAACTGGTACAGCTCGGACGGGAAGCCGTGGAAGTCGTGGATGGTGTCCGGCTGCGCCGCGCCGCCGACCAGCGGCGCATGCGCCAGCCAGTGCGCGCTGGCGATCACGATGGCGGCGGGGCGCGGCAGCGCCTGCGCCAGTTCCGCCAGCCGCGCGCCGGTGGCGCCCGGCTGCAGCGCGGTCATCGGCGAACCGTGGGAGATGTACAGGCTGGGCAGGACGGACATGGCGGGTCACCTCGTGCAGGATCGGCACAAGATGGCGGCGCGCGCGGGTTTTGCATCGGCGGCGCCGCGAACGCTGCGTTGCCTTGTGGAAACGCCGCGACCGCCCGGGAGGAGGTCGCGCGGGAGCCCGACCTACTTCGGGCGCTCCGGCTTGCCGCCATGCGCGTACGGCTTGCGCGAACCGGGCTTGGCGCCACCGGGCTTGTGGCCCCCCGGTTTGCGGAAGCCACCGGGGCGCCGCGCCGGGTGCACGCCTGGTTCGCCGGCGCCGTCGTCCTTGCCGTCCCAGGCGTGGATCTGCAGTTGCTGGCGCGCCACCCAGACCTTCTTCAGGTGCTCGAAGATTTCCTTCGGCATGCCTTCGGGCAGGTCGACCAGGCTGTGGTCGCCGCGGATGCTGAGGCGGCCGATGTACTGGCTGTCCAGCCCCGCCTCGTTGGCGATGGCACCGATGATGTTGCCGGGCTTCACGCCGTGCTCGTGGCCCACTTCGATGCGATAGGTGATCTTGCCCGCCTCGGTGTGGTGCGGGCGCGGCGCGTGGCCGGCGAAGGCGCGCGGCTGCTCGCGGCCGGGCTGCTCGCGACCGGAGTGTTCGCGCTCGCCGCGTTCGCGCGGGGCGCGTTCGGGCTTGCCGTGGCGTGCGTCGTGTTCGCGCGGTGCGAACTCGCGCTTCGGCGGCGGCGTCATCAGCAACGGGCGGTCGCCCTGGGCGATGCGTGCGAGCGCGGCAGCGATCTCGATCGCCGGCACGTCGTGCTCCTGCTCGTACTGCTCGATCAGCTGCTGGAACAGCTCCAGCTCGCCGGTCGCCAGGGTGTCGCTGATGCGCTGCTTGAACTTGGCGATGCGCTGGTCGTTCACGGCTTCCACCGTGGGCAGCTTCATCTCGTCGATCTTCTGCCGGGTGGCGCGCTCGATCGCGTGCAGCATGCCTTTCTCGCGCGGCGTGACGAACAGGATCGCCTCGCCGCTGCGTCCCGCACGGCCGGTGCGGCCGATGCGGTGCACGTAGCTCTCGGTGTCGTAGGGGATGTCGTAGTTCAGCACGTGGCTGATGCGCTCCACGTCCAGGCCGCGCGCGGCCACGTCGGTGGCGACCAGGATGTCGAGCTTGCCGTCCTTGAGCTGCTGGATCACCCGTTCGCGTTGCGGCTGGGCGATGTCGCCGTTGATCGCGGCGGCGGCGAGGCCGCGCCTGCAGTTTCTCGGCCAGCTCCTCGGTAGCCTGCTTGGTGCGCGCGAAGATGATCATCGCGTCGAACGGCTCGGCCTCGAGGATGCGCGTCATCGCATCCAGCTTGTGCACGCCGCTGACGAACCAGTAGCGCTGGCGGATGTTCGCCGCGGTGGTGGTGGCCGTCTTGATCGCGATCTCCACCGGTTCCTTCAGGTGCCGCTGCGCGATCTTGCGGATCGGCGCCGGCATGGTGGCCGAGAACAGCGCCACCTGGCGGGTGGGCGGCGTGGCTTCCAGCACCTTTTCCACGTCGTCGACGAAGCCCATGCGCAGCATCTCGTCGGCTTCGTCGAGCACCAGGTACTTCAGCTCGGAGAGGTCGAGCGTGCCCTTGTCCAGATGATCGATCACACGCCCCGGGGTGCCGACGATGACGTGCACGCCGCGGCGCAGCGCGTGCAACTGCGGGCCGTAGCTCTGCCCGCCGTAGATCGGCAGCACCTGCAGGCCGGGCAGGTGCGCGGCATAGCGCTGGAACGCCTCGGCCACCTGGATCGCCAGTTCGCGCGTGGGCGCCAGCACCAGGGCCTGCGGCTTGCCGGGCTTCAGGTCGATGCGCGACAGGATCGGCAGCGCGAACGCAGCGGTCTTGCCGGTGCCGGTCTGCGCCTGGCCCAGCACGTCGCGGCCCTCCATCAGCGGCGGGATGGTGGCGGCCTGGATCGGCGAGGGCGATTCGTAGCCCACGTCGGTGAGCGCGCGCTGCACCTCCGGCGAAAGCGCAAGCGCGCCGAAGCCGGCGACAGCCGGGGCGGAATCGTGGGACGGGGCGGACATGGGGGTACCTCGGGGTGGCATGCGCGGCGGCATGCGGGAGAATGGGGGACATTGTAACAGTCCGCGCGCCCCGCACCGGCGGCAGGTGCGTTTTGTCAACGGGAGATCAAGATGCAGAACCGACTGAAAGACCGCGTTGCGCTCGTGACCGGCGCTTCCTCCGGCATCGGCGAGGCCACCGCGCTGGAACTGGCGAGGCTGGGCGCCAGGGTGGCGATCGCCGCGCGCCGGCGCGAGCGCCTGGAGTCGCTGGCCAGCCAGCTCGGCGAACTCGGCGCCGAGCCGCTGGTACTGGTGGCCGACCTCGGCGACGAGGCCGAGGCGCAGCGCATCGTGAGGGAAACCGAGGCGCACTACGGCCGCCTCGACATCCTGGTCAACAACGCCGGCGTGATGTACCTGGAGCCCGTCGCCGAAGCCGACCTCGGCCGCTGGCGGCGCATGCTCGAGCTCAACGTGCTCGGCCTGATCGCCTCCACGCAGGCGGCGCTGGCCGGCATGCGCGCGCGGCGCGACGGCCACATCGTCAACATCTCCTCCACCGCCGGCCGCATCGCCAATCCGAATGCCGGCGGCTACGCGGCCACCAAGTTCGGCGTGGTGGCGTTCTCCGAATCGCTGCGGCGCGAGGTGTACAAGGACAACATCCGCGTCAGCGTGATCGAGCCCGGCGCGGTGGCCACCGAGCTGCGCGAGCACATCGGCCACGCCGCGACCAGGGATGCGCTCAATGCCTGGGCCGACAGCATGCGCCAGCTGCAGAGCCAGGACGTGGCCGAGGCGATCGCGTTCTGCGTGAGCCGGCCTTCGCACGTCAACATCAATGAAGTGCTGATGCGACCGACCGACCAGGAGCGCTGAGGCCGTGGACCCCGCGCCGCGACTGCATACCGAACGCACCTGCATCCGTCTGGCGGAGGAAACGGACGCGCCGGAACTGCTGCGCTACCGCGTGGCGAACCGCGCGCATCTCGCGCCGTGGGAACCGCTGCGCGAGGAGGCGTTCTACACGCGGGAGCATTGCCTGCAGTCGATTGCCGATGGGCGCGAACACGCACGGCGGGACCGAGGTTATCCCTTGCTGGTGTTCGACCGCGCAGAGACGGAAATCCTCGCCACCTTCACGCTGGCCAACGTGGTGCGCGGCGCGTTCCAGGCCTGCCATCTCGGCTACGGCGTGGCGGCGCGCACGCAAGGGCAGGGGATCATGCGCGAGGCCTTGCAGGCTGGCCTGGAGTGGGCTTTCGGCGAGCTGGGCCTGCACCGGGTGATGGCCAACCACCTGCCGCGCAATGAGCGCAGCGCGCACCTGCTGGCGCGGCTGGGCTTCGAGCGCGAGGGTTACGCCAGGCGCTACCTGCGGATCGCCGGCGTGTGGGAAGACCATATCCTCACCGCTCGCATCCGGCAGGAGGAGCTGCAGGAGCGCACCCCGTGCGCGAAGCTTTCCGTTCTCTAACGAAGAGCCATCGCGCACGGGATGCGCTCCTACACAAGGCGTTGGTCAGGCCTTGGCGGCGGGACGCGGACGGCGATGGCGCTTGCGGTTGCCGGCCGCGTGTTCGCCACCGCTTTTTTGTGCGTGGCCGTGCGGGCGATGCGCCTGCGAGCTGCCCTGCGAGCGTTGCTGCTGTCCGCCCTGCGCACGCTGCGGCGATCGCGGCTGGCGCTGGCCCTGCTTCGGACGCGGCGCGCCTGCGTCCAGCCGCAGCGGGGTCGAAGGCTCGAAGCCGGTCATGTCGGAGACGGCGATCTCGTCCTTGAGCAGCTTGCGGATGTCGCGCAGCAGGCCCGATTCCTCGTGGCTCACCAGCGACACCGCCATGCCTTCGCTGCCGGCGCGACCGGTGCGGCCGATGCGGTGCACGTAGTCCTCGGCCACCATCGGCAGGTCGAAGTTGATCACCATCGGCAGCTGGTCGATGTCGATGCCGCGCGCCGCGATGTCGGTGGCCACCAGCACGGTGATGCGGCCGCTCTTGAAGTCGGCGAGCGCCTTGGTGCGCGCATTCTGGCTCTTGTTGCCGTGGATCGCCGCGGCGCGCACGCCCGAGGCGTTGAGGAAGGTCACCAGCTTGTCGGCACCGTGCTTGGTGCGGCTGAACACCAGCGTCTGCCGACGGCTGTCCTGGCTGAGCACATGCAGCAGCAGGTCGCGCTTGCGCGAGGCATCGACCGGATGCACGTGATGGCTGACCAGGGCCGCCACGGTGTTCGGCGGCGTCACCGTGACTTCACGCGGCTCGCGCATGAACTGCAGCGCCAGCGCCTTGATCTCGGGCGCGAAGGTGGCGGAGAACAGCAGGGTCTGGCGTTGCTTCGGCAGTGCGCCGAGGATGCGCTTCAGCGCAGGCAGGAAGCCCATGTCGAGCATGCGGTCGGCTTCGTCCAGCACCAGCGTCTCCACGCCGGACAGGTCCACGGTGCGCTGCTGCATGTGGTCGATCAGGCGGCCAGGCGTGGCGATCACGATGTCCACGCCGCGGCGCAGCGCGTTGATCTGCGGGCCCATGCCGACGCCGCCGAAGATGGTGGCGGCGCTGATGCGCAGGTGCTTGCCGTAGGCCTGCGCGTTGTCGAGGATCTGCGCGGCGAGCTCGCGGGTGGGCGTGAGCACCAGCGCGCGCGGGCGGCGCGTCATGGCCGGGCCGGCGCTGGAGAGCTTGTGCAGCAGCGGCAGCGCGAACGCGGCGGTCTTGCCGGTGCCGGTCTGTGCGGCGGCGAGCAGGTCATGGCCCGCCAGCACCAGCGGGATGGCGCCGGCCTGCACCGGGGTGGGTTCGGCGTAGCCCTGGTCGGCAAGCGCACGCAACAACGCGGGCGCGAGGCCCAGCGATTCGAAAGACATGAGAACACTCCTGTGCAACCCGGAGCATTCAAGCGGAACCGTGTTGCGATACGGGGAAGGGGGGCGGCAAAACCGCCAACGGCAGGGAAGCCGTGCGGGCATTGTAGCTGAAGGACGTGCCGCTGTCTGGTGTCGGCGCGCCGCCGTTCAGCCGGGACCCCGCGCCACGATGAGGTAGCTGTTGAACGGCGTGTGGCCGTACAGCGGCTGCACCGCCGCCGTCAGGCCCAGCGCCACGAGCGGTGCGCGGATCTCGTCGGCGTCGGGGTAGTGCTGGGCGCCCACGCGCATCTGGCCGCTGACGCGCAGGAACCATTCCTCGGCGCGGGTGGCGTGGAAGCGCCAGTTCGCTTCGCGCAGCACGTTGCGGATCAGCAGCAGGCCGTCGGGCGCCAGCCGAGCCGCCGCTTCGTGCAGCAGCATGCCCTGCCGCGGCGCAGGCAGGTAATGCAGCACGTCCAGCAGCGCCACATGGCCCTGGAAGTCCGGCAACTGCGCCGCGTCGCCACGGCGCAGCTCCAGTGGCGGTGACAGCGCGGCGCCGGCAGCGCAGCCGGCCTCGACGCGACGGGCATCGAAGTCGATGCCGAGGTAGCCGTGCAGCAGGCCACATTCGTGCAGGTACTGCCCCAGCAGGCCCAGGCCGCAGCCGATATCGAGCAGCGGCCGCGGCGGCGCCGCGGCGAGCCTTGCGGCCACGGCGGCGTAGACGGGGTCGCCGGCCAGCTTGCCCTGCGCGTAGCCGCGGTAGAAGCGGCCCGCGTAGCGTCGCGCGATGGCGCGGCGGGCAGTGCGGTCGAGCGGCGGCGAGGCGGAGGCGTCGCAGGTCTGCATGCGGCGATGGTGCCGACAGCCCACCGCACAGGGCAAGCGCAGTGCCGTGCTAGCCTGCGCCATCGCCCTGCGGAACGCCGTGCCATGCCGCTCCTGTCCTCCCTGCGCGAACTGAACCGTGGGCAGCGCCACACCGTGCTGGCGAGCTTCCTCGGCTGGACACTGGATGCGTTCGACTACTTCCTGCTGACCTTCGTGATCGTGGGCGTGGCGAAGGAGTTCCACACCAGCAACGAGGCAGTGACCTATGGCCTGTTCCTTACCCTGGCGGCGCGGCCGCTGGGTGCGCTGATCTTCGGCCGCCTGGCGGACCGCTACGGGCGGCGGCCGGTGCTGATGCTGGACGTGATCCTGTTCTCGGTGTTCGAACTCGCCACCGCGTTCTCCACCTCGCTGGCCATGCTGCTGGTGCTGCGCTTCCTGTTCGGCGTGGCGATGGGCGGCGAGTGGGGCATCGGCGCCTCGCTGGCGATGGAGTCGATTCCGGCGAAGTCACGCGGACTGGTCTCGGGCCTGCTGCAGAGCGGATATCCCTGCGGCTTCTTCCTTGCCGCGCTGGTGAACTGGCTGCTGGTCGACGCGATCGGCTGGCGCGGCCTGTTCGTGGTGGGCGCACTGCCGGCGCTGCTGGTGCTGTACATCCGGCGCACGGTGCCGGAGTCGCCGGTGTGGCAGGCCGGGCTGCGGGCACACGGCAGGCTCGGCATAGGCGAGGCGATGCGCGGCCACTGGAAGCTGTTCGCCTACATGATCGCGCTGATGTGCGCATTCAATGCTTTCAGCCATGGCTCGCAGGACATGTACCACACCTTCGAGGAAGTGAACCTGCACCTGCCCACCGGCTCGGCTGCAGCCTTCCTGCTGGTGGCGCTGTTGAACATGGGGGCGCTGGCGGGCGGCCTGTTCTTCGGCGCGTGGTCGGAAAAGGCGGGGCGGCGCCGCGCGATGATCGTGGCCGCACTGCTGGCGATTCCGGTGATCCCGCTGTGGATGCATGGCGGCTCGCTGTGGCTGCTCGGTGTGGGTGCCTTCCTGATCCAGGTGATGGTGCAGGGCGCCTGGGGCGTGGTGCCCACGCATCTCAACGAACTCTCGCCGGATGCGGTGCGCGGCACCCTGCCGGGCTTTGCCTACCAGCTCGGCAACCTGCTCGCCGCGGGCACGGCCACCGCGCAGACCTGGCTGGCGGATCGCCATGGCGGCGATTTTGCCTGGGCGATGTCGCTGTGGGTCGCGGTGGTCGCCGTGGTGCTGGCGGCGCTGGTCTGGCTGGGGCCGGAGGCGCGTGGCGTGGGCTTCGGCCGGCCGGGCTCCTGATACAATCGCCCATTTGCACCCATTCGAGAGACAGGCAATGAAGGCTGGCAAGGACAAAGTCGTCGCGCTGCACTACACGCTCAGCGTGGATGGCGCGAAGGTCGAGAGCTCGCACGACAACGGCGAGCCGCTGTGGATCCTGCTCGGCCACGGCCAGCTGATCCCGGGGCTGGAGAAGGCACTGGAAGACCATGCCGCCGGCGACAGCCTGCAGGTCTCGATCGCCCCGGCCGACGGCTACGGCGAGCGTCAGGAAGGCCAGATCCAGCGCGTGCCGAAGAAGTACTTCCGGGACGCCAGGCACCTCAAGCCCGGCATGACCACCGTGCTGGCGCTGAAGGAGGGCGGCCAGCGTGCGGTGACCGTGCACAAGGTCGGCATGAGCGCGGTCGACGTCGACCTCAACCACCCGATGGCCGGCAAGACGCTGGACTTCGACGTCAGCATCCAGGAGGTGCGCGACGGCACCGAGGAAGAAATCAAGCACGGTCATGCCCATCCGCCGGGCAGTGCGGAGCACTGACCGGCGGATCAACGGTCAAAGCAAAACGGCGCCCGATGGGCGCCGTTTTTCGTTCGCACCCTCTCCCCTCCGGGGAGAGGGTTGGGGAGAGGGGTCGGCCTTGCGGGAGACTGTTCTCGCTTGGCTCTCGGAGCAGCAAAAGCACCCCTCCCCCAACCCCTCTTCCTCGCTCCTCAAAGCAGGGCCATCCATGGCCCTTCCCCGCGTCCGCAAGCGGGATAGGGGGGGACGGTTCAATCCAGCACCCGTCTCCCGAACGCGAAGTGCTCGGCCCAGTACGGCCCGTCGATGTCGTCCAGCCGCACGGTACCGCCGCTGTTCGGCGCATGCACGAAACGGCCCTTGCCGACGTAGACACCCACGTGGCTGATGCGGCCGCCGATGTCGAAGAACACCAGGTCGCCGCTGACCAGCTGGGTCATCCGCTTCACCTTGCGCGCGTCCATGTCCGCCATCTCGCCGGAGGTGCGCGGCAACTGCAGGCCGGTGGCGTTGCGATAGATGTAGTCGACCAGGCCGCTGCAGTCGAAACCGCCGCCCGGCGTGTTGCCGCCGTAACGGTAGGGCGTGCCCACCAGGGCCATCGCGCGGAACAGCACGTCGTTGGCGGCGGCGATCTCGCCCCTGGGACCGCGCGCGGGTTCGCCGGCCAGGGCAGATGGAGTGATGCCGCTGCGGCGAAGCGGGCTGGCGCACGCGGCCAGCAAGCCGATGGCGAGGATCAGCAGCGCCAGCCGGGCAAGGCGCACGGGCGACACGGCGAATCGGGCGACGGGCTGCGGATGCACGAGACAACCTCGGCGTGGGACGTGCCGAGGTTATCAATTCAATAATTCACATGCAAATCAATCAACTTTCTTCCATTTTGAACTTGGTTCCTCAACTTCGTCTCAGCCGCTCTTGCCGGAAAGCGGCGTCAGGCTGAATTCCACGGGTACGCGCGCGTAGCCATCGACCGGCTTGCCGCCTTGCCGGGGCGGATCGAAATGCCACTGCCTCGCGGCGTCGGTGGCGGCCGCGATCAAGTCGGCGGAGGTGGTGGTGCTCTGCCTGGGGTCGTACGTGATGGTGCCCACGGTGCCGTCGGCATGCACCAGGACGCTCAGCAGCACGGTGCCCTGTTCGCCGGCCTTGATGGCAGCGGCCGGATAGCGCGGCATGATCTTCGAGTTGTAGGCCAGGTCCTGTCTGGCTTTCTGGCTGCCGGTCGCGGCTTGCGCCACGAACACGCCGCCGGCCGTCAGCAGGACGAGCACGGCAACACCTGCACGACGGCGCAGGGCGCCGGGACGATGACGGTGGATCATGGTAAGTCGCTCCTTGAGTTGGGGCTCGGCGAGCCAGGGAATCAGCGTCGACGGTGCGGACAGTCCGGCGCTGTGCAGCAAGGTCTGGGCATAGGGCGCTTCGTCGCGGGGCCTGTCGCGCAGCGCGCGTTCGTCGCAGGCCAGCTCCTGGTCGAGCCGGAAGCGCGGCTGCGCCAGCCAGGCCAGCGGGTGGAACCACAGCAGCGCGCTGGCCAGCCCGGCGACGAGGCTCCACAGCGCGTCGCCACGGCGCAGGTGGGTCAGTTCGTGCCGCAGCACCAGGCGCCGTCCGGTGGCGTCGAAGCGGTGGGCGAAATCCGCCGGCAGCAGCACCAGGCTGCGGGGGGCCCACAGCACGGCGGGGCCGCTCGGATGCAGACGCAGCCGGCGCGGATCGAAGCCGCGCAGCTCCTGCCGCAGAGTGGCCGCCAGCGCCGCCGGCAATGGACCAGACTGCCGGCGCAGGCGCACGTAATGCAGGGTCCAGCGCGACAGCATCGCGACCGCGCCGGCCAGCCACAGCCAGCACGGCCACGGCGCGTGCGTGGCGGCCCCGGCGCCCGCCGTTCCGGCCGCCAGGCTGTCGGGCACGATATGGATGGCCGGCAGGCCGGTCCAGTCAGGCGGCAGGGCGGGCAGCCACGGCAGCGCCATCGCCAGCACGGGCAGCAACCACAGGCCGAAGGCCGGCCCGGCGCCGAAGACCCGCCGCACGGGGCGCCTCGACAGCAGCACCGCAGCCAGCGCCAAGGTTACGAACAGCAGGCAGCGCAGCAGGCTCGCGTCCATCTCAGCGCCCCTTCTTTTCGATGGCGTCGAGCAGCTTGCGCAGCTCGGCGACGTCCTTCGCGCCGAGCTTCTCGTGCTCGCTGAAATGCGCCAGCAGCGGACCGAGCCGGCCGCCGAACACGCGGTCGAGCAGGCTGCGGCTCTCCTGCGACTGCCATTGCTCCCGGGTCAGCACGGGCGCGTAGAGGTAGCGCCGACCGTCCTTCTCCGCGCTCACAGCGCCCTTGCCGAGCAGGCGGCCGAGCAGGGTGCGGATGGTCTTCTCGTGCCAGTCGCTGTCCCGCTGCACGGCGGCGACGATGTCCTCGGAGGCCTGCGGCGCCCTGCGCCACAGCACTTCCATCACGCGGCTTTCGGCTTCGCTGATCGCGGGGACGGGGTTCGGCATGGTTGCACCTGCGCTGGATTACGATCGTAGTCCTTACAGAGACTACGCCCGTAATCCATGTGATGCAAGGGGACGGTCAGGGTACCCTCACGGGGGCGCGATCTTGATGGTGCTCTCCGACAGCGTGTGTCCGTCGCTGTCGCTGGCGCGCAACCGGTATGTGCCGGGGCGCAGGTAGAGCCGGGTGGTTTCGGTACTGCCCATGAAGGCGTAGCGGTCGGCGGCGATGGCGTCGTCCGGTTCGCCGGGGTAGTACGCATCGACCACGCAGGGGATCATGCCCCTGCACAGCGCCGCGCCGATCGCATAGGGGCGCCGTGTGCCGCCCAGCGAGAGCCAGCCCGCCCGCTGCATTTCGTTGTGGTCGATCACGTGCGGCAGGGCGGCTTGCTCGTAGTCGACGCGGTATCCGTACTTGTATTTGCCGAAGGCCTCGATGCTGAGGGTGGGGGGCAGGATCACGTTGACATCGTAAGCCGCCGGCCGCGCGCTCCAGGGCTGGCCGGTCTGGCGGTCCAGCAGCACCTCGGGCTTGTCGGACGGGAACGCACGCGCGAGCCGGTGATAGGCGTCCGAGCCGTCGAGGCCGGTTTCGAGGAAGTCGGTCTGGTCGATAGAGAGCGGCACCAGGCCGGTGAGTGCTTCGAGTTGCATCGCCATCGGACGCCATGTGCCCAGGCGGCCCGGCGCCTTGTCGATGTGCGCGTAGCCGGCATGCACGAACAGCCGTGCGTGGGGATCCTTGGCGAACACCCTCCGGTACAGCGTTTCGGCCTGCGCGGTTTCGCGCGCCTGCCCGGTAAGGCCGTTGTCGTAGGGAACGATCGTGTAGCCCAGCCGGATCGCCTCGCGCACGATGTCGCCGTACATCGGATCGCGCAGGTATTCCGTACCGCTCTTGCGCACGGGATAGCCGCGTTTGGCGAGACCGGGGTCGTTCTCGCCCAGCGCTTCGGCGGCGAAGTAGGTGAAGCCCAGAGCGCGCAGCCGCGGCAACAGTTCCAGCGTGAGCTGCCGGGTATGCCCGTCGTGGTGCGCCTCGTTCACCATCACGATGCGCCGTTGCGCGGCAAGCGTGGCAATGGCGTCGACCGCGTCCGCCGATTTCCATTCCGCCGGCGTCGGCAGCTTGAGACCCTCCGGCAGACTGTTCTTCAGCGGGAAGCCGAATACCGCCTGGTCGTAGAGGCCGAGCTCGTTCTGCGAAAAGGCCATGAATTGCAGCGCCAGCACCTGGTCGCCGCGCGACAGCGTCGGCACTTTCTGGACGAGGTACTGGTAGCGCGCCAGGGTGGTCGGCTTGCGCTCCATGGCCTGCAGCAGTCTCAGCGAGGACGGGTCGAGCGATTGCGCAGCGGCCCCGGCGCAAGCCAGCATCGCGGCGACGAAACCTGCACGAACGGCGAGTCTGGCCAACATGGTTGCGCCTTTGGGGATTAGGCACCTCGCATCGTGCACGTTGCCCGCGGTCCGCGCATGACGCGTCGCAGCAGGCGGCTACAATGCCTGGATGGACACGACCGGCGGGGACGTACTGATACTCGGCGGCGGGGTGATCGGCCTTGCCTGTGCACTGTTCCTGTTGCGCCAGGGGGCATCGGTGCGGGTGCTGGAACAGGGCGCGCCCGGCTGCGGCGCCTCGCACGGCAACTGCGGCACCATCACGCCCAGCCATGCCGCGCCGCTGGCGATGCCGGGCACGCTGGGCGTGGCCCTGCGCTCGATGCTGCGCGCCGACGCGCCGCTCTACCTCAACCCCCGCTTCGATGGCCCGCGCCTGCGGTGGCTGCTCGGCTTCGCGCGACACTGCAACTGGGCGGACTTCCATCGCGCCGCCACGGCGCGTTCGGCGATCCTGCAGCGCTCGCGCCGGCTGCTGGGCGAGCTGGTGCGCGACGAGGGACTGGACTGCGAGTTCGCCGAGGAAGGCGAGCTCTACGTCTATCGCAGCGCGTCGACGATGAAGGTGGACGAGCGACACCATGCCGCCGTGCTCGACCGCCTCGGCGTCGAAGTACAACGCCTGCACGGCGACGTGGTTGAGGCGATGGAGCCGGCGCTGAAGCCCGGCGTGGCCGGCGGCCTGTTCCATCCAGGCGACGCGCGGCTGCGGCCGGATCGCTACGTAGCCGAACTGGCGCGGCGCGTGCAGCAGCTGGGCGGCGTGATCGAGAGCGGTGCGCGCGTCGAAGGCTTCGACACCGACGGCCGGCGCATCGTCCGGGTGCGCACCGCGCATGGCGCCCGGACGGGCGGACGCGTGCTGCTGGCGCTGGGTGCATGGTCGCCGCTGCTGGCCCGCGCGCTCGGCCTGCACCTGCCGATGCAGCCGGGCAAGGGGTATTCGATCACCTACACGCGCCCCGTCCGTGCCCCGCGCCATGCGCTGGTGCTGCGCGAGGCGCAGGTCTGCGTCACCACCTGGGCCAGCGGCTACCGGCTGGGCAGCACGATGGAGTTTTCCGGATATGCCGAAGGCCTCAACCGCGCCCGCCTCGATGCGCTGCGCCGCGGCGCGGCCGAAGGGCTGCGCGAACCGGAGGGGCCGCGGCAGCTGGAGGAATGGTGGGGCTGGCGGCCGATGAGCGTGGACGAGGTGCCGATCATCGGTCCCAGCACGCGCTGGTCCAACCTGCACCTGGCCACCGCGCACGGCATGCTGGGGGTGAGCATGTCGGCCGCCACCGGCGAACTGGTCGCCGCGCAGCTCGCGGGCGCCGCGCCGGCCCTCGATCCGGCGCCTTACGCACCGGTCCGGTTCGGTCTCTGACGGGGGCCGCCGGCGCCTGCCTGCACACGCCGCGGGGCGCGTGGCGGGAGGCGCCGCGCGGCAGGTTTGTTATGCGCATCGTCACCAAGCTGAAGCGCGGATATCCGCGATGACCCATTTCGGAAAATGCGCGTCCGGTTCAGTCTCGGTACGCCGGCGGTACTGCTATTGTGGAGTTGTCGCGCCACCCGTGGCGCCGGGTTCCGGCCGGGTTCGCGATACAACAATTACATCGAGGCGCACCATCATGATCCGTAAGCTTGCCATTGCTTCTCTGCTTGTCGCGGGTGTGGCCCTTTCCGGGTCCGTGCTGGCCCAGCAGGCCGCCCCGGCCGCGGCACCGCAGACCGCGGCGCCTGCCGCCGAGCACGCCATGACTCCCGAGCACAAGGCTGCCAGCCATCACAAGTCCAGCAAGCATCACAAGAGCCACAAGAAAGCCAAGAAGTCCAAGGCTGCTTCGGCCTCCAGCGCCGGCTGATCGCCGGGCTGCCGGGCATCACGAGAAACCCGCCGGCATGCCGGCGGGTTTTTTCATGCGACCACGGCCACGCACTTCAGCTCGATCGCGATCGGCGTGGGCAGCGCGGCGATGCCCAGCGTGGTGCGGCAGGCGTCCACGCCGGCGAAGTACTCGGCATACAGCTTGTTGTAGGCGGCGAAATCGCGCGCCATGTCGGTCAGGAAGACGGTGACGTCGACCAGGTCTTCCCAGCGCGCGCCGCCCGCTTCCAGGACAGCGCGCACGTTGGCGAACACCTGCCGGCACTGCGCCTCGATGTCGTAGCCGACCAGTTTGCCGTCGGCGTCGTACACGTTGCCAGGAATGGTGTTTGTGCCCGGTTGCCGCGGACCTACGCCAGAGAGGAACAGCAGGTTGCCCACGCGCCGCGCGTGCGGATAGGCGCCGACCGGCGCCGGCGCCGCCTCGGTGCGCACGCTGCCGTTCATGCAGGCGCCTTCCAGCGCGCGGCCAGGCCGGCGAGCGCCGCCTCGTAGGCGTCCGGCAGTTGTTCGTTGTTGCGCACGTCCAGGCCGAGGTCATGGATGTGGCCGTTGTCCAGGCCGTAGATCCAGGCATGCACGGCGAGCGGCTGGCCGCGTTCCCACGCTTCGCGCACCACCGTGGTGTGGCAAACGTTCACCGCCTGCTCGATCGCGTTGAGTTCGCACAGGCGCGCATGGCGCACCGCGAACTCGATGGCGGGGTCGAGCTTTTCGGGGTGCTTCATCGCCACGTCGCCGATATGGCGCAGCCAATTGTCGATCAGGCCCAGCCGCGACTGGTTCAGCACCGCGCCCACGCCGCCGCAGCCGTAGTGGCCCACCACCAGGATGTGCTTCACCTTGAGCACGTCCACAGAGAACTGGATGGTGCTCAGCGCATTGAGGTCGGTGTGCACCACCACGTTGGCCACGTTGCGGTGGACGAAGATCTCGCCGGGCGGCAGGTCGACGATCTGGGTGGCCGGCACGCGCGAGTCGGAGCAGCCGATCCACAGGTATTTCGGCGACTGCTGGCTTGCGAGCTTCTCGAAGAAGTCCGGCTCCTTGGCAGTGGTTTCGGCGGCCCAGCGCCGGTTGTTGGCCAGCAGGTCTTTGATCGAGTTCATCGGTTTCCCTCAGTAGCGTATGCAGACGTTCTTCGGCTCGGTGAAGAAGCGCAGCGCCTCCGCGCCGCCTTCGCGACCGAGGCCCGAGTGCTTTGTTCCGCCGAACGGCGTGCGCAGGTCGCGCAGCATCCAGCAGTTGACCCACACGATGCCGAAATCCAGCAGCGCGGCGAGCCGGTGGGCGCGCGACAGCTCGCGCGTCCACAGCGAGGCGGCGAGGCCGTAGCCGGTGCCGTTGGCAAGGGCCAGCGCCTCCGCCTCGTCCTCGAACGGAAGCAGGGTCACCACCGGGCCGAAGATTTCCTGCTGGTTGGTGGCGGCATCTCCCGGCAGGCCCGCGATCACCGTGGGCGCCACGAACCAGCCGCCTGCGCAGCGGCCGGGCAGTGTCAGGGCTTCGCCGCCGCAGAGCACCTCGCCGCCCTCGGCGCGCGCCTGGGCGATGCCGGCCATCACCTTGTCGAAATGCGGCTTCGACACCAGCGCGCCAAGGTCGCTGGCGTCGTCGTTCGGGTCGCCCACGCGCAGTGCCCGCACGCGCGCGAGGTAGCGCTCGCGGAAGGCCGGGTAGATCGAGCGCTGCACCAGCAGGCGCGAACCGCACAGGCAGATCTCGCCCTGGTTGGCGAAGCCCGAGCGCACCAGGGTGTCGAGGTTCCCGTCGGAGAGGTCGGCGTCGGCGAACACGATGGCCGGGTTCTTGCCGCCCATCTCCAGCGACACCTTCTTGAATTGCGCGGCGGCGGTTGCGGCGATATGCGCGCCGGTGGAGGTGCTGCCGGTGAAGGACACTGCCTTCACCGCGGGATGCCCGACGATGGCCTGGCCCACCGCGGGCCCGAGGCCGTGCACGATGTTCAGTACGCCGGGCGGCAGGCCGGCTTCGATCGCCAGTTCGCCGAGCAGGGCGGCGGTGCAGGGCGTGACTTCCGAGGGCTTCGCCACCACCGCGTTGCCCGTGGCCAGGGCGGGCGCGATCTTCCAGGTGAAAAGGTACAGCGGCAGATTCCACGGGCTGATGCAGCCCGCCACGCCCAGCGGCTGGCGCAGGGTGTAGTTGATCGCGCCGGCTTCCATCGCGTGCGACTCGCTGCTCCACGCCATCGCGGCGGCGGCGAAGAAGCGCAGGTTGCTTGAAGCGCGCGGGATGTCCACGCTGCGCGCCAGCGCCACCGGTTTGCCGCTGTCGCGCGACTCCAGCGCGGCGAATTCGTCGAGCCGGGCTTCGACCAGGTCGGCGAGGCGCTGCAGCAGGCGCGCGCGCTGCTCGACCGGCGTGACAGCCCAGCCCGGCGCGGCGCGTTGCGCGGCATCGACAGCGGCGGCGACGTCGGCGGCATCCGAGGCGGGGCATTCGGCGAAGACTTCGCCGGTGGCGGGTTCGAACACGTCGAGCCATTGATCGGCAGCTGGCGGCGCAAGGCGGCCGTCGATCAGGTTGGCGAGGCGCATGATGGGCATCCGCGCAAGCTTACGCCGTGAGCAAGGCCATTGCACCGGACGCGAAAGTATGTGGCGGGGCCGGAATCCGCCAATCGCGACAGAGGCACGCGCGCCATGCGCGCGTAGCTCCGTCCCGAATCCCGCCGATCAAAGCGACCGCATCCGCCCGCCGTCCACCGGCAGGTTCACCCCGGTGATGTAGCCGGCGGCGGGCGAGGCCAGAAAGGCCACTGCGGCGGCGATTTCCGCGGGCTCCGCGAAGCGGCGCATCGGCACCTCGGTTTCCATCGCCTGCCGTACTTCGGCCGGCGTACTGCCGCTTTTCTGCGCGCGCGCGGCGACGATCTGCTCGATGCGTGGCGTGCGGGTGGAGCCAGGCAGCACGTTGTTGACGGTGATGCCCAGCGGGGCGAGTTCGCCGGCAAGCGTCTTGGCCCAGCTGGCCACCGCGCCGCGCGTGGTGTTGGAGACGCCGATGCCGGGGATGGGCTCGCGCACCGAGGTGGAGATCACGTTGACGATGCGGCCCCAGCCGGCCGCGCGCATGCCCGGCACCACGGCCTGCGCCAGCGTGTGGCAGGCCAGCAGGTGCTGGCGCCAGGCGGCGAGAAAATCCTCGGGCGCGGCGTCGAGCACGCTGCCGGGTGGCGGGCCGCCGCTGTTGTTGACCAGGATGTGCACCGGCGATGCCGCGACCAGCGTCCCGGCCCGCGCACCCAGCGCGGCGGTGTCGCCCACGTCCACCGCGAGGCAGTCGTGGTGTTGCCCCGCGTGGGTGCGCGGCAGCTCCTGCACCAGCGCCTCCAGCGTCTCGGCGCGGCGCGCCAGCACGGTGACGCTGGCGCCCAGCGCGGCCAGTTCGATCGCGCTGGCGCGGCCGATGCCTTGCGAGGCGCCGCAGACCAGGGCGTGGCGGCCGTCGAGTTGCAGTTGCATGGGCGTGCTCCGGGTCGAATGGGCGCAGCTCAGCCCCAGCGCAGGCGCATCGCCAGCGCGGCCAGCCAGCACAGCCAGCCCAGCCACTGGCTGTAGCGCCAGATGCCGCGCCAGCGGTTGATGTCGCGATCGTCCAGCAAGGGCAGGGCGGGCGAGCGCAGCACGTATTGCATGCGCACCCAGGTACGCAGCGCACCGAGTTTGCCGCTGGCGGATTCCGTCACCACCTGCCAGTGTTGCGGGTGGCGCCGGCGCATCAGCGCGGCCACCCGGAACGGCGCCACGTAGGAGAGCACGAACAGGACGACGCCGGCGGCCAGCAGGCCCAGGTAGATCGCCAGCACGTCAGCTTCCCTTGGCCTTGGCCTTGGTCGTGCCGCCGGCGGCGCTGGTGCTGTCGCTGGTGCTGCCCCACGGCAGCGGGATGGCCGTGCGCAAGGTGTTCAGCACGCCGTCGCCTTCCTGCGGCTTCTTGCAGATCGCGTTGTCCACCGCCTTGGCGTAGGTGTGGTCCATCATGCCTACCCAGATCGTGCCGTCCGGCCCGTGCGGCACGCTGAAGCTGCCGCTGGAGTTCATGTCCAGCGTGGCCTTGCTGTTGAACGCCGCGGGCGACTGTTCCCAGTAGGTCTTGCCCGTCTGTTGCGCCGCCGAACTGTAGACCAGCAGGTAGCGCGCCTGCGGATTGTCGACGGTGTAGCTGCCGAACGCGCCGGACGCCGCATCGGTCCAGCCCATGTGCTCGCACAGCGAGATGTCGGCGCTGGGGCCGATCGGCTGGAAGCCGCTGTCCAGCACCACAACGGTGGGCGCGAACAGGTAGCTGGACTTCAGCCAGCGGCCGTTCAATTCGGACTTGAAAGCCACCCGGTAGGGCAGCTTGGCGCCGCCGGGCAGGCGGAAGGCGAGAAAGTAGCTGTGCGTGCCGGCAAGGTTGGCCACGCTGCTGCCGCTGCCCAGGGTGAACGGCTGCGGCTGCCATGGCAGCAGATTCTGGTAGGAAAAGTCGGCGAAGCTGGTGCAGCAGGGCGTGGCATCCAGCAGGCGCTGCTGCGCCTGCTTCAGCGGGTCGTCGGTGTTTTCCGGCGCGCGCAGGTTCGGTGGCACCAGGCTCGTCGGCACCAGGTCCTTCACGGTGTGGCAGCCGGCCAGCAGCACGCCGGCGGCGAGGGCGAGGAACAGCGCGGAGAACCGGTGCGTCATGGCGTGGGGGTACTCAGAATTCGGCCGTCCCCGCCGCACGCGGATAGGGGATGGCATCGCGGATGTTGGAAAGGCCGCAGATGTACACCAGCAGGCGCTCGAAACCGAGGCCGAAGCCGGCGTGGGGCACCGTGCCATAGCGGCGCAGGTCGCGGTACCAGCCATAAGTCACGGGGTCGAGCCCGAACTTCGCCATGCGGCGGTCGAGGTAATCCAGGCGTTCCTCGCGCTGGCTGCCGCCGATGATCTCGCCGATGCCCGGCGCCAGCACGTCCATCGCCGCTACGGTCTTTTCGTCGTCGTTGAGGCGCATGTAGAACGCCTTGATCGCCTCGGGGTAGTTCATTACGACCACGGGGCGGCCGATATGTTTCTCGGCGAGATAGCGCTCGTGCTCGGTCTGCAGGTCGATGCCCCAGGCCACCGGGTACTCGAACTTCTGTCCGGATTTCTTGAGGATGTCCACCGCCTCGGTGTAGTCGATGC
>Ga0187815_10000223_pt1 | contig 28238 bp, 24 predicted proteins | sample NC_S_5_FD_132962 | JGI IMG/M metagenome (GOLD analysis project Ga0187815, IMG submission 132962) | Wetland sediment microbial communities from Neuse River Estuary, North Carolina, USA - ASW-S_5 | ecosystem: Environmental > Aquatic > Freshwater > Wetlands > Sediment | place: USA: North Carolina...
CGGCCAGTATGCGGAGAAGCCGGCATGGCGCATCGAGACCCACTTCGAGCGTCGCGGGCTGAAGCTGGGGCATGGCGTGTGGGACCTGCTCTACCGTCGCTCGCCTCAATGAAATGAAAGCCACGCCACCCCTCGGGCGGCGTTTCGTTTGCTCCAGAGGGGAGAGGGAGTAAGCCGCAACGGCACGGCCGGCGGTTCACCAGCCCTTGCATTGCGCCGCTTATACTTGTGCGAACCTGCCAGGGACGAGCGCTGCAGCGTGAATCCGCCACTGCCACTCCGCATCCACCCACGTCCGACGCCCGTCCGGGAAACGCGCTAGTGCCGCTCACGCTCACCCCCGAAATGATCCTGGTGCTTGGGCTGGTGGGCTTCACCATGCTGATGCTGGTGCTGGAGTGGATCCGCGCCGACATGGTGGCGCTGCTGGTGGTGGTGGTGATCGGCCTCACCGGGTTGATTCCCTCCGACCGCGTGTTCAACGGCTTCGCCGGCAACGCGGTGATCGCGATCATCGCGATCATGATCATGGGCGAGGGCCTGGACCGCGCCGGCGTGCTCAACCTCACCGCGCACATGGTGATGCGTCTGGCCAAGGGCATGGAATCGCGGCTCGGCCTGGTCATCAACATCATGGCCAGCCTGTTTTCCGCGGTGATCCCCAGCCAGGCGCTGGCCGCGCTGATGATCCCGGTGTCCAGCCGGTTGTCCGCGCGCACCGGCGTGCCGCTGTCGCGGCTGCTGCTGCCGATGGCGTTCTGCATCCTCACCGCCACCAACACCACGCTGATCGCGAACTCGCCGCTGATCGTGCTGAACGACCTGATCGCGAGCGCGAACGCGAACCTGTTGCCCGGCGCGCACACCATCCCGAAGTTCGGCCTGTTCAGCGTGACTCCGGCCGGCCTCGCGCTGGCCGCGGTGGGCATCGGCTACTTCTACTTCTTCGGCCGCAAGCTGCTGCCCGGCCACGAGGACGAACGCCTGAAGGTGACGCCCGGGCGCACCGAGAGCTACTTCGCCGACACCTACGGCATCGTCGGCGAGACCGCCGAACTCGCGGTCACCGCCGAAAGTCCGCTGGTGGGCATGAGCATCGGCGAAGCCGAACAGCTGCATGGCGCACCGCTGATCCTGGCGATCAAGAGCGGCAACGAGGCGCGCATGGCGCCGCCGGCCGACCACGTGATCTGGGTGGGCTCGGTGCTCGGCGTGCTGGGTCCGCGCGAGCAGCTTGCCCAGTTCGCCAACAACCAGCTGTGCAAGCTGTCCACCCGCATGCGTCAGCTGGGCGAGCTGTTCAACCCCACCCGTGCGGGCATTTCCGAAGTGGTGATTCCACCGGTATCGCGCTTCGTGAAGCACACCATCGCCTCGCTGCGCCTGCGCAAGCGTTTCGGCATCTCGGTGCTGGCGGTGAACCGCGGCGAGCAGGTGCTGCGCGACGACGTGCGCCAGGTGGAATTGCGCGCCGGCGACACCGTGGTGGTGCACAGCAACTGGCGCGACCTGGCACTGGCCTCGGAGGATCGCGACCTGGTGGTGGTCACCGACATTCCGAAGGAGGAACAGCGTCCCGGCAAGATCTGGCAGGCGGTGGGCTTTTTCGTGCTGGCCAAGTGCCTGGCGCTGTTCACCAACCTCGACCTCTCCGTGGCGATGATGTGCGGCGCGATCGGCATGCTGCTCTCGGGCGTGCTGAACATGGACGAGGCCTACAAGGCGATCAACTGGAAGACGATTTTCGTCACCGCCTGCCTCATCCCGCTGGGCTGGTCGATGGACGCCACCGGCACCGCCGCGTGGCTGGCGCAGTACGTGCTGCACTACCTGGGCCACGCCTCGCCGTGGGTGCTGCAGGCCACGCTGGCGATACTCACCCTGCTGTTCTCGCAGGTGATGTCCAACGTCGGCGCCACGGTGATGATGGTGCCGATCGCGATCTCGGTGGCGGTGGCCACCGGCGGCAACCCGTCCGCCTACGCGCTGATCGTGGCGGTGTCCTCGTCCAACACCTTCCTGCTCAGCTCCGGCCACCCCGCGCTGATGATGGTCACCGGCCCCGGCGGCTACAAGGGCAAGGATTTCCTGCGCGTGGGCGCGCCGTTGACGCTGGCGATGCTGATCGTGACCCTGGTGTCGATCAACCTGTTGTTCCGCTGAATTGAAGAGTGCGGCCAGGGATGGCCGCCGGTCTGATTCTGCGGTCAAGGACGATCGCAAGGAACGAGCCAGACTTCGTCGCCACGCAATTCCACCGCCAGCGCGCGCAGATGCTCGCCGCGGCAGGGTCCGGCCACGCAGATGCCGCGGCTGCGGTCGAAGCTGGCGCCATGCACGGCGCAGATCAGCAGTTCGTCCTTGAGCAGGAACTGGCCCGGCGCGTAGTCCAGCCGTCGGCCGGCGTGCGGGCAGACGTTGAGCCAGGCGCGCACCATGTCGCCACGGCGATCGACGATCACGCTCTCGCCGTCGACCGCCGCCACGTCCTCGATCGCGGTGGCGCCGCCGTCGGGAATCGCGTCCAGGCGGCACAGGGGCGAAGCAGGGGAAACGGTGTCCATCGGCACTTGTCCTGCGGGCCGGATGGCCTCATCGTTGCACTCGTAAGTCCTTGATTTTAGCACACGGATTTTTAACACATGCGCTTCCATCTGCCCCCGCCCCGCCGTTCCCGCCACCCGCTGGTGCGCGCCGTGTCGCTGCTGCTCGGCATCGCGGTGCTGGGCGTACTGCTGGTGTTCGGCTTGGCCGTGGCCGGCGTGCTGCTGATCGGTGGCGCCATCCTGCTGGCTTGGCGGCAGTGGAAGCAGGTGCGCGCCCCGCTGACCCGGACCGCAAAGCCCAACACGCCGGCTGCGGACGTGCTGGAGGGCGAGTTCGTGGTGATCCGCCAGGGGCCGGTCGCACACTGAGGCAAGATCCGGATGGCGCACGCCGCCGCCCCGTCACACCATGGCGCCATGCACTGCCGGATGACGCCATGAATACTCGCCTCGCTCCCATCGCCGACTCCCTTGAACGCGTGCGCGCCCGCATCGAGCGTGCCGACCAGGCACCCACGCTCGACGCGCTGGCGCGGTTCGCGCAATTGAGTCCCAGCCACCTGCAGCGTGCGTTCCGTCGCCGCTACGGCATGAGCCCGGCCGAATACCATCGCGCGCGCCGCTTCGGCCAGCTCAAGGCCGCGCTGCGCGACGGTGCGGCGGTGACCGACGCGGTGTACGAAGCCGGCTTCGGCTCCGGCAGCCGCGTCTACGAACACAGCGACCGCCTGCTCGGCATGACGCCGGCCAGCTATCGTGCCGGCGGCGCGGGCGCCAGCATCCGCTACACCACCACCGCCACGCCGCTGGGCCGGCTGCTGGTGGCGGCCACTGCGCGCGGCATCTGCGCGGTGACCCTGGGCGCGAACGACGACGAACTCGAGGCACGCCTGGTCGCCGAATTCCCGCAGGCCGCGCGCGAACGCGTGGAGGCGGGCCGCGAGGAATGGCTGGACGCGGTGATCGCCCGCATCGCCAGGGAGCTGGGCTGGAGCGAGGCCGACGCGCCCGCGCTGCCGCCGCTGGACGTGGCCGCCACCGCGTTCCAGTGGAGGGTGTGGCAGGCGCTCACCCGCATCCCAGCCGGCGAGACACGCAGCTACGGCGAGCTGGCCGCCGCGATCGGTGCGCCCGGGGCCGCGCGTGCCGTAGGCAACGCCTGCGGCAACAACCGCCTCGCCCTGATCGTGCCCTGCCACCGCGTGGTACGCGAGGACGGCACGCCCGGGGGCTGGCGCTGGGGTGTGGAGCGCAAACGCGAGTTGCTGGCGCGGGAACGGCACCGCGCGGAACGCTAGAAGTCGCCCTTGGGAGCGCATCCTGCGCGCGACGCTTTTCCGTTAGCCAACGAAGAGCTGTCGCGCACAGGGTGCGCTCCTGCGGGCCACTGCCTTGACACCGCCTCAAGCCTGCCTTGCGGAAGACTCGCTACCGCAGGGCGGCTGCCTTCTTCACCATGGATGCTGTCGCCGTTCCCCCACGGCAATGCGCGGCGCTGGTCGAAGTCCCGGATGGCTCCCCCGTTGCCTGTAGACTGCGCCGCGCGCAACACCCGTCTGCCGAGTCCCCGCCATGAACGATGCCACCGCCCTCACCGCCAACGGCGCGGCGAACGCCGCCGTCGATCGTTCCCGCCTGCTGGTGCCGCTTGGCCTGCTGGCGCTGTACGTGATCTGGGGCTCGACGTATCTGGGGATCCGCTTTGCGCTGGATAGCTGGCCGCCGTTCCTGCTCGCCGGCGTGCGTTTCCTGATCGCCGGCACCCTGCTGTTCGGTTTCCTGCGCCTGCGCGGCGTGGCTGCACCCACCTGGCGCCAGTGGCGCAACGCGGCCTTCGTCGGCACATTGCTGCTGGGTCTCGGCAACGGCCTGGTGTGTTTTGCCGAGGAACGCGTGAGCTCCGGCATCGCCGCGGTGGCGGTGGCCAGCATGCCGCTGTTCGCCGCGCTGTTCGGCCGCTGGTACGGGCACCAGACGAACCGGCGCGAGACGCTGGGCCTGCTGATCGGCTTCGCGGGCGTGGTCGTGCTCAATCTCGGCGGCGACCTGTCCGGCTCGCGCATCGCCGCGCTGGCGCTGCTGCTGGCCGCCGCCGCGTGGGCGTTCGGCTCGGTATGGAGCAAGCAGCAGGACATGCCTGCCGGGCCGATGAACACCGCCGCGCAGATGCTGTGCGGCGGCGCGGCGCTGCTGTTGATGGGCTTCGGGGGCGGTGAACGGCTGCCCGCGCACCCCGCGCTGCATGCCAACCTCGCGCTGGCCTACCTGGTGGTGTTCGGCTCGCTGATCGGGTTCAGCGCCTATCTTTACGTGCTCAAGCATGCGCGGCCGGTACTTGCCACCAGTTATGCCTACGTGAACCCGCCGGTGGCGGTGCTGTTCGGCATGCTGCTGGCGGGCGAACATATCGGGCCGCTGGAATTGTCCGGGATGGCGGTGATCCTGCTCGGCGTGGCAACGATCACGCTGGCGCGGCAGAAACGCACATAGCGGCAACGCCTCGACCTTGGTCGGCTTGCCCTCCGCGGCGACCGGGCGCCACCATGCCCGCGGCATCGCATGGGAGGAGCCCCGCGGCATGAACACGACGAACGAAGGCTTGATGGCGCGCCTGGCGTTGCGCAGTGCGGCGTGGTCGGAGCGCTGGTTCCCCGATGCCTGGGTGTTCGCGGCGCTGGGCGTGGTGATCGTGGCGATCGCCGTGCTGGCTTTCGGCGCCACACCCGTGGCCACGGTCAATGCCTTTGGCGACGGATTCTGGAGCCTGATCCCGTTCACCATGCAGATGGCCTTCGTGGTGATCGGCGGCTACGTGGTGGCCACCGCGCCGGTGGTGGCGCGCTTCATCGACTTCCTTGCTCGCTTTCCGAAGACCGGGCGCGGTGCGATCTGCTACGTGGCGCTGGTGAGCATGCTGGCCTCGCTGCTGTCGTGGGGCTTCTCGCTGGTGTTCGGCGGCCTGCTGGTGCGCGCATTGGCGGGGCGCGAGGAGCTGCGCATGGACTACCGCGCGGCCGGCGCGGCAGCCTACCTCGGCCTAGGCGCGGTGTGGGCGATGGGCCTGTCCTCGTCGGCGGCGCAGCTGCAGGCGAATCCGTCCAGCATGCCGCCCGGCCTGCTCGCGATCACCGGCGTGCTGCCGTTCACCAGCACGATCTTCCTGTGGCAGTCCTTCGCGCTAACCGCCTGCCTGATCGTGGCCTCGCTGCTGGTGTGCTGGTTCACCGCGCCGTCGGACCGCAATGCGCGCACCGCGCACTACTTCGGCGTGAGCGAGGCCACCGCCGTGCCGGAACTGCCCCCGCGCCAGCGCCCTGGCGAATGGCTGGAATACAGCCCGCTGCTGGCGGTGCTTATCGGCCTGCTCGGGTTGGGCTGGCTGGGCCACGAGTTCGCCACCAAGAATGCGGTGACCGCGATCGCCAACCTCAACACCTACAATTTCCTGTTCCTCACCGTGGGCCTGCTGCTGCACTGGCGCCCGCGCAGCTTCCTCGATGCGGTGGCGCGCTCGGTGCCGAGCACGGCCGGCGTGCTGATCCAGTTCCCGCTGTACGGCGGCATCGCCGCCCTGCTCACCCACGCGCAAGGCACGGGCGGCGTGACGCTGGCGCACCGGTTGTCGCAACTGTTCGTGCACGTGGCCAGCACCGACAGCTTCCCCGCGGTGATGGGCGCGTACTCCGCCATCCTCGGCTTCTTCGTGCCTTCCGGCGGCGGCAAGTGGCTGGTGGAGGCGCCCTACGTGATGCAGGCGGCGAACGACCTGCACGTGCACCTGGGCTGGGCGGTGCAGGTGTACAACGCCGCCGAGGCGCTGCCCAACCTGATCAACCCGTTCTGGATGCTGCCCCTGCTCGGCGTGCTGGGCCTGAAGGCGCGCGACGTGGTGGGCTACACCTTCATGCAGCTGCTGGTGCACGTGCCGCTGGTGCTGGGACTGCTGTGGCTGCTGGGGCTGACGCTGGAATACGTGCCGCCGGTGATGCCGTGAGCGGAAGGCCCCAGGGTGCATCCCTCTCCCTCCGGGAGAAGGTGGCGGCAGCCGGGTGAGGGTACGAGCGCAGACGAGCGTCCTGGCAAGACCGCACCCTCACCCCAGCCCCTCTCCCAGAGGGAGAGGGGCTTGAACATCACAGTTCGCGCAAGGCCGTGGTCACCGGCAGCCGCGCCGCGCGCACGGCGGGAAACAGGCCGCCGACGAAGCCGATGGCAAGCGCCCACTTCAGGCCGGTCCACAGCAGCGCAGGCGTGACGGCCAGCTTGAAGCTGAGCGTGCCCACCGTTCCCTGGGCCAGGGTCGACGCGCTGTAGCCGTTGAAGACCAGCCAGGCCAGCAAGCCGCCGATGATGCCGCCGAGCAGCGCCAGCAGCATCGTCTCCAGCATCACGGCCACCACCACCGGCAGGCCCCGGAAGCCGATCGCGCGCAGTGTCGCGATCTCCCTTGCCCGCGTCGCGACAGTGGCGAACATGGTATTGAGCGCGCCGAACACCGCGCCGATGGCCATGATCACGCCGACCACGATGCCGATGATGGTGATCGCCTTGGTCACTCCCTCGGACTGCTTGCGGAAGTAGTCCAGCGTGGTGGTCGCATCCACCTGCAAGCGCGGGTCACTGGCGAGCGCCGCCTTGAACCTGTCGAAGGCGCCGGCATCGGTCAGGCGCACGAACACCGAGGTGCGGCTGCTGCCGCGGCGGTAGGTGTCGGCGACCACGTTCGCGTCGCCCCAGAGTTCCGAGTCCATCGCGCCGTTCGACTCGAACACGCCGACCACGGTCCAGGTCTGGTTGCCCAGCTTGATCTCATGGCCCGGCGTCAGCCCGGCGAACTCGCGCTGCGCACCCTTGCCCACCACCAGTTCGCGCAGGCCCGGCTTGAACTTGCGTCCGGCGACGATCTTCACATCGGGACGCACCGCCCAGGCCTCGTCGCCGATGCCGCGCACCTGCACGCTGCCCTCGTCGCCGCTGCCGTCGTTGAGCGGCAGGTTCGCCGCCACCACCAGCTCGGGCGAGGCGATCGGCTTGCCGCTGGCGTCGCGGGCGATGCCAGGCGCCTGCGCGATCACCGTGGTGCTTGCATTGTCGAGCACCGAGGACACTTCGGAGTCCGAACCGCCGCGCAGCACGACGGCGGTGTCGGCGCTGCCGCTCATGCTCAGCGTCTGCTGGTAGCCGACTCCCATCGCCAGCAGCGACACCAGCACCGCGACCACGCCGGCAATGCCGATGACCACCACGGACGAGGCACCTAGGCGCCGCGGCAACGTGCTGATGCCGACACCGGTGACCGAGCTCGCCTGCCGGCCGGTGCGCAGCAGCGCCATCCAGAGCGCGAACAGCACCGCGACCAGCAGCAGCGCAGGCCATGGCAGGACGGTCCAGGCGGCAACCCCGATGGCGACGATAAAACACAGGCCGAGGCCACCCAGGAAGGATTTCAACTTGTTCATGGCGGATGCTCCTCAGCGGCCGGCCAGTGCGTCGACGATGTTCAGGCGCATCGCCCGCAACGCGGGCAGCGCTCCCACCAGCAGGCCGATGGCGATCATCAGGCCCACGCCAAACGACCAGCTGCCCGCGCCCACCGGCGGCATGTTGATGACGCCGCCACTGCCGGCGCTGACGATCGGTCCCAGTACGGCTGCCAGTCCGAGACCCAGCACGCCGCCGATCAGCACCAGCAACACCGATTCGGCCAGCACGATCGCCAGCACGCTGGCGCTGGAAAAGCCGATGGTCTTCAGCACCCCGAGCTCCGTGGTGCGTTCGCGCACCGCCTGCGCCATGGTGTTGCCGGTCAGGAACAGCAACGTGAAGAACACCGCACCCATGATCGAGAACACGATCAGGCCGACGTTCGCCATCTGCTTGATCCACGAAGCCATCGCGGCCTGCTCGGTCTGCGTCTTGGTCTCGTGGTCGGAATTGGCCGACAGCGCGTCGATGGCCTTCGCCACCCGGTCGGCCTGCGCGGGATCGGCGACGTGGCTGACGTACCAGCCCACCTGCCCCCGGTTGTAGGGGTTCGACTCGTCGAAGTACTTCCAGTGCATCAGGATGCCACCCTGCAGGAACTCGCCGTGATCGGGGTTCTTCGCGTGCATGATGCCGCTGATGTCGAAGGTCCAGTTCTTGCTGCCGTCGCGGTTCGGGAAGATGTTCGACATCAGCGGGATCTTGTCGCCGACCTTCCAGTGGTATTTCTTCGCCAGCACGTCGCCGACCAGCACGCCGGTGCGGGTGTTGTCGAACGCCTTGCGTTCGTCGGGCGAGACGACGATCTCCGGGTACATGTCGATGTAGTTCGGACTGACCGCGAAGGTGAAGATCTGGTTGTGCGGGTCCTGGTAGGCACCACCGAACCAGTTGGCGTAGGCCACGCCCTTCACGCCGGGCACGGCCGCGATCTTCGCCTCTAGCGCCGACGGCAGGGGCTGGATGAACGACAGCTTCGAACCGGTCTGCAGGCGCTCGGCACCCGCCGCGCTCTTGCCCGCGTCGGCGAAGCTGGTGCGCACGCCATTGAGCATGCCGAACAGCAGGAATGCCGCGACGATCGACACCAAGGTGAGGATGGTGCGGGTCTTGCGCCGGAACAGCGCGGCCCAGATCAGGTGGAAGTATTTCATGACATCGTCCTCAAGCCGTCACTTGTTCGACGAGGGTGCCCTTGTCCAGATGCAGCGTGTGGTTGGCGTATTCGGCGGCCTTGGGATCGTGGGTGACCATCACGATGGTCTTGCCATGCTCGCGGTTGAGCGTGCGCAACAGGCCCAGCACTTCCTCGGCCGACTGGCGATCGAGGTCGCCGGTGGGCTCGTCGCAGACCAAGAGGGTGGGGTCGGAGACGATCGCGCGGGCGATAGCCACGCGCTGCTGCTGGCCGCCGGACAGCTCGCCGGGCCGGTGACCCGCACGATCGGCCAGGCCTACCAGTTGCAGCGCGATGGCCGCGTTCTTCTTGCGCTGCGCGCCGGAGAGCTTGGTCAACAGCAGCGGCAGCTCCACGTTCTTCTGCGCGCTCAGCGTCGGCATCAGGTTGTAGAACTGGAACACGAAGCCGACGTTGGATGCGCGCCACTTTGCCAGCGCGCCGCCGCCGAGCTGGTCGATGCGCGAACCGGCCACGCTGATGCTGCCGGCGGTGGGCGTATCGAGCCCGCCGATCAGGTTGAGCAGGGTGGTCTTGCCCGAGCCGGAAGGGCCCATCAGCGCGAGGAAGTCACCCTCGGTGATGTCGAGGTTGATGTGGTGCAGCACCTCGACCTTCTGCTTGCCGCGCTCGTAGACCTTGGAGAGGTCGCGGATCTGGATCAGTGTGTCCATGGCGTTGCTCCGGTGGATGTTGGCGGAATGAATGGATGCCGCTGCGCGCCCGCTGGCCCAGGCGCGCCAATCAGGGTGACGGCTTTTCCGGCTGGACGACCGAGCCGTCGCGCAGCGCGGCCGGCGGCGACAGCACGACCACGTCGCCCGCCTGCAGCGCGTCCGGGATCAGCTTCATGTCGCCGTAGCCCTGCGCCGCCGGCTGCACGATGCGTTGTTGCGCCTTGCCGCCGGCGACCACGAACACCACGCTGTGTCCGTCACGCTGCGCGATCGCCTTCGCCGGTACCAGCGTGCCCTTCGGTGCCTGCGCCACGTTCGCGGCTTTCTGTTCGAGGAAGGACACCCGCACGCCCATGTCGGGAACGATGCGCGCGTCCTTGTTTTCCAGCGCCACGCGCACCTTCACCGTGGCCTTGCCACGGTCGGCGGCAGGCACGATGGCGATCACGTGGGCGGGGATCTTCCAGTCCGGGTAGGCGTCGAGCACTGCCTCGGCGGGCATGTCCGGCTTCACGCGGCCGATGTAGGCCTCGTTGACGTCCACGTCCACTTCCAGCGAATCCATGTCGACGATGGTGCCGATGCCGGTGCGGGTGAAGCCGCCGCCGGCGGAGAACGGCGAGACGATCTCGCCCACCTGGGCGTCCTTGGTGGTGATGACGCCGTCGAACGGCGCGCGGATCACGCAGTAGTCGAAATTGACCTGCGCCTCGACCACCGCCGCATCGGCGGCAGCCACCTGCTTCTGCTGCGACACCAGCTGGGCGCGCGTGCTGTCGGCCAGGGTGCGCGCCTGCTCGGCCGCCTGTTTCGGCACCAGCCCCTGCGCGGCCAGCTCCTGCTGGCGCCGCGCGTCGCGCTCGTTCTGCGCCAGCTGCGCCTGGTATTGGGCCACCAGCGCATGCGCGGCGGCGGCCTGCGCCTTCGCCGCATCCAGCGCAGCCTTATAGGCGCTGTCGTCCAGCCGGGCCAGCACCTGGCCCTTCTTCACGTGGTCGCCTTCCTCGATCAGCACCGCGGTGAGCGTGCCGGTGATCTGCGCCGACACCGTGGCCTGCCGCCGCGCGGTGACGTAGCCGGTGGCCTGCAATACCGCGCCGGCACCCGGATCGCTGGCGGGCGACACCGCGGTGGCGGTCTGCACGGTGACCGCACGATGGCTCATCACCCACCAGGCACCGGCGCCAACCAGCGCCAGCAGCAGCGCGATTGCAAGCACGACCCACGGCCAGCGCGCAGGCCCCTGGCGATGGTCGTCGCGCTGGTGCTTCTCGATACGCAGTTCCTTCAGCAACTCGGCCTGGCTCACCGTCATCCCCGTGACTCCGTGATGCGCAATACCGTAGCGGCGAACGGGCCTTCGAGGCCACGGGCGCTTATCAGCCATCGACAATGACAGATGTCATCCCACACGCGCAATCGATGGGAATGGCCTTGTCCGCGCCAACGGAATTGGCCTGCTCGCCTTGCCTGCCAAGGCCACGGACCGACCACACGGCAGCGACCGGCAGGCTCACCTGCCATCGGACTTCGCGCGGGTCCGGCTGCGTATCGCCTTGGTCTCCGGCGTCCGGATCACCTTGACTTCGACCTTACCCGCCACCGTCGCACGCATTTCCTCTCTCCATGCCGAGTCGGCCGGCCGGCCCTCGTGGGAATGACGAACAAGGCCTCCGAAAATCGACAGGGTCCCGCGCACCTTCAACGGCTGGCGGCAGCAGGATGGCCAGCGCTTGCCGAAACGGAATCCGTGGCCGGGAACCAGTGCCGCGCCTGCCCCGGCGAAAACAGGCGCAAGCCGCAGGGCCCCGGGCGAGGACGGCGCGCCGGGCCACGCCAGTCGGATGTATTGAACAGGTTCCGGGGAGCCGGCACGCTGATGCACGCGCCATCTTCCATGCCCACGGAGCCGCCTCATGTCGAATCGTCGGTTTGCCGCCTTGCTCGCTGCCACCCTTGGGCTCGCGATCCCCGCGCCGCCGACGCCGGCGACCGGCGCCCCGCCCGCCACGCACTGCAGCACGCCGGTCTACCGGCAGTTCGACTTCTGGCTGGGCGACTGGGACACCTATCGCGTGGACAAGTCGGGCCAGGTCCCACCCGGCTCGGCTTCGGTGGCGCGCAACCAGGTCACGGCCATCCTCGGCGGCTGCGTGCTGCACGAGGTGTACCGGCGCACGGATGGCTACACCGGCGAAAGCCTCACCATCTACGACGTCACGCGCCACGTGTGGCACCAGAGCTGGGTGACCAATGAGGGCGAGCTGCTGGTGGCCGAAGGCGACCGGCAGGGCAAGTCCATCGTGCTGACCGGCAGCAGCCGCGACGCGCAAGGTGTCCAGCTGCAGCGGGTGAGCTGGACGCCGCAGGGCGGCGGCGTGCGGGAGACGGCACTGCAGTCCCGCGACGGCGGCAAGAGTTGGACGCCGCTGTTCGACATCCTGTTCCGTCCCCACCGGCACTGAAGCGCTAGACTGGCCGGCATGGACTACGCCATCACCCCGCCCGCCGTGCCCAGCCTGCCGATCCAGGGGAGTGCCCTGCGCTTTCCGGTACGCCGCATCTTCTGCATCGGCCGCAACTACGCCGAGCACGCGAAGGAAATGGGCGCCGCGGTGGAACCGGGTCGGCCGATGTTCTTCTGCAAGCCCGCCGATGCCGTGGTCACCGACGGTGCCGACGTACCCTACCCCTCGGCCACGAACGAGTTGCACCACGAGGTCGAGATGGTGCTGGCGTTGGGTGCGGGGGGCCGCGACGTGCCGGTGGAGCGCGCCGTCGGCCTGGTGTGGGGCGTGGGCGTGGGGCTGGACCTTACCCGCCGCGACCTGCAGGCACAGGCCAAGGCCAAGGGCCACCCCTGGGACGTGGCCAAGGCCTTCGACCATTCCGCCCCGGTGTCGGCGCTGCATCCGCTGGCAGGCGCCATGCCCGGCGCCGACACCGAGCTGCGGCTGACGGTGAACGGCGAACTGCGCCAGCACGGCCGGCTCGGCGAGATGATCCACGACGTGCCGCACCTGCTTGCCGCCTTGTCGGAGCTGTTCGAGCTCCAGCCCGGAGACCTGGTGTTCACCGGCACCCCCGCCGGCGTGGCGGCGCTTCGGCGCGGCGACCGTTTCCGTGCCGAGCTGGCCGGCATGGCCGAACTGGCCGGCCGGATCGCCTGACCCATCCGGGTTTCGACGCGGCATTCATCCCGGCGCCGCGCGGGCTGCGCTAGAGTTTCCCCCGCCATTCGGCGCACCAATCGGGGAGAAGCATCTATGAGCATGCTGCAGGAGTTCAAGGCGTTTGCCATGCGCGGCAACGTGATGGACATGGCCGTCGGTATCGTGATCGGCGGGGCGTTCGGCAAGATCGTCAGCTCGCTGGTCAGCGACGTGATCATGCCGCCGATCGGCGCGATCACCGGGGGCATCGATTTCTCGGCCATGAAGTGGGTGCTCAAGCCGGCCGATGACAGCGACCCCAAGCACAAGATCGCCGAGGTGGCGATCAACTACGGCAGCTTCATCAATACCATCATCACCTTCATCATCATCGCGTTCGCGATCTTCATGGTGATCAAACTGATGAACCGGCTGCAGAAGAAGCAGGAGGCGGCCCCCGTCGCGCCGCCGGCCGACGTGGCCCTGCTCACCGAAATCCGCGACCTGCTGAAGAACAGGCAGTGACCCGCGTCCGCGGGGCGGCGCGGAGCCGTCCCGCGGGCCGTGACTTCCGGCCTGTGCGGGCGCCGGAACGCACCGGATAATCGGGGTTCCCGCACCAGGAGTTCCCGCGCATGCCCCGTCTTTCGCTTTCCCTGCTCGCCGCCAGCCTGCTGCTGGCCGCCGGCGCAGCCCGCGCCGCCGACACCGTCGTTCCCGCCGCGGCCGTAAAGACGGCCGAACAGCTGCGCGACCGGGCGTTGCAGGATCCCACCGCGATGGCCGTGCTGACCTCGCTCACCACCGAGATCGGCCCGCGTCTCGCCGGCAGCGACGCCGACCAGCGCGCCCGCGACTGGGCGGTCGCCAAATTCAAGGCGCTGGGCTTCGACAAGGTTTATACCGAGCCGGTGACCTATCCGCTGTGGGTACGCCGCCACGAGAGCGGCGCGATCGTGGCGCCGTTCCCGCAACCACTGGTGCTCACCGCACTGGGCTATTCGCCGGGGACGCCGAAAGGTGGCCTCAGCGCCCAGGTAGTCGGCTTCGACAGCCTTGCCGCGCTGAAAGCCGCGGACCCCGCGACCGTCAAGGGCAAGATCGTCTACGTGGGCTATCGCATGCAGCGCCAGCAGGACGGCCACGACTACGGCATGGGCTCCGCCGTGCGCGTGGCCGGCCCGGTGATCGCCGCGGAGAAAGGCGCCGCCGGCTATCTCTTGCGCTCGGCCGGCACCGACGCGCATCAGCGCATCGCCCACACCGGCGTCACCGGCTTCCGCGACCCGGCCAAGGCGATCCCGGCGGCCGCGCTGTCCAACCCCGACGCCGACCAGCTCGAACGCGTGCTGGCCTACGGCAAGCCGGTGACGGTCAAGCTCGACCTCGACTGCGGCATCGTGGGCGAATACACCGGCGCCAACGTGGTCGGCGAGATCACCGGCCGCAAGCATCCCGACCAGGTCGTCGCCATCGGCGGGCACCTGGATTCCTGGGATCCGGGCACCGGCGCGATCGACGACGGCGCCGGCGTCGCCATCGCGATGGCCGCCGCCAAGCTGATCCACGACCTGCCGCAGCGCCCCGACCGCACCATCCGCGTGATCGCCTTCGCGAACGAGGAAATGGGCCTGTGGGGCGGCCGCGCCTATGCCGAGAAGCACGCGACGGAGGTGGCGAAGTTCCAGCTCGGCACCGAATCCGACCTCGGCGCCGACAAGGTGTACCGGATGAGCGCCAGCGTGAAACCGTCGGCGCGCGCTGCGGTCGCGCAGATGGCCGACGTCTTGAAACCGCTGGGCGTGGCCTACGACCCCCGGCGTCCGGGCGGCGGCGGGTCCGACCTGTCGCAGATGCACGCCAAGGGCATGGCCGCACTGACCCTGGACCAGGACGCCACCCGCTATTTCGACTGGCACCACACCGCCAACGACACACTGGACAAGATCGACCCGCGCAAGCTGGCGCAGAACGTGGCGGTCTACGCGGCGTTCTCGTACATGGCCGCGCAGGCCGACGGCGATTTCGGCTCCGCGCCGGGCGCGTTCGCGGGCGACGGCGCAGGGGACTGATACCGGCGGGATGCATCGATGTGAGCGAGGCGGCCTGTGGGCCGCCTCGCTGGTCATGGCGTCGGCAGGCGCTCCGCGGTTGGCTTGCGCTTGTGCCCGAAGCGCTGCTGCAGGCGGTCCATGTACAGGTAGATCACCGGCGTCAGGTACAGGGTGAGCACCTGCGACACCACCAGGCCGCCCACCACGGCCAGGCCCAGCGGGCGGCGCGAGGAGGCACCGGCGCCGATGCCGAGCGCGATCGGCAAGGTGCCGGCGAACGCGGCCATGGTGGTCATCATGATCGGGCGGAAGCGCACGTGGCAGGCTTCGATGATGGCTTCGGCCGGTGGCATGCCTTCCACGCGCTGCCGCTCCAGTGCGAAGTCGATCAGCATGATCGCGTTCTTCTTCACGATGCCGATCAGCATCACGATGCCCACGAAGGAGAACAGGTCCAGCGGCGCGTGGAAGATCATCAGCGTGAGCAGCGCGCCCACGCCCGCCGCGGGCAGTCCGGAGAGGATGGTGAGCGGGTGGATGAAGCTCTCGTAAAGGATGCCCAGCACCAGATAGATCACGAACAGCGCCAGCACCAGCAAGAGCCCCATGCCTTGCATGGACTGCTGGAAGGCCTGCGCGGTGCCCTGCACGCTGCCGGTGATCGAGGCGGGCAGGTCGAGCCGGCGCATCGCGCCGTCGATCTCGCTCACCGCCTGGCTGAGGCTGACGCCGGGCGCGAGATTGAACGAGACGGTCACCGCCGGCAACTCGCCCTGGTGGTTCACCGTGAGCGGCCGCGAAGTGCGTGTGAAGCTGGCCACCGTGCTGAGCGGCACCAAGGTGCCGGTGTTCGAGGTGACGTAGAGCTGCGACAGGATAGCCGGGTCGTTCTGCAGCGCGTACCTGACTTGCAGGATCACCCAGTACTGCGTGGCCGCACCGTAGATCGTCGACACCTGGCCCTCGCCGAAGGCGGTACCCAGCGCGCTCTGTACCTGGCGCATGGTGAGGCCCAGCGGTGCCAGCTTTGAGCGGTCTACCTTGACGTCGATCGCCGGACCGTTGAGGTCGAGATCGCTGGTGACGTCCTGGAAGCCGGGAAGCTTCGCGAACGCGGCGAGCACCTTGCCCGACTCCGCGTACAGCGCGTCGAGGTCGGTGGACTGGAGGGTGTACTGGTACTGCGCCTTCGAGGCGCGGCCGCCCACCTGGATCGCCGGCGGGTTCTGCACGTAGGCGCGGATGCCCGGCACCTTGGTGAACTTCGCACGCAGCTCCTGCATGATCTGGTCGGGGTCAAGCTTGCGCTCGTCCGCGGGCTTCAGCCGCATGAAGATCGAGCCGTTGTTGGTGGTGGTGCGCGGACCGCCCGAACCCACCGAGGACATGTAGGCGGCGATGTTCGCATCCTTGCCCACGATGGCCGCGAGTTGCTGCTGGCGTTGCGCCATGCCGGCGATGGAAATGTCGTCGGGGCCCTCGGTGTTGACGAACAGCTGCCCGGTGTCGCCCGCAGGAATGAAATCCTTGTTCACCACCACGAACAGCACCGCGGTCGCCACGAGGCTGGCGAAGAACACGCCCAGCACCGTGCGCGGGTGCGCCACCGCCCACGCCAGCGAACGATTGTAGCCGTCACGCACACGGTTGAAGCCGCGGTCGAAGGCCAGCGCCACGCGCGACTTCTGCTCGTGCTCGGCATGCTTCACGAAGCGGCTGCACAGCATGGGCGTGAGCGTGATCGAGACGAAACCGGAGATCAGGATTGCGGTGGAGATCACCACCGCGAACTCGTGGAACAGCCGGCCCACGATGCCGCCCATGAACATCACCGGCAGGAACACCGCCACCAGCGACAGCGTCATCGAGAAGATGGTGAAGCCGATCTCGCCGGAACCCTTGACCGAGGCCTCGTACGGATCCATGCCGGTCTCGACGTGACGCACGATGTTCTCCAGCATCACGATCGCATCGTCCACCACGAAACCGACGACGAGGGTCAGCGCCAGCAGCGAGAGGTTGTCGAGGCTGTAGCCCAGCGCGTACATCACGCCGAACGTGCCGACCACCGACACCGGCAGCGCAAGCGCCGGGATCAGCGTAGCCGAGGCGTTGCCGAGAAACAGGTAGATCACCAGGATCACCAGCACGCCGGCGAGCAGAAGCGTGTACTGGACGTCATCCACCGAGGCGCGGATCGAGTCGGAGCGGTCGTACAGCGTCTCCAGCTTGATCGACGGCGGCAGCGTGGCCTCGAACTGCGGCAGCACCGCGCGGATGCGGTCGATCGTGGCCACAGTGTTGGAGCCGGGCTGGCGGTCGATCGCCAGCACCACCGCGCGCCGCCCGTTGAACCAGCTCGCCACCTGGTCGTTCTGCACGCTGTCCGTGGCCTGGCCGAGTTGCGACAGCGTGACCGGTGCGCCGTTGCGCCAGGCCACGATGATGTCGTTGTACGGCGCTGCTTCCTGCAGCTGGCCATTCGAACTCACCTGCAGCAGCTGGCGCGCGCCGTTGAGCGAGCCGGTGGCGAGGTTGACGTTGGCATCCGCGATCGCCTGCTGCAGCGTGTCGATGCCGATGCCGTTCGCGGCCAGTTTTGCGGGATCCACGCTGATGCGCACGGCGTACTTCTGCGAACCGAACACGCTCACCTGCGCCACGCCCTCGATCATCGACAGCTCCTGCGCCAGCTGTGTCTCGCCGTACTGGTCCACGGTGGACAGCGGCAGCGTGTCGGAGCTGAGCGCAAGGTAGAGGATCGCCTTGTCCGCCGGATTCACCTTGTGGAAGGTGGGCGGCGTGGGCATGTTGGTGGGCAGCTGGCGCTGCGCCGCCGAGATCGCCGCCTGCACGTCCTGCGCGGCGCCGTCGATGTTGCGGCTGAGGTCGAAGGTCAGCGTGATCGAGGTCGAGCCCAGCGCGCTGGTCGAAGTCATCTGGCTGATGCCGGCGATGGTGGAGAACTGGTTCTCCAGCGGCGTGGCCACCGCGGTGGCCATCGTCTCCGGCGAAGCGCCGGGCAGGCTCGCACTCACCGAAATGGTGGGAAAGTCCACGTTCGGCAGCTCGTTCACCGGCAGCTTCGGATACGCCGCCGCGCCGAACACGACCAGCGCGATCATCAACAGCGCCGTCATCACCGGCCGGCGGATGCAGAGGGTTGGGAGGTTCAAGGAGCCCATCCTCCGCGCCAGCACCGCGCCGCGTGATCACCATGCCACCCGGCAGGCGAGCGGACCAGGCCCGCCATGACTTTCACCGGAGCGCGGCAAGAGCGCACTCCGTGCGCGATTGGCCGTGCGAAGAGCATTCGCGCACAGGGTGCGCTTCTGCGACGGGACATCGTGGCACTCACCCCTCCACCACCCGCACCTGCGTGCCGTTGGTCAGCAGCATCTGCCCGTCGGTGACCACCTGCTCGCCGCCGGCGAGGCCCTTCTCGATCACGATGCGGCCGCCGTTGCTGGTGCCCGCAGTGACCATGCGCTGCTGTGCCCTGCCGTCCGCGTCCACCACGAACACGAAGCTGCCATTCGGCGAGTTCTGCAATGCCGTTACCGGTACCGTGACCACGTCGTGCAGGCGGGCGGTGGGCAGGGTCACCTGCACGAACTGGCCGGGGGTGAGCCGATCGTCGGCATTGGCGTAGCTCGCCTTCAGCTGGATGGTGCCGGTACCGCTGTCCACTGCGTTGTTGATGAAATCCAGCGTGGCCGGGATCGCCGCGGTCGTCGCGCCAGGCACTTGCACGCTTACCACCAGCCGGCCGCGCGCGGCCGCCGCCTTGATGCCGTCCAGCGCCGACTCCGGCACGGAGAACGTCAAGTGGATCGGCCGCACCTGGTTGAGCACCACCAGGTTGGTGCTGTTCGCGCTCACCTGCGCGCCCGGATACACCAGCGGCGCGCCGGCGATGCTGTCCACCGGCGCCTTGATCTGCGCGTAGCCGAGCTGGGTCTGCGCCATCTCCACCGCCGCCTGGTCCGCCTTCACCGAGGCGGCATAGATGCCTACGTTCGCCCGGTAGCCGTCGTAGTCGGTCTTCGACACATAGCCTTTGGCCAGCATCGGCGTGTAGCGGCGCAGTACCTGTTCGGCATTCGCGAGCTGGGCCTGGTCCTTGGCGAGATTGCCGCGCGCCTGGTCCAGCTGCGCCTGCAGCAGGCTGGGATCGATGCGCGCGATCACCTCGCCCTGGTGCACGCGGCCGCCCGGCGTGAAGGCGATCGCCTGCAGCTGGCCGCTGACACGCGACTGCACGGTCACGGTGGAGTATGCCTCGGCATAACCGTTCACCTTGAGCGAAAGGTCGAGATCGCCGCGCTGGGCCTTCGCCACCTTCACCGGCACCGCCTGCGCGGCCGCCGGCTTGCCCGGCGCGGCCTTGCCGCGATCCGACCAGGCATGCGCCACCAGCGCAGCCAGCACCACCACGACCAGCAGCGCCGCGGGTTTTTTCCAGGAGATGCGCTGCGGCATGGGGTCTCCGCTGATGGAATGCGTGCCATCCCGCCGACCGGGGGCTCCGGCGCCGCGACGCGGGGAGGTCGGCAGGAACCAAACAGTGGTACAACGCGCCATGCACCGGCGCGTTGACTGTCACGACATATTTTTGCGCCGATGGCCGCCAGCGCCACCCACGACGACCGGCACTTCCGTCGCGTGCGTGCCTAGGGCTGGCCGGCCGGCGGCGCCTCGACCGCATCCAGCGCCTGCAGGTTCTCCTTGATCCGCCCGATCACTTCCAGCGCTTGCTTCAGCTCGTCGTACTCGATGCCGCGGGTGGCCTCGCCGCGTAGGCCGCGCGCGATCTGCTCCATGTCGTCCACCACCCCATGCGCCTGCGCGGTGACGTACAGCCGCCACGCGCGACGATCCTTCGGATCCGGACGCCGCTCCACGAAGCCCGCCGCCTGCAGGCGGTCGATCACCCGACCGACCGCGATCGGCTCCATCTCCAGCGCCTCGGCCAGTTCGTTCTGGCGCATGCCTTCGCGGTAGTACAGCATCTTGGTGGCGCGCCACTGCGCGCGGGTGAGCCCGAACTTCACCGCGCGGCGATCGAAGTGCTTGCGGAACAGCAAGGTCACGTCGTTCAACAGGTAGCCGAAGGAAAGCTCTTCCGTTTTCGCCATGATGATTGCAACCTCGCCGTCACATGATCCAAGCATAAGCCGAAAGTCCCCGCCTACATGCCACTCGCCGTCATCGCAGCCGATCTCACCACGCTCGCCGCGGACGCCATCGTCAACGCGGCAAACGAGACGCTGCTCGGCGGCGGCGGGGTCGACGGCGCCATCCACCGCGCCGCCGGCCCCGCGCTGCTGGAAGCTTGCCGGGCGCTGCCGCCCGTGGCGCCCGGCGTGCGCTGCCGCACCGGCGAGGCGCGGATCACGCCCGGCTTCGGACTGCCGGCGCGCTGGGTGATCCATACCGTGGGGCCGGTCTGGCACGGCGGCGGCCGCGGCGAAGCAGCACTGCTGGAAAGCTGTCACCGCAACGCGCTGCGCCTCGCGCGCGAACACGATCTGCACCGCATCGCTTTTCCCGCGATCAGCTGTGGCGTTTACGGCTACCCCGCGCCGCTGGCAGCCAGGATCGCGCTGGGCACGCTGCGCGAAGAACTGGATCGCGACCCCATGCTCGACCTCATCGTGTGCTGCCACGGCGAACCGATGCACGCGGTGTTCCAGGCGGCACTCACTTCAGCTTGAACGGATACAACGGCGGCAAGGCGCCGCCCTCGGGCCCGTCTTCCACGCGCCATCCGAAGCCATGCTTGAACGTCGCGGCGAGATCACCGCCATCCGCCGGCGCGTCCTGCGCGGCGCCGTAACAGCGGCGCTGCAGCGCGGCCAGCGCGCGGCGCTGCGCCTCGTCCGCCAACGCCGCGGCCAGCTCGCCGGGTTGCCGGATCGAGGAGCGCTCCACCTGGGCCCACGCCAGCAGGCTGCGCAACTGCGCACCCGCATCGCTGCCGCGCGCGGCGGCGAGAAAGGCCTGGCGTGCGCGGCGAGCGGATTCGGCATCCCCGCCGCCCGCCGCGGCCAGGACGGGACCCTGCGCCGCACGCCGACGCCACAGCCACCACGCCAGCACGCTGAGCAGCCACAGCAACAGGCTGGCCAACGCGATCCAGCGCCAGGCCGCATCGTGCGACATGGCGCTCGCCGGTGCCGCGGCCGGGGTCGACGGGGCGGCTGACGTCGCACTTGCGCCGGCCGCGGGCGACGCGGCCAGCGCGCCGGCTGCCGGAAGCACGGTGATGCTGTGCGCGGGAATCTCGGCGGTCTGCTCCTGCCCGGTGTCCACGTCGAACCAGCGCAGCGTGGTGGCCGGCAGGTTCAGCGTGCCGGCCCGCTCCGGCACGACCGCAAACGCGCGCTGGCGGCTGCCGACCAGCCACGGACCGTCGTTGGCGGTGGCGGTGGCCGGCTGGTCCGGATAGACCGTGGCGCCCTGCAGCGTCGGCAGGCTCAGCGCCGGCAGCGTCTCGGACGGCAGGCCGGTGGCACTGAGCTTCATCACCAGATTGATCGGCTGGCCCACGCGCACCGGCGTGTTCGCATCGGGCCAGCCGGAGAGCGTCAGGCTGAGCGCGCGCGCCGGCAGCCAGGCCGACTTGCCCCAATCTGCCGGTGCCGCCTGCACCGGCACCGCCAGCGCGGGCGCACTGGCCGACACCGGTGTGCCCGCGCCGAAAAAGCTGTCCGGATCGCTAGGGTCCAGCGCCTCGCCCTGGAAACCCAGCGCGGGAATCTCCAGCGTGCCGGCATGTTGCGGCACCAGCGCGTAACGCCGCTCGATCACGTGGTACTGGCGGCCGCCGCGCACCGCGTCGTAGCGCACGTCGCCACCGACCTGGCTGAGCTGCACGCCGTCGATCTGCGGCGCGTCCAGCGAGCCGCTGCTGATGTCGCCGCTGTAGTAGAGCCGCACCACATAGCTGAGCTGCTGGCCGACCCAGGCACGCTGCGGCGTGACTTCGGCCTCCATGAACAGGTTCTTGTGCATGGCCGCGGCGGCGGCCGGATTCGGCGCCACGACCTCGAGCGTGAGCGGCGCAGTCTGCATTCCCGCCACCGTGAGCGGGGGAATCTTGAGCGTGCCCACATGCTTCGGCCGCAGCACCACGCCAATCACCAGCTCGGCGCTGCGCTTGCCGTTGACGATGCTGAGGCTGCTACTTTGCGAACGGCCTAGCACGTCGAAATCCTGCTGCAGCGGACTGAGGTCGGGCATCGCCAGGTTGCCGCTGCCGCCGTCGACGTGCAGGTTCAGTGTCACCGTTTCTCCCAGCTGCATGCTGCTGCGGTCCAGCGTGGCCTGCACGCCGGCGGCGTGCGCCAGCAGCGGCACGGCCAGGCACAGCAGCAGGCACAGCAGTCGAAGAGAACGGCCAGGGACCGCCGCCCGTTGGGTCTTCGCGCTCGTCGACGAGCGCAAAACCTGAAAAGTGCGGCCGGGGGCGGCCACCCACTTGATCTTCGCGGCCAACGACGACCGCAAAAACAACACCTGGCGCATCACGGCCCATCCTCGTCGGCTACGCCGCCGTGGCGGCGCTGGTATTCCAGCTCGAACTTGCGGCGCAGCAGCGCCCCCGGATCGTCGGGCACGCGCTGCAAGGCCTGACGCAGGTCGGGCGGCAGTTTCGATTGCGGATCGTCGGCGCCGTCCGCGCCGAGCTGATGCGCGGACGGCTGCTTCGTCGCCGGCTGGCCGCCGGCACCCAGCTCCTTGTCCAGTTGCTGTTTCAGCGCCTGCTGCGCCTTGGCGGCCTGCGCTTGCTGCGCGGCCTGCTGTTCGGGCGTCGGCTGCGACTGGTCTTGCGGCGTGGCGGACGAACCCGAAGACTTCGCTTCGTCCGGCTTCGACGGGTTCTGCGGCGACTGGCCTGCATCGTTCGACGCGTCCTGCGGCTTCTGCATCTGCGCCGGGTTGTCGTCGCGTGGGGAAGACTGGCCAGAATCGCCGCCATTGCTGCCGTGCCCGCTCTGTTCCTGATCGTTCTTGCCCTGATCGTTCTTGCCCTGGCCCTGCTTGTCCTTGCCTTGCCTGTTGCCGCTTCCCTGACCTTGGGACGAAGACGGGCCGCCCTGCTTCGGCTGCCGCGGCGACGATGACTGGTTTTGGGGCGGCTGCCTGCGCAGCCAGTCCTCCACCGCCTGACGGTTCGCCTTTGCGTCCGCGTTCGCCGGGTCGAGCTTGAGCGCGTGATCGTAGGCCCGGATCGCGTCCTGGTACTTGCCTTCGCGCGCCAGCGCATTGCCAAGGTTGTAGGCCGCGTCGCCGCCCTTCGCCGCACCCAACGCCTGCGCGGCGGCCACATAGTCGCCCGCGCGGTACGCCGCCGCGCCGCGCCAGGCCGGGTCGCGCGCCAATCGCATCGCCTGTTTCGCGTCGCCGTGCCTGAGCGCTTGCGCCGCCTGCTGGTCGCGACGCTGCCACAAGTCGCGCCACGCTGCCGCATGCGCAGTGCCTGGCAGCATCGGCAGCAGCACGAGCGGCACCAGCAACAGCCAGCCGCGGCGGAACGCCAATGCCGCCAGCGGCAGCAGGAGCAGCAGCAGCCAGGGGCCGCGATCCCGCCATTCGTCGCCGCCCCGGCCCTGTGCCGCTTGCGCGGGACCCGCGTGCAGCTCGTCCTTCAGCGCGGCCACGTCGCTGTCATCCGCACTCATGGCCACGTAGCGGCCGCCGCCTGCCGCCGCCACGGCGGCCAGTGCCGCGTCGTCGCGCCCGGCCAGCTGCAGATCGCCCTTGGCGTCGTGCAGGAAGCCACCACCGGGCAGCGGCACCGGCGCGCCCTGCACCGTGCCCACGCCGAGCACCGAGACATGCACACCATCGCTGCGCGCCTGGCGGGCCGCAGCCTGCGCCGCCGTGCCGGCGGTATCGGCGATCAGCACCAGCGAACCGCTGCCGACCCCGGCGTCGCGGATCAGCGCCGTGCCACGCTCGATCGCCGCCGCCGCATTGTCGCCGTCCACCGGCATGGTATCCGGCGCCATCGCGTCGAGAAGGGTGCCGAGGCTGTGCACATCGGAGGTGAGCGGTGCCACTACGAAGGCCTCGCCGGCGTAGCCGACCAGCGCGTTGAGGCCGTCGCGATTCGCCATCAGCAGATCGTGCGCCTTGAAGCGCGCGCGGTCGATGCGGCTGGGCGCCACGTCGCGCGACAGCATGCGCTGCGAGAGCGAGATCGCCACCACCTGCGCGGCGCGGCGCGCGTACAGCGGCTGCTCGACACGACTCCATGCCGGCCCCGCCAGCGCCAGCACCGCCAGCAGCCAGGCCAGCGCGAGCAGGGCCAGCGGCAGGCGTTGCTGGGCGGATCGCCCCTGCAACAGCGACGGCAGCAGTTCCGCGTCGACCAGCCGCGACAACGCCTGCACGCCACGGCTGCGCCGGGACGCCTGCCAAAGCAGCCACGGCGACACGGCCAGGGCGCACAGCCACCATGGCCGGAGGAAATGGAACTGGGCCAGCATCGCGCTCATGCCGACGGCTCCGCCGGCCGCCGGCGCGGCAGCCCGGCCAGCAGCCACAGCACCAGCGCAGCAGCGAGCGGCCAGGTGAACCACTCCTTGCGCGGCCGCACGATCGGGCCGTGCTGCGGCATCGGCTCCAGCGCATCGATGGTGCGATAGGCGTCGGCGAGCTGGTCGCTGTCGGTGGCGCGGAAGAAGCGGCCGCCGGTCTCGTCGGCGATCTTCGTCAGCATCCCGGCGTCGAGATCGGCGGACGGATTGACGATCTGGCTGCCGAAGAATCCGGGCACGCGCATGCGCGTGGCGCCGATGCCCACGGTGTAGATGCGCACGCCAGCCGCCTTGGCGGCACGCGCGGCCTCGAGCGGCGTGATGCTGCCTGCGTTGTTGACCCCATCGGTCAGCAGCACGAGTACCCGCGCCTGCTCAGGCAAGGCGGACAGTCGCTTCACTGCGATCGCGATCGCGTCGCCGATCGCCGTCTCTGTGCCGGCCAGGCCGACGGCCGCGCCCTGCAGCTGCGCGCGCACCGCATCCAGGTCCCAGGTGAGCGGAGTCACCAGGAAGGCCTGGCTGCCGAACAGGATCAGGCCCATCTCGTCGCCGCGGCGACGATCGATGAAGTTGCCGGCGATTGCCTTCACCGCGCCGAAGCGGCTCACGCTCTGTCCGGCCAGCTCCATGTCCGGCGTGCGCATGCTGCCGGAAAGATCCACTGCGAGGAACAGTGCGCGGCCGCTGCGCTGCTGCGCCCGCGGCGGCCCCACCCACTGCGGACGCGCCGCCGCGGCCACTAGGCACAGCCAGGCCAGCGCGAGCAGCCAGGGCGTGAGGCTGCGTGCAGTGCCGCCCGCAGCGTGGGACAAGTGCAGGCCCGGCTGCGGCAGACGCAGCGCCTGTCCGGGCGTGACGGGTGGCAGTGTGCGCCGCAGCAACCAGGGAAGGGGCAGCAGCAGGAACAGCCATGGCCACGCGAACTCAAACATGGTCCCGCTCCGGCGCCACGCGCTTCCACGCCTGCGGTTTGGCCGCGGCGTGCAGCCACGCGCGCGCAGCGGTCAGTGCGGCCGCCGCGTCGAACGCGCCGCGCGGGCGATACATCGCCGATTCCAGCGCAGCCAGCTCGGCCAGTGTCGCAGGCTGCACCGGCACCCGCGCCAGCGTGGCGCGCCAGGCTTCGCCCTGCTGTTGCGTCGCCGCACCATCGTGGACACGCGCCACCCGGCGCAGCAGTTGCTGCAATGAGGCCGCCAGCGCGGCATCGTCGCCGTCATGCGCATGCCGCTGCGCGTGGCGATCCAATTCGCCCAGCCATTGCCGGCGTCGTTGCTGCAGACGGCGCCGGCGGCGCCACAGCAAGGCCAGTGCCATGCCGGCCAGCAAGGCCAGCGCCGCGAGCAGCCACCATCCCGGCGCAGGTGGCCACCACGAAGGCGCGGGCGGCAGGTGGATGTCGCGCAGCACCGGACCGGGCGGAGATGGCGGTACGCGCATCATCGCCGCATCCCCGTCGCGCCCATCAGCTCAGCCACCAGCGGCAGCGGATCGTCACGCGTGTCGAGTACGCAGCAACGCAGGCCCGCGCTGCGCGCCAGCGCTTCCAGCCGCGCCGGCCCGGTGCCCAGCGCCTGCCGGAACTCGCGGCGCTGGCGCTCGCCCAGCAGCACCACCTCACGGCGTTCGCCGGCGTGCTCCAGCGGATAGCGCCCCGGCGGCGGCAGCTCGCGTTCCAGTGCATCGGCCAGCACGAGCACGCCGATACCGGCGCGCGCCTTGAGTTCGAGCAAGTGCTGGCGCGCCTCGGCATCCGCGCTGAAGCCGTCGCTGAGCAGCAGCACCCGACTGGCGCCGTTTTGCAGCCGGCGTGCGCGCAGCAGCGCGGCGGACAGGGGCTCGGCGCGTTCTGACGGTGGCAGCGCATCCCACTCCGCCAACGCGCCGCACACCGCCAACGCGCCGTGCGCGCCGCCTTGCGGGCGCAGCAGGCGATCGTGCCTGCCGAAGGCCATCATGCCCACGCGTTCACCTGCGCGCACGGCCAGCCATGCGGCGACGGCGGCGGCGCGCGCGGCCTGCACCGACTTGAAACGGGCGCGGGTGCCGAAACGCAGGCTGGCATGCGTGTCCAGCAGGATCAGCAGGCGGCCCTCGCGTTCCTCCTGGTACAGCTTGGTGTGCAGCCGGCCGCTGCGGGCAGTGAGCCGCCAATCCATCCGTCGCACGTCGTCGCCCTGCTGGTAGGCGCGCGACTCGGCGTAGTCCATGCCGCGGCCGTACAGGCGGCTGGACTGCTGTCCGCTGCGCTCCGAGCGGCTTTGCACGGAAGCCAGTCGGGCGCGCCCGATGCGCGCGTCCGATGCGATCAGTTCGGCCAGCGATACGGTCGTGCGGCCGTCGCCGTCGACGCGATGCGGCAAGGCGGCATCCACCAAGGCGTTCACGGCAGCGGCACGAGATCCAGCAGCCGGGCGACCACCTGGTCGCTGCGCACGCCCTCTGCCTCTGCCTCGTAGCTGAGCAGCACACGGTGACGCAGCACCTCGTGCACAATCGCATGCACGTCCTCCGGCAGCACGTAGTCGCGCCCGGCCAACCAGGCCTGCGCGCGGGAGCAGCGGTCCATCGCGATGGTGCCGCGCGGGCTGGCGCCCCAGGCGATCCAGCGCTTCAGCTCCGGCCCGTAGCGGCCGGCATCGCGCGTGGCCAGCACCAGCTGGGCGAGGTATTCCTCCAGCGCCGGTGCCATGTGCACCGCCATCGCGGCATCGCGCGCGGCGAACACCTCGGCCTGGCCCAGCACGGCCGCGGGCGCGGGCGCGGGATGCGCGCGCCGGCCTGCCTGCTCGCGGGCGAGCCGGAGGATCGCCAGTTCGGACGCGGCGTCCGGATAGCCGATGGTGACGTGCAGCAGGAACCGGTCGAGCTGCGCCTCGGGCAGCGCGAACGTGCCCTCCTGCTCGATCGGGTTCTGCGTCGCCATCACCATGAACAGATCCGGCAACGGCCGGGTGTTACGGCCCACGGTGATCTGGTGCTCGGCCATCGCTTCCAGCAGGGCCGACTGCACCTTGGCCGGCGCGCGGTTGATCTCGTCCGCCAGCACGATGTTGTGGAACAGCGGGCCGCGCTCGAACTCGAAGCCGCCGCTCTGCGGACGGAACACGTCGGTGCCGGTGAGATCGGCGGGCAGCAGGTCGGGAGTGAACTGCACGCGGTGGAAATCCGCGTCGATGCGCGCGGCCAGCGCCTTGACCGCAGTGGTCTTGGCCAGGCCCGGCGCACCTTCCACCAGCAGGTGGCCGTCGGCGAGCAGCGCCACCAGCAGGCAATCCACCAGCTTCGGCTGGCCGATGATACAGGCCTGCAGCTCGTCGCGCAGCCTTGCGAAGGCTTGCTGCAGGCTGCTGCGGGGCGGTGTTTCGGGCGTGTCCATCATGGAGGTTCCGGCGGCAGGTCGCCGCTATCGACCGCGGCGGAGCCCGGAAGTTTAGTCGACGGCGCCCGCTCATTCAGGTGCGCAATACGCAAAGAGGCGGCCGAAGCCGCCTCTTTGCGTATTGCGCGGGCGCGATGCCTTACTGCAGCGAATCGTTGAGGATGCGCGGCGTCACGAAGATCAGCAGTTCCGCCTTGGTGTTGTTGCGTGAGGTA
>Ga0187815_10000224_pt1 | contig 28230 bp, 30 predicted proteins | sample NC_S_5_FD_132962 | JGI IMG/M metagenome (GOLD analysis project Ga0187815, IMG submission 132962) | Wetland sediment microbial communities from Neuse River Estuary, North Carolina, USA - ASW-S_5 | ecosystem: Environmental > Aquatic > Freshwater > Wetlands > Sediment | place: USA: North Carolina...
CAGCGCGGCTTCCAGATTTACAGCCAAGTCTGTTCGGCCTGTCATTCGATGGATCTGCTGACTTACGATGACCTCGCCGGGTCCGAGGGCCTCGGCTACACCGAGGAGCAGGTCAAGGCGATCGCGGCGCAGAAACAGGTCGCCGATATCGACAAGAACGGCCAGGCGATCCAGCGTCCGGCGCGGCCGTCGGATCACTTCGTCGCGCCGTTCGCCAACGAGGCCGCCGCGGCCGCCGCCAACGGCGGCAAGGCGCCGCCCGATCTGTCGGACATCATCAAGGCGCGGGAAAGCGGTCCGCGTTACGTCTACGGCATCCTCACCGGTTTCCGCGAGCCGCCCAAGGGGTTCCAGATGCCGCCGAGCGGCGGCAACTACAACCTCTATTTCCCCGGCCACGTGATCGCGATGCCGCAGCCGTTGCAGGACGATTCGGTGCAGTACGCCGACGGCACCAAGGCGACGCTGCGCCAGGAAGCGCATGATGTCGTCGCCTTCCTGACCTGGGCTTCGGACCCCACGATGGAACAGCGCAAGCGCACCGGCGCCAAGGTCGTGCTGTTTCTGCTGGCAATGACTGGGGTGCTGTACGGCGCCAAGCGCCGCGTCTGGTCCGACGTCGAGCACTGATTCGGGTTGTCGCCGCGCCGCCGGACTGGTTGACTGCGCTCCGGACTTCGGGGGAGTTGCGATGACCGGGCGCGTCATCGGCATCATTGGCGGCAGCGGCCTTTATCAGATCGAGGGCATGACCAACGTCGCCTGGCGGCGGCTCAAATCGCCCTTCGGCCAGCCATCGGATGCGTTGTGCTTCGGCCGGCTCGGCGACATCGAACTCGTCTTCCTGCCGCGGCATGGCCGCGGCCATCCGATTCCACCGAACGAGATCAACTACCGCGCCAATATCGACGTGCTGAAGCGTGCCGGCGTGACCGATATGATCTCGCTGTCGGCGGCCGGGTCGTTCCGCGAAAACCTGCCGCCGGGCACCTTCGTCCTCGCCGATCAATTCATCGATCGCACCCATGGGCGCAATAGCAGCTTTTTCGGCACCGGCTGCGTCGCGCATATCTCGATGGCGCATCCGGTGTGTAGCCGGCTTGGCGGCCACCTCGCGGCAGCAGGCAGCGCCGCCGCGATCAAGCTGGTCCGCGGCGGCACCTATCTGGTGATGCAAGGTCCGCAATTTTCGACCCTGGCGGAGAGCCGGCTCTATCGCCAATGGGGCTGCGATGTCATCGGCATGACCAACATTCCCGAGGCCAAGCTCGCCCGCGAAGCCGAGATTTGCTACGCCACCGTGGCGATGGTGACCGATTTCGATTGTTGGCATCCCGACCACGATCACGTCACGGTCGACATGATCGTCGCCACGCTGCTCGCCAACGCGGACAAGGCGAAGGCGCTGGTCAAGGCGGTGGTGCCGCTGATTGCGCGCGACGCTACGGGCTGTCCGCAGGGCTGCGACCACGCGCTCGACAACGCGCTGATCACCGCGCCGGAGAAACGCGATCCCAAGCTGCTGAAGAAGCTCGATGCTGTCGCCGGCCGCATCCTGCGTTCGGCAGGCAAGGGCAAGAAGCGCAAGGCGTGAGCCGATGAAAGTCGCGGGCCAGGCCATGCGCAGCATCTGGCTCGAAGCCGACGGCGCTGGCGTCGGCATCATCGACCAGACCCGTTTGCCCTTCGAGCTGCGCACCGTGCGGCTCATTACCGTCGACGAGGCGGCACATGCGATCCGCGCCATGCTGGTGCGCGGCGCACCGCTCATCGGAGCGACAGCGGCTTACGGCATGGCGCTCGCCATGCGCGCCGATCCGGGCGACGCGGCGATCGCGCAGGCGGCCGACATGTTGCTGGCGACCCGGCCAACCGCGGTCAATCTGCGCTGGGCGGTCGAGGATCTGCGCACGCTTTTGCAGCAGTTGCCGGCCGAACGCCGCGCTGCGGCTGCCTATCGCCGCGCCGGCGAGATCGCCGAGACCGACGTCGCCATGAACCGCGCCATCGCCGGCCACGGCCTGCCGCTGATCCGTCAGGCGCTGGCGCGCAAAGGCGGCAAGGCGCCGGTCGAGATCCTGACCCATTGCAACGCCGGCTGGCTCGCCACTGTCGATTGGGGCACCGCGCTGGCGCCGATCTATCTGGCGCACGACGAGGGTGTGCAGTTGCACGTCTGGGTCGACGAAACCCGGCCGCGCAACCAGGGCGCCAGCCTCACGGCCTGGGAACTCGGCCAGCATGGCGTGCCGCATACCGTGATCGCCGATAATGCCGGCGGCCACCTGATGCAGCATGGCAAAGTCGATCTGTGCATCGTCGGCACCGACCGTACGACCGCGACCGGAGATGTCGCCAACAAGATCGGCACCTATCTCAAGGCGCTGGCGGCGCACGACAACGGCGTGCCGTTCTACGTCGCGCTGCCGTCGCCGACGATCGATTGGACGTTGACCGATGGACGCGCGATTCCGATCGAGGAGCGCAATGCTGACGAGGTCGCCGAGATTTCCGGCCGGCTCGGCTCGGGCGAGGTAACGCGGGTGCGAGTCATTCCCGACGGCAGCCCGGCCGCCAACTACGCGTTCGACGTCACGCCGGCGAAATACGTCACCGGGCTGATCACCGAGCGCGGCGTCTGTCCGGCATCGCACGACGGGCTGTTGTCGCTTTTCCCTGAACGGAAGGCCGCACGATCCGGCTGATCAGCCGATGTGCTGTTTGAAGAAAGCGGCGGTGCGCTGCAGCGCCTGCTCGTGCGCCGTTTTGTCGAACGAACCGCGCTCATCACACGAGAAGCCGTGGCCAGCGCTGTAGACATAGATCGGCACTTCGGGCCGTGCCTGCTTCACCTTCTCGACGTCGCTCATCGGGATCGACTGATCCTTGTCGCCGAAATGCAGGATGATCGGGATTTTCGGCTTTTCGCCGGTGTGGCCGGCAATCATGCCGCCGTAATAGCCCACGGCCGCAGTCGCGCCAGTGAGCCGCGTCGCCGCCAGGAAGGCAAGCGAGCCGCCCCAGCAATAGCCGACGACGCCGACCTTGCCGAACTGCTTGGCGTAGTCGATCGCTGCCTGCACGTCGGCGAGCGAGCCGTCCATCGGCACTTTCTCGCGCAGCGCGCGGCCCTTGGCGATGCTTTCAGGGTCGTAGCCGAAATCGACGCCCCGCTGGACGCGGTCGAACAGCGCCGGCGCCACCGCGGCATAGCCCAGCGCCGCGAAACGGTCGGCGACATTGCGGATGTGATGGTTGGCGCCGAAAATCTCTTGGATCACCACCAGGCCGCCTTTCGGCTTGCCGGTGGGCGTCGCGACGTAGGCATCGAGCTTGTGTCCGTCCTTGGCGGTAAGCGAAACCGTCTGACCCATGGTGCGTGCCTCCCGGTTTTTTTATCGGCTCGCGACTATAGGCGGCGGTAGCCGGAGCCGCTAGAGGTTGAACCGGATGTGCAGGATGTCGCCGTCGGCGATGGTGTATTCGGCGCCTTCGATCCGCAGCTTGCCGGCGTCCTTGGCGCCCTGCTCGCCGTTGCACGCGACATAATCGTCGTAGGCGATAACCTCGGCGCGGATGAAGCCCTTCTCGAAGTCAGTGTGGATGGCGCCCGCGGCCTCCGGCGCTTTGGCGCCTTTGCGCACGGTCCAGGCATGCGCCTCCTTGGGGCCGACGGTGAAGAAGGTGACGAGGTCGAGCAGCGCGTAGCCGGCGCGGATGACGCGGGCGAGGCCGGTCTCTTTGAGGCCGAGGCTTTCGAGAAATGCGCGGCGTTCCTCCGCATCGGCGAGCTGCGCGACTTCAGCTTCGATCGCCGCCGAAATCACCACGCTCTGCGCGCCTTGCAGCTTGGCATAGTCGGCGACCCGCTGCGACTGGGCGTTGCCCTTGGCCGCCGCCGCTTCCTCGACATTGGCGATGTAGAGAACCGGCTTGGCGGTGAGCAACTGGAGCGATTTGAGCACCGGCTTGAGCTCGTCCGGAACGGCGACCGTGCGCGCCGGCTTGCCGTCCTTGAGCGCCGTCAGTACCGGCTCGATGACGCTCATTTCGGCCTTGGCGTCCTTGTCGGCGCCGCGCACGCGCTTTTCGGCGGCGACGCGCCGCTTCTCGAGGCTCTCGAGGTCGGCGAGCATCAGCTCGGTCTCGATGGTCTCGACGTCGCGGATCGGATCAACCGAACCTTCAACGTGCGTGACGTTGGCGTCCTCGAAGCAACGCAGCACCTGCGCAACCGCATCAACCGCGCGGATGTGCGACAGGAACTGATTGCCGAGGCCTTCGCCTTTACTGGCACCACGCACCAGGCCGGCGATATCAACGAATTCAAGCTGCGTCGGCACGATCTTTGCCGACTGGGCGGTCGCCGCCAGTGTGTCGAGGCGCGGATCGGGCACTGCGACGCGGCCGACATTGGGCTCGATGGTGCAGAACGGATAGTTAGCCGCCTCGGCCGCCTGAGTCGCCGTCAGTGCGTTGAACAGGGTCGACTTGCCGACGTTGGGCAGGCCGACGATGCCGCAATTGAACCCCATGCTATTTCCCGGCGAACGGCTCTTTGCGGTTGGGCTTGAGGATCAGCGCAACTTTGGTGGTGAAGGCGGTGGCGCCGTCGGCGATGAGAACCGGAAATGCGTCGGCGATGGCGTCGACCAGCGGCGGCAGCCACACCTGGTCTTCGGCGGAAAAATTCTGCAGCACATAGGGCTCGACCAGCTCCTTGACGCCGGGATGGCCGACGCCGATCCGCACCCGCCAATAGTCGTCGCCGAGCTGCGCGTCGATCGAACGCAATCCATTGTGTCCTGCCGCGCCGCCGCCCTGCTTGACGCGCAGCTTACCGGGATCGAGATCGATCTCGTCGTGGATGACGGCGATGTCGCCGATCGGGATCTTATAGAAGCGCGCCGCCTCGGCGACGCTCTCACCCGACGCGTTCATGAAGGTCTGCGGCTTGAGCAGATAAAGGCGCTCGCCGCCCAATGTGCCTTCGGCGAGCAGGCCTTGGAATTTGGCGCGCCACGGGCCGAAACCGTGCCGGCGATGGATCGCATCGGCGGCCACGAAGCCGACATTGTGGCGCGTGCGCTCGTAACGGGCTCCGGGGTTGCCGAGCCCGACGATGAGCCGCATCGCTGTTTCCGGTTACTTCTTGGGCGGCTGGCCGGCTGGCGCCTTGGGCGCGGCGCCCGCGCCCGCTGCTGGCTTGGCACCGGTCGCCGGTGCGGCACCCGCCGCTGGCGTTGCACCCGCTGCGGCACCGGCCGCGGCACCCGGCGCACCGGGGGCAGCACCTGGCGCAGCGCCGGCTTCGCCTTCGGCCGGCACGCCGGCCTCGGCTGCTGCCGCTGCCGCTGCCGCTGCTGCTGCCGCGGCCGCTGCGGCTGCTGCCGCCTCTTCGCGCACCGCTGTCGGCGAGGTCACCGATGCGACGGTGAAGTTGCGCGCTAGCGTCGGCTTGACGCCTTCCGGCAGCTTCACCTGATTGATATGGACGCTGTCGCCGATTTCGAGCCCGTCGAGATCGACGGTGATCTCGCTCGGAATCTTCTCGGCCGGGCAGAGCATCTCGATCTCGTGGCGCACGACGTTGAGGATGCCGCCGCGGCGGATGCCGGGCGACGCCTCGGCATTGAGGAAGCGCACCGGCACATTGACCCGGATGCGGGTGCCGGCGGTGACGCGTAACAGATCGACATGCACGGGACGGTCGGTGACCGGATCAAGCTGCACCTCGCGCGGCAGCGCGCGGACCTTGGCGCCGTCGAGCTCGACGTCGATCAGGCGTGCGAAAAAGCCCGGCTTCACCAGTTCGCGGCTCAGCTGCTGCGGATCGACCGAGATCATCGTCGGCGGCTTGCCTTCGGCATAGATCACGCCGGGCACGCGGCCCTCACGGCGCACGGCACGGGCAGGCCCGCGTCCGGCGCCGGTGCGCCCTTTGGCGCTCAAAGTGATCGACTCGGCCATGACAAAACTCCTTCTTACGCGAATAGACTCGAAACCGACCGTTCCTCGCTGATCCGCTGGATAGCTTCGGCCATCAGCGGTGCGATCGACAGCCGACGGATATTGCGCGCGACGCGCACCGCCTCGGTCGCGGCGATGCTGTCGGTGGTGACTAACGCCGCGATCGGCGCCGCCGTCACGCGGGCAACCGCGCCGCCTGATAGCACGCCGTGCGTGACATAGGCCGACACCGACTTGGCGCCGCGCTCCATTAACGCTACGGCGGCGTTGCATAGCGTGCCGGCGCTGTCGACAATATCGTCAACCAGAATGCAACGGCGGCCCTGCACGTCGCCGATGATGTTCATCACCTCGGAAACGCCGGCTCGCTCGCGCCTTTTGTCGATGATCGCGAGGTCGGCGTCAAGTCGGCGCGCGATGGCGCGGGCACGCAGCACGCCACCGACATCGGGCGACACAATGGTTAAATCGCCGCCGTCGAAGCGCTCTTTGATGTCCTGCACGAACACTGGCGCGGCGAACAAATTGTCGGTCGGAATGTCGAAGAACCCCTGGATCTGGCCGGCGTGGAGATCGAGCGTTAGAACGCGGTCGGCGCCAGCGGCGGTAATCATGTTGGCCACCAGCTTGGCCGAGATCGGCGTGCGGGGGCCGGATTTGCGGTCTTGGCGGGCATAGCCGTAATACGGGATGACGGCGGTGGCGCGGCGCGCCGAGCCGCGCTTGAGTGCGTCGAGCGTCACCAGCAATTCCATCAGATTGTCGTTCGCCGGATACGAGGTCGGCTGGATGACGAAGACGTCCTCGCCGCGCACGTTCTCGTGGATTTCGACAAACACTTCCATGTCGGAGAAGCGCCGCACGCTGGCGTCGGTCAGCGGGATGTGCAGATACGCGGAAATCGCTTCGGCGAGCGGCCGATTGGCATTGCAAGCAAGGATTTTCATGTCGGTTTCGCCGTCCGCGGCAGTGCGCCCGGATGGGCCGCCCCAAGCGCGGCGGAATGTAACAAAGGGGTTTCGCTGCCGCAACGACTTTGACCGCCCGGCCGCGGGCAAAAAGTCGCGCCACGCCAGGGCCTTAGGAGTGTCCCGCGGCGGCCAGTCCGACCTCTTCGATGAGCCGGCGCACGCCGGGTGCAGCGGCGCTGGTGACGGCATAGGCGACCTCGCCCCAGGCGCCGTCGAGGCTGCCGGCGGGTACCGCGTTCTCCTGCTTGACTCGGCCGAGTTCGCTGCCGTCCGGCCGCGTCAGCACCCACGTCACCTTGACCTGCTGCTTCTGCGCGTCGGCGGGCGCCACCGTGACCGTGCCGGTGACGATGAAGTCCACCTTGTCGACTGGCGTGACCGTGACGGCGACGTTCGTATGCTCCAGCGCTGCGCCCATGGCCCGGGTCAGCGAGCGGTCACCATCGCCGGGTGCGCCGGTAACCGGCCGCAAAGCCACGACGGGATTAAGCCCGCCTTGCGGCCGCGGCACGTCGCCTTCGACCAGCTTGGCAAGCACGGGTGCCGCCGGTGCGGCGAGCGCCGCGGCCAGCTTGCCGTCGCCACGCTGCCACGCGCCGGCATCGGCGACGAGCTGTGACGGTGTCGAGCCGATGACAGTGCCGGCGGCATTGCGCAGTTCCCAAACGACGCTGATGCTTACATGGCCGCCGGCGGTGGATGTCGCGGTCGCGATCGGCTGCAAGCGATAACTGCCGCGATTGGACGATTGCGCGCTCGCCGGAACGTCGGCCTGCTGCAACGCTGTCGCCATCGCTGCCGCCAACACCGTGGCGCTCGCCGTCGGCGCGTTTTCGACCGGCAGCACGTAAATACCGGCGCTGTCGGGCGGACTCAGCGCCGCCGCCGGCGCGGTGCGTCCCATGATCGGCGGCCGCGCGCCATTGCAGGCGGCAAGCAGCAGGAGAGCGAGAAGCCAACAGCGGCGCATCGGGCGGCGATCTTATCGTCGCGCCGGCGACAAAGCTATGGCGCGAGCGCGATGGCCGACAGGCCGAGCCCATGGCCGAGCTCACCGCGCAGACAGGCGCGGCGGTAGGAAAAGAACCGGTCCGATTCGGCCGCCGTGTCGGCATCGGCGTTGGCGACCGCGCGAATGCCGAGTGCGGCAAGCCGACGGGCCACGTAGCCCTTGAGGTCGAACAGGAAATGACCGGGTTTAGGTGACGGAAGAAAGAGGACCGAATTGGCAGGATCTTGCGCCAGAAAGCGCCGAGGAAATTCCGGTCCGACTTCGTACGAACTTTGAGCGATGGCCGGACCGATGGCGGCGACCGTGCGCTGCGCCGACGCGCCCAGGTCTTCCATCGCGGCGACAGTCGATTCGATTACGCCGGCGAGCGCGCCACGCCAGCCGGCGTGCGCCGCGCCGATCACGCGGGCCTCGGCGTCGGCAAACAGGATCGGCACGCAGTCGGCGGTCAGGATGCCGAGCGCCAGACCGGGTACACGCGTCACCAGCGCGTCGGCGCGCGGCAGCGCCGCCTGGGGCCAGGGTGTCTCGACCACCAGCGCCTCGGCGCCATGCACCTGTTTGGCTGTGGCGAGGCGGTCCGGCGCGAGGCCGAGGGTGCGCATCGCGCGTGCGCGATTCTCGCTGACCCGCGCGACGTCATCGGTTGCCGTGAAGCCGCAATTGAGCGAGGCGCAAACCCCTTCGCTGACGCCGCCTTGGCGCGTGAAGAACGCGTGGCGGATGGAGGTCGAATCGAAAACGTCGAGGCGGATCATGCGCGTCAATCGAAGCCGGCTGGCCGCGGCGCGTTGCCGCCGGTCAAGGCCAGCACCTTGAACAGGGTGCCCATTTGCGTCTCGTCTAGCAAGCGGCGGCAGGCCGATTCGATTAGCGCCTGCTGCGGCGCATCCTTGCCAGAAGCTAGGCGGTGGGCACGGATGTCGATGCCGAGCGCCTTGAGGAACCGTGCCTGCGACACCGGTCCCCAGGTGCGGGCACCAGCGGAAGTGGCGCAGGCGGCAAAATCAGCAAAGTCGACATGTGCGGAGAGGTCGGCGGCGCCAGGATCGCGCAGAGGCTCCCGCCGCTGGTGACGCACCATGGCTTGCAGCGTCTCACCCGGCGCCGCTGGGAAATAACCGTAGTCGATAAAGAGCGCCGCGCCGCCATGGGTCGTCAATCGGCGGCCGAGATCGCGTGCCAGCGCCCGTGCTGCCGGACGGCGCTCGATCACGCTGCCGATCGGCCAGTCGGGCAGGGTCTCTGTACTCGGTTCCAGTTTGCCAACGAATGTTAGGTCGCCATGCGCGTCGAGGCCGATCCCTCGTTCATGCCAGCCGTCGGCGTGGCGCTCGAACTGGCGGATGGGCAACGCGTCGATAAATTCATTGGCGACCAGCAGCAGCGGACCGGGCGGCAAAGTCGCCGGCGAATCGTGCCAAATCGGCATTGCGTCGCCCAGAGTACGCTCTTGCACAGTGCGCAGCGTCGCGCTCGCTTCGATGAGGTGCACGCGGACCGCACGGCGAAATGTCGGAATCGTCGCGGCGGCGCGCAGCAAATCCGCCATCAGTGTGCCGTTGCCAGGTCCAAGCTCGCACAAGATCACCGGATCGGACGCACCGCTTCGCTGCCAAAAATCGGCGAGCCACAGGCCGATCAGTTCGCCGAAGACCTGGCTGATTTCGGGCGCGGTGACGAAATCACCGCGCGCGCCTACCGGCTTGTGCGTCGCGTAGTAACCCCATTCCGGGTGCCACAACGCGATCTCCATGAAGCGCTCGACCGTCAGCGGCCCGCCGGCGCGGATCAGTCCGCGCAGATGCTCGAGCAGCGGCGTCGCGTTCACGCCTGCTTCGGCTGCCGCCGCGCCCACCACAGCAGCGAGATGCCGAAGAGCAGCACCGGCACAGAAAGGATCTGGCCCATGGTGACGCCCCAGAAGATGAATCCGAGATTGGCGTCGGGCTGGCGGAAGCACTCACCGATGATGCGAGCCACGCCATAGCCGATCAGGAACGTGCCGGACAGCGTGCCCGGGCGCTGCCGCGCGTCGGTCTTGCGCATTACGAAGAACAGAATCGCGAACAGCACCAAACCTTCGAGCGTCGCCTCGTAAAGCTGGCTCGGATGGCGCGGCAAGTGCGCTGGATCGGACGGAAAGACCATCGCCCATGGCACGTCGGTGACGCGGCCCCATAGCTCGTCGTTGATGAAGTTGGCGATGCGGCCGAAGAACAAGCCGATCGGCACCGCCGGTGCGATGATGTCGGCGAAGGCAAGGTAATTCATCTTGCGCTGGCGGGTGAACAGCCAGATCGCCACCAGCACGCCGAGCGCGCCGCCGTGGAACGACATGCCGCCGTGCCACAGTTTGAGGATTTCGCTCGGATTGGCGAAATAGAATTCCGGCCGGTAGAACAGCACGTAGCCGGTGCGGCCGCCGAGGATGACGCCGAGCGTCGCCCACATCAGGAAATCGTCGATATCCTCGCGCCGGGCGACACGCGGCGGCTGCGACGCGATCCACAGACAATAGCGCCAGCCGATCACCAACCCGGCGATATAGGCGAGCGCGTACCAGCGGACGACGAAGGGTCCGAGGGACAGCGCAACCGGATTGATGACGGGATAAGGAATCGCCAGCATGAACAGCAGGAACCCTCAGCGATACGGATCGGCGGCGGCGAGGTAGGTCTGGACATAGTGCCGGACGCCGTCCTCGAGCTCGGTTGCCGGCGTGCGGAAGCCGGCGGCGCGCACCCGGTCCATTTTGGCTTCGGTGAAATACTGGTATTTGTCGCGAATCTCGATCGGCGTGTCGACGTATTCGATCTTGGGCTCGCTGCCGAGCGCGCGATAAACCGCCGCCGCCAGGTCGGCAAAGCTGCGTGCCTTGCCGGTGCCGGCGTTGAACAGGCCGTTGGCGCCGGGATGGTCGTAGAGCCACAGCATCTCGGCCACGCAGTCGCGCACATAGACGAAATCACGCTTCTGCCCGCCATCGGGATAGGCCGGATTGTGCGACTTGAACAGGCGCGCCGGCGCGCCGGCCTTGGCGCGCGGATAGATGTGCGCGACGACGCTTTTCATCGTGCCTTTGTGGTACTCGTTCGGGCCGTAAACGTTGAAGAATTTGAGCCCAGCCCATTGCTTCGGCCGCGGCGCGTTGTCGGCGACCAGCCGCGCGATCCGGCGGTCAAACAGATGTTTCGACCAGCCGTAGGCGTTGAGCGGCCGCAGCTTGGCCAGCGCGCTGGGCGTGAAATCGTCGTCGAAGCCAGCACTACCGTCGCCGTATGTCGCCGCCGACGAAGCGTAGATCAACCGCCTCTGATGCAGCGTGCACCAGTCCCAAAGCCGTTGCGACAACGCAAAATTGCTGGCGACGATCAAGTCGACGTCCCGCTCGGTCGTCGCAGAGATAGCGCCCATGTGGAAGATCGTCTCGATCTTGGCGGCGTGCTCGTCGAGATAGGCGAGTAGGCGGTCGGGCGGAACCACCGCCGCGAGCTCGCGCTTGGCTAGGTTCCGCCATTTCTCCTCCTGGCCGAGGAAATCGGAGACGACGAGGTGGCCGGCGGCCCGTTCCTCGAGCGCGGCGACCAGATTCGACCCGATGAAGCCGGCGCCGCCGGTGACGACGATCATGGCTGGTTTCCTGCGGGCGGTGTTATAGCCTGTTCCCCGGCCGCGTGCCTGCTTATGTTGACCGGAACGGAGAGACGTCCATGGCAAGCAACAACCGCCTGTTCGAGGATTTTGCCCGCGTCGCGCAAGGCGCCGCCGGTGCGCTGGTCGGTCTGCGCGACGAGCTCGAAGCCCGCATCAAGGATCAGGTCGATCGCGTCCTGTCGCGCATGAACCTGGTGCGGCGCGAGGAGTTCGATGCGGTGCAGGCAATGGCGGCCAAGGCGCGGCGTGAGCAAGAGGCGTTGGCGGCGCGGCTCGATGCTCTTGAGGGCCGCAGCGGCGCCGGTTCGCGGCGCAAAGCTGGAGCGGCGCGGCCACGCCGGGGCGGCCGTAGCCGCGGCAAATCGCACTAGAACGCGAGTCCTCCACAGTTTTCCGTCATTCGACGCTTGCCTCGGCTCGAAACCATTTGGCAGATTAGCCGTAGTGGTTGGCGGGGAAACACCATACCATTAGTCGAAATCCCCGCCCCGCCGCCAAGGAGGGCGGATGACGACGCTGTCGCTCGAAACCCCGGTCGCCGGCGCCAATCCCATCGATCTGGTCGAGGAAATCGTTCAGGCCAATTCTTGGCCGCACGACCGCACGAGCGACGATGAAATGGTGATCGAGGTCGTCGGCCGCTGGTGTTCCTATCGCCTGCATTTCGTCTGGGAGCCGTCGGTCAACGCCCTGCAATATTCCTGTAGCTTCGAGCTCAAGGTGCCGCGCGGCCGCCGCCCGGCCGCGCATGAGCTGCTGGCGGTGGTGAACGAGCGGCTGTGGATCGGCCATTTCGATTTCGCCGACGACAAGAGTCCCGCGTTTCGCCAGGGCGTGCTGTTGCGCGGCGGCCACGGCGCCAGCGTCGAGCAGATCGAGGATCTTGTGGACATCTCGCTCGCCGAGTGCGAGCGATTCTACCCCGCGTTCCAGCTGGTCGTCTGGGGCGGCAAATCGGCCCAGGAGGCGATCGCCTCGGCGATGATCGAGCCGGTCGGCGAGGCGTGAGCGGTCGACGCGCCCGCTCGGCGGCAATCCTGCTGGTCGGTTGCGGCAAGATGGGCAGCGCCCTGCTGTCCGGCTGGATGCGCAAACGCGTCGGCGGACCCTTCCACGTCGTCGAACCGTCGCCCACCCATCGCCTGCGCGGTGCGCACTATTACGCCACGCCCGATCGGCTGCCGCGGGCACTCAAGCCGGCCGCGGTAGTGTTTGCGGTCAAGCCACAGACCTTCGATGCGGTCGTGCCGCCGTATCGCCGATTTGCCGAAAGCGGCGCGGCGATGCTGTCGATCGCTGCCGGCAAAACGCTCGGTACCATGGCGCGATTTCTCGGAACCGACGCCGCGCTGGTGCGCGCGATGCCGAATACGCCAGCAGCGATTGGCCGCGGCATGACGGTCGCCTGTGCCGGGCCAGCGGTAAGCAAGGCGGCGCGTGCGTTGTGCGGCAAGTTGCTGGCGGCGGTCGGCGAGATTGCCTGGATCGACGACGAAGCACTGCTCGATCCGGTCACGGCGGTCTCCGGCAGCGGTCCGGCTTATGTCTTCTGGTTCATCGAGTGTTTGGCCGCTGCGGGCGAGGCGGAGGGCCTCGCGCCCGAGCTCGCTCATCGGCTGGCGATTGCCACCGTTGCCGGCGCCGGCGAATTGGCGCGGATCGCGGAGCACAGTCCGGCGCAACTGCGCGAGGCGGTAACCAGCCCCGGCGGCACGACGCGCGCCGCGCTCGAAGTCCTGATGGCCAAGAACGGGTTCGACCGGCTCATCCGCGACGCGATTGCCGCCGCGACGCGGCGCTCGCGCGAACTGGCACAATAAGGCTTCCGCCGCGAGGTTTGGCGGCGCCCGCTGCTTGCGCTAAGCTGTTGCCATGGCGACAGGCCGCAAAGCCGCGTCCAAACGCGCAACGCCGCGGCGGCGAGCCGCATCCGGCGATGCCGAAGGGCGTGTAGTTGAGGCGGCGCTCGAGCTGGCCGCGAGCCAGGGCTGGCGGCAGACGACGCTAACCGAAGTTGCGCGTGCAGCCGGACTATCGCTCGCCGACCTCCATGCCCGCCTGTGCTCGCGCGGTGCCATCCTGGCGGCGTGTGTGCGCTATTTCGATCAGATCGCGCTCGCCGGACCGCCGGCCGACAAGGACGAGAAGCCGAAGGACCGGCTGTTCGATCTGCTGATGCGGCGGTTCGAGGCGTTGAAGCCGCACCGCAAAGCGGTTTGTTCAATGGCCTGGGACAGCATCGGCGATCCCGCGGCGTTGCTGGCGCTGAAGCGGTTGCTGGGTTCGATGGGCTGGATGCTCGAAGCGGCCGGGGTGCCGACAGCGGGTATCGCGGGTTTGGCGAGGCGCCGAATTCTGTTACTGGCTTATATGTCCGTTCTGGTCGTGTTCGTGCGCGACGATAGTAGCGATCTCGGCAAGACAATGGCGGCGCTTGACCGCCGGCTGTCGCTGATCGAGCCGTTTCTCGCGCTTTAGGCCCGTCCGGCGCCAATTATTGAAATTTTGTTGCGCCGCAAAATTTGACCTTTTGGGTCTTATAGGCTCTTGACGCGCCTGACACGGAGGCTCATATTCGCCATTGTGCAGTGCAGCAAAAAGCTCCACTCCCCAACCGAGGACCCACACAATGGATAGCCGACAGACTTTCCTGGATACGGATTTCAGCAAGGTGTTTGCTGGCTTCACGCTGCCCGGCTTCGATGTCGAGGCAGTGCTCGCCTGTCAGCGCAAGAACATCGAGGCGTTGACGCAGGCGAATCAGCTCGCGGTCGAAGGCGTACAGGCGGTGGCCCGGCGCCAGGCCGAGATTGCCCGCGAGGCGATCGACGAAGCTTCGACGGTGTTGCGCGAAATCGTGCAGCCGACGGCACCCGAAGAGCGCATTGCCAAGCAGGCCGAGCTGTTGAAGCAGACCTTCGAGCGCGGCCTCGCCAATACCCGTGAGCTGACGTTGATGCTCGCCAAAGCCAACACCGAAGCCTTCGACGTCGTCGCCAAGCGCGTGGCTCAGGGCTTCGAAGAGGTTCGCGACGAGGCGAAGAAGCGCGTCACGAAGTAACCGGGTCGGTGCGGCTCCCCGCAGAGGCCGCGCCGAAACGGATGTAAAAGGGCCGTTCCACCCCCGGACGGCCCTTTTTCTTTGTCGTGTTTTCTTCAGACAGTCAGCGTCAAACCGTCGGCGGCAGCCTCGATCCCGAGCTGCGCCGCCCGAGCCAGCATGTCGGGGTTCATGTGCGTTAGGACGACGCGCCTGGCGCCGATCGACGGCAGCCGCGCAGCCAAAGTCCGCCAGCTCAAATGGCCCGGCAGATCGCGCTCATAACTGCTGCATTCGCAGATAAACAGGTCGGCGCCGCGCGCCGCGTCGATTAGCGAATCCGTCCAGGCGGTGTCGCCGGAATAGGCGATGGTCTTGCCATCGCATTCGATCCGCACGGCGAAGCACGGCGCGCCGGCGGAATGCGCGGCGGGATAAGGTGTCACCGCGAGGCCGTCGCGGTGGTGGCGCGTGCCGGGCCGATGCGTCACATGGTTGATCGCGAACTTGAGCGCCGCCTTGGACGAGCCGGGAAATAGCGCCTCGCGCAGCGCCGCGAGCCGTGCTTCGGTGCCTTCGGGTCCCCAAATGAAGATCGGCTGTGCCCGCTTGCTGATCAGCTGGGCATCGAGCAGCAAAAACGGCAGGCCACCGAAATGGTCACCATGCAGATGGGTGAGCACGACGCCATCGAGCGCGTTGAGGTCGACCAAAGCGCGCTTCAGCGCCACCAGCGCCGTCGCGCCGCAGTCGATCAAGAAGCGACAATTGCCGCCGCGCACCAGGAAACAGGTATTGAACCGGCCGCCGCTGCCGAAGGCGTCACCACTGCCGATGAAGGTAAGGTCCATGCCGCTATTTCGGCAGCCTCAGGCGCGCGCGTAGGCCGCCGTGCGGCGAATCCTCGAGTGCGATCTCGCCGCCATGGACGCGCACGACGTCGCGCGCGATGGCGAGACCCAGGCCGGTGCCGCCGGTTTCCGGGTTGCGCGACGGATCGAGCCGGAAGAATGGCCGGAATACCGCCTCGCGGTCGGCCGGCGGAACGCCGGGTCCGTCATCATCGATCAGCACTTCGACCAGCGCGTTGCCCTCGATCACCGTTACCCAGACATGCGCGCCATAACGTCGCGCGTTGGCGATCAAATTGGCGAGACAGCGATGCATGGCATCGGGCCGCAGCGGCAACGTGCATTCCTCGGGCAGCGCCATCATCACCGGCGGACCATTCGGGCCCAATCCGGCGACCAGGGCGCGAATCACCACGACCAGGTCGGTCGGCCGTGCCTGCTCGCTGCCTTCGCCGCGTGCGAAATCGATATAGCCCTGGATCATGCGCTCCATCGCGGCAACGTCGGCCTTGATCTCGGCGGCGCGTGGATCGTCTTTCTGGAGCTCGAGCGCCAGCCGGATTCGCGTCAACGGCGTGCGCAGATCGTGCGACACACCGGCCAACATCTCGGTGCGCTGTGTGATGGCGCGCTGGATGCGGTCGCGCATCCGCAGAAAAGCCATGCCGGTTTGGCGCACTTCGGTTGCGCCTTCGACTTTGAAGTTCGGCACGTCGCGGCCTTTGCCGAAATCGTCGACCGCGACTGCGAGGCGCCGCAGCGACTTGATCTGGTTGCGCATGAACACCGAGGCGATGGCGAACAGCACCAGAGACGAGCCGACCATCCACATGATGAAGATGTAGGTCGTCGGCGTGAACAGCCGTTCGCGCGGCACCACGGCGGTCAGCACGCCGTCACCGGTCTGGATCGACACCAGAAGGTCGCGGTCGGCGTATTCGCCGCTGATCTGGAACGGCAAACCGACGCGCTCGGTGACCGCATGCGCCAGCGTCTCCTCGATGCGTGAGCCGTCGGTTTGCTGCACGCCCTTGGGCAGGGTGGCGTCGGCGCGGAAGCTGTAGACCACTTCGGTGTCGGCGGCGGCGCGATGGAAAACCGCTTCGCGCTGCCGGTCGGTGGTCGCCAACGATAGCGAGTCGAGCGTCAACGCGATGTCGGCGGCGACCGAAGTCGACAGCCGGCGCGCCACGGTCTCCCAATGCCGGTCGTAGAAGATCCAGGTGGCGATCGACTGCGCCAGCACCAGCGGCAGGATGAGGATCAGCAGCGACCGGCCCCAAAGCGAGCGCGGCAGCATGCGCTTGAACCACCGCCGGTGACTGTCGAGGCCAAGCGCGCGCCGCGCCGCCACATCCGACAGCAATTCGAGACCCTCGTCGCGGCGCTCAATCGGGCTTGAGGACATAGCCCGTTCCCCGAACCGTCTGGAGGTAGCGCGGGAAGCGCGGATCGCGCTCGATCTTGCGCCGCAGCCGTGTCATCTGCACATCGACCGCGCGCAAATTGCCGCCGAGCTGCGTCGCTTCGGCCAAGGCCTCGCGCGACACCGGTTCGCCCGGCTGTGCGGCCAGCGCCGCGAGCAGCGATTGCTCGGCGCTGGTCAGGCGCACCGGCTCATCGCCGCGGAGCAATTCGCCGCGCCGCAGATCGAGACAGTACTCACCGAGACGTAGCACCGCTTTGCGCTCGGCCTCGGTGGCGCTACGCTGCAGGATGTTGCGAATACGCAGCACCAGCTCGCGCGGCTCGAACGGCTTCGTCAGATAGTCGTCGGCGCCGCGTTCGAGCCCGTCAATACGGTCGGCGCCTTCCGTCTTGGCGGTGAGTAGCAGGATGGGAATGCGGCTCGATTCGCGCAGACTGGCGGTGAGCGCGAAGCCGTCCTCGCCCGGCATCATCACGTCGAGTACCAGAAGATCGAAGGCGATGCTATCGAGCTTGCGGCGCGCTTCGGCGGCGTCGCCGGCGGTGGTGACGCGAAAGCCCTGGTCGGTGAGATAGCGGCGCAGCAAGTCCCTCAGCCGCGCATCGTCGTCGACGACCAGGAGATGCGACTCCGTGGCGTCCATGGTCTCAGTATAGGCGCTCATAGCCGGCGAAGCACGGGCCACTCACCGCGAGCCTTCGCCACGGCGGCCGATGCGCTTGCGGTCCTCGTCGCTTGATATGATGCCGAACATGACCTTGCGGAATCCATCGACCGCCTGCGCGCCGGCCTCGCGAAAGGCGCGGGCGATGCGCTGACGCTGGTTCTCCGACAGCTGGCGCTCGAGCTCGACACCCTTCTCGGTCAGCTCGAGCAGCCGCCGGCGGCGGTCGCGGCTGCCGGGCGATTGGCGGATGAAGCCCTGCCGCACCAGCTGGCTGAGGACGCGCGACAGGCTTTGCTTGGTGATACGCAAGATCGCCAGCAGGTCGCTGACGCTCATCTGCGGATGGCGGCCGACGAAATAGATGACGCGGTGATGCGCGCGACCGAAGCCGTGACGTGCCAGCATGGCGTCGGGCTCGGCGGTGAAATCGCGATAGCCGTAATAGAGCAGCTCGATCGCTTGGCGCAGTTCCTCCTCGCGCAGGAACTGAGGGCTCGCCGTGGATTTTACGTCAGCCATGTTGACTTATATTTGCCCGCGTGGTTATATGGAACGGTTTTCTAACGGTCATAATTGCACATAATCGTCTTGGGCGATGCAGGTGCAGGGCGCGGCCTTTATCGTCTATCGTTCCAGAACAAAACGCCCGGGAACGCACTAGGAATCGCCATGGCAGCCAGCCTCATCCCCTACGACGATCGCGACGGCTCGATCTGGTTCGACGGCAAATTGGTGCCTTGGCGCGACGCCAAGGTCCATGTGCTGACTCACGCGCTGCATTACGCCAGCGCGGTATTCGAAGGTGCGCGCGCCTATGGCGGCACCATCTTCAAGCTCCACGATCACGCGCAGCGGCTGATCGATTCCGGCCGCGTCCTGGGCTTCGAGATTCCATGGACGCGCGACCAGATCGAGGCGGCATGCAACGCTGCAGTCAAGGCGCAGAACATCAAGGACGGCTACGTCCGGCCGATCGCCTGGCGCGGGCCAGAACAAATGGGCGTCTCGGCGCAGGCCACCAAAATTCACATGGCGATCGCGGCCTGGGATTGGGGCACGTATTTCGCGCCCGAGGCGCGGCTCAAGGGCATCCGCATGACCTGGGCGAAATGGGCGCGGCCGGCCCCCAACACCGCGCCGACCAAGGCAAAGGCCACCGGCCTCTACATGATCTGTACGCTGTCGAAGCACGCCGCCGAGGCCGAAGGCTACGAGGACGCGCTGATGCTCGACTGGCGCGGCCAGCTCGCCGAGGCGACCGGCGCCAACCTGTTCCTCAACATCGACGGCACGCTGCACACGCCGACGCCCGACTGCTTCCTCGACGGCATCACCCGCCGTCACGTGATCGGCTTGGCGCGCGCGCGTCAAATCAAAGTGGTCGAGCGCGCGATCATGCCGGACGAACTTGCTAAGGCGCAGGAAGTGTTCCTCACCGGCAGCGCCGCCGAGATCACGCCGGTGCGCGAGATCGGCCAGTACAAGTTCACGCCCGGCGCCATGACCAAACAGCTGATCGAGGATTTCGACCGGTCGGTCCGCGCCGCCGAAAAGGCCAGCGCCGCTTAGAGCGGTTCAGCCCTTCGCCCAGCGTTTCGCCGCCTGGTCGTCGCTGTCCTGCGCTTCGACCCAGCGCGCGCCCTGCGGCGTCTCTTCCTGCTTCCAGAATGGCGCCTTGGTCTTGAGCCAATCGACCAGGAACTCGTTGGCGGCGAAAGCTGCCGCGCGATGCGCCGCCGCTGTCACGACCAGCACGATGCGCTCGCCCGGCACGAGCTTGCCGTAGCGGTGGACGATCAGCGACGCTTCGAGTTTCCAGCGCTTGTTGGCCTCGGCTTCGATTGCCGTCAGCTCGTCCTCGGTCATGCCGGAATAGTGTTCGAGGGTCATGGACTTGATCGCGTCGGCGCCGCCGGCATCGCGCACCGTACCGACGAACGTGACGATGCCGCCGATCGTCGTCTTGCCGCGGGTGAGATTCTCGATCTCGAGACCGACGTCGAAATCCTCGCGCTGGACGCGGATCATGTGCGCCTCAACCGCCGGTCACCGGCGGAAACAGCGCCACTTCGTCGCCCGGCTTCAGGGCGAAATCCCAGCCGACATGGCGGCGGTTGACCGCGACGCGCAGCGTCCGGCGGTCCTTGAGTGCCTCGGCAAAGCCGGGTCCGCGTGTCTTGAGCCAGTCGACCAGCGCCGCCGGCGTTGCAATGCCGGCCGGTGGATCGAGGGTTTCCTCGGTCTTGCCGATCTTGGTCTTGAGCCAGGCGAAATAAAGGAGCCGCATGAGGCTGACTTAGGCGCTGACGCCCGACGGCGCAAGCCTCACGCGATGACCTCGCTGAACGGCAGGAAATCGACCGTGCCGCCGAGTTCGACATGGCTCAGCCCCTCGGGAATCTCGACCAGGCCGTCGGATTCGACCATCGAGGTCAGGATGCCAGCGCCGTCGCGCGGGAATTTCTCGGCCACCCAGCCGGTTTCGCCGCGCTTGAGGCGGGCGCGCAGATATTCGGTGCGGCTGCCCTTCTTGTCATAGGCAAAGCCCGAGACGACGCGGAACAGTCGCGGGGGCGCGTCTTCGGCGCCCGACAGCAGCAGCACGAGCGGTCGTGCCAGCAGCAGGAACGTCACCATCACCGCCACCGGATTGCCGGGCAGGCCGATGAACGGCACGCGGCCGATCTGGCCCATCGCCACCGGCCGGCCGGGCTTGATCGCCAGCCGCCAGAAATGCAGCCGGCCAAGTGCTTCGACTGCCGCCTTGACGTGGTCTTCTTCGCCGCTCGACACACCGCCCGAGGTCACCACGAGATCGTGATTCTCCGCGGCGCGAGCGAGCGCGGCGCGCACCGCGTCGAGGCTATCGGGCAAGATGCCGAGATCGGTCACGGCGCAGCTCAAGCCCTCGAGCAGCGCGCGCAGCGTGTAGCGGTTGGAATCGAAGATCGCGCCCGGCGGCAATTCGCCGCCCGGCTCGCGCACTTCGTCGCCAGTTGAGAAAATCGCGACGCGCAGCTTGCGCCGCACAGTCAGCGTGGTCAGGCCGAGCGACGCTGCGAGGCCGATCTCCTGCGGTCGCAGGCGCCGGCCGGCAGCAAGCACGGTCGCGCCGCGTTTCACGTCCTCGCCAGCGAAGCGGCGATTGGCGCCGCGCTTGATGCCCGCTGGCAGCGTCGCTTTGCCGTCGGCGACGCGGCAATCTTCCTGCATGAGGACGGTATCGGCGCCTTCGGGCATCTGTGCGCCGGTGAAGATGCGGATGCATTCGCCCGCCGCCACTTTGCGGCCGAGCGGATGGCCGGCGGCGGCGCGGCCGCCGATCGGCAGTGTCGTCGGCTCGCCGGGCTTGAGCTGGTCGAAGTTCACCGCGTAGCCGTCGACTGCGGCGTTGTCGTGCGGTGGCACGTCGCGCGTCGCCACCACCGGCTCGGCCAGGACGCGGCCGCGCGCGTCGTTCAGTCGGACGCTTTCGGTCTCAGTGACGGCGTGGACCTTGGATTTGAGGATCGCCAGCGCCTCGCCGGCGGACATCAGCTGTCCGCCGAAGGCGAAGCAATCATCGGTCAGTTGCGCCATGGAGCAGCGGCTCGATACGGCAGCGTTCGAGAATGAAATCGGCGATGCCGTCGATATCGTCGATGTTGAACTGGGGCAGCGGGCAGCCGGCGAGCCGCTGGTCGCTCGCCACCGCGACGATGTCAGTCTGCTCCGGGTATATCAGTGGCTTGCCGACCGACGCGCGGTAGACTTCGAGCTTTGGAAAATCCTCACGCTTGAAGCCTTCGACCAGGACCAGATCGACCGGTGTCATCTGGCGCAACAGTGCGTCGAGCATCGGCTCGGGCGCGCCGCGATGCTCGTGCATCAAGGCCCAGCGCTGCGACGACGCGACCATCACCTCGGTCGCGCCCTCCTTGCGATGCCGCCAGGAATCCTTGCCCGGTTGGTCAATGTCGAATTCATGATGCGCGTGCTTGACGGTCGAGACGCGCAAGCCGTGGCCGATGAGCGCCGGCAGCAGCCGCGTCAGCAACGTCGTCTTGCCGCTGCCGCTCCAACCGGCGAGGCCGAATACGCGCATGGCCGGACCGCTCACGTCGCGCTCGGCTTGGCCGTCTTGATCGACGCGCCTTGCGGCGCCGGACGGTTGATGTGTGTCAACCCGGCGCGCAGGTAATCGTAGCCGGTCTTCACCGTCAGCACTGCGGCGATCCAAAGCAAAAGTTCGCCGATGGGGCGGATGTGCAGCACCGCTGGGCCGGCGTCGCCAACCAGCAGGAAGCCGATCGCCAGCATCTGGATGAAGGTCTTCCATTTGGCGAGCTTCGACACCGGCATGCCGACGCGGAGGCCGGCGAGGTGCTCGCGCAGGCCTGAGACCATGATCTCGCGCATCAGGATGACAAGCGCCGGCAGGATGCTCACCGCCGACAGGCGGTCGTAGGCGGCCAGCATGAACAAGGTGGTTGCGACCAGCAGCTTGTCGGCAACCGGATCGAGAAAACGGCCGAGCTCCGACTGCTGGTGCCACATGCGGGCGAGCCGGCCGTCGAGCCAATCGGTTACTGCCGCCAAGCTGAAGATGACGCAGGCGAGCCATGGTCCGAGCGGCGCCGCGACGTAGAACGTCGCGATGACCAGAGGAATGGCGACGATCCGCGACAGCGTCAGCAGGTTGGGCAGCGTCGTCAACATAGCGTTCCAGGCCGGTAGCCGACCGCGAGTTTAGCCCTCGGCGTGGAAATGATCATAAATCTTTTTTGCGACGATTTTGCTGATGCCGGCGACACGTTCGAGGTCGGTCAGGCCGGCAGTGGCGACGGCGCGCGCCGAGCCGAAATGATGCAGCAGGGCGCGCTTGCGTGCGGCGCCGATGCCGGCGATCTCGTCGAGCGGTGATGCGCCGATGGCCCGCGCCCGTTTGCTGCGGTGGGCGCCGATGGCGAAGCGATGGGCCTCGTCGCGCAGGCGCTGCAGGAAGTAGAGCACCGGGTCCTTGGGATCGAGGCTGAGCGGCGGTTTACCAATGCGGAAAAAGCGCTCGCGGCCGGCATTGCGGTCGGGCCCCTTGGCTACGCCAATCACCGGCACGTCGTTGATCCCGAGATCGGTAAGCACCTGGCAGGCAGCCGTCAACTGGCCTTGGCCGCCGTCGATCAGTACCAGATCGGGAAAGCCGGCGCGGTCGGGATTTTCCTTCAAGGCGCGGGCGAAACGGCGGCCGAGAACTTCGCGCATCATGGCGTAATCGTCGCCCGGCGCCGCCGGCTCGCGGATGGTGAATTTGCGGTAGGCGTTCTTGATGAAGCCTTCGGGGCCGGCGACGATCATCGCGCCGACCGCATGCGCGCCCTGGATGTGGCTGTTGTCGTAGACCTCGATACGTTGCGGCGGCACGTCGAGGCCGAAGGTCTCGGCGACACCTTCCAGCAATCGGCGCTGTGCGGTGCTTTCGGCGAGCCGGCGGCCGAGCGCCTCACGCGCGTTCAACAGCGCGTGCTCGACCAGCTTGCGCTTGTCGCCGCGTTCCGGCGCAACGATCTCGATGCGGCGGCCGGCGCGTGCGCTCAGCGCCTCGGCGAGCAGCAGCACTTCGGTCGGCCGATGGCTGACAAGGATTTGCGGCGGCGGCGATTTGTTGTCGTAGAATTGGCCGAGAAACGCGCCCATCACGTCACCAGCCTCGAGATGGCGTGCGTGTGCCGGGAAATAGGCGCGGTTACCCCAGTTCTGGCCGCCGCGGAAGAAGAACACCTGGATCGAGCTGTTGCCGCCGGCCTGATGCAGCGCGACGATGTCGGCGTCGCCCAGCCCGTCCAGATTGATGTCCTGCCTGCCTTGGACCTGGGTCAGCGCGCGGATGCGGTCGCGGATCACCGCCGCGGTCTCGTATTCGCGCTGGTCGGACAACTCCTGCATATGGCGCGCCAGCCGCGCCTGCACCTCCTGGCTGCGGCCCGACAGGAAGCCGCGCGCTTCCGCGACCAACCGTTCGTAGCCGTCGTGGTCAATGCGGCCGGTGCATGGCGCACTGCAGCGCTTGATCTGATAAAGCAGGCACGGCCGCGTGCGCGCGGCGAACACACTGTCGGAGCACGAGCGCAGCAGGAAAGCGCGCTGCAGCGCGATCAACGTGCGGTTGACCGCGCCGGCCGAAGCGAAGGGTCCGAAATAATCGCCGCCGGGGCCGCGCGCGCCGCGGTGCTTGGTCAGCTGCGGAAATGGGTGATTGCCGGTGAGGTGGATATAGGGAAACGACTTGTCATCGCGCAGCAGCACGTTGTAGCGCGGCATCAAGCGCTTGATCAGATTGCACTCGAGCAGCAGCGCTTCGACTTCGGTGTGGGTGATTGCGATCTCGAGCGAATGGGTCTCGGCGACCATGCGCTTCAGCCGCAGCGGCAAGCCGTTGACGTTGGCGTAATTAGCGACGCGGTTCTTGAGATTCGCCGCCTTGCCGACGTAGAGCGCCTCGCCCTTGGCGTCGAGCATGCGATAGACGCCAGGCGCCGGCGGCATGGTTTTGAGCGCGGCGCGAATGACTGCGACGCCGCGCGCCAAATTGCCGGACGACGGCGCTGCGCCTTCGATTTGATCGTCGGCGTCGGAGATGTCGTTCATCGCGTTGGTACCGCCACAGGCAGTTGGCGGCGATATCCACGGAACCTGTGCATAAGTTTGTTCATAAGGATCGACCGCATCGGTCCACCGAAGATTAAATCTGGGATCTGACCGCTTTGCTCAAAAAGACGGCAGACGCTCCAGCGGATTGTTTTTACATGGCGTTTCCGGCGCGAACTGTAAACTCCGCGTAACAGCAAGGAAATAAAGGCGTTTGCGACACAAAACAGACACGACGATCGCACCCTGTTGACAACTGCCGGCTGCCGACCCGCATCGTGCGGAAGCGAAAAATTCCTCTCGCGCCAAAAACTTAGGACGTTTGTGACAACGCTCCAAACCGATCGTGACAACGCGCCACGACAATCGGTTGTTTGCGCGGAAATTTTTCTACTCGCTCGCCGGCGGCACGCGGCTGGTCGGCGCCCAGTTCAAATGCTGGCCGCCATCGAGCGCAATCATCTGTCCGGTCATCGCCGGCGATTCCAGAATGAACATCACGACGCGCGCGATCTCGTCCGGCGTCGTGCCGCGCCGCAGCGGCAGCAGATCAACCTGCTGGCGGAACTGCGCGTCGCTTTGGCGCGGGCTCGGCAGCGTCGGGCCCGGGCCGATACCGTTGACCCGGACTCGCGGCGCGAGCGCGAGCGCCATGGTCTGCGTCAAGGTCCACAGTGCCGCCTTACTCACGGTGTAAGAAACAAAATATGGGGTCAGATTCCAGACACGTTCGTCGAGGATATTCACCACGGAACCCTCGGCGCCGGCCGGAAGCTGGCGCGCAAATTCCTGCATCAACACGAATGGTGCGCGCAGATTGGTTTCAAGATGCCGGTCCCAGCTGGCGCGCGTCACGGTCAGCACATCGTCGCGCTCAAACGCCGACGCATTGTTGACCAGCAGGGTAAGCGGGCCGATTGCCTCGGTCGTGCGCGGCATCAGCGTCGCGACCTCGGACTCGCGCGTCAGGTCGGCGGCGAGGGCGATCGCGCGGCGGTCGTGCCGCCGGATCTCGGCGGCGAGCGCTTCGGCCTCGTCGCGCGACTGGCCGTAATGCACGGCGACGTCCCAGCCGTGGGCGGCGAGCGTCAAAGCGATCGCCCGGCCGATGCGGCGGGCGCCACCGGTCACCAGCGCGCTGCGGCCGGTCATCAATAACGCTCGCGCATGCGACGGTTCTTCGCTGCTTTGGCCTTGGCCAGCGCCTTGGCCGAGGTGCCGGCGCGGCCGCCAATCGAACGGCCGCGCGGCGCCGCCGCTAGGCCAGGGCTGCCGATGCCGAGGTGGAATTCTTCGAGCCGCCGAATCTCGTCGCGCAGCCGCGCTGCCTCTTCGAATTCGAGATCGGCCGCCGCCGCCTGCATGCGGCTTTCGAGGTCAGCGATCACCGCCTGCAGATTGTGGCCCTGATAATGGAGCGCGGCGTCCTCGCCGGTCTCGACCGTCACATGATCCTGCTCGTAAACGCTTTCGAGAATATCGGCGATGGCCCGCTTAACGCTTTCGGGCGTGATGCCGTGTGCGGCGTTATAGCCCTGCTGCTTTTCGCGCCGGCGGTTGGTCTCCTCGATTGCCGCCTTCATGCTTTCGGTGGTGCGGTCGGCGTAAAGGATGGCGCGACCTTCGACGTTGCGGGCGGCGCGGCCGATGGTCTGGATCAGCGCGGTGCGCGAACGCAGGTATCCTTCCTTATCGGCGTCGAGAATCGCGACTAGCGCGCATTCCGGAATGTCGAGCCCTTCGCGCAGCAGGTTGATGCCGACCAGCACGTCGAACACGCCGAGCCGCAGGTCGCGGATGATTTCGATACGTTCGAGCGTATCGACGTCCGAATGCATGTAGCGCACGCGGATGCCGTTTTCGTGGAAGTATTCGGTCAGCGCCTCGGCCATCTTCTTCGTCAGCGTCGTTACCAGCACGCGCTGGCCCTGCTTGGCGCAATCGCGGCATTCGGCCATCAGATCGTCGACCTGGGTTTCGACCGGCCGGATGATCGGCACGGGATCGACCAGACCGGTCGGCCGCACCACTTGTTCGACAAAGACGCCCTGCGTGCGGCCGATCTCCCAGGGACCGGGCGTCGCCGAGACGCACACCGTCTGGCCGCGCATCACGTCCCATTCCTCGAACTTGAGTGGCCGATTGTCGATGCAGGAGGGCAGCCGGAAGCCGTACTCGGACAGGGTGAATTTGCGCGCATAGTCGCCCTTAAACATGCCGCCGAGCTGCGGCACCGTGACGTGGCTTTCGTCGACGAAGACGAGACAATCCTCGGGCAGATACTCGAACAGGGTCGGCGGCGGCTCGCCTGGCGCCCGGCCGGTGAGGTAGCGCGAATAGTTCTCGATGCCGGCACAGCTGCCGGTCGCCTGCATCATTTCGAGGTCGAAGGTCGTACGCTGCTCGAGCCGCTCGGCTTCGAGCAGCTTGCCTTGGCCGCGGAACTCCTCGAGCCGCAGCTTGAGGTCGCGCTTGATCTGCTCGATCGCCTGGTAAAGCGTCGGCTTCGGCGTGACATAGTGGCTGTTGGGATAGACCTTGATCGATTCGATCGCCGCGGTCTTCTCGCCGGTGAGCGGGTCGAATTCGTGGATCGCCTCGATTTCGTCGCCAAAGAGCGACAGGCGCCAGGCACGGTCCTCGTAGTGTGCCGGAAAGATCTCGACCGTGTCGCCACGCACGCGGAATGTGCCGCGTGCGAAGTTGACGTCATTGCGCCGAAACTGAAGCTCGACCAGCCTGGCCAGCAGGTCGCCGCGCGCGACGCGCTCGCCGGTCGTGAGAGTGAAGGTCATCTCGGAATAAGTCTCGACCGAGCCGATGCCGTAGATGCACGACACCGAGGCGACGATCACCGTATCGTGGCGTTCGAGGATCGCGCGCGTCGCCGAATGGCGCATGCGGTCGATCTGCTCGTTGATCGAGGATTCCTTCTCGATATACGTGTCGGTGCGTGGCACGTAGGCTTCTGGCTGGTAATAGTCGTAATACGAGACGAAGTACTCGACGGCATTCTCCGGAAAAAAGCTCTTCATCTCGCCGTAAAGCTGCGCCGCCAGCGTCTTGTTCGGCGCCAAAATGAGCGCCGGACGCTGCGTCTCGGCGATGACGTGGGCCATGGTGAACGTTTTGCCCGAGCCGGTGACGCCGAGCAGCACCTGGTCGCGCGCATTGTCGCGGATGCCGCGGACGAGCGCGGTGATCGCCTGCGGCTGGTCGCCGGCCGGGCGGAATTCCGACTGGATCGTGAAGCGTCGGCCTTGGTCGGCAAGCGGCCGTTCGACGGTCAGCAACGTTGCGGGCATGGGCTCTTAAGATAGGGAATTGAGGTCGCGGTTGCTAGCGAGGCGGGGTTGGTTCCTCGTTCCGCGGGAACTGGGCGCCCTGAAAGCGGACAACGAAGGCCTGCAGCTCGGCGCTGGTGCGGTAGCAGCGGTAGCAAAGATAGGCGACGCTGAGCACGGTCACGGCCCGGAGCGCATATTCGAGATGGACCCAGTCGGGGCCGATCATGCGCACATTGAAGGCGTAGTTGCGTTCGGTGAAGTCGCTTCTGACGACATAAAGGTTGAACAGCGCCGGCAGGGAATAAAGCGCAATGAAGGTGCTCCGCCACGTCCACGACATGCGTTTGCGCCGTTCCCCCGGCAGCGCGAAGATCTGCGCCATCACCAGCAAATCGCGGCACGAATTGTTGGGGCAAGCCTTGGCCGCTTTCTCGTAATTGGCGAATTCGCGCTCGATATGTGCGGTCAGGATGAGCAGCAGCAGCGACATCAGCACGCCGCTCACCAGCCAAAGATCGTTGCCGTCGAGATAAACGCCGAACAGCGGAATTTCGAGTGCGTAGCCGCGCAGATCCTTCTTCATCAATTCGATGATGCGCCGCTCGTAGACCTTGAGCGCGAGGTCGCGCTGAAGATTGCCGGCCGCCGGATCGCCGCCGACCGGCGTGCCGAAATCGAGCCCTTGGTCGGCATAATCGGCAAGCAGGTGAGCGCACGCGCTG
>Ga0187815_10000225_pt1 | contig 28202 bp, 23 predicted proteins | sample NC_S_5_FD_132962 | JGI IMG/M metagenome (GOLD analysis project Ga0187815, IMG submission 132962) | Wetland sediment microbial communities from Neuse River Estuary, North Carolina, USA - ASW-S_5 | ecosystem: Environmental > Aquatic > Freshwater > Wetlands > Sediment | place: USA: North Carolina...
TCCGGAGATCGCCTACACCCGCTTCACCCTGCCGAACGGCCTCACCGTGATCGTGCACGAGGACCACAAGGCGCCGGTGGTGGCGGTGAGCATCTGGTACCACATCGGTTCGGCCGACGAGCCCAGGGGCAAGACCGGTTTCGCCCACCTGTTCGAGCACCTGATGTTTTCGGGCTCGGAGCACCACAAGGGCACCTACTTCCAGCCCTTCGAGCTGGCCGGCGCCACCGACATGAACGGAACCACCTGGTTCGACCGCACCAACTATTTCGAGACCGTGCCCACCAGCGCGCTGGAAATGGCGCTATGGATGGAATCCGACCGCATGGGCCACCTGCTCGGCGCGATCGGCCAGAAGGAGCTCGACACCCAGCGCGGCGTGGTGCAGAACGAGAAGCGCCAGGGCGAGAACCGGCCCTACGGCCGCGTGGACGAGAACATCCTCGCCAACACCTATCCCGCGAACCACCCCTACCAGCACGACACCATCGGCTCGATGGCCGATCTCGACGCGGCCTCGCTGGGCGACGTGAAGCAGTGGTTCCACGACAACTACGGCGCCGCCAACACCACCCTGGTGCTGGCCGGCGACATCACCGTGGCCGAGGCGCGCGCGAAGGCGCTGAAGTACTTCGGCGATATCCCCGCCGGCCCGCCGGTGGCGCGTCAGCGGCCGTGGATCACCCCGCTGGCGGCGTCCACCCGCGGCGTGCAGCACGACCATGTGGCGCAGCCGCGCATCTACCGCACCTGGGTGGTGCCGCAGCTGGGCAGCGACGCCGCGATCCAGCTCGACCTCGCCAGCACCGTGCTGGGCGGCGGCAAGACCTCGCGGCTGTACCAGCGCCTGGTCTACCGCGACAAGCTGGCGGACGATGTCTCCGCCAGCATCGCGCCGTTCGCGTTGGCCAGCCAGTTCCAGATCCAGGCCGACGTGAAGCAGGGTGTGGATCCGGCGAAGGTGGAAGCCGCCATAGCCGACGAGCTGAAGAAGTTCCTCGCCAGCGGCCCCACCGCCGACGAGCTCGATCGCGCCAAGATCGGCAACCGAGCCCAGTTCGTGCGCGGGCTGGAGAAGGTGGGCGGCTTCGGCGGCAAGGCGGTGATCCTCGCCGAGGGGCAGGTCTATCGCGGCAACCCCGGCGCCTACCGGCTCGACCTCGAGCGTGCCGACGCGGCCACGCCGGCCAGCGTCAAGGCCGCGGCCGACCGGTGGCTGAGCAAGGGCGACTACCTGCTCACCGTGCTGCCCGCCGGCAAAGACTTCGATCCCGCGGTCGAGGACAAGGCGGTGAAGCCGCTGGGCGCCGCCGCCGGCCGCCCGCAGCCGAAGCTGCCGGCCGCGCATGCGTACAGCGTGGCGAAGAGCGCGGTGGATCGCGGCAAGGGCGTGCCTCAGGTCGACGCGTTCCCGTCGCTCAGCTTCCCGAAGCTGGAGCGCGGCAAGCTCAGCAACGGCATCGAAGTGATCCTCGCCCAGCGCCACACCATCCCGGTGACCCAGGTGCAGCTGGTGTTCGATGCGGGCTATGCCGCCGACCAGGGCCGCAAGCTTGGCACCGCGAACTTCGCCGCCAGCCTGATGAACGAGAGCACCGGCAAGCTGGACTCGGTGGAGGTGGCCAAGACCCGGCAGCGGCTGGGCGCGATCACCAGCGTCGGTTGTGGACTGGACAGCTGCAGCGCCTCGCTCGACGCGCTGAACGACCGGCTCCAGCCCTCGCTGGCGTTATTCGCCGACATCGTGCGCGATCCCGCGTTCAAGCCGGCCGACATCGAGCGCGTGCGCGGCCAGTGGCTGGCCGACATCGCGCAGGAGAAAACCCAGCCGGTGGGCCTCGCGCTGCGCACCCTGCCGCCCTTGCTGTACGGCGCCGGCCACGCCTACGGCATCCCGTTCACCGGCAGCGGCACCGAGGCCAGCATCAAGGCGCTCACCGCCGCCGATCTGCGCACGTTTCAGCACGACTGGCTGCGTCCGGACAACGTGAAGATCCTAGTCGCCGGCGACACCACGCTGGACAAGATCATTCCGGAACTCGACGCCGCCTTCGGCGACTGGCAGGCGCTGGCCGGGGCGATCCCGCACAAGAACATCGCCACCGTGGCGGCGCAGGCCAGGCCGCGCGTGTTCCTGATCGACCGGCCCGATGCGCCGCAGTCGCTGATCATGGCGGGCCTGCTCGCGCCGTCCACGCGCGCGCCGGACAACCTCGCGATCCAGGTGGCGAACGGCGCGTTCGGCGGCACCTTCACCTCGCGCCTCAACATGAACCTGCGCGAGGACAAGCGCTGGGCCTACGGTGCGCAGAGCCTCCTGATGGACGCCCAGGGCCAGCGGCCGATGCTGTTCTACGCGCCGGTGCAGACCGACAAGACCGCGCCATCCGCCGCGGAGGTGCTGAAGGAGGCGCGTGCGGTGATCGGCGACAAGCCGCTGACCGCCGCCGAGATCGCCAAGATCAAGGACCAGCGCATCCGCGCGCTGCCGGGCAGCTACGAGACCACCGGCGCGGTGCTGGGTGCGATGAAGGGCATCGTCGAGTACGGCCGTCCCGACGACTACGTGCAGACGCTGAAGCCGAAACTGGAGGCGGTCACGCCGGCCGAAGCCGAGGCCGCGATCAAGGAAATCGTGCAGCCCGCAGCGATGACCTGGGTGATCTTGGGCGACCTCAAGCAGATCGAGGCACCGGTACGCGCGCTGAACCTCGGCGAGGTGCAGGTGATCGACGCCGACGGCAGGCCGGTGGTGAAGTAAGCCCGGGTACAGGACGCGGCCGTGCGCGGCGCGCTAGCATGATGGCCGGGCGGTTCGCCGCCCGGCTGTCCTTCATTCCGACTCGGAGTCGTCCATGCGCAAGACCCTGCTGCTGCTCGTTCCCACCCTGCTGCTGGGCGCCTGCACCTGGGGCATCAATCCCACCCCGGCGTCGCAGAACGTGCGCACGGCGTGGAGCGGTGACGTTTCCGCCTGCCGCGACCTGGGCAAGATCACCGTCTCGGTGATGGATCACGTGGGCCCGGTGGACCGCAACGACATCAAGGTGCGCGACGAACTGCAGGTGATGGCGCGCAACGAGGCCGCCACCATGCACGCCGACACCATCAAGCCGCTTGCCGAGCCCAGCGACGGTTCGCAGCCCTGGGGCGCCTACCAGTGCGGCTCGCACCTGGTGACGCCCGCGTCGGGCAACAACCCCGCCGCACCAGCTTCCAGCGGCGCTACGCAGACCTATCCGATCAAGGGCGGCTGAGCCCGGGTTCGCTGACGCACAGACACGAAGGGCGCCGAACGGCGCCCTTCGTGTCTGTGGCGATCGGTGCGCGGATGCAACGCGCATCCGCCGGCCGGATCACAGATGTCCGCTGGCCAGCTCGTCGGCCAGGCGCGGCAGGTGGTAGACCTTGCGGATCGCTTCCATCAGTGCCGCGGTATCCACCGCTACGGCGCGGTTGTTGCTGCCGTTGTAGGTGAAGTCGCCGCCGATGGAGTGGATGTTGCCGTCGAAGATCAGGCCGATCGCGTGGCCCTCGCGGTCGATCACCGGGCTGCCCGAGTTGCCGCCGATGATGTCGTTGTCGGTGACGAAGTCGAGCGGCGTGGACAGGTCGAGCGAAGCCTTCGCCTTGATCCAGCTGTCCGGCAGCTTGAACGGGTCGGCTCCGGTGGCACGGTCGTAGGCGCCGGCGAAGTCGGTGAACGGCGGCACCTGGTGGTCGCCTTCCTTCCAGCCGACCACCTTGCCGTAGGACAGGCGCAGGGTGAAGGTGGCGTCGGGGTAGCTGCTGGTGCCCTCGCGCGCGAAGCGGGCCTGGGCGATCGCCTCGTCGGCCTTGGTGGTGGGCGCCTGTACCTCGCCCTCGTACTGCTTGCGCAGCTTCGTCGCCGTGGGCTCGATCCGGCGCGCGAACACGATCATCGGATCGGTAGAGGCGGCAATGGCCTTCTCGCCACCGTCCCACAGCTGCTTGCGCACCGCGGGGTCGGCCAGCTTGGTGCCGTTCACCAGCGAGGCGGCCAGTTCGTCGGGCGACTGCTTGCCCAGCGTTTCGTGCACGAACGCGTCGTCTGCGCCGAGGATCTGGCGCATCTTCTCCATCGACCACGTCATCATGGTGCGCTCGAACTCGGGGTACACCGGCACCTTCGCCTCCAGCGACTGCTCCACCGCGGGTAGGTTGGCGTTGCGGAACTGCGGCAGGCGCTCGGCGTCCGGCTTGGCGCGCTGAGCCGCACCGCGCACCAGGGTCATCGCGTCAGCGAACAGCTGCGTGCCCACGCCGAAGCCGCGGCCGCCGGCAATCATGGTGTAGCGGTCCTGCAGTTCCTTGCCGCGCTGCTGGGCCTTGGCCAGCTCCGCCCACGGGTCGCCGTATTTCGCTCGGCGTGCCGGGTCGGCGGCGATCCAGTCGCGCAGCGCAGCGTCGTCCTGCTGCTTCTGTGCGATGAAGCGCTCGTCGGTGAGCGTTTCCAGCCAGCCCTTGAACACCTTCAGCGTGTTCTCGATGCCGAACAGCATGTCCTGCGCTTCCTTGGCCTGCTGCGTGCCGGCACGGCCGTACTGCCACAGCACACCGCGCAGGTCGGACAGATAACCGTAGAACGGGATCAGCGTGTTGTCGCGCAGGTTCGCCAGCTGGATCCACGGCGTCTGGCGCTGGGTGGAGCCGGGGTTGCCGACCACGAAGCTCAGCTCGCCAGCCTTCGGTCCGTGCGGGTCGAACTGCAGGAACTGCGGGGTCTTCGCCGGTTTGCCGTCCATGTAGGCGCGGAAGAAGGTGACGTCGAGGTCGTAGCGCGGGAAGTTGAAGTTGTCCGGATCGCCGCCGAAGAAGGCGATGCTCTGCTCCGGCGCGAACACCAGGCGCACGTCCTGGTAGCGGCGGTACTTGTACAGCGCATAGCGGCCGCCGTGGTACAGCGAGATCACGTCGCAGCGCCAGGTCTTCGGGTCGCCGGCCACGCATTGCTCTTCCAGCTTGCTGTTGACCGCGCGCTCGGCCTTGATGCGCTCGGCGCCGCTCTTGCCGTCCGTCGCCGCATTCACCCGGGCGGTGACGTCGGTGATCGACTCCAGCTGGTTGAGCTCTACGTCGGGGCACTTCGGCTCGTCCTCCTGCTTCATCGCCGTGTAGCCGTCGGCCATGTAGTTGTGGCCTTTGCCGGAAAGCTGCGACAAGCAGGCGTTGGCGCAATGGTGGTTGGTCATCACCAGGCCGTCGGCGGAGACGAACGAGCCGGAGCAGCCTTCGGCCAGCCGCACCGCCGCATGCTGGATCAGGTCGATCCACTGCGGCGTGGGCGTGAAGCCGTAGCGTTGCTGCATCTGCTTCACCGGCAGATGATCCAGAGTCCACATGCCTTCGTCGGCCATCGCGCCGGCAGCGGCGCCCAGCAGCAGGCCGGAAAACCCAACGAGCAACCAGCGTTTCATCGCGTCCCCTCCGTGTGTGGGCGGGTTGGCGCGAATGGCGCGGACCCACCGTTGGCGTGTCAAACCGGCGGCCATCCTGTCACCGGCCGCGCGGGTGCGGAAGTGAAGATCGGCAGGGGGCCTGCAGGCCGTCCTCTGCCATGAGCAACCTCACCGTACTGCAGAGCCGCGTCGCCGAGCTGGCCGTGCGCATGGTCGAGGCGCTGGGCGGCGGCTTCAAGGACGAAGCGGCGCAGGCCGCAAGCATCAAGCAGTGACGCGCTGAAAGCGGGCAAGTTTTCCCGCTTTCGCTATCCTCTGGCGCATGAACACGCTGATCGACGCGCCACGGCGGCTTGCACGCCGCCTTGTCTCGCCGCTGCGCCCGAAATCGCGGGCGTGGCTGGAGACGCTGCCCGGCTTCGCCGTGACGGCCGACGCCATCGAGACCCTGCACGGGCCGCAAGCCTTGCACCAGGCCTTGCTTGTGCAGATCGCGCAGGCCACGCGGCGCATCGTGATCGTGACGCTCTACCTGCAGGACGACGACGCGGGCCGCGAAGTGATGGACGCGCTCTACGCGGCGCATGCGCAGCGGCCTGGGCTGGAGATCGACGTTTTCGTGGACTGGCACCGCGCGCAGCGCGGGCTGATCGGCAAGCACAAAAGCCCGGGCAACGCGGCGATGTACCGCGACTGCGCACAGCGCCACGGCGGCGGCGTGCGCGTCTGGGGCGTGCCGGTGCAGAACCGCGAGCTGTTCGGCGTGCTGCACCTCAAGGGTTTCGTCTTCGACGACACGGTGCTGTACAGCGGCGCCAGCCTCAACGACGTCTATCTGGCGAAGCACGGACGCTATCGGCTCGACCGCTGCCACCGCATCCGCGATGCCGCGCTGGCCGACAGCATGGCGGTGTTCGCCCAGCGGCAGTTCCGCGACAGCGAGGCGGTGCGCCGGCTCGACCTGCCCGATCCGCCGCCGACGCGCGCCTTGCTGCCGACGATCCGCACGTTCCGCCAGCAACTGCAGCAGGCGAACTACACGGCGCCGATGGTGGCATTGCCGGCCGGAGCCGTGGCCGTCACGCCGCTGAAGGGCTTCGGCCGTGCCGACAACGCGCTCAACGACGCCATGCTCGCCATGCTGCGCGGTGCACGGCAACGCATCGTGCTGTTCACGCCGTACTTCAACCTGCCGCGGCCGGTGCGCGCGGCGGTGGGGCAGGCGCTGCGGCGCGGCTGCAGCGTCGACATCATGGTGGGCGACAAGACCGCCAACGATTTCTACATCCCGCCGGGCCAGCCGTTCCGCACCATCGGCTTGTTGCCCTATCTGTACGAGAATAACCTGCGCCGCTTCGCCCGCGCGCATGCGCGCCAGGTCACCAGCGGCCAGCTGAACCTGTGGCTGTGGCGCGACGGCGACAACAGCTATCACCTGAAAGGCCTGTTCGTCGACGACGACGCGGCCCTGCTCACCGGCCACAACCTCAATCCGCGCGCGTGGGCGCTGGACCTGGAGAACGGCCTGCTGCTGCGCGACCCCGCGCGGCGCCTGCACGCGATGCACGAGGCCGAGTGGGCGGCGCTGCGCCGGCATGCCACGCGGCTCGCCGACTACCACGCACTGGAAAGCCCGCGGCACTATCCGCCGGAAGTGCGGCGGCTGCTGCGCCGCCTGAGTCGTGTACGGCTGGACCGGCTGGTCAACCGGCTGCTGTAGGAGCGCACCCTGTGCGCGAATGCTTTTGCTTAGAAAGCGCCAGAGCCGTCGCGCACAGGGTGCGCTCCTACGCGGGCGACCCGGCGCTCAGCCGTTGCAGGCGCAGCGCCAGCCAGCGGCTCACGTCCGGCCATTCGCGGTCGAGGATCGAGTAGCACACGGTGTCGCGCAGGCTGCCGTCGGGGCGGCGCTTGTCGGCGCGCAGCACGCCGTCGCGGTGCGCGCCGAGGCGTTCGATCGCGCGTTGCGAGTCGAGGTTGCGGTGGTCGGTGTGCAGCACCACCGACGTGCAGCCCAGGGTGTCGAACGCGTGGGCGAGCAGCAGGCGTTTGCAGGCGGTGTTGAGGTGGCTCTTCTGCCAGCGCCGCGCATACCAGGTGTAGCCGATCGCCAGCCGCGGCAGTTCGGGCGCGATGTCGTAGTAGCGGGTGGTGCCCACGATCTCGCCGCTGCCCAGTTCGCGCACGGCGAACGGAAGCATTGCGCCGTCGCGCTGGCCGGCCAGCGCCTTCTCCACGTAGGCATGGGCCTGGCCGGGGGCGGGTGCGCTGGTGAACCAAAGCTTCCACAGCTCGCCGTCGGCAGCGGCGGCTTCCAGCGCGGGGGCGTGGTCGAGGCTCAGCGGCTCCAGCGCGACATGCGCGTCGCACAGCAGGATCGGGTCGGCGAAGGGCATTGGCATTAGAGCCTGTGAACAGGCTCTCATCTCAGGCGTCGAGGTCGGGGATCAGCTTGCTTTCCAGCCGCGCGATGTGGTCCTTCAGCAGTAGCTTGCGCTTCTTCAGGCGGGTGAGCTGCAACTCGTCGCGGCCGATCGCGCTGGCCAGCTGGCTGATCGCAGTGTCGAGGTCGCGATGCTCCTGCCGGAGTTCGGCGAGCAGCTGGGCGGTTTCGGCGTGATCCTGTACCTGCATGACGGCGTGCTGCGTTGCGGGCGATACTTCGTAGTGTAGCGCCGCCGGAAGCCGGTGGAGCGGACGGGTACAATGGGCGTTCCCTCGTCCCGATATTCGCCATGTCCGCGCTGCCCGAAGCCCTTCCCACGCCTGCCGCCGAGGTCGAGCGCCTCGCTACGCGGCTGCGCCACCAGGCCGGCAAGGCGATCACGGATTTCCGCATGATCGAGGACGGCGACAAGGTGATGGTGTGCCTGTCTGGCGGCAAGGATTCCTACACCCTGCTGGACATGCTGCTGCAGCTGCAGGCGAAGGCGCCGGTGCGCTTCGAGCTGGTCGCGGTGAACCTGGACCAGAAGCAGCCGGACTTCCCCGAGCACGTGCTGCCGGAGTACCTGGAGTCGCGCGGCGTGCCGTTCCACATCATCGAGCAGGACACCTACAGCACGGTCGCCCGGGTGATCCCCGCGGGCAAGACCATGTGCAGCCTGTGCTCGCGGCTGCGCCGCGGCGCGCTGTACACCTGGGCGGCGGCGAACGGCATCACCAAGATCGCGCTGGGCCACCACCGCGACGACATCCTCGCCACCTTCTTCCTCAACCTGTTCCACCAGGCCAGCCTGAAGGCGATGCCGCCCAAGCTGCGCTCGGACGACGGCCGCCACGTGGTGATCCGCCCGCTGGCCTATTGCCGCGAGAGCGAGATCGCAGAATACGCGGCGCTGCGGGAGTTTCCGATCATTCCCTGCAACCTGTGCGGCTCGCAGGAGAACCTGCAGCGCAAGCAGGTGCGGCGCATGCTGGACGAGTGGGAGCGCGAGCAACCTGGCCGCAGCGAGACGATGTTCCGCGCGCTGGGCAACGTGGCGCCGTCGCAGCTGGCCGACCGCAGGCTATTCGATTTCGAGGGGCTGGTTGCGGGCGAACGGGCGGCCGGCGGCGAAATCTGAGATCATGGGGCGTTCGTTCGAATGGACGTCCATACTTCCATACGTGGCATCAGCGAGGAATAACGTGTCCATCTTTGCATCCGTTGAAATGGCTCCGGGCGATCCGATCCTCGGCCTTACCGAGACCTATCTCGCCGATCCGCGCAAGGAGAAGGTGAACCTGGGCGTGGGCATCTACGTGGACGAGCAGGGCAAGGTGCCGGTGCTCGAGGCGGTGCGCCAGGTGGAGCAGGCGCTGTCGCGCGACGACCAGCCGCGCAGCTACCTGCCGATCGACGGCCTGCCCGCGTACAACCGCGAGACGCAGAAGCTGCTGTTCGGCATGGATGCGCCCATCATCGCGGCAGGCCGCGTCGCCACCGCGCAGACCATCGGCGGCTCGGGCGCGCTGCGCGTGGGTGCGGACCTGCTCAAGCAGGTGCTGGGCGCGAACGCGAAGCTGGCGATCAGCAACCCCAGCTGGGGCAACCACCACGTGGTATTCCGCACCGCCGGCTTCCAGCTGATCGACTACCGCTACTACGACGACGCCAGCCACGGCCTCGACTTCGCCGGCATGCTGGCCGACCTCGGCAAGCTGGAGCCGGGCACCGTGGTGCTGCTGCACGCCTGCTGCCACAACCCAACCGGCGTGGATCTGGACGCTGCGCAGTGGGCGCAGGTGGTGGCGCTGCTGAAGGACCGCGGCCTGCTGCCCTTCGTCGACATGGCCTACCAGGGCTTCGACAGGAACGCGACCGAGGACGCCACCGCGGTGCGCCTGCTGGCCGATTCGGGCATCCCCGCCTTCGTGGTGGCGAACTCCTACTCCAAGTCGTTCTCGCTGTACGGCGAGCGCGTGGGTGCGCTCAGCTTCGTGGGCGCCGACCGCGACGAGGCTGCACGCCTGCTGTCGCGCATCAAGACCACGATCCGCGCCAACTACTCCAGTCCGGCCACCCACGGCGCCAAGCTGGTGGCGGGCGTGCTGGGCAGCCCCGAACTGCATGCGCTGTGGGAGCAGGAGCTGGGCGGGATGCGCGACCGCATCCACGCGATGCGCGCGGCCATGGTGGACAAGCTCGCCGCGCTTGGCGCGCCGGACTTCGGCTTCATTAACAGGCAGGCCGGCATGTTCTCCTACTCCGGCCTCAGCAAGGTCCAGGTGGATCGCCTGCGCGAGGAGTTCGCGATCTATGCGCTCTCCAGCGGCCGCATTTGCGTGGCCGCGCTCAACACCGGCAATATCGACTACGTGACCAAGGCCATCGCAGCCGTTTGTCGTTGATCCTTGTCGAACACCGCGAGGCTTGGACCATCCGAGGCGCCATGCCCGCGAGTGCGGGCATCCATGTTGATCTTCGTCGAGCAGAAAACTGGATTCCCGCTTGCGCGGAAATGACGTCACCACCGAGTCTGGCATGTGGCCGCCGCAAGGCGGCCTTCGCATCTGCATGGAAACCCAATGTTCTTCCGCAATCTCACCCTGTTCCGCTTTTCTCCCGTCGTCGCCGACGACCTGAAGCGCCTGGACGAAGTCCTGGGCGAACATCGCCTGCGCCCCTGCGGCCCGCTGGAGATGTTCACCAAGGGCTTCGTGCCGCCGGTCGGCCGCGGCGACGAGGCTCCGCTCACCCTTGCGGTGAAGCACTGCACCTGGCTCACCGTGGGCGGTGAGGACAAGCTGCTGCCCGCCGCGGTGGTCAACGACGAACTGCAGCGCAAGGTGCGCAAGATCGCCGAGGAGGAAGGCCGCAAGGTGGGCGGTCGCGAGCGCAAGCGCCTCAAGGAGGACCTGCTCACCGAGCTGCTGCCGCGCGCCTTCGTGCGCAGCTCGCGGCTGTCCGCCTATGTGGACACCAAGCACGGCTGGCTGGTGCTGGACACTTCCAGCCGCAAGTCGGCGGAGAACGCGCTCAGCCAGATCCGCGAGGCGCTGGGCAGTTTTCCCGCCGTGCCGCTGGCGCCGGAGGAGGGTCCGCGCGTGCTGATGACCGATTGGCTCGCCAACGGCAAGCTGCCGGCCGGCCTTGCGCTGGGCGACGAGTGTGAGCTGCGCGATCCCGCCACCGCCACCGGCGCGATCGCCAAATGCCGCCGCCAGGACCTGGACGCCGACGAGGTGAAGGAGCATCTGCGCAACGGCAAGCAGGTGTTCCAGCTCGGCCTGGTGTTCGACGACCGTATCAGCTTCGTGCTGGGCGAGGACCTGATCGTGCGCAAGCTGAAGTTCCTCGACGTGGTGATGGACGAGCTGGGCGACAGCTTCGAGGACGCGGCCGCCGAGGCCGACGCCGGCTTCGCCCTGCTCACCCTCGAACTGGAGCGTCTGCTGGCCAAACTGGAGGAATGGTTCGGCCTGCCACGTCCCAGCGAAAGCTGAGATTGGCGCCAGATCGGGCTTCCAGGGAGGCATGGCCCGCGGCCCTTGCGCCGGGATGCGGTTCTCCCCACATACTGTCCGTCCGGGCGCGCCGACCCACGGCGTGCTCCGGACGTGCAGGCAGCAGGATCATGGCGCAGCATCTCGAAGGCGACTGGCTGGAACTGGCGACCGCAGGCGGCAACACCATCCGCGTGCTCAAGGCCGCGCACCCGCGTGCACGGCGCCTGCGCCTCACCGTCACGCCCAAGGGCGCGCGGGTGACCTATCCCGACGGCACCCATCCGGCCCAGGTCAGCGCCTTCCTGCGCCACCACGCCGACTGGCTGGAACAGAAGCTCGACGAGCTGAACCTGATCGTGAAGCCGCTGCCGCCGCTGCGCGTGGGCCACGCCACCACGCTGCCGCTGCGTGGCGAGGTGGCGACGCTGGACTGGACCGAGGGCGCCTACCCGAAGATCGAGGCGCACGCCGACGGCCTCACCCTGGTGATCCCGCGCCCGCACACCCGCGCCCTGCCGGTGGCGCGCGGCCTGCTGGCCTCGCACTTCGAATCCCTGATCCGCCGCGACGTGTCGCGCTGGCTCGCGTTCTACGTGCCGCAACTGGGCCTAGCGCCCACCGCACTCAAGGTGCGGCCGATGAAAAGCCTGTGGGGCAGTCTCGACACCCGCGACCGCATCAACCTCGACCTGGCGCTCGCGCTCGCGCCACCCACGGCGCTGCGCTATGTGCTGGTGCACGAGCTCTGCCATCTCCGGGTGCGCAGCCACGCGCCGCGCTTCTGGGCACAGGTGGCCCAGCTGCTGCCCGAATGGCGCGAGCAACGCGACTGGCTGCGCGTCAACGGCGCCACGCTGAAGGCCGAGCTGGATCGGCTGGTGGCCGACGTGGCGGATTGAGGCGGTCGCCAGGACGACAGCGGCTTTCATCGCAGCCACGCTGTGTTTCTGCTCGTGGTGGTTCCATTGATCCCATGGCCCGGGGATGCCCGCCCAAAGCAGACATTCGGCAAGCGGGCCCGCGGGCAAGTCGGCAGCCATCTACATCGCAGTCTCAGAGGTAGAGATTGCTCACTCTCAGCATGAGCGTGATGTTCCATTGACGGACCTTTTGAGGAGCATGCGATGCTGAAGACTTTGGCGGTCGCCAACTATCGTTCGATCCGCTCCCTGGTCGTTCCGCTCGGACGGCTGAATTTGATCACTGGCGCCAACGGCAGCGGAAAATCGAACCTCTATCGCGCGTTGAGGTTGCTTGCGGAAACGGCCTGTGGCGGAGTGGCTGGAGCGTTGGCCCGCGAGGGCGGCCTGTCTTCCGCCCTTTGGGCCGGTCCTGAACGCATATCCGAGCGAATGCGAAAAGGCGAGGTGCCAATCCAGGGCGGCGTTCGGCAGGAGCCCGTGGGTTTGAAGCTGGGATTCGCCGGCGAAGATTTCGGCTACGCGATGGATCTGGGGTTTCCGCCTCCCCCCAGTGCACCCGCCTTCGCCCTCGATCCGGAGTTCAAGCGCGAGGTGATTTGGAGTGGCCCATTCCTGCGGCCGTCCAATAGTCTCGTTGACCGCCGCGGTCCCTTGGCGCGCGTTCGGAATGAGCGGTCTTGGCGGGTGGTGTCCGACCACCTCAGTGCGTTCGAGAGTTTGCTTACACAGATCGCCGATCCGGAGCGTGCGCCGGAAGCGATCCGCGTGCGCGAGGCTATCCGGACCTGGCGTTTCTACGACCACTTTCGGTCGGACCGCGATGCGCCAGCGCGACAGGCCCAATTGGGAACGCGCACGGCGGTGCTGGGTCACGATGGCGCAGATCTCGCCGCAGCTTGGGAAACCATACGGGAGATCGGCGATCGAGAAGCACTTGATGCTGCTGTCGAGGATGCTTTCCCGGGCGCGAAGGTGGACATTTCCGTCAATGACGGTCGCTTCACCCTCATGTTTTCGCAACATGGCCTGCTACGGCCGCTCTCTGCCATGGAGCTGTCTGATGGAACATTGCGGTATCTGCTCTGGATCGCAGCGCTCCATACCCCCAGGCCACCGCCGTTGATGGTGTTGAACGAACCTGAGACCAGTCTGCATCCGGATCTTCTATCGGCACTGGCGCGCCTTATCGCCCACGCCGCTTCGCGTAGTCAGGTGTGGGTGGTGTCGCATGCGTCGCGGTTGATCGCGGCGTTGGAGGCTGTTCCCGACTGCCAGACGATTGCGTTGGAGAAGGACTTCAGCCAGACACGCATCGTGGGGCAGCGGGAGCTGGACGAACCGGCTTGGTATTGGCCGGAAAGGTAAGAGCCGGTCCAAACGGGAACGGTCCGTGCGCCGTCTGGATTCGGTGGGGACGATGTCCGCAGCCAAAAGCGCACAACGGAATATTCGAGCTGCCTGACAACCGTCACTCGATCATGACCCCGCGGCGGGGCATGCTGGGGCATCGCTCCCGTGGAAGCCGCCGTCATGCCCTTTCCCTTCGGCACCGTCGTTTCCCTGATCTGGGCAGCCTGGCTGCTGTACTGGTTCGTGAGCGCGTTCGGCACCAAGCATGCCGCGCGAGTGGACAGTCTCGGCACGATGCTGGTGTACGAGGTGCCGTTGGTGATCGTATTCATCCTGCTGTTCATGGGGCCGCCCGGGGCCGGGCTGGCGTGGCTGTGGCGGCGCTTGCTGCCGGTCTCGGTTGCCTGGGATTGGCTTGGCCTGCTGCTGCTGGTGCTCGGCGTGGGCTTCGCCTGCTGGGCGCGCGTGGTGTTGGGGCGAAACTGGAGCGCTACGGTGCAGCTGAAGCAGGACCACGAGCTAGTCGTGGCCGGTCCCTACCGCTGGGTGCGCCACCCGATCTACACCGGCATCCTGCTCGGCGTGGCCGGCACGGCGCTGGTCGTGAACGAATGGCGTGGCCTGCTGGCGCTCGTGCTCGTCACCGCCGCGTTCTGGTTCAAGCTGCGCCATGAGGAAGCCTGGATGCGCGAACGCTTCGGCGCCGCCTACGTGGACTACATGCGACGCACCAAGGCGCTGATTCCCGGCCTGCTGTGACGGCCTGTTTCCGCCACATCTTTCCGCGGGTGCGATCGAGCCCTGCGCCGATGTCTTCCGGCACATCCGCGCGAAAAAGCGGCTGTGCTAGCTTCGGCGCTCTGCAGCCTGGGGGTGCGTCATGTCGAAGCGATCCGTAGCCGTCTCGTTGCTGTTGACGTTCGCCGTCGGCGCCCATGCCGCGCCGGCTGACAGCCAGGCCAGGCCTGCCGCGAAACCCGTCCCGGCCTGGGTGCAGAAGAGCAATGCCGATGCGCAGGTGTTGCTGAAGGTGCTGGCCGAGTTCAACCCCGAGGCCGCCTCAAGCTTTGGCCTGCCCGGCTACGACGCCAAGGTGGTCGATCTGAAGCCGAACGTGAGCGAGCGTTCGCGCGCGGCGCTGGAGCAGGCGCGCGACACGTTGCGCAAGGAGCTCGCCGCGGAAACCGATCCGGATGTGCGCAGCGACCTCGAGATCATGATCGATGCGGCCAGCCGCAGCATCGAGAGCAGCAAGCTCAGCGACCAGTATCTGCTGCCGTATACCGACATCGGCCAGACCATCTTCCAGGGCGAGTTCGCCCTGCTGCAGGATCAGGTCGCGGCCAGCCGCCGCCCGCAGGCGCTGGCGCGCCTGAAGTGCTACGTCGGCATGACGTCGGGCTGCACGCCGGTGACGAAGGAGGCCGAGGCGCTGTTCGCGGCGAAGCTCGGCGACAAGCAGCTGCTCGGTCCGTACAAGATCGAGGTGGAGCAGAACCTCGCCAACACCAAGCGCTACGTCGACGGCGTCCGCCAGCTGTTCGCGAAGTACAAGATTGCGGATGCCGGCCCCGCGCTCGATGCCCTGCAGATGCAGCTCGGCGACTACGACGCCTGGGTCAAGGCCACCGTGCTGCCGCATGCGCGCAGCGACGCCCGCCTGCCGGCGCCGGTGTATGCCGACAACCTCAAGCAGGTGGGCATCGACATTCCGCCGCAGCAGCTGATCAGGGCGGCGGAGCTGGAATACATGGAGACGCAGGCGCAGATGCAGCTGCTGGCGCCGGTGGTGGCCAAGGCGGAGGGGTTCAAGGCGACCGACTATCGCGAAGTCATCAAGGATCTCAAGCAACAGCAGCTCGACCGCGACTCGATCATGCCGTACTACCACGGCGTGCTGGACAAGATCGAACGCATCGTGCGCGCGCACCAGCTAGTGACCCTGCCGGCGCGGCCGATGATCATCCGGCTGGCCTCCGAGGCGGAGAGCGCGGCCGAGCCCGCGCCGCACATGGACCCGCCGCCGCTGATCGGCAACCACGGCGAGCGCGGCAGCTTCGTACTGCCGCTGGGCAACCCGCCCAGCGGCAAGGGCGGCAACGAGGCCTACGACGATTTCACCTGCAAGGCCTGTGCGTGGACGCTGACCGCGCACGAAGGACGCCCCGGTCACGACCTGCAGTTCGCCGCGATGGTCGAGCACGGCGTGTCGCTGGCGCGTTCGCTGTTCGCGTTCAACAGCGTCAATGTGGAAGGCTGGGCGCTGTACGCGGAATGGATGATGGTGCCGCATGAGCCGCCGGGCGGCCAGATGATTGCGCTGCAGCTGCGCCTGCTGCGAGCGGCGCGCGCCTTCCTCGACCCGATGCTCAACCTCGGGCTGATCACGCGCCAGCGCGCGCACGACATCCTGGTCAACGACGTCGGCCTGTCCGAAGCGTTCGCCCGCGAGGAGCTGGACCGCTTCATGTTCCGCATGCCGGGCCAGGCGACCGCCTACTTCTACGGCTACTCGCGCATCCTCGATTTGCGCGCGCACGCCGAGATCGCGCTGGGCGACCGTTTCGACCTGCAGCAGTTCAACGATTTCCTGCTGGCGCAGGGCCTGCTGCCGCCGGACCAGATGGCCGAGGCAGTGGACAAGCAATTCATTCCCGCGCACCAGAAGCACTGAGTGCGCGAGGTGGAGCGGAGCGCCGGTCCAGGCGCCCCGCGGCCTGGAATCCTTTCACTGCAAAGGCCGGTCCGGAGGTACATCGCATGCGCTGCTACTGCTGCCGTCTGCTGCCGCCACGCGCCAGCTTCCAGGCCGACATCACGCCGGCCGAGCTCGAGTTGATGAAGACCCATGCCGCCTATTGGCGCGAGCGCATGCGCGAAGGCAAGGTGGTGGTGTTCGGGCCGGTGTCCGACCCGCAGGGCGCGTGGGGCCTGCTGGTGCTGCAACTGCCGGACGATGCGGAACCTGGCGCGCTGACCGACGGCGACCCGGTGATCCGCGCCGCCTGCGGCTTCCGCTTCGAGATCCACCCGATGCAGGCCGTGCTGCCGGAACCGCCACACTAGGACGGGAAGAGGTCGAAATCTGTGCCGCTGGCGCGTCCTGGCAGTGAGCGTCACGCTGCCGTGACGCCAGTACCGGGAGCCGTGCCATGAACTACACCATCTTGATCTACGAGACTGCCGCCGACTTCGCTGCGCGCAACGATCCCGACCCGGACCGGCGCGAGGCTTACTGGTCGGCATGGCCGCCCTATGCCCAAGCGCTGCGCGAGGCCGGTGTGTTCGCTGGCGGTGCCGGGCTGGAGCCGCCGGATACCGCCACTACGCTACGTTTCCACGGCGACCAGCATCATGTGCAGGACGGCCCGTTCGCCGACACCAAGGAGCAGCTCGGCGGCTTCTTCATCGTCGACGTGCCCGACCTGGATGCCGCCCTGGTCTGGGCCGCGCGCGTGCCGCATTCGCCGGGGCGGATCTGCGAGGTACGGCCCAACCTGAAGCCGATGGGCTGAGCCTGTCGAAACCACGCCCCCACGCACGTCCTTGCCATGGACGCATGCTGCGTCCGTCAAATTCCGGAGATCCGCCATGCAATGCACGATACTGATCCACGAGCAGGCCCACATCATCGCCATGCGCAACGATCCGGCCCAGCGCGCTGCACTGTACGCGCCGATCGGCGCCTACCTGGAAGCCCTGAAGGAAGCTGGCGTATTCGTCAGCGGCGCCGGCTTGGAGGAGCCGTCCACGGCGACCGTGCTGTCCGCCGCGGGCGATGGCTGGCAGGCGCAGGACGGCCCGTATGCCGACACCAAGGAGCAGCTTGCCGGCTTCTTCCTGATCGATGTGCCCGACCGCGCCACCGCCCTGGCCTGGGCGCGGCGCTGCCCGGTGTTGCCCGGGCGCACGGTCGAATTGCGCGGCAACCTGTGTCGTCCGGAGGAGATGCAGCTGGCTTTGCGTGCGGTGCAGGCATGAGCGCCATGCGCCGCCGGCGATCCGGTGGCGCTTTTCTCATGAGGAGCGGAACGATGCCGACATCCGTGTCGCCACGTTCGGCGCACGCCTCTGCCGCCAGCAGCGTGTGATGACGGTGACTGCATGAGCGATGACACCACGCATCGCGCAGTCGAGCAGGCGGCGCGCGCTTCCTATGGCCGCCTGCTCGCCTTCCTTGCTGCGCGCACGCGCGACGTGGCGGCCGCCGAGGACGCGCTGGCCGACGCCTTCCATGCCGCGCTGGAACACTGGTCACGCGATGGCGTACCCGCGCAGCCGGAAGCCTGGCTGCTCACTGCTGCCCGACGCCGACTGATCGATGCTGCGCGACGCGCGCAGGTGCGCCGCGACGCGCTGCCCACCTTGCTGGCCGCAGCGGATGAGGCGGAGGAACAAGCCATGCCCGATGCCACGTTTCCCGACGAGCGCCTCAAGCTGCTGTTCGTCTGCACGCACCCGGCGATCGCCCGCGAAGTGCATACGCCGTTGATGTTGCAGACCGTACTGGGGCTGGATGCCGCGCGCATCGCCTCGGCCTTTCTGGTGAAACCGGCCACCATGGGCCAGCGGCTGAGTCGCGCCAAGGCGAAGATCCGCGATGCCAACATCGCGTTCGAGGTGCCGCTGTCCGGTGAGTTGCCGGCACGACTTGGTGCCGTGCTGGGGGCGATCTACGCCGCCTACGGCAGCGGCTGGGACGACGTGGCCGGCGCCGACCCGCGGCGCAGGGGGCTGGCCACCGAGGCAGTCGCGCTGGGCCGCACGCTGCTGCAACTGCTGCCGGCCGAGCCGGAGGTGCGCGGTCTGCTGGCGCTGATGCTGTATTGCGAATCGCGTCGCGATGCGCGCCGTGACGAAGGTGGCGCCTACGTGCCACTGTCGCGACAGGACGCCGCGCGCTGGTCGCGGCCGATGATCGGGGAGGCAGAACGCCTACTGCAGGATGCGCAGCGCGCGAAGCGGTTAGGGCGCTTCCAACTGGAGGCAGCGATCCAGTCTGTACACGCACGCCGTGCCGCCACCGGCGTCACCGACTGGGAAGCGTTGGCGCTGCTGTACGAGGGACTGGTACGCCTCGTACCCACCATCGGCGCCCTGGTAGGCCGTGCCGCCGCCGTGGCCGAGGCGCGCGATGCGGCGCAAGGCTGGGCACTGCTGCAGGCGATTCCTGCCGACGCCGTGCGTGACTACCAGCCTTACTGGGCGCTGGCGGCGCATCTGCTCGCGCGCTTGCAACGCCACGCCGAAGCTGACACTGCCCGCGAGCGGGCGATCGGCCTGTGCGAGGACACGGCGATGCGGGTGTTCCTGCGGCAACAGACGCGGAACCCGCCATAACTGCTTCAGTGCGACAGCGCGAACGCGGTGAGGATCTGCGCAGTTTCCTCGGGCTTCTCCAGCTCCGGCATGTGGCCGCATCCGATGAGCGTGCTCGTGCTGATCGCCGGGGCATGGCTGAGGCCATTGCGCAGGCTGTCCAGCGCGGAGATGTCGATGATCTTGTCGTCGTGGCACCACAGGCCCAGCACCGGCATGGTGAGCTTGTCCAGGCGGTTCTGCACGGCGAGGTATTGCGTGGGGTCGCGCAGTTCGTCGAACACCTTGGCGATGAAGGCGTGATCCTTCACGTTGCGCGCCACCAGCACATCGACGAAGCGGCCGGGGATCGACGGCCGCTTGTCGAAGACCAGGTCGGCGCTGCGCCAGAAGCCGGCGCGGTCGGAGAACAGGAACGAATCCTTGCCTGCCAGTGTCTCGCGGGCGAAGGCGGTTTCCTTGAACTTCAGGCCGAACGCGTCGAGCAAGGCCAGTTCGCCCACGTGTTCGGGGTGCTCGGCGGCATAGACGCCGGCGATCGCGCCGCCCATCGAGTGGCCGACCAGCAGGAAGCGGCCCAGTCCCAGCGTCTGCACGAAGCTCTGCAGTCGCGCGGCCTGGGCATCGATGTTGTAGCTCGCGTTCATGTCGCGCGAGGACTCGCCCCAGCCCGGCAGGTCGGGAATGACCAGGTGGAAGTGCGGTGTGAGTTGCTTGGCCACTTCCAGCCATACGTCCTTGTTGTCGGCGAAGCCGTGCAGCAGCACGATCGTGGGTCCCTGGCCGCCTTCGTAGTACGACCAGCGCGTGTCGCCGGCCTGTACCGTGTGCTTTTCCAGGTGCGCGGCCATCGCTTCCCGCGCGATGTCGGCGCGGAACAGCCACTGCGGCGCGAACATGTAGCTGCCGCCCAGCAGTGCACCCAGCGCCACGACCACGATGGCGAGGAACTTCAGCCGACGCAGCAGCATGCGCTGCCAGAGCGGACGGGAGGAGGTGTCGGTGGCGGGCATGGGCTGAAATCCTCGGGAATTTGAGCCCCTCCTCCTGCATGCAGGGGGAGGGTGGTATCGGCTTACTTGGCGGCGGCCTGCTTCGCTTTTGCCTTGACGAACAGGCGCTCCACTGCCTGCTGGGTCAACGGGTGGTAGCCGTCCTTCGCCTTGGCGTAGACCTGCTCGGCATAGGCGAGCCCGGCGGGCGTCTTCGCGAAGGCGCCGTACACCGGCATGGTGAGGTAGAGCCGGCCGATGCGGGTCATGTGCTCGGCGGCGGCGGGCCACGCGGCCTTGTCGCCGGCCGCGATGGCATGCACGTACCAGCGCATGCCGATCTCGGCGTTGTGCGTGCCGGTGAGGTGCCAGGCGGTGTCGAGCTGCTGCACCTGTTCAAGCTTCGGCGCGTCGGGCAGGCGGTCGAGGAAGTACATCCACTCCTGGGTGTTCCAGTCCTTCGCGTCCAGCTTCGCGGCGGGCAGGCTGCCGGCGAGGAAGGCGCTGCGCTCCTTGTCGATGGTGTCGAAGCGCGGCGAGTCGGGCAGCGGTGCATCCTTTGGGATACCGGTGCCATAGACCCAGTCCTGCACCTCGTCCCAGCTCATCCTGCCGGGGTATTTCTCGATCAGATTGGGCTTGAGGTACGCCAGCATCTGCTCGGTGGTGATGCTGTGCCAGGCGAAGTGGTCGAAATAGCTCTTGAGGTAGGCGTCGAAGCGCTCGCGGCCGAACTTTTGCTCCAGCGTGCGCAGGAACCAGGAGCCCTTGTCGTAGGCCACGTCGGAAAGCGCATCGTCGGCGCCCACGCCGCGCGGATCGGGCGCCAGCTTCTGCGAGTTCGCGGGCATGCGGCCGATCGACTTCTCCAGCGCTCGCGCCGATAGCAGCGCTTCCTCGTCGGCCTGGCGCTTGCCGTACAGCGCCTCGGTGATGCGGCCCTGCACGTAGGTGGTGAAACCCTCGTTGAGCCAGATGTCGCGCCAGCTCGCCGCGGTGACCAGGTTGCCCGACCACGAATGCGCCAGCTCGTGCGAAATCACGCTGACCAGGCTCTTGTCGCCCACGATGATGGTGGGCGTGGCGAAGGTCATGTTGGGGTTTTCCATGCCGCCGTAGGGGAACGAAGGCGGCAGCACCAGAAGGTCGTAGCGGCCCCAGCGGTAGGGGCCGTACAGGTGTTCGGCGGTCTCGATCATCTTCTCGGTGTCGGCGAACTCGCGCGCGGCCCCATCTACCACCGAAGGCTCGGCATACACCGCCGAGCGCGGTCCGGTCTCCTTCACCGCGATGTCGCCGGCGGCGATCGCCAGCAGATAGGAGGGGATCGGGTGCGGCTGGTCGAAGCGGAAATCGCCGTCCAGCGGATGCTTCGCGTCGTTGAGCGCGCTCATCACCACGCGGATGTCCTTCGGCGCGCTGACGTGGGCGTCGTAGGTGAAGCGGATCGCCGGCGAATCCTGCAGCGGCACCCAGGAGCGCGCGTGGATGGACTCGGACTGCGAGAACATGAAGGGCGCCCGTTTGTCCGCCGTCTGCGCGGGCGGCAGCCACTGCAAGCCGGAGGCGTCGGGCGAGGTGGCGTAGATGATGCGCACCTGCGTCGGATGCCTCGGCGCCTCGATGGTGAGCTTGCTGCCCAGCTCCTTTTCGGCGGGCGCCAGTGTGTACTTCAGCGCGCGGGTCTTGCCCTTGGCGTCCACCGCGGCGATGGATGCGATCTTGAGGTCGCGCGTGTCCAGCACCAGCGTCGGTGCCTTCGGGTTCTTCCAGTCCAGCTTCAGCGTGGCCACGCCGTCCAGCTGCCGGTGCGGGAAATCGATCTTCAGGTCCAGGTCGAGATGCGTCACCACCACCTGGTCGGGCTGGGCATACGAGTTCGGGTCGTTGGCGCGGGCGGCCAGCGGCAGCACGAGGGCGCCGAAGGCGAGGACGGGAAGCAGGCGCATGCAGCGGCTCCGGCAGAGGACGTAAACGCGAAGTATGCCATCCCCGGCGCCGGCAGCCGCCCGTGGCGGAAGGCGTGGACCTGGCCTTGGCGAATGCGCCACGCCGTAACAGTCCGGTAGCTTTCCCCGCTGCGGCTGCGTTCGCGGGGAGGGGGCTGCCAGAACGCGCTGGTGCGGTTCAAACTACGTCCACTTGGTCCGATCCGCGCCTGCCCCGGGACGACGGGATGGGTGGCTCCGGATCGCTCGGTGTCCTCGGGTGCGGAGAGAAGCATGGTGGTTGGGGCGAATCCGCCTGTGTTCGGCTACTTCGCTGCCGCGCTGATCGCCACCACGGGCGTTGCGTTCGCCTCCGGCGTGCAGTTCGTGGTGATCGGCCTGTGGCGGCGGCGCGAGGCCATCCACTTTTCCTACGCGATGCTGTGCCTCTGCCTTGCCGGCCTCGCGCTGGGGAACCTGCTGCTGCGCACCGCCGGCAACCTATCCGAAGCGACGGCCGCCTTGCGCTGGATGATAGGGATGTCGACCCTGTCTTTCCTTCCCTTCGTGGCGTTCATTGGCGCGTATACCGGCGCGCCGGCCAGCCGGCGCGTGAAGTGGGTGCTGGGCGCGCTGGTGCTCCTGTTCCTCTGGCTCAACGGGGTGACGCCGACCACCCTGTTCTACACGCGGCTGGCGCCGACATCGGGCGTCGTGCTGCCTTGGGGCGAGCACCTGTATGGCGTCGCCGGTACGATCTCGGCCTGGGGTTGGCTGTTCCACCTGGCAAGCTATGCGGCGTTCCTCTGGGCATTGTGGCGCGCGTGGCGACAGTTCCGGTACGGCGAATCGATGCTCGCCTTGCTGCTGGGCATCTGCCTGCTGGTGCAGTTCGCGGCCTTGCTGTGGGGCGATATCGCGATCGACCTGTTCGGCGTGCGCCTGCCGTACCTGGACGCCTTCGCCTTCCTGCCCTTCGTGCTGCTGATGAGCCTTTCGCTGGCGGCGCAGCTGCGTCAGCGCTCGATGCAACTGGAGCAGACGCGGCAGGAACTCGAAGCCGAGGCATACACGCGCCGCGAGGCCGAGTCTCACCTGCGCCATATCGCCTATCACGACAGCCTGACCGGCCTGCCCAACCGCGCCCACGTGCTGAACCGCCTCGCCGAACTGCATGCCGACACGTTGGCATGCGGCCACCGCGCGGCACTGCTGCTGATCGACCTGGACAATTTCAAGACCATCAACGATGGCCTGGGCCATCATGTCGGCGACCATCTGCTGCAGGAGATCGCCGACCGCCTGCTTGCCGCGGTGCCGCCGGAGGCGATGCTCGCGCGCCTGGGCGGAGACGAGTTCGTGCTGCTGCTGGGACCGCTGGAGGGCAGCCTGGCCGATGCCCAGGCACGTGCGCAGCAAGTCGCCGCGGGCATGATCGCGCGCCTGTCCGAGCCGATGGCCGTGGGCAATCGCGTCCTTGCCGCGGGTGCCAGCATCGGCGTGGCGGTATTCCCCGCCGGCGAAGAAGGCGTGGCCGATCTCCTGCGCCGGGCCGACATCGCGATGTACCGGGCCAAGGCTGCGGGACGCAACACGGTGCGCCTGTTCCTGCCACCCATGCAGCAGGAGGCCGGCACGCGCCTGACGCTGGAACGCGGCCTGCGCGCGGCGCTGGAGCGGGGCGGCATGGATGCGCAGTTCGCCCTGCATTTTCAGCCGCAGCTCACTCCGCAGGGCGAGCTGCTGGGCGCCGAGGCGCTGTTGCGCTGGCGCCACCCGCAGCTGGGCGACCTGCTGCCGGCGGAGTTCATTCCGATGGCCGAGGAGAGCGGGCTGATCCACGCGCTCGGTCACTGGGTCGTCGGCGCGGCCTGTGCACGCATCCGGGAATGGGATCGCGACGGCGTTCCCTTTCGAGGTCGCCTGGCGGTCAACGTGAGTGCCTGGCAGCTTGCCCAGCCGCGCCTCGCCAGCCAGCTCGATGCGCAAGTGCGCGGGGCGGGCATCGAGCCTTCGCGGCTCACGCTGGAACTGACCGAGAGCGCGTTGCTGCAAGATTTCGACAGCGCACTGGCGACCCTGCAGCAGCTGGCCGCGGCAGGCTTCCACCTGGCATTGGACGACTTCGGCGTGGGCTACTCCGCGTTGAGCTACCTGCAGCGGCTGCCGCTGGACATGCTCAAGATCGACCGCTCCTTCGTCAGCGAGCTGCAGCCCGAAGTCGCCAAGCCGCTGGCGGGTTTCATCATCGACGTGGCGCACCGGCTCGGCATCGCCGCAGTGGCCGAAGGCGTCGAAACGCTATCGCAGCGCCTCGCGCTGGAACAGATGGGTTGCGACGGCCTGCAGGGTTACCTGATCTGCCGCCCGCTGGACGATGCCGGTTTCCGCCGTTGGTTGGGTGAGCAGGAGCGCAGCCGGTCCCCGGGGCCGGTACAGCGTGCGGCGACGGACGCGGTCGGCGATTGAGCGGCGTCCGGCCGCATCGGCCCCGGACGCCGGCGCGAAGGTTCAGCCGTAGCGGTCCGCCAGCTGGTCCGTTGCCTGCACCAGCTGATCGACGATGGCCGCATCGGCAGCGCTGTGGCCGGCGAGCACAATGCGCAGTTCGGCCTCGGGCCAGGCTTCGTGCAGGTCGAGCGCGGTCTTCACCGGACAGATGATGTCGTAGCGGCCGTGCACGATGGTGGCGAGGACGCGGGGCAGCCGGCCCACGTCGCGCAACAACTGGTCGGGTTCGAGGAACATGCCGTGGCGGAAATAGTGCGCCTCCAGCCTGGCCAGGCTCACCGCCTTGTGCGGTTCGTCGAAATCGCCGGGCGCGTCGGGATCGTGGACCAGTGTGGTGCTGCCGCCTTCGTAGGCACTCCAGGCGCGCGCGGCGGCGAGGCGCTGGGCCTCGTCGTCACCGTCGAGGCGTTTCCAGTAGGCCTCGATCATGTTGCCGCGCTCGGCGGCGGGGATGAAGTCGCGGAAGCGCGCCCAGCGCTCGGGGAAGATGTAGCGCGCGCCGCCGTCCGCCTCGTTGAACCAGCGCAGCTCCTCGTCGCGGGCGAGGAAGATGCCGCGCAGCACCAGACCCAGCACACGCTCGGGATGCGCCTGGGCATAGGCCAGCGCCAGCGTCGAGCCCCACGAGCCGCCGAACACCACCCAGCGCTCGATGCCGAGTTCCTCGCGAATCGCCTCGATGTCGGCCACCAGGTGCGCGGTGGTGTTGTCGACGAGGTCGGCGAACGGCGCCGACTGCCCGGCGCCGCGCTGGTCGAACAGCACGACATGCCAGCGCGTCGGATCGAAGAAGCGGCGATGGTACGACGCGATGCCCGCGCCGGGACCGCCGTGCAGGAACACCGCGGGCAATGCACCGGGCGTGCCGCATTCCTCCACGTGCAGCGTGTGCCTTGCATCCACGGCGAGGCGGCGGGTGCGGAAGGGCTCGATCTCGGGGTACAGCTCGCGCATGGTGATGGCCGGATTTGGGGAAGGGGTAGCTTTACCCCTCCCTGGCCCTCCCCTGCAAGCAGGGGAGCCACGGTGTATCGAGCCGCTGCGGCCTGAGGACCGCTTGGCCTTTTATGTTGGCGACAGAGCTGTTTCGTCCACCTGTCGCAAGTAACAGTGCAGTTTCGGACGCCTGCCGGCGCCCGAGCAACTTTCTCTTTGCGTGCTCAAAGAGAAAGTAGCCAAAGAGAAAGAGCACCCCGCGGTGGCGCTCTCCGGGCTTCCTGCCCTCCGAGTGCGTGAGGCGTGGCCGGGCTTTTCGGCCGGACTCCTGTCCGGTCGAAAAGGTATCGCCCTCCTTGGCGATGCCCGCTGCGCGGCCTCTTCGTCCACGCCTCACCGCCACCGAGGGGCCCCGGAACAGCAGCGCGCTCCCAGCGCGCAGATGCAACAGCCAGAGCAAAGCAAGACAAAGCGAAGCCTCGCGAGATTTCGCTCCCTCAGTTTCCAGATACGGCGCGGCGTGGCCATCACGTAGATCGTGTAGGCGGGAGCAGCTCCAACATCCTCGACACCACGCCGCTTGTAGTTCCGACGGATTGAACAGGCCATTTCTCTTGGTTCCTTCTCTTGACTCCGGGCATCCCGCCCTCCGCCCTGCGGGCCAGCTGCGCTGTTCGCCGCCGCTCCGGCGGCGGCGTGGGCCAGCAAAGAGAAGGAACTCGGGCGCCGGAAGGCGACCGAAAGCCCGCCGCAGGCGAGCCAGGGTGAGGAACCGAAAGGTCGTCGCGAGCACCCACCCCTCACCCCGGAGGAGAGGGGGAGAAAAAGCAGGTGGCGGCAGGCGTCCCAAAGCCCGCCGCAGGCGAGCCAACATTCGAAGCCGCCTTGAAACTCGCGCCAGGAACTGACCCCACTCCCACCCTGCATCCAGTGGCGCAGAGGGCCTTGTACCCCGTGGAGCAGATGCCTTGCTCCTCCCCCCCTGCTCGCAGGGGGAGGCCGGGAGGGGTCAGGCCGGAAACTGCAAGGCCGCGGTGAGGTCGCCCGGCGCCGGTCCGCCTGCATTCCGCATGGCCCGGTCGCGCATCGCGATGCCCGGCAGCGGCGCGAGCCCGAAACGGCGGTTGATGAAGCGCTGGATTGAGCCGGTGTCGTAGATGGTGTGGTCGACGTGGCCGCGCTTCGCGTAGGGCGAGACCACCAGTGCAGGGATGCGCGTGCCCGGTCCCCAGCGATCGCCCTTGGGTGGCGCCACGTGGTCCCACCAGCCGCCGTTCTCGTCTACGGTGATCACCACCATGGTGTGCGGCCACAGTGGGCTCTTCTGCAGCGCCTCGACGATTTGCACGATGTGCGCGTCGCCTGCTGCTACGTCGGAATACCCCGCGTGCATGTTGAGGTCGCCCTCGGGCTTGTAGAACGCCACGGGCGGCAACGTGCCGCGCTCGATGTCGGCGATGAGGCGGTTGGTGGCGGCGCTGCTGCCAGTGCCGCCGTCGCGCAGGTGCCGTGCGCGCGCGGCGGTGCCGGGTGCGAATGCGTTGAAGTAGTTGAAGGGCTGGTGGTGGATCTGGAAGTTCGGTGCATAGGGGAAGCTGTCGTGCGTGCCGCGCACGCCCTTGCCGTCCAGCGCCATTTGCCAGCCGCCGCCGTACCAGGCCCAGTCGATGCCGGCCGCGCCGAGCCGGTCGCCGATGGTGGCGTGGGCCTGCGGCGGCAGCGTGCTGGGGTCGGTGGGATCGGCCAGTTTCGGGTTCTTGGGATCCTCGGTGAAGGCCGGCGCATAGGGCGGGCCCATCGTGTTCACTGCCCAGAAATCCGGGGTGAGCGCCATGCGCGAGGCGAACTTCGGCCGGCCTTGCATCGCGCTGGCGGGCGAATCCTCGGCCAGCTTCGGGCGGATGCCGGTGGGGTCGTCGCCTTCCAGTTCCGCGATCTGGAACTTCGCCGATCCCTGGTCGGCGTGCGGGAAGAACGGCGGCTGTGCGGCGACGAGGTACTGGTGGTTGAGGAAGGAGCCGCCGAAGGCGCCCATGAAGAAGTTGTCGCACAGCGTGTATTGCTTTGCCAGTTGCCACAGCGCGAGTTTGTCCGCGCTGTCGCCGTAGCGGCCCATCACCAGCGCGCCGCTGTCGCCCCAGGCCACGAAGCCGTCGTTCTTGCCGCCGTTGATCTGCAGCTGGTTGTTGTAGAAATTGTGGATCAGGTCGCGCGTGACCAGTGCCTGCGGCAGCGGCTCGCCCTGCGGGGTGCGCAGCGCAAACGGTGCGTTGGCAAGTCCGCTGATCGCATCCTCGGCGATCTGGTACTCGCGGCCGTTCAACACCTGCTTGTGCGGCACCAGGCCGTGCCAGATCGGCGGCAAGGTGTCGAGCAGGCGGCCGTTGCGGTCGCGCTGGCGGTACTGCTCCGGCGTCAATGCGGACAACGGCTGGGCGAGGCCGGGGAAGTCCCCGAACAGGTTGTTGAAGCTGCGGTTCTCCGCGTAGATCACCACCACGTGGCGGATGTGCTTGCGCAACGCGGCGTCAAGCGCGCTTTCGGCCGCGCTTGACGCACGGGCGCCGCGGCTGCTCGCGGAGACCTGTCGGCCGCCCACGGCCAGCGCGGCGCCGGCCAGGGCGATGCCGCCCAGCAGTTTGCGCCGGGCCGGATCGGCGGGGGCGTCGTCTGCAGTGGCGGGCGGGGCAGGCGGCAGCTTTTCGGTCATGGCGATTCACTCGGCGGCGGCGAGGGGAGAGAGTATGCATGCTGCGCGTCGACGGCGGCTCTAGACCAGCAAGGGAGTCCCCCCGGCTCTGCCGGGGAGGCCGTAGAAGTTTGACGTATGCGGGAGTCCACCGGGGAAACTCCGTTCGTGAGCCGCCAAGCACACGAAACGGAGAGTCCCGA
>Ga0187815_10000226_pt1 | contig 28156 bp, 24 predicted proteins | sample NC_S_5_FD_132962 | JGI IMG/M metagenome (GOLD analysis project Ga0187815, IMG submission 132962) | Wetland sediment microbial communities from Neuse River Estuary, North Carolina, USA - ASW-S_5 | ecosystem: Environmental > Aquatic > Freshwater > Wetlands > Sediment | place: USA: North Carolina...
ACCTCGCGCCCGGTCATCACGTACACGCTTTCCATGATCGCCAGGATCCACACCAGGCCCAGCGTCAGCGGCACGAACAGGAAGTGGTAGAGCGCGGTCAGCGCGAACTGCAGGCGCGACAGCGTGACGACTTCGGGGTCGATCATCATGGGCGGGCTCCTTGCGCAGGCATGGCGGCGGGGGCGAGCAGGCGCTCGATCGCGGCGGGACTGCTGTCCGGTTTCGGGTGAGGGGCGAACGCGATCCACCACAGCAGCGCGAGCAGCGCGATCTTCGCCATGATCAGCACAATCAGCTCGACGCTCAATCGCCGCAGCGGCCGCGCAGGCAAGCCTTCGCACGGTGGTTCGGCAGGCGACATGGAATGCAGCACCCCCTCGCATCGCATGGGGCGCAGGATACCCCTCCCACGTGAAATCCGGGTGCGGAGCAATGACGCAGCGGCGGATTGCCGCATCGCACCTGCTGGCGCGTGCAGAAATGCGGCGAAGCGGACCGCCACCTGGCGGCCGCGTCATGCCAACGCGGGTTATGCGTGGAGATGTTGAACAGGCTCCGCGCCGATGCGCCGCCCCGCCTGGAAGCTGGCCCATCCATCGCCGGACGTCGGGTACCCCCGAAATCGGGGATGCCCGGCACGCCACGCGGTCATCACAATGCGGCCTGGCTGTACCGCATGGGCAGGGGCATGGATACGAAACGGGATGCTGCACGCTGGCGTGTGGGCTTTTGGACGCTTGTCCTGCTTTTCGCGTGGCTGGCGGGCACGCCGGCAACGGCTGTCGCGTCGCCAGGCTGCCAGGTCCTGAACGGGCAATCCGGCACCTTGGGGTCCTATGGCGTCATCGAATTCCTCAACAACAGCCAGCCGGTCAATCAAGGCGATGCGGTGACGCTGACCTCGTCGGGTACCGTCGCGTACGTGGGTTCTTTCCTGCAGATGGTCGGCGTCGCCGGTACGGTATCCGGTACGGAGAGTGGCTCGGGGGCCGGGGCGGATGGACTCGAGAATCTGAGTGCCGGCTCGATCACCTACAGCATTGCTTGTACTTCGGCTGCCGCCACGGTGTCGGGCATCAGCCCGTCCTCGGGCGCACCCGGCAGCACGGTCACCATCGGTGGCAGCGGCTTCTATGGCACCAGTGCGGTGTACTTTGGCAGCACGCCGGCCAGCAGCTTCACCGTCAACAACGGCGGCACCTCGATCACCGCGACCGTGCCGAATGGCTCGGGCACCGTGCCGATCAGCGTGACCACCGACGCCGGCACCGCTGCGGGCGGTTCCTTCACGTTTGCCGCGCCAACAGCCGGTGCGGTCGGCGCCACGGTGGCGTTCGACAGCGGCAGCACGGCGATCGCCCTGAACGTCACAGGCAATCCGACATCGGTGGCGGTTGCCAGCGCACCGTTGCATGGCGTGGCTGTCGCGAGCGGCACGTCGATCACCTACAAGCCCACGGCCGGTTATGCCGGCCCCGACAGCTTCAGCTACACCGCCAGCAACCCGGCCGGTACGTCCAGCCCGGCGACGGTGTCGATCACGGTCAGTGCGCCAACGCTGGCGTTGTCGCCTTCGACCTTGCCCAGTGCGATAGCGGAAAGCAGCTACGCGCAAGCACTTTCCGCCAGTGGTGGCACCGCGCCTTACACGTACGTTGTGGCATCAGGTGCGCTGCCGACGGGGCTCAGCCTCAACGCCGCCACCGGTGCGCTATCGGGCGCCACCTCGAGTGCGGGATCGTTCCATTTCACCGTTCGCGCCACGGACAGCAGCACGGGCCCGGCGGCGCCCTTCTCGGTTACGCAAACCTATACGCTTACCGTCAACGCGCCTGTCATCACCGTGGCGCCCGCCAACCTGCCATCGGCGCAGCAGGGAACGGCTTACAGCCAAGCATTGAGCGCAGGCGGCGGAACCGGGTCCTACGCTTTCTCGGTCAGCGGTAACTTGCCGACCGGGCTGGTGTTGAATTCGGCAGGTGTATTGTCGGGCACGCCGACTGCAAATGGCAGCTTCAACTTTACGGTTGTAGCAACGGACGGCGACGGCTTCATCGGCAGCCAGGCCTATACGCTTGCGGTCGGCGTGCCGAATGCGCCCACGGTATCGGCGAAATCGGCGAGCACGACTTATGACACGTCCACCCGCATCGACCTGTCGACGTCGATCGCAGGCGTGGGCGTCACGGCGGTCGCCGCAGCCACCCAGCCTAAACACGGCACGGTGAGCGTGTCGGGCGAGACGATGACCTACACGCCGTCGTCGACCTTCTACGGCGGCACCGACAGCTTCACCTACACCGCGACCAATCCGGGTGGCACCTCGTCGCCGGCCACGGTGACAGTGACGGTGACTCCGTTGAGCGCGCCGACAGCCCAGGCGATCAGCGTGTCCACCACCACGGGTACGCCGGTGCTGATCGAGGCCACCACCGGGACGACCGGGCCGGAGCCGCCGACCGGCGTGAGCGTCGCCAGTGCACCGGCGCACGGCAGCGCGAGTGCGAGCGGCGGGCAGATCACCTATACGCCGGCCGCTGGATTCGTCGGCAGCGACAGCTTCAGCTACCGCGTTGCCAACCACTTCGGCAGTTCCGCGCCGGCCACCATTGCCGTGACGGTTACGGCTGCCGGTCGCCTGGGTGCGGCCACGGGCACCAAGACGGTGACCACCACACCGGGAAGCGCCGTGACGGTGAACCTGGCTCAGATCGTGCCGGACACCTATGCGTCCTCGGCATTGACCGGCCTCTCGCCGGGCAATGCCGGCCAAGCCACGCTAGGCCAGCCGGGCACGTTGACCTTCACGCCGGATCCGGCATTCCGCGGCCTGGCCCAGGTCAGCGCTGTGCTGGTCGCGGCCTCGGGGCGCCAAGTGACGATCGACGTGCTGGTGCTGGTGAGCAGCCAGCCCGATCCCTCGAAGAATCCGGATGTGCTGGGCCTGGTCAATGCTCAGACAGAACAGGCGCAGCACTTCGCGCAGAGCCAGCTGGGCAACATCGGCGGACGGCTCGAGAGGCTGCACGACGGCGGTGCGGCGCTGTTCAGCAACACGCTGGCGATCAACCTGAACGGCCACGCCCTGCAGCAGGGTGGTCCAGGCAATCGGGGGCAGGTCGGCCGCGGCGTGAACACGCTCGACGCCATCGCCCGCCCAGGCATGGGCGCCGCGGATGGGGAGTCTTCCGGCGCCACGCCATCGGAGTCGTCGGTTGGCACGCTGGCGAAGCCCTCGACGCCCTCGGGCAGCGGGCCGGCAGGACTGGGCTTGTGGATCGCCGGCGCGGCGAATTTCGGCAGCTTCGAAGCCTATCGGCAGGCATCCGGGTTCGATGCGGACAACATCGCGGTGAACGTTGGCGTGGACCAGCGCATCGATCCGCATGCGCTGATCGGTTTCAGCCTGGGCTACAACCACGACAACGCGGACATCGCCAGCAACGGTACGCGCAGCATCGCGAACGGATACAGCGCGGCGCTGTACGGCAGCTACCAGCCGTCGGCGCAGACCTATGTCGACCTGGTGCTGGGCGGTGGCGGCCTGAGCTTCGGCAGCCGCCGCTACGACGCCGACAGCGGCAGCCTCCTCAGTGGCCGGCGCAACGGCAGCCAGTGGTTCGGCTCGCTCACCGCGGGTTACGAGCACCGCAACCAGGGAGGACTGCTGCTGTCACCGTACCTGCGGCTGGAGCAGTCGCTGTCCGAGCTCAACGGATTCTCCGAACGGGGGGCGGCCACGGCGGCATTGAGCTACGCCAGCCAGACGGTGCGTGCTTCACTGGCAGTGCTGGGCCTGCGCGCCAGCGAACAGCTCGGGCTGGGCTGGGGGACGCTGGTGCCGCGGGTGCGGCTGGAGATCGGCCATGACTTCCAAGGCACCAGCGATACCACGCTGAGCTATGCGTCCATCCCGTCGGCCGGCTCGTGGAACGTGCCGACCAACCCGTACGCGGCCAACGGCACCAGCGTGCAGCTTGGCGTGGGGCTGGACCTGCAACTGCAGCGCGCGCTGCGGCTGACCACGGACTACGAATACCTGAAGCAGCCGCATGCGCACGACCAGATGATCCGGTTCGGCCTGAACAAACAGTTCTGAGGGGGGCCCGCCGCCATGCCGGCGATCGCCGGCATGGCGGGATCTACCGCAGCGGCATGTCCAGACCGATCTCTGCGCCGTTTCGCGGGGTGGAGCTGAGGTCGAGTCGTCCGCCCAGGCGTGTCGCGCGGTTGCGCAGGCTGGCGAGGCCGGTACCGCCCGAGCCGTGGCTGGCGGGATCGAAGCCCTGGCCATCGTCGCGCACCCCGGCTTGCAGGCGGTCGCCGCTGCGGCGCACCTGCACGTCGACGCAGCGGGCGGCGCTGTGCTTGAGCGCGTTGGTCAGTGCCTCCTGCAGGAAGCGCAACAGGTCCAGGCTGCGGGCGGTGCCGAGGCGGCAGTCGTCCAGGTCCTCGAACCGCCAGGAGCAGTCGATGCCGGCGGCTTCCAGCCGCTGGCTCCAGCGGTGCCGCAGCGGCGCCAGCAGGCCGGCAAGGTCGGTGTCCTGCTCATGAGTGGTGGTGTCGATCACCAGGCGCAGGTCGTCGCGCAGCTCCTTCAGCGTGGCGACAGTGCGCGTGGCTTCCGGCGACGGCAGCGATTGTTCCAGCGTGGTGATGGCGCCCAGCAAGCTGCCACCGAAACCGTCGTGCAGGTCGCGCACCAGGTTGAGGCGTTCGCCGATGCGGGTGTTGCTAAGCGCCAGGGCATGTTCGCGCGATAGCGTGTCGGAAAGCCGCGCGGTGGCCACGTCCACCTCGTGGCGCAGTTCGGTGTTGAAGCCCTCGACGCGGCGCATCGCGGCAGAGAAGCGCCAGGCGATGGCGAAGCCCATGCCGATCAGGGTCAGCGGGGAGGTGAGCGCGCCGATGTAGTTGTTGTCGTGGATCCACTCCAGGTACAGCGCCAGGTCGTGAAACGACAGCAGCAGCGGCAGCAGCAGGCTTGCCCCGAGCACACGCAGCTCGATTTGCCGACTGCGCGCGGCATGCCACAGGAAAACGACGATCATGGCGTAGTAGACCAGGATGGTGGGCAGCGCCCATACGTTGCGCCACGGGCCCATCAGATGCGGGACGAACAGCGCCATGGCGAACGAAACCGCGCTGGCCAGGCCCAGTGCGGCTTCGGTGCGTGGCCAGCGACGTCCGCAAAAGCGCAGCAGGAACAGGGCGAAGCTCCACACGGACGCCACCATCAGGGCGATCACGAAGGCCTGCCAGGCGTCGGTGTTGTCGAAGGGCCACGTGCTGGACGTGACGTAGTTCCAGCCGTAGCCGGCGCCGAACAGGGTGGTGAGCGCATACCAGCCGTAGACGGTGTCCTTGCGCCGCAGCAGCCAGATCATGCCGAACAGCACGCCGAGCACGGCGCTTATGGCGAAGTTGAACAGTCGCACGTAGTAGCGCCAGAGCATTCCGCTCTGGTACTCCGCCTGTATCGCGGCGGCATCGCCGACCCGCACGCTGCCGAAGCCGGGCTGATAGGCGGCCAGGCCGGACACGCGCACCAGCAAGGTATTTTGCCCTGCGTGCAGCAGCGGCTGGTCGACAACGAAGAATTGCGGCGCGATCCAACTGCGCGAGAGCGGCTCGACCAGATGTGGGTCGCGGTGCAGCAGGCTGCCGTTGATCCAGACCACGTCGGACATGCACACGTAGTCGAGCAGCAAACCGACCGGCGTGCCTGCGTCGGCCTGGTTCCAGCGCATTCGATACCAGACCACGCCATCGTGCTGCGGCCAACGGGTGTTCCAGTAGTCCATCAGCTTTACCGGCACCCAGCCGGTGGCGGGCGGCGCGATGGCGTTCCAACCGGATGGCGCGGCTTCGGCCTGCGTCAGCGTTTGCGTCGCCGCCTGCGGCGAGACCGCCTGGTGCTGTCGTGCGCAGCCGGCCAGCACCGCCAGCAGGCCGATCAGCACCACGCGCCAGCGCGCCATCAGCGCAGCAGCCCGCGCGACTTGGCCTCGAATACGGCGGCGGTGCGTGAACCGACCGCGAGCTTGCGGTAGATCGCCTTGGTGTAACCCTCGATGGTGAAGCGCGACAACGTGGTCAACTCCGCTATTTCGCGGTTGCTGTAGCCGCGCGCGACCAGCCCGAGTATCTCGGCCTCGCGTTCGGACAGCGCATGCCCGTCGCGGCTCGTGGCCGCCGGGAGGGGCGCGGCCGGCAGCAGGGTCAGGATGCGCCGGGCGACGAAGGGGTCGATGGGGGCGCCGCCGCGGCGGATGCTCTGCAGAGCGAGTTCAAGCTCCACGTCCTCGCGTTCCTTCAGCAGGTAGCCGACGGCGCCGGCCTGCAGGGCGGCGAGCACGGTGTCCTCGTCGCCCCAAGCGGAGATCACCACGGTCGTCACATCGGGGTGGTGGTGGCGCAGCCAGCCGATCAGCTCGATGCCGCTGCCGTCCGGCAGGCCGATGTCGATCAGGGCGATGGCCGGCGTCTGTCCGGCGATGTGCGCCTTGGCTTCCGCGACTCCGCTGGCCACGGCGATGTGCGTATCGCCGTCGGCGGCCGCGGACAACAGGCGCGCAAGGCGCTGCTGGGTGGCGACATCGTCCTCCACGATCAATGCCGGATCGAGTGCGACCGTCATGTTCCGCATCCCCTGTCCTGTGCACGCATTATGCTTTGGACAGGGTGCAACTTCATGCGAGCTGCCTTGCGTCGGGTGTCTTTCCGCCGTTGCGCGGGAGGATCAGTCGAGTTGCGCGAACGCGTCGCGCGTGAGGTTCTCCGGTTCGCCTTCGGTGCAGACCACGTCGTCCTCGATGCGGATGCCGCCGTACTTCCGGAATGCGTCCACCTTGCCCCAGTCGATGTCGGCGGCGACCGGCTTGCCGCGCAGCTCCGCCAGCAGCATGTCGATGAAATACAGGCCGGGCTCGATCGTCACCACCATGCCCGGTTCCAGCACGCGGGTCATGCGCAGGTAGGGGTGGCCGGCGGGGCGCGGGATACTGCCGCCCCGTTCGCTCTGCTGGAAGCCAGCCACGTCGTGTACCTGCAGGCCGATGGGGTGGCCGAGACCGTGCGGAAAGAACGCGGAGGTGACGCCGGACTCCACCGCGCTTTCTGCGCTCATGCGGATGAAGCCATGCTCGTGCAGCACGCGGGCCAGCACGTGGTGCGCGTGCAGGTGTAGTTCGGGGTAGCTCTGGCCCGCGCGCACCATCGCTGCGTAGCCCTGTTGGGCGGCATCCATGCTGTCGATCAGCGCCTGGAATTCGCCCGCGCCCGCGCCGGCATAGGTGCGGGTGATGTCGCTTGCATAGCCCGCGCAGCTGGCGCCGGCGTCGATCAGGAAGGAACGGTGCTCGGCAGGCGGCAGGCGGTCGAAGTGCGTGTAGTGCAGCACCGCGCCGTGTTCGTTGAGGCCGACGATGCTGGCATAAGGCAGCTCGGCGTCGATCTGCTTCGCGGCCGCGAGGTAGGCGAGATGGATGCCGAACTCGCTCTCGCCGGCACGGAACGCGGCGGCGGCGGCGCGGTGCGCGCGCGCGCCGATGCGGCTGGCCTCGCGCATCAGCGCCAGTTCGTACGGCGTCTTGTAGCTACGGTGCCAGTGCAGGTAGTCGAGCACGGCCTGCGGGTTGTTGACCGTCACCCCGTCGATGGCGGGACAGGCCGGCGCGAGCACTGCGCTGCGCCCCTTCGGCAGCTGCGCCACGGCGTCCGTCGCGCTGCGCACGGTGACGGTGTCGAAGTGTTCCACCCAGTAGCCGTGGGGCGCTTCCGGCACCACGTGCCAGTAATCGCGGGGCTGCACGAACACCAGTTTTGGCTTGCTGCCGGGCGTGTAGGCGATCCAGCTGCCCGGCGCGTCGGTGAGCGGCAGCCAGTGCTTGAAATGCGGGTTGGCGACGAAAGGGTAGTCCTGGTCGTCGAGGAACTTGCCCAGCGGCGTGCTTGCGGCGATCAGCAGGTGGTCGAAGCCTGCCAGCGCCAGCGCCTCGTCGGCGCGCGCGCGCAGGGTGGCGAGGTGTGCGGGGTAGAGCGAGGCAAGCGGCGCGTTCATGCGGATTCCGGGCGGGGACGTCGGCTCACCAGTGTAGCGCGCGGCGGCGGGCGGTCCCGGTGAATCCGCACGGTTAGTCCGGCGCATGGGTGCAAGTCACCCGTGGCATGCCCTCTTCGGGCCAGCCCCGGGCTGTCGGGATCCGCTCCGGGCGGATTGGTGCGCGCACCCCCGGAAAGCGGCCATTTGCGAGGCAGCGTGGCGCAGGCCATCCATGGCTGGGCTGGCAGGCTGAAAAAACCACGGTCTTTCAGCCCTGCCGCAGCCAGCGCTCGAGCAGTTCTCCGTGGTCGGTGCTGATCGCGATGATGCGGTAGCCGGCCCAGTACTGGCCGGGACTGGCGGCCGGCTCGTGCCATTGTTCCTGCAGGCCGAGCTCGATGCTGCCGCTGGCGTCCGGCAGGGGCATGCGCACCTGGTAGATGCCTTCGCTGCGCGGCGCATGGCCGCCGATCAGCATCAGGCCGGTGGCGGAGAGATTGCACAGGTGGCCGAGCGGCTGCTCGGCGATCGTATCGATCGCCACGATGCCGGCGTCGACCGGCTTGCGCGGCGCGCGGCGTTGCTCGCGGGTGCTCATGGGCGGGCTCCGGGCAGGGGCGCGTCGGTGGTGCGCAGGGTGCCGGTAAGCGCGTGCCAGGCGCGGTCGAGCAGGCCGTCGCGTTGCGGCGGCAGCTCACGCACCTGGCCGGCGGCCATCGCGCGGGCCAGCTCGCGCAGGTTCAACTCCTCGCCGCGCTGTCCGCGCCGGGTGACGAACAAGCTGTTGCCGGTGATCGGCGAGAACCAGGCCAGCTTGCGCCGGGTGGTTTCGCCCGTGGCCGGGTCGGTGAATTCGAACCAGCTGCCGTAGGGCAATTGGCGGAGGCGGTTGTGGATGCGTGCCTCCTGCGGGCCCAGCGGCGGCTCGCTTTCGCTGGTCGCCGTCGCCGCCCTGGCGTGCTGCGGCTCGCCCAGGCGCTGGCGCTGCTTCAGGCGCAGCGCAAGGTCGGTGGCGCTTGGCAGGTCGTGGACGGGCGGCTTCGTGGCGGGTGCGGCCGGCGGGACGCTCGCGGCGGCGGCGGCGACCGGCGCCGGCCTGGCGGCCCGGTCGTCCGGATGATGGGCGGGGGCTGTGTTCGTTGCGGGAGGTGCGGGCGGAGTGGCCGCCGGGGAGGGAGCGGGCTCGGCCTTCGCGACCGCTTCCGCCCGTGGTGCTGGCAGCGGCGACGCCGTGGCGGCCACGGGCGTAGCCGCTTCCTCGCCGACCAGGCGCAACGCCACCTGGCCGGCTTCTTCGGCGTGCATGCCGATCTGCTGCAGGCCGGCCTGTACTTCGCGGCGCAACAGGTCGGCGTCGTCCACCGGCAGGCGGCCCAGCAGCTGGTCGGTGACGCGCAGGCGCTGGGCAACCGCAGGGCTGTTCTCGCCGTGCTGCAGCAGGGTGAGCGCCAGCACGTCGGCCCAGGCACGGTCGAGCAGGGCGCGCAGCAGCCCGCGCGGCGGGTTGGCGGCGAAACGCTCGGCCAGCATTTCGCTGGCGCGATGGCGCGCCAGGTCCAGCTTTTCGCGGCCCTGCATCGCCTCGACGTGGCGACGTTCGGAGGCCTGGGCGCGGCGGCTCAGCTGGGCGAGGTGGTGCTCGATGTCGGCCAGCAGGCTGGTGTAGAGGCCGGCGCTGGGCGGCTCGCGCCGGGCGCGCTCGACCAGCTGGTTGAGCCGCCCGGTGAGCTGCTGGTCGGCTTCGCCATCGGGACCGTCCAGCCAGTCGTCGGCAGCCTCGGCCACGGCACCGAGCAGTCGCCGCGCGGGGTGTTCGTGCTGCTCGAAGAAGTCGCGGTCGGTGACGGCGAGGCGCAGCATCGGCAGCTGCAGGTCGTCGAGCAGGGAACGGGCGCGCGGGCCATGGTGCAACTGCCGGCCGATCTGCTCGAACAGCATCGCCACCAGTTCCACCGTGTCGTCCTGCTCGGCGCTGAGCCGGGTCGGCACGGCGCCGGGCGGCTTGTCGGCGTTGAGCTGCAGCAACAGCTCGTCGCGCAGGCGCTGTGCGCTGCGCAGCTCGCGGCTGGCCTGGTCGGTGACCTGGGCCAGGTGCTGCTGCAAGGCGCCGAGCGCGGTCTGCAGCTCGTCGGGTGTTGCTGCGCGACCCGTGGCCGCGGTGCCGCTCACGCCGACACGGCGCTGGGCGAGCAGGTCGCGCAGGTTTTCCAGCACCGTGATCGGCGCCTGCGGCGCGCCAGACGCAGTTTCGGATGGCGGCGCGGCGGCCGTGGTCTCGCCGGCCGGAGCGCTGCGCGCGACGGATGTGGCGCGCGGCGGCGCGTACGGACGCAGTTGCGGCAACAGGCCGTCGTCCCGCAATTGCGTGTTGACCACCTCGTAGAGCGGTCCGGCCGCAACGATCACCGTTTGCTCGAAACTGTGCAGCAGCAACAGCCGGTGTTCCGGCGGCACGTCCAGACCGGCGATCGCGGCGCGCATCGCCTCGGCCAGGCCGGCAGGCGCGATCGGCAGCGCCGCGCCTTCCAGCGGCGCGGCGCCGACCAGCACCGCAAAGCGGTAGGCCAGCTCCGTGAGCACCGGGCCGTGATGTGCTTCGCCGCGCGCGGCGAGCTTGTCCAGCGCGGCGTTCAGTTCGTGCTCCCCACGTTCGAGCAGGCTCAGCGGCTGGTGCGCAAGCGCCTCGTCCGCGCCCTCCTCGACCTCGCCCAGCCGCGCGAAGCCCTTGCGCAGATGCTCGGCATAAGCCTGCATGAAGGCCGGGCGCTGCAGCTGCAGCTGTGCGCGGCTGTCGAAGCAGTGCTGCTGTTCGAGATGGCTGCGCGAGCGCTCGGCCTGCAGGTACAGCTCGTGGTCGAAGCGGTCCAGGCAGCCCTGCAGCGCCGGCTCCAGCCATTGCCCGCACAGCGGGCCGATCACGTTGAGCAGGCGCTGCGTGCGCGCAGGCCAGCGGCCGCGTGCGCGGCCGCCCGTGGCGGTGGTCGAGTACCGGTGCAGATGCTCGGCATCCATGACGCGTTTCCGTAGATTCCCCTGCACGGAAGTGTAGGCTGGTTGCCGGGGGGCCGCCACGGGCGGCGACCTCGGTCAGGCAAGAAAAAGGGTGATCACGTCGTTGAGGAAGCGCTGGCCCAGTGCCGTCGTGCGCAGCCGCCGCGGGTCGTCGGCCAGCCAGCCACGGCGACGCGCCTCGGCCAGCGGGGCGGCGATACGCTCCGGCGGCAGGCCGGTGCGCTCGGCGAAGTCCGCCAGCGGCACGCCGTCGATCAGGCGCAGCGCGTTGAGCATGTACTCGAACGGCAGTTCGTCGGCACCGACCACGTTGTCGCCGCCGATGCGTGCGGCGCCGGCGGCGGCTTCCATGTACGCGCGCGGGTGGCGGGCCTTCCAGCGCCGGCGCACGTTGCCGGCGGCCTCGTCGCTGAGCTTGCCGTGGGCGCCGGCGCCGATGCCGAGGTAGTCGCCGAAGCGCCAATAGTTGAGGTTGTGGGTGCAGCGCCGGCCCGGCTGCGCGTAGGCGGAGATCTCGTACTGGCCGTAGCCGGCTTCGGCCAGGCGCGCCTCGCAGGCTTCCTGCATCGCCCAGGCGTGGTCGTCGTCGGGCAGCGGCGGCGGGTTGGCGGCGAACGCGGTGTTCGGTTCCAGCGTGAGCTGGTAGTGCGAGAGATGCGTGGGGGCGAGCGCTATTGCGCGTTCCACGTCGGCCAGCGCGCCGTCCAGGGTTTGCTCCGGCAAGGCGTACATCAGGTCGAGGTTGAGGTTGGCGTAGCCGGCGTCCTGCGCGGATTTCACCGCGGCCTCGGCTTCGGCGGCGGAGTGGATGCGGCCCAGGCCGCGGAGTCTGTCGTCGTCGAAGCTCTGGATGCCGAAGGAAAGCCGGTTCACCCCCGCGGCGAGATAGCCGTCGAAGCGTCCATGTTCCACCGCGCCGGGATTCGTCTCCAGGGTGACCTCGCAATCGGCCGCGAACGGCAGTCGCCCGCGGGTGCCCTCGAGGAACCGCGCGACCAGCTCCGGCGCGAACAGGCTGGGCGTGCCGCCGCCAAAAAAAACGCTGACGACCGGTCGGCCCCGGGCGGCCGCGCCGAAGTCGGCCAGATCGGCGTCCAGGTCGGCCAGCAGCAGTTCCACGTACTCCGCATAAGGCGGCGTCCCGCGCAGGCCGTGCGAGTTGAAGTCGCAGTACGGGCACTTCTTCACGCACCAGGGCATGTGGACGTACAGCGCCAGTGGCGGTGCGAGCAGTGCCATGTCAGGCGGCGAGTTCGCCCAGTCGCGCATGCAGCAGGGCCAGCGCCTGGCCGCGGTGGCTGATGCGGTTCTTGAATGCCTTGTCCAGTTCCGCCGCCGAAAGCTCGTGGCCGTCGGGCAGGAACAGCGGGTCGTAGCCGAAGCCGCCTTCGCCGCGCGGGGCGTCCAGCACGCGGCCATGCCAGCGGCCTTCGGCGATCAGCGGCGCCGGGTCGGTGGCATGGCGCAGCAGCACCAGCACGCAGATGAAGAAGGCGCGGCGCTCGGCGGCCGCACGGCCGTCCAGGGCGCGCAGCAGCTTCGCGTTGTTCGCGGCGCTGTCGCCATGGCCGCCGGCGTAGCGCGCCGAATACAGGCCGGGTGCGCCGCCCAGGGCTTCGACGCACAGGCCGGAGTCGTCGGCCAGCGCCGGCAGGCCGGTGAGGTGGGCGGCGTGGCGAGCCTTGAGCAGGGCGTTCTCGACGAAGCTGAGCCCGGTTTCCTCGGCGTCCTCCACGCCGAACCCGCCTTGCGCGACCACTTCGAAATCCGCGTCGGCGAGCAACTGGCCGAACTCCGCGAGCTTGCCGCGGTTGCTGCTGGCCAGGACGATGCGGCCCATCGGCTCAGGCCTCGGCCAGCGCGGCGCGCTGCGCCGCCACCAGCTCGCCGATGCCCTTCTCGGCGAGGCCCAGCAGCGCATCCATCTCGTCGCGCCGGAAGGCGTGGCCTTCCGCGGTGCCCTGCACCTCGATGAAGCCCCCGCCGTCGTTCATCACCACGTTCATGTCGGTGTCGCAGTCGGAGTCCTCGGCGTAGTCGAGGTCGAGCACCGGCACGCCCTTGTAGATGCCCACCGACACCGCGGCGACGGCGCCCACGACGGGATTGCGCTTTAGGTTTTCGCGCTTCATCAGGCCGTTCACCGCGTCGACCAGCGCCACGTAGGCGCCGGTGATCGCGGCGGTGCGGGTGCCGCCGTCGGCCTGGATCACGTCGCAGTCCAGCGTGATCACGCGCTCGCCCAGCGCCTGGCGGCTGACGCAGGCGCGCAGGCTGCGGCCGATCAGGCGCTGGATCTCCATGGTGCGGCCGCCCTGGCCGCCGCGCGCGGCTTCGCGCTGCATGCGGGTGTGGGTGGCGCGCGGCAGCATGCCGTACTCGGCGGTGACCCAGCCCTCGCCCTTGCCGCGCAGCCACGGCGGCACGCGATCCTCGATGCTGGCGGTGCACAGCACGCGGGTGTCGCCGAAGCTCACCAGCACCGAGCCTTCGGCGTGGCGGGTGTAATGGCGTTCGATGGCGATGGCGCGCAACTGGTCGCTGGCGCGGCCGCTGGGGCGTCCGCCTGGACTGGAGGTCATGAACAGGCTCTTAGGCAAGGCTGGGCGGGACAGTTTACCATTGCGGCCTTTCCCGCCGTCCGCAGGTCGCCGATGATCCGCAGCATGACCGCCTATGCCTCCGCCGAAACGGGCGGCTCCGCCGGCACGTTGAGCTGTGAGTTGCGCACGGTCAACCATCGTTACCTGGAGCTCTCCCCGCGCCTGCCGGACGAATTGCGCAGCCTGGAATCCCAGCTGCGCGAGCGCATCGCGGCGCGGCTGTCGCGCGGCAAGGTCGACATCACCGTGCGCAGCGGTGATTCGCGCAGCGAATCGCTGCAGATCGACAACGCGCTGCTGTCCCGTCTGTCCGAACTGAACCTGGACATGCAGGCGCGGTTTCCCGGCATGCAGGTGCAGTTCACCGAATTGCTGCGTTTCCCGGGCGTGCTGCAGCAGGATGAGGCTGATCCCGAGGCGCGCCAGGCCGCGCTGTTCGAGGTGCTGGACCGCGCGCTGGACGCGCTCACCGCCACACGGGAGCGCGAGGGCGCCAAGCTGGGCGGGATCCTGCGCGAGCGGCTGGATGCGATCGAACGCATCGTGGCCCAGGTGCGCGAATGGATGCCGGAGATCCGCGCCACGTTGCGCGCCCGGCTGGAAGCCCGGCTGGCCGATCTGAAACAGCCCGCCGACCCCGGCCGGCTGGAGCAGGAGCTGGTGCTGCAGATCACCCGCAGCGACGTGGACGAGGAGCTGGATCGCCTCGCCGCCCACATCGCCGAGACGCGCCGCGTGCTGGGCCTGAAAGAACCGGTGGGGCGCCGTCTCGACTTCCTGATGCAGGAATTCAACCGCGAGGCGAACACGCTGGGCTCCAAGTCGGTGGATGTGCGCAGCACCAACGCCGCGGTGGAGCTCAAGGTGCTGATCGAGCAGATGCGCGAGCAGGTACAGAACATTGAATGAGCGTTTCCGGCGAGCCTTGGCCCCTCACCCCAACCCTCTCCCCGGAGGGGAGAGGGGGCAAACGCGCTGCGCGGCTTTATGAATACAAAAGCTGAAGCGGGCACCCTGTTCGTGGTCGCCGCGCCGTCAGGCGCGGGCAAGTCGACCCTGGTCAATGCGCTGCTGGAGCGCGAGCCGGCGATCTCGCTGTCGGTGTCGCACACCACGCGGCCACCGCGGCCGGGCGAGCAGTACGGGCGGCATTACTACTTCGTGGAGCGGGCAGAGTTCGAGCGCGAGGTCGCCGAAGGCGTTTTCCTCGAACACGCCGAGGTGCACGGCAACCTGTACGGCACCTCGCGCGCCAAGGTGCAGGCCCTGCTGGCGCAGGGTCGTGACGTGCTGCTGGAGATCGACTGGCAGGGCGCGGCGCAGATCCGCAGCAGCAAGCCCGACTGCGTCGGCGTATTCATCCTGCCGCCCTCGCGCGCGGAGCTGGAGCGCCGCCTGCGCGGCCGCGGCTCGGATGCGCCGGAGGTGATCGAGCGGCGCCTCGCCAATTCGCGCGGCGAGATCGCCCACGCCCACGAGTTCGACTACATCATCGTCAACGACCGCTTCGAGGATGCGCTGGACGAGTTGCAGTCCATCGTCCGCGCGGTGCGCCTGCGCGGTACGCTGCAGTGCCGTCGGCACGAGGCGCTGATTGCCGAGTTGCTGGCCTGAACGCCGCCCCCGCGCCCAGCTGGCCCCGGCTTGGCGGCCTCCCGCCGGTCCGCTAACGTAGGCTTCTTATGAACGCCGCCCCCCCCGACGACACGCTGATCCGCATCCGCGGCCTCACCACCGTGCTCAACGGCAAGAAGGTCTTCGACGCGCTGGACATGGACATCCCACGGGGCAAGGTCACCGCGATCATGGGTCCCAGCGGCACCGGCAAGACCACCCTGCTGAAGCACATCACCGGGCAGATGCGCGGCGACGCGGGGCAGGTGATGGTGGACGGCCGCAACGTGCCGGAGCTCGGCCGCGAGGCGCTGTACGCGCTGCGCGAGAAGATCGGCTACCTGTTCCAGAACTCGGCCCTGCTGACCGACTTCGACGTGTTCGAGAACGTGGCCTTCCCGCTCCGCCAGCACACCAGGCTGCCCGAGGTGCTGATCCGCAACATCGTGCTGACCAAGCTGCAGGCCGTGGGTCTGCGCGGGGCGGCGCAGTTGCTGCCCAGCGAACTGTCCGGCGGCATGGCGCGGCGCGTGGCGCTGGCGCGGGCGATCGTGTTCGACCCGATGCTGATCCTCTACGACGAACCCTTCGTGGGCCTCGATCCGATCGCGTTGAACCAGGTGCTGAAGCTGATCCGCACGCTCAACGAGACGCTGGGCATCACCAGCGTGCTGGTGGCGCACGAGCTGGACGCGATCAAGCAGGTGGCCGACCACATCTACCTGATCGCCAACGGCAAGGTGGTGGCGCAGGGCGACCCGAAGACCATCGCCGACGACGGCTCGCCGTGGACGCGGCAGTTCTTCGGCGGCGAGGCGGACGGCCCGGTGCCGTTCCAGTATCCCGCCGGCGATTACGCCGAGGCCCTCGGCTTCCCGCGGAGCGGCGCATGAACGCACACATCGAACGCGACAACATCGTGACCCAGGCGCTGGGCCAGATCGGTGCCTGCGGGCTGTTCCTGCTGCAGATCCTCGCGGCGATCCCGCGCAGTCTGCGCTATGTGCGCGAGACGGTGCGCCAGCTGTGGTTCGTGGGCGCGATGAGCCTCACCATCATCGTGGTCTGCGGCCTGTTCGTGGGCATGGTGCTGGCGCTGCAGCTTTACCACGTGCTGTCGATCTTCGGCGGGACCGCCGCCACCGGCACCGTGGTGGCGATCTCGATCTACCGCGAGCTGGGGCCGGTGATCACCGCGCTGCTGTTCGCCGGCCGCGCCGGTACCGCGATCACCGCCGAGATCGGCCTGATGCGCGCCACCGACCAGATCGCCGCGATGGAGCTGATGGCGGTGGATCCGCTGGCCTACGTGGCGGCGCCGCGCTTTCTTGCCGGGCTGATCGCCTTGCCCCTGCTGTGCTGCGTGTTTTCCGCGCTCGGCATCTTCGGCGGACACCTGGTAGGCGTGACCTGGCTTGGCATCGACAACGGCACGTTCTGGTCGAACATGACCGCCACCGTGGACGTGTGGCAGGACATCGTCAGCGGCGTGGTCTGGAAGAGCCTCGCCTTCGGCGCCGTCGTGGCGCTGATCGCGGTGTTCCAGGGCTACACCGCGCCGCCCACCAGCGAGGGTGTCGCCTATGCCACCACCCGCACCGTGGTCGCATCGTCCATCGCCATCCTGGCCCTGGATTTCGTGCTGACCGCGTTCCTGATGTGACGTCATGACGATGCGCGAGAGCATTGTGGTGCCCGTGGCACATGGATGTGCCGCTCGCGATCACGCACGCGAGTGCTTGATCGGCGGAGCCAGGCCCGGACATGCGCCGGGCCCGGCGACTCGAAAGACTGCCGGGAAGGCGGGTTTTCGAGATTCCAAAAAACCTTCGAGGATGTTGCCGTGAGCCAGAGAAAATCCTATGCCGTCGGCACCGGCCTGTTCATCGTGCTCGGCTTTGCCGCGCTGGCCTATCTCGCCACCCAGACCAGCTCGGTGGCGAACCGCCAGCAGGGCGCCAGCTACACGGTGGACGCGCAGTTCCAGAACATCGGCCAGTTGAAGGAGCGCGCCCCGGTCAAGATCGCCGGCGTGCGGGTGGGCCAGGTGCAGTCGATCACGCTGGAACCCGGCAAGGCGGTGGCCGACGTGAAGCTGTCTATCGACAAGCGTTACGACACCATACCCGCCGATTCGGTGGCCACGGTGTTCACCAGCGGCCTGCTCGGCGACCAGTATGTTGGCATCGAGTACGGCCGCGCCAAGAAGTACGTGGCCAACGGCGGCACGTTGGCGCTTACCCGTTCCAGCGAGCCGCTGGAGGAGATGCTGGGCAAGTTCTTCGGTGCCGGTGGCGCCGCCGACGCCATCGGCGGCAGCTACAAGGTGACCGCGCGCTTCAGCAACGTGGGTACGTTGTCGGCCGGTTCGCCGGTGAAGATGGCGGGGGTGCCCATCGGCCAGGTGGTGTCGGTGCAGGCCGAGCCGACCAAGCTCGATGCGCTGGTGACCCTGGCGATCGACAACCGCTACAACCAGATTCCCGACGATTCCGCCGCCGCGGTGTTCACCAGCGGTTTGATCGGCAGCCAGTACGTTGCGATCCAGCCCGGCGGTTCGCCGGACATGCTGAAGAACGGCGACGAGATGATCCTTACCCAGTCGGCGATGCAGCTCGAGGACCTGATCGGCAAGTTCCTGGTCAACGGCTCCGGCAGCGGCGACAAGAAGGATGCCGGCTCGTCCACCTCCCCAGCCGGCAAGCATTGAGCCGGTTCCCCGTACACAGGAGTTTCCGCATGATGCGTCATCTGGCTTTCGCCATTGCCGTGGCCTTCGGCGGCGCGCTCGCCGCACCGGCTTTCGCGCAGCAGGCGACCCCGCAGGCCGCCCAACAGACCCCGGTACAGGTGGTGCAGCAGATCGCCCACCAGCTCGACAGCGCCGTGGCCGGCCACAAGGCCGAGTTGCAGAGCAACCGGGAAAAGACGATCGGCATCGTCAACCAGGTGTTCCTGCCGCACTTCGACGTGGACTATGCAGCGATCCTGGTGCTTGGCCAGCACGCACGCGAGGCCTCGCCCGAGCAGCGCGCGCAGTTCGCCAAGGCGTTCTACAATTCGATCACCCATCGCTATGCCGAAGGCCTGCTCGACTACACCGCGGGCGCGGTGAAGGTACTGCCGTTCGCCGGCGACCTCAACGTCAAGCGCAGCGTGGTGCGCACCCAGGTCGCCACCGGCGACGGCAAGACGGTGTCGGTGGATTTCGCGTTCCGCAAGACTGCCAGCGGCGAGTGGAAGGCCTACGACGTGGTCATCGAGGGCATTTCCTACATCACCAACTACCGCAACCAGGTCGACGCGGAGATCCGCAAGGTGGGCCTCGACCAGCTGATCAAGAACCTGCAGACCCAGGGCGACCAGGCGCTGAAGGAGCTGGAGCAGAACGGCAAGCCCCATGGCGGCTGAAAGCGCCTTCCGGCTGGATCGCGCTGAACCGGGCACGCTGGCCGTGTCCGGCACGCTGGGCTTCGCCACCGCGACCGAAGCATGGCGGGCCCTGGACGAGGCCTTGGGCGCAGGAGACCGCTCGCGGCTCGATCTGGCCGGGGTCCGCAGTTGCGACAGCGCCGGGCTGGCTTGCGTGCTGGCAGTGCTGGCCGCGGCGCGCAAGCGCGGCCACGCCGTGGGTCTGCTGCACGTGCCGGACGGACTGCGCACGCTGGCGCAGGTCAGTGGCGTGGAGGCCATGCTGGCGCCAGTCTGAAGCGGCGGTTTCGGACGCACACATGAAAACGGGGCCGCTGGCCCCGTTTTCATGTGTGCGTGTGGATGGTTCAGCTCTTGGTCGGTGCCGGCTTCGCCGTGGCGTGCTGTTGCTCCCACTGCTTCTGCTGTTGCAGCAACTCGTCGGGATCGAAGCCCGGCTGGTCGACGCCCTGCATCTTCTCGATCACGTCGGCCGGCGGATTGCCGTTGTAGAGCATGTACAGCCGACGCTGGCGGTAGGCGTCGCGCAGGAAGGCATAGGGATCGTAGGCCGACTGCAGGAAGCCTTCGGCGTCGATCAGCTGCGAGCGCATCGACACCACGTACAGCACCTGGGGCAGGTAGTACTGGCCGTAGTTGAAGTAGTGGTTGCGCGCGACGAGGCTCAGCGGGTCGAAGAAATAGCCGTCCACCGGGTAGTGCCACATGTCGCGTACGGTGGAGGGGCCGAGCAGGGGCAGCATCAGGAAGTCGCCGTCGGGTACGCCCCAGCGCGCCAGGGTGATGCCGAAGTCGGTGGTCTGCAGCGGCAGCCCCATCCTGGTGGCCGGGTCGAAGATGCCGCCCACGCCGATGGTGAGGTTGATCAGGAAGCGCCCGGTGTTGCCCAGTGCATCGGACGGCCGCGCCTGCAGCAAGTCATTGGCTACCGTGATCGGCATTTCGATGTTGGTGAAGAAGTTGCTGACCGAGCGGCGCACCGGCGGATTGGTGATCTTGCGGTAGCCGACCGCGGCCGGGCGCAGTACCGCCTTGTCCAGGCGGTCGTTGAACGCGTAGACCTTGCGGTTGACCTTCTGCAGCGGGTCGTCGGTGCGCGGCGGCGCGATCGCGCAGCCGGCCAGCAACGCGACGGCGAGCAGGGCGAGGCCGCGGCGCGGCGGATGGAAACGAAACGGGAAAAGCGTCGGCATGGGGTCGCGGCCAGGAAGGGAGCGTGGCTGGAAACGCTGCAGCTTCAATAGTGTACTGTCTGGTTTTATATCCTGCACGCGTTTCGTCCTGCTTTCGGGGTCGGCGGCAAAACCCGCTTATGGTAAGCAGGACTCGCATTGCCAGGCCAGCGCCGGCTGCTCTACACTGGCTAACCGTATAAGTCTCTATTTTTTGAGGATTTGGCATGGCACGCATTACCGTGGAAGACTGCCTCGAGGTGGTCGACAACCGATTCGAGCTGGTGTTGATGGCGACCAAGCGCGCCCGCCAGCTTGCCAAGGGTGCCGAACCGGCGGTCAATCCCGACAATGACAAGCCCTCCGTGCTGGCGCTGCGCGAGATCGCCGGTCGCCGCATCGACCAAGCCACCATCGACGAGATCGACAAGGCCGAGCGCGAGCGTGCCGAGCGCGAGGCGCTGGAATGGGCCGCCGCCGAGGTGGACGACGATCTTTCCAAGGTCGGCGACGATTGATGGAGGGCGGCTGTAGACCGCGCACGCATCGCATCGGGGCGGCCGATGTGCTTGCACGCGCGGCCGGCCGCGTTCCAGCCAGCTGCATGACCGCGCCGCCGGCGCGACAGCGTCGGCGGGTCCCGTGATGACCGCCGCCACTACGCCAGTTGCGATCGATCCCGCGGCGCTGCCGTCCTACGTGCTTGCGCTGAAGGACCAGCTCGGCTACCTGCCGGCGCCGCAGCTCGAGCGCGTACTGCGCGCCTTCCAGGTCGGCGCGCTGGCGCACGCGGGCCAGACCCGCAAGAGCGGCGAGCCCTACATCACCCATCCGGTCGCCGTGGCCGGCATCCTTGCCGAGCTGGGCATGGATGCCGAAACCATCATCGCGGCGATCCTGCACGACACCCTCGAAGATACCGCGCTCAGCCGCAGCGCCCTGGCCGGCGAATTCGGCGAGACCGTGGCCGAACTGGTCGATGGTGTCACCAAGCTCGACAAGATGCGCTTCGGCAGCCGCCAGGAAGCGGATGCGGAGAGCTTCCGCAAGATGCTGCTGGCGATGGCGCGCGACCTGCGGGTGATCCTCATCAAGCTGGCCGATCGCCTGCACAACATGCGCACGCTGGGTGCGAAGGATCCGCCCTCGCGCCGCCGCATCGCGCGCGAAACGCTGGAGATCTACGCGCCGATCGCCCAGCGGCTGGGCATGAACAAGATCAAGGCCGAGCTGCAGGATCTTGGCTTCCGCGCCCTGCATCCGGACCGTTACCGCGTCATCAGCGAGCGCATCCGCGCCGCGCTTGGCAACCGCCGCGAGGCGATGGGCCGAATCGAGACCGCGCTGTCACAGCGGCTGGCCGCCGAGCACCTGCCGGCGCGCGTGGTGGGGCGCATCAAGTCCCCGTGGAGCATCTATTCGAAGATGCACGGCGAGCACAAGAGCTTCGCCCAGCTGATGGATGTGTACGGGTTCCGCGTGGTGGTCGAGAGCGCGATGAACTGCTACATGGCGCTTGGCGTGGTGCACGGGCTGTACAAGCCGGTCGACCGCCGCTTCAAGGACTTCATCGCGATCCCCAAGGCGAACGGCTACCAGTCGCTGCACACCGTGCTGCTGGGGCCGTTCGGCGCGCCGATCGAGGTGCAGATCCGCACCGCCGAGATGGATTCGGTGGCCGAGCGGGGCGTGGCCGCGCACTGGGCGTACAAGACCGATTCGGGGCCGGCGAACAGCGCCCAGGCGCGCGCCCGCGAGTGGCTGTCTTCCCTGGCCGACAGCCAGGTCAATACCGCCTCGTCGGCCGAGTTCATCGAGAACGTCAAGATCGACCTGTTCCCGGACGAGGTCTACCTGTTCACCCCGCGCGGCGACATCCTCTCGCTGCCGCGCAACGCCACGGCGCTGGACTTCGCCTACGCTGTACACACCGACGTGGGCGACCATGCGGTGGCCGCGCGCGTGGACAAGAAGCTGCTGCCGCTGCGCACGCGGCTGGAATCCGGCCAGCTGGTGGAGATCATCACCGCGCCGTCGGCGGTGCCGAACCCGGCCTGGCTGGAATCGGTGGTCACCGGCAAGGCGCGCACCGCGATCCGCCAGTACCTCAAGCACCTGCAACACGAGGATGCAGTGGACTTCGGCCATCGCATGCTCGACCGCGCGCTGGAGGCGCGTGGCAGCAGTCTCGACGCGATTCCGTCCGAGGTGTTGGACCGTTTCCTGCACGAGATCCGGCTGAAGCGGCTGGAGGAACTGCTTGCCGAGATCGCGCTGGGCAACCGCATGCCCGACGTGGTGGCACGCCATCTGCTTGCGCTGCGCGACGGCCAGTCGGACGACCCGGCGCCCGGCGCCAGTCCGGTGCACGAAAAGATCCGCATCACCGGCGCCGAGCGCGGCGTGCTCAGTTTCGCGAATTGCTGCCATCCGCTGCCGGGCGATCCGATCATGGGCTACCTGTCGCCGGGCAAGGGCATCGTGGTGCATCGCGAGGAATGCCCCAACGTGGCGGAATTGCGCAAGTCGCCCGAGCGCTGCGTGGCGATCGAGTGGGACCACGATGTGCAGGGCGACTACCGCGCCGAGCTGCGCATCGAGGTGATCAATCGTCCCGGCGTGCTCGCCACCATCGCCGCGGCGATCGCGGCAGCCGATTCCAACATCGACAACGTGGAATATGCCGAGCGCGACCTCGCCGCCGCCACCCTGCTGTTCGCGATCGAGGTGAAGAACCGCAAGCACCTCGCCGACGTGATCCGCCGCGTGCGCCGCACCGGCGTGGTGAGCGGGGTGTATCGGTACCCCCTGTAACCGGGATGCGGACTGCGTCGGCGAAGCCGATGGCCTGCAGGGCGAGCTGCGGAGGCGTGAGGTCATCGGCGATTCGGCTGGGCAGCTGCGCGCGTGCGCGCTACGCTTTGGCCTTTGCGAATCCCGTATCCCCAACCCCGTATCCCGAGGAAAAGCCATGTCCCGCCAGATTATCGCCACCACGGAAGCGCCCGCCGCGATCGGTCCGTATTCGCAGGCCGTGCGCGCCGGCGACACCGTGTACTTCTCCGGCCAGATCCCGCTCGACCCGGCCACCGGCAACGTGGTCGAGGGCGACGTCACGGCGCAGACGCGTCGCGTGTTCGACAACCTGGTGGCGGTGGCGCAGGCGGCCGGCGGCTCGCTGGCCCAGGTGGTGCGCGTGGGCATCTACGTCACCGACCTGACGAACTTCGCCGCGGTGAACGCGGTGATGGCCGAATACTTCCAGGCGCCGTATCCCGCGCGCTCCACCATCGAGGTGTCGGGGCTGCCCAAGGGTGTGCAGGTGGAAGTCGACGCGATCATGGTGCTGGGCTGATCCGTTCGCCTTGGCGATGGACGTCGCCATCGTGGCCGACGACACGGGCATGCGGCCCGTGTCTTCACTGCCGGGCGTGGGCCCGGCACTCGCGGCCCTGCTGCACAAGCTGGGGCTGGAGCGCGTGCAGGACCTTTGGTTCCACCTGCCGCTGCGCTACGAAGACCGTACCTGCGTCACCGCGATCGCCGACTTGCGTCCCGGCCAGAGCGCGCAGGTGACGGGTACGGTCGAGGCGGCGGAGCGCGGCTTCCGCTATCGCCCGCAGCTGAGGGTGGCGATAGCCGACGAATCGCGACAAACCCTGCAGCTGCGCTTCTTCCACTTCAACCGCGCGCAGGCCGAGCAGCTGACACCGGGCGCGCGCCTCGTCTGCTTCGGCGAAGTGCGATACGCGGCGCAGGGCCTGGAGATGGTGCATCCGCAATATCGCCGGCTTGGCGCCGGCGAAGCGGTGGTGGTGGAGGACCGGTTGAGCCCGGTCTATCCCGCGACCGAGGGACTTGGGCAGAAGCGACTGGCCGGCGTGATCGCAAAGGCGCTGGCGCTGCTGCCGCCGGACTCGGCGCTGGAGTTGATACCGCACGAGCTGTGCGCGGCGCACGGCCTCGCCTCGCTGCGCGAGGCATTGCTCACCGTGCACCGTCCGGCGCCCGATGCGCGGCTGGACCTGCTGCTGGGCGGTCGTCATCCCGCGCAACAGCGTCTCGCCTTCGAGGAATTGCTGACCCAGCACCTCAGCCTGAAGCGGATGCGCGCGGCGATGCAACGGCGCAAGGCACCCAGGCTTGCCGCGACGGGTGCGCTGCGCGAGCGGTTGCTCGCTTCCCTGCCGTTCGCGCTCACCTCGGCGCAGCAACGCGTGGATGCGGAAGTGCGCGATGATCTTGCCCTGGCGACCCCGATGCTGCGGCTGGTGCAGGGCGACGTGGGTTCGGGCAAGACGGTGATCGCGGCGCTGGCCGCGCTGGCCGCGGTGGAATCGGGCCACCAGGTGGCGTTGATGGCGCCCACCGAACTGCTCGCCGAGCAGCACCTGCGCAACTTCCGTCACTGGCTCCGGCCGCTGGGCCTGGAGGTGGAGTGGCTGGCCGGCAAGCAGCAGGGCAAGGCGCGGCAGGCGGCGATGCGCCGCGTGGCCGAAGGCGCGCCGGTGACGGTGGGTACGCACGCCCTGATGCAGGAGGGCGTGGAATTCACGCGACTGGGCCTGGTGATCGTGGACGAGCAGCATCGCTTCGGCGTGCAGCAACGCCTCGCCTTGCATGACAAGGGCGCCGACCGCGCGCGCGGGGAAGTGCCGCACCAGCTGGTGCTTACCGCCACGCCGATCCCGCGCACACTGGCAATGAGCGCCTACGCCGACCTCGACGTTTCCGCCATCGACGAGTTGCCGCCCGGGCGCACGCCAGTGCAGACGGTTGCGGTATCGAACGCGCGCCGCGCCGAGGTGATCGACCGCATCCGTGCCGCCTGCGCCGAAGGCCGGCAGGCCTACTGGGTGTGCACCCTGATCGAGGAATCCGAGCAGCTGCGCGCGCAGGCCGCCGAAGTGGCGCATGCGGAGCTTTCCGCCGCGCTCAGCGGCTGCAGGGTGGGCCTGATCCACGGCCGCCTGAAGCCGAAGGACAAGCAGGCGGTGATGGATGCGTTCAAGGCCGGCGAGCTGGCCGTGCTGGTGGCCACCACGGTGATCGAGGTGGGCGTGGACGTGCCCAACGCCAGCCTGATGGTGATCGAGAACTGCGAACGGCTGGGGCTGGCCCAGCTGCACCAGCTGCGCGGGCGGGTCGGGCGTGGCGCGGTGGCGTCGAATTGCGTGCTGTTGTACCAGCCCCCGCTGGGCCAGCTGGCGCGCGAGCGACTGGCGGTGATGCGCGAGACCAACGACGGCTTCCGCATCGCCGAGAAGGACCTGGAGCTGCGTGGTCCCGGCGAGGTACTGGGCACCCGCCAGACGGGGCAGCTCAGCTTCCGCATCGCCGATCTTTCCCGCGACGCCCACCTGCTGCCTGCCGTGCAGCAGGTGGGCGAGCGCCTGCTGGCCGGGCATCCGCGCGAGGCGGATCGCCTGATCGCGCGCTGGATCGGTGGCGCGGCACGCTATGCGCGTGCGTGATCTTTGCCATCATCCCTGATCGCGAAGGTCAAACGGGCGGCCTTCCCAGGCCGCACTTTTCAATTCTTGTGACTATCCATCCATGGGCACCATGAGCAAACCGCAACTGCTGATCGATACCGACCCCGGCGTGGACGACGCGCTGGCCATCCTGATGGCGCACGCGCATGCCGACATCGCAGGCCTGAGCGTGGCCGCCGGCAACGTGGGCCTGGACCATACCGTGCGCAACGCGCGCACCTTGCGTGACCTGCTGGGTGCCTCGTTTCCCGTGTTCGCCGGCTGCGCCACGCCGCTGGTGCGTGCACCGGACGAGGACGCGGCCTTCGTGCACGGCATGGACGGTCTCGGCGACGTCGGCTTTCCGGAACCGAAGGCGGCCGCCGATGCCGAAGCTGCGGCGCTGGCGCTGTTGCGGCTCACCCGCGAACGTCCCGGCGAGCTGACCGTGGTGGCCTTGGCACCACTGACCAACCTCGCGCTGGCGTTGCGGCTCGATCCCGCGCTGCCGCGCCGGGTGAGGCGGCTGGTGGTGATGGGAGGGGCGGTGACCGGCCACGGCAATACCGGCAGGATTCCGGCCGAGTTCAACGTCGGTTTCGACCCCGAGGCCGCGCACGTGGTGTTCGAGGCCTTCCCCAGTTTCGACCTGGTCGACTGGGAGGCCACCCTCCGGCATGGCTTCGGCGACGCGGAATTCGATGCCTGGCTCGCTGCCGGCGACCGCCGTGCGGAGTTCTTCGGCAAGGTATTTCGCACCGCGCGCGACTACAACCTGAAGCACGACCGCGGTGGCGTGGTCGCCGCCGACGCGCTGGCGATGGCGGTGGCGATCGATCCGGCCATCGTCACCCGCAGCGAAACCCGTGCGGTGGCGGTGGAACTGGACGGCCGCCTCACCCGCGGCGCCACCGTGGTGGACTGGGCGGATCGGCTGGGCCGCCCCGCGCAGGCGCGCATCGTGCTGGAAGTGGACCACGCGCGCTTCGCGGCGATGGTGCGCCGGGCGCTCGGAGCGGCGTGACACCCGGTTCGGTTGACGCGATGCCGCGCCACCCGCTACACTTGCGCTCTTTTCCCGTTGCACTGAGCCCGTCATGAAGCCCGATATCCATCCGAATTACCGCCCGGTGGTGTTCCAGGATCTGTCGTCCGACTTCGCGTTCCTGACGCGTTCGACGATCGCTGCCAAGGAAACTGTCAAGTGGCAGGACGGCAACGAGTACCCGCTGATCAAGGTGGATATCTCCAGCCATTCGCACCCGTTCTACACCGGCAAGCAGAAGACGCTGGACGTTGGCGGTCGCGTGGACAAGTTCCGCAAGCGCTACGCGCAGAAGTAAGCGCGCTTCCTCGCCGCCGCACGGCGGTGGCGCGCTGCTGAATTCACGCACGGGGCAGGCCTTGGCCTGCCCCGTGCGTTTTCGCGACCGCCATTCCTGGCTGGCGCTCTTCGGGCTCATCCTGGGCGACGGCACGCCGCGCCTGGCGTACGACCATCCGCGAACGCATGTGTATCCGGTCGATGTGCGATAATGACCTGATTGCATCGATGCATTCCCCGGCACGATGCCCGTTCCCCTCGCCGGTTGGTGCTGCCCCGTGGCTCCGGTCGACGACGACCCATGCTAAGGAGGTTCCCGTGTCCGATACCAAGACTGTCAAGCTGGTGGATGAGTCGACTCAGCGCAGCAGCACGCTGCCGCTGGTCGCCGGCACCCTCGGTCCAGCCTGCATCGACATCGGCACGCTGTACAAGGACACCGGCCACTTCACCTACGACGTGGGTTATGGCTCCACCGCCAGCACCAAGAGCGCGATCACCTACATCGACGGCGACAAGGGCGTGTTGCTGTACCGCGGCTACCCGATCGAACAGCTGGCCGAGAAGTCGAGCTTCCTCGAGGTGGCCTACCTGCTGCTCAACGGCGAGTTGCCGAAGCCGGCCGAGTTCGCCAGCTTCGAGCACGACGTCGCGCATCACACGATGATGCATGAGTCGCTGAAGAACTTTTTCCAGGGCTTCCACCACAACGCGCACCCGATGGCCATGTTGGCGGCGGCGGTGGCCTCGCTGTCGGCTTTCTATCACGACGATCTCGACGTGGAGAACCCGGCCGACCGCAAGCTCGCGGCGATCCGCCTCATCGCGAAGATGCCGACCATTGCCGCGGCCTGCTACCGCTACTCGATCGGCTGGCCGTTCCGCTATCCGCGCAACAACCTCGAGTACGTCGATCGCTTCCTGCACATGATGTTCGAGGTGCCCAGCGAGCCGCTGCAGATGAACCCGGTGGCGGCCAAGGCGCTGGACCTGCTGTTCATCCTGCACGCCGACCACGAGCAGAATGCCTCGACCTCGACCGTGCGCCTGGTCGGCTCCACCGGCGCCAATCCGTATGCGTCGATCGCCGCCGGCATCACCGCGCTGTGGGGCCCGGCGCACGGCGGTGCCAACGAGGCGGTGCTGAAGATGCTGGAAGAGATCGGCACGCCGGACAACGTCGAATCGGCAGTGCTGCGGGCCAAGGACAAGAACGACAGCTTCCGCCTGATGGGCTTCGGCCATCGCGTGTACAAGAACTTCGACCCGCGCGCAAAGATCATCCGCGAGATGTGCCACAAGGTGCTTGCCGAGCTGGGCGTCAGCGATCCGTTGCTGGACGTGGCGATGAAGCTGGAAGAGGCCGCACTGAAGGACGAATATTTCGTCGAGCGCAAGCTGTACCCGAACGTCGATTTCTACTCCGGCATCATCTACAAGGCGCTGGGCATCCCCACCGAGATGTTCACCGTGATGTTCGC